>Ga0272441_10000807_pt1 | contig 68934 bp, 52 predicted proteins | sample SSMProp6N_FD_193582 | JGI IMG/M metagenome (GOLD analysis project Ga0272441, IMG submission 193582) | Marine sediment archaeal communities from Little Sippewissett salt marsh, Falmouth, MA, United States - SSM-Prop-6N | ecosystem: Environmental > Aquatic > Marine > Wetlands > Sediment ...
CCCGCCTGGCTTTGTCGCTCGTCGGTTACGTACAGCCCGGTACGTGCCCTCCTCGCTTCGCGCCAAGCGGGCGCCTCGGCGTCCCAGATTGACGACTTTGTTTTGAACTGCCTCCTTACAAAACGACACCCCCTCTTCGGTCCCTTTGATTGCCCACGATAACACGAGCGCCATCGGCGCGGAACCCGACCCTCGATCGGGTGACCCGACCCTAGGTGATCGCCTGTCGGCGCGTATCAAACTGCTCGTACTGGGCATCATCTACGATCTCCACGATGTGCTGCACCACCTGCCAGACGTCGGCGAACCCCGTGTATAGAGGCGCCGGCGCAAGTCGAATCACGTTGGGGGGCCGGAAGTCCGGCACCACTTTGCGCGCGCGAAGAGCGAGGCCAATCCGGTAGGCCTCGGACGACCGTTCCAGGGCGATGTGTCCGCTCCGTCGATGCGGCTCGCGGGGCGTGCCCACCTCGAACCCGTAGGGCTCCACGGCCAGCCGCGCGTCTGCCAGGTCGATGAGGTACTCGGTGAGCTGCCGTGACTTGCTCTCCACGGCGGCGATGCCAACCTCGTCCATGAGCCCCAAAGCGCCCAGCAGCGGCGCCGCCCCGAGGATTCCCGGCGAGGAGACCTGCCAGCCCCCGGCGTCGGGCTGCGGCTCGAAGTGGCGCCGCAGGTCGAACTGGCGCTCCTTGGCGTAGCCGAACCACCCCGCCAGGGCCGGGCCGAGCCCGAAGTGACGGCGATTCACGTACAGGAAGGCCGGCGCTCCGGGCCCGCCGTTCAAGTACTTGTAGCCGCACCACACGGCGAAATCCACGCCCCATTCGTCCAGGTGATGCTCCACCACGCCCACCGAGTGGGAGCAGTCGAAGCCGATGGGGATCGAGCGCGCCCGGGCCGCCCGGCAGAGGCGCGCCATGTCCAGCAACTGTCCGCTGCGGTACAGCACCGAGGGCAGAAACACCAGCGCGACGTCTTCGCCCATGGTGGCCTCGATGTCCGCTTCATCCAGGGTCCGCCCATCGGCGCTCTCCACCACGAGGAGGTCGCGCTCCGGGTCAGCTCCCCTCAAGGCGAGCTGGCTCCGGAGGGCATAGAGGTCAGTGGGAAAGTTCAGCGCGTCGGCGACGATCTTGCGTCGCCCCTCCGTCGGGCGGTAAAAGCTGCTCACCAGCAGGTGGATGTTCATGGTGGTGGTGCCCGTGGCCACCACCTCGTCGGCGGCCGCGCCCACCAGCCTGGAGGCCAGATCTCCCAGACGCTCGGCGTACCAGAACCAAGGAGGGTCGGCCTCCAGCCAGCCCCTGATCCCGAGCTCCTTCCAACTCTCCACCGCCCGGGCAAGGCTCGCCTCCGCGTCGGTGGAGAGGAGCCCCAGGGAGTTGCCATCCAGATACAGCGTGGACGCCGGCACGCGGAACCGCTCTCGCAGGGCTCGCAGAGGATCCCGCCGATCCCGCTCACGGGCCGCCGCCAAGGAGAGGTCGCCTGCGGTCATTCTTCCTCTGAGTCGCCAATCCCGGGCAGCGTGGGAAACAGCTGTGTGGCAACACGCTGCAGGTCCACGGTGCCGTCGGGAGTGGTGGGCAGGACCTCGGTCACGGCGGTGTGCAGATCCACAGCGTCGTCGGTGAGAATGGGCAGGATCTCCGTGGGCGCCGAGTACAGGTTGTCCATGCTGCCAAGCCGCACCGGTAGCACCCGGGGGCCCGAGGGAGGGGGTCCACCGATGGCCGGCAACCCCGACGCGGATTCGGACGGAGGTGCGATCTGGCGCAGCTCTGCCGAGTGGACCCGCTGGTAGGGCGTGGTCTCGGCGCAGTCGTCGGGGTCGTCGTCGGCGAAGTCAGCCACGGGAGCGCCCTCGTCGGCAGCTTGTCGGGGCAGCTCGATGAAGGTCTCGTAGTCTCCGAGCTCCTTGACGGGGAAGCCGCGCTGGGTCTGGCCGGCCCCCCCGTGTCCCGCCGCCCTCGGCGCCGCCTCCTCTAGAAAGGCCTGGGCAAAGGAGAAGCCCTTGGTTGACTTGTACCCTGCGCGGACCTGGATGACGCGCTGGGCCGCGATCCAGTCCTGTAGGAGCCGGGCAAAGGACGGCTCCTGGTCGCCGTCGAAGCTGCAAGTGCGAACCAGGTAGGACTCGTGAAGCAGGTCCCCCAAAAAGGGGCTTCCCAGGCGGGCCTTGCGCAGGATCCGGGCGTAGTTGAACAGCCCCGGCAGGTAGCTCTCCTGCAGCACCCGCAGGTAGGCGATCAAGGCGGCGTTGTCGGGTGCACGCCCCACGGCCAACACGTCACCGCGCAGGTGAGTCGCGAAGTCCGCGATGAGGTCGGCGAGGGACTCAAGTCGATCGTAGCCCGCCAGGGCGATGAGCTCGACGTGGTGCCGCAAAAGCGCCGAGATGGGCTCCGCAACCGCCGGATCCCGCGATCCCACGGCGGTGATGAGAACCTCCCGGTGCTCGACGGAGAGGTGCTCGTCGCGCTCGAGCAGCTTGATCAGGGGTGGCCGCCTCAGGGAGGCGCACCCCAGGGTGAACTTCAGGTTGGTCAGCACCTCGGCCCGCCGTGGATCTGAGCGTCGCCGCACGAGCTTCTGGGCGGTGGCAAAGCGGGGATAGTGACGCACCCGATCACCCCAACGAGTCTCGACCACCTCGATCTCTCCCTTGACGATGGACTCGAACACGCGCCAGAGCATCAGCTGGGTGGCCGGAGTGGGATCCAGGGGCGTGTCCCGACGCGCCAGCTGACTCCAGGTTCGGATGACCCGCGAAGAGGTGGCCGCCGCGGCGCTCACCGGATCGTCGAGCCCCTCGGACAGCTCGTACAGTGCCTCCAACGCCTGGAGCAGAAGCTGACGCTCGACCATGGTGGAGGCGTAGATCCCGATGAACAGCGGGAAGTAGCTCCCGTCCCCGAAGACCTTCCCTCCCGTGGCCTCGTCATAGAGCCGGCACCGGTGGCGCACGAGCAGCTTGATCTCGGTGGGACCAATGGACCATAGCTTCTGGCGGTTGACGGCCCGATGAACCAGGTCTTCGAGACTCTTCACGAAGACGCCGAGGTCCGGATCGCGGATCTCAGCGAACAGGGCCAAACGATATTCGGGATGCAGCGCAGCGGTCATGGGTCCCACCAGTCTATCGGTCGGTGGATATCACTGCAACCCAAAGGGGTGTCTCACAGCACAGGAACGAGCAGACGAAATATCGCCCACCAAATGAGCCACGCGGCCACCACGACGGCGGATCCCACCCGCCAGATCCAGGTGAAGCCTACGTGATCGGGCGCGACGCGCAGCCGCTCCGGCACAACCGCCCAGACCAGCGAGGCCACGAAGATCACATAGACCAGCGGCCCAAAGAGGTGAAAGTGAAACGCACCGGAGACGTCGCCGTGGGAGAGGGAGACGAAGGAGCGGCTGAGGCCACAGCCAGGACACATCAATCCGGTGACCCGACGATGGGGGCACACCACGGGTCCGCCCTGCACATAGCCCGGCGTCAAGACCACGCTGAGAAGCAGCGCGGCCGCAGCGGTGACCCGCCCTTGCCAGGAGCCCAGGAACCCGAGCACCTGACTACGCAGCGGGCGTGGTGATCCGCCCATCCCGGAAGCGGAACGGTCAGTTTTTGTTGAGAGGTTGACCGTTGGCGTCCAACATCTTGTTCTGGACGATCATGATGACGTCGATCAGCCACCAGATGCCCAGCCCTCCACAGGTGAGAAGCTTGGCTACGCCGAGGCCCGTGTGGCCCAGGTAGAACCGGTCGATGCCATAGGTGCCGAGGAAAATGGACAGCAGCAACGCTACCATCCACTCTTTTCTCTTCGGGGTCTGTCCTTCTTCCATCTGGTGTCCTCCTCGCACGGATTCTGTGGCCGCAAAGCCGTAGTCATCCAAACATCAATCACACATCTAGCCGAAACGAATTGCGACACTATACCAGTGCCCCACAGGTCTGACCAGCCCTGAAAATCGCCCCGAAAACCGCCCCGAATATCGCCCCGAATATCGCGCCAGACAGACGCGGAGAATGGTCCATGAAGCGCAGGTCAAAGGCTCAAGGGTCCACTTGCTCGACCGTCGCGCGACCACGGGTGGCGTCCGACAGCCTGCGCTCGAAGTCAGCGAGATGGCGCTGCTCGATGCGCACGGTAAAGACGGCGCCGTCGGCGGTGTACTCCTCGGCGAGGCGCGCGAGATCCGGCGTCCGCGCCAGGAGGGCACCGATCGCGCTGACGTCGGTGAAGGACACCGCCACGCCCAGCCGCACCGTGGGCCACCGCTCCACCTGGTCGGCCCCGCGCAGGCAGGCGGCCGCCGCGCCCCCGTAGGCGCGCACGAGCCCGCCAGCGCCCAGCTTGATGCCTCCAAAGTGGCGGGTGACCACCACCAAGACATGGTCCACGCCTTGGCCCTCGATTGCGGCGAGGATGGGGCGCCCCGCCGTGCCGCCGGGCTCGCCGTCGTCGGAGAACCGGTACTGGCCGCCGATGCGGTAGGCCCAGCAGTTGTGGGTGGCATCGGGATCGGAGAGGGCCGACAGCCGCGACATGGCCTCGGCAGGAGAATCGACGGCGCAGGCGTGGACGAGAAAGCGGCTGCGCTTCTCCTCGAGCTCGAATGTGGCCTCGCCGGCCAGGGTCAGGATGTGCTCGTTGACGGTCATGGCTCTCAGCCTTAGGCCCCGCTCAGTAACTACCTGGTCAGATCAGGGCGTCAAGGCGCCCGGATCGCGAGGCGCGACGAGGCGGTATACTGCTGCTATACAACGAGAAGCAACGAAGGGAGCCGGGATGCCATGGCGGCCTGGGCGATCGACTTGGCGATTCGCGGCCCCTTACAGCGCACCCTACCCCATTTCCGTGATACGATCACAAGGTGTAACCCAAGGGAGGATGGTCATGATGCATGTAGCGCGAGGTCTCCTCGTCTCCTCGGTGCTGCTGGCTGCCTGCGGCCCGAGCAACTCGGCCGGCGAATGCGGGGACTGCGAGCCCTGGGAGGTGTGCGTGGATGGCCAGTGCGTCAACGCCACCGACGGCGGGGTCGACGCCGGGGACGCGACCCTGTGGCCCGACGCCGGCTGCCCCTACGTGCAATGCGGCCCAACGTGCTGCCGCCAGGGCGAGTTCTGCGCCCTGGGCGAAGCCTGCGCCGTGGACCAGCCGCCCTGTCAGACCTCGGACGACTGCTGGTACGACAGCTACTGCGACAACGGCACGTGCATCCCCTACGGCATCCCCGCGGGGCACGACCACGACGAGGACTGCGAGAACCCCATCGACATCACCGCCATCCTGCCGGCGGAGCAGTGCCGATGGACAGCCCCCCCAGCGGGGGACGCGCACCCGGACCACTACCATGTGATGTCCACGCCGGTGGTGGTGGACTTCGACTTCGACAGCGACCCCTACACGCTGCACCCGTCCATCGTGTTCACGACCTTCCCCACCACGGGGGTCTACCACGCCCCTGGCTTCATCCGCGTCATCGACGGCAACGACTGCAGCCAGCAGTTCAGCTTCGACGCAGTGGAGGATCAGGCCATGTCCCCCGCCTCCGTGGCCGTGGCCGACATCGACGGGGACGGGCGCGCCGAGATCGTCGCCGCCTCCCACGACGGCGGCCTCATGGCCTTCCGCTACGACCAGGCGGCCCAGACCTTCACCAAGCTCTGGCGCTCGGGCACCTGCGTGGGCGGCGGGCCACCCACGACGCCCGATTACACCGGCGGCACGGACCAGTGGTCCGGGCCGTCCATCCACGACTTGGACGACGACGGGGACCCGGAGATCATCTACGGCGCCACGGTGTACCGGTCCGACGGGTGCCTCGTGTCGACCAGCCTCGGCTTCCCGAGCTACCACAAGGGCGTGATCCCGGTGCTGGTGGACGTGGACGCCGACAGCCAGGTAGAGCTGGTCCTGGGCAACGGCATCTACACCTGGTCCACCGCTCTGGAGGACTGGGTGACGGAGACCTACTTCACCGGCGCCGGGCTGGATCATGGACAGGTGGCCGTGGCCGACTTCGGCGACTGGCCCCTGGCCTCCCAGGGGGGACAGGACCGCGCCGAGGTGGTGGTCATCGCGGCGGGCTTGGCCCGGGTACAGACAATCGAGGGCACGATCATCTTCGGCCCCGTGGCCATCCCGGGGGGCGGCCAGGGCGGCGCGCCCACGGTGGCCGACTTCGACGGTGACGGGCGGCGGGAGTTCGCCACCGCTGGCGGGAGCCAGTACGTGGTCTTCGACTTCGACTGCGCCGCGGGCGGGGATCCGGCGGGCTGCAACGGTCTGTCACCGGGCACGGGGGTCCTGTGGGCGCAGCCCTCCCAGGACCAGAGCTCCAACACCACCGGATCGAGCGTGTTCGACTTCGACGCCGACGGAGCCGCCGAGGCGGTCTACGCCGACGAGTGCTTCTTGCGGATCTACGACGGCGCCACCGGGTTGGTCCTCTACAGCGCGGCGCGGTCGTCGGGCACCACCTACGAGAACCCGGTCATCGTGGACGTCGACGGCGACTACCGCACGGAGATCGTCTCGGCGGTGAACAACTACGCCGGCGCCCTTGGCTGCCCGGCGACGGACCCGCTCATGCCCGCCACGTCCTTCCAGCAGAACCACGGCATCGTGGTGCTGCGGGACGTCGAGGATCGCTGGGCCGCCTCTCGCCCCGTCTGGAACCAGCACGCCTACTCGGTGACCCACATCGGGGATCAGGGCCAGATCCAGCAGAGCACCCTGGTGGACCGGAACTGGCAGGACCCGGTGCTGAACAACTTCCGCCAGAACGTCCAGGGGGACCTGACCGCCCTGGGCGAGCCGGACCTCACGGCCGGCGGGGACGTGGGCACCGTGGCCTGCGTCGGCACCGTGGCCACCATCTCCGCGCGGGTCTGCAACCGCGGGACCCTACCCATGGTAGGCGGCACGGAGGTGGCCTTCTTCGAGGGCGGGCTGACCGGACCCGAGCTGTGCCGTGCCACCATCCCCCTGGCTCTCACCGTGGGCGAGTGCATGGTGGTGAGCTGCGAGGCGGATCTGGGCGGCCAAATGATCGATGTCTTCGTCATGGTCGACCCCGACGGCGTCACCTCCGAGTGCTACGAGGCCAACAACGGCGCCCTGTACCAGGGTGTGGCCTGTGGCAACATCCCCTTCTGACCAGGGCCTCCGACCAGCGCCACAAATCCCGTAGAACCGCAGTGGCGTGGTTGACAATCGTCCCACCGTGGCCATCTTGCAATCGAGCGCAGGGACCCTGACGCCGGAAGCCCGACAGCCGGAGGAGGTAGCTCATGACCGTGACCAACGAGGGCGACAAGACCACCTACGAGTTCAACCTGTCGTCTGGGAAACCTCGCTACTGCGTGGGGCAGGTGGTGCACCACAAGCTGTTCGACTACCGCGGGGTCATCGTGGACGTGCACGACGAGTACCGCGGCACCGACGAGTGGTACCAAGAGGTTGCCAAGACCGCCCCCCCCAAGGACCAGCCCTGGTACGAGGTGCTCATGCACGACTCCTCCCGCGTGACCTACGTGGCTGACCGCAACCTGGAGCTGGACGTCACCGGCATGCCGGTGTCCCACCCCCTGATCCACATCTTCTTCGGTGAGTTCGATCGCGGCGCCTACCGCGTGGGCGGCCTCACCAACTGATCCGCTCAGGTCACCGCTTCGGGTGAGCCATCCCCAGATCGATGAACGACTGACAGGTGTCCACGAGGGTCTCCTCCAGGGGTCGATACTCCAGGCCGAGCTCCCTCCGGGAGCGGCTGTTGTCGAACACCATCGACCGCCCCAACTGCTGCCGGAGGAAGGCAACACTGAGCCGCTTGTCGAACAGCGAGGCCGCGTAGACGGCCAGGTCGGGCAGCGGCCAGGTGGGCACCCGATAGTCCGGGAAGCGCGGCGCGATGATCCGCGCCATCTCCCGCATCCAGACCCCGCGATTGTGCAGGATATACCGCCCGCTGGCCTCGGGCAGCTCCAGCGCCCTCAGGTGGGCCAGGGCCACGTCCCGCACGTCCACGATGCCGAAGTACAGGCGCGGGCAGGCGGGCATCTTCCGCACGAGCAGGTCCCGCAAAGTGTTGGGGCTGCTTCGGACGTGTTCCTTTTTGAACAAAGGCCCCATGACCACCACCGGGTTGAGGGCCACGAGCTCGAACCGCTGGGCCTCGGGCAACGCCTCCTGGAAGGCCCAGGCGGCGCGCTCGGCCAGGGTCTTGGACAGCATGTAGGGCGTGACCTTCAGGTCGGCGCTCTCGTTCCAGTCGGCCTCGGTGAAGACGTAGCTCTCGGGCTTGTCGTATCCGGCCACCGCCGCGACGGACGAGGTCAGCACCACCCGCCGCGCCGCCCCGACCCGATGCACCGCTGACAGCACGTGCTCGGTGCCCTTGACCGCCACATCCACGATGGACCGTTGAGGGTCCTTGGCAAAGAGCCGCACCGGGGAGGCCATGTGGCACACCAGCTCGCAGTCCGCAAGGGGTGCGTCGAGGGTGTCGGGCTCCATGACATCACCACGCACCAGCTCCACCGGATGGGCCGGCGCCTCCACCAGGGTGCGCAGGTGGCCGACGTTCTCGGCGTTGTCCGGATCGCGCACCATGGCACGCACCCGGTACCCCTGGTCGAGCAGCAGCTTCACCACGTGGCTGCCGAGGTACCCCGTGGCGCCGGTGACGCAGACCCGCCGCCCACCGCCGGTCCCCGCCGGCTTCGCCCCGCTGTCCATCGCTGTGGGATCGTCGCTCATGGTCACCTCCACCGGCACCACGCCGCCGGCGCGAGCCGAGCATACGCCGTCACCAAGCAGATGCCAATAGGTGGCCCGCCGTCCGGCGCTGCGGTAAGCTGCGGCCGATCATGCGAGGAGACGCGACAACCCACGCGAGGTGGGGCGAAGCCCCGACCCTGCTCATCTTCTGCGCGGCGACCCTCGGCTGCCCGGGCGCCGACAAGCCCACCCGGAGCGCGCCCGCGAGGGGGCAGACCGACACCGCACCGCGCCGTAGACCCGCCCCAACGCCGGCGGGTCCTCACCGGGCCCGCCCGGCTCGCCCGGCCCCGACGCCCCCCCCCTCCCCCTCGGCCCCCCCGGCCCCCCCGGCCCCCCCGGCCCCCCGGATCGCCGGGTCGCCCAAGGTCGTCTCTCCGCCTGGGCGCGCCGCGCCGCCGCTGCGCCCGTCGCCCTACAAGGTCTGCGTCGCGCCGCCCAAGGGCATGAAGTGCGTGGGCGGAGGACCCTTTTGGCGCGGGAGCGACAACCACCGCAGAAACGAGCGCCCCCGGGCGCGCGTGGTGGTCTCCACCTTCTACCTGGACGCAACCGAGGTCACCAACCCGGTCTTCGAGCGGTGCGTACGAATGGGGCTGTGCAAGCGTCCCAAGAACTTCAGGCGCTACCGCGGCTTCCACGGGCGCACCCAGCCGGCCGTGCCCGTGAGCTGGCCAAACGCCCTCCGGACCTGCTTGCTGCTCGGCAAGCGCCTCCCCACGGAGGCGGAGTGGGAGAAGGGTGCCCGGACCACGGACGGACGCACCTACCCCTGGGGCAACCAGCGGCCGCGGTGCAACCGGGCGCAGTACCGCGGCTGCAAGCCGGCGACCACCAGGCCAGTGGGGACCTTCGCGGCCAACCCCTACGGCTTGCATGACCTGGCAGGCAACGGGTACGAGTGGGTGTTGGACTGGGCGAGCCCCTGCTACAAGGGCTGCCGCCGGGCCTGCGGCGCGGCCTGCGAGGGGCGGGATCCGCGAGGCCCCTGCCAGGGCGTGCTCCGCTGCAAGGGCCACCGCCGGCGCGTGCTCCGGGGCGGCTCCTGGTACTGGCCCACGAATCACATGCGCACCTCATGGCGCCGGGCCGAGTACCCGCGCAGCGGAAACCACCGGCTCAGCTTTCGCTGCGCAACCCGCAGCCCACTGCCCCGGCCGCGCACCCCCGCCGAGGTGCGACGGATCATGCGCTCCCTGCGCACCCAGCCCCTCAAGCTGTGACGGTTGTTCAACATGGTCGCATGGGCTGCGCATCACCCGTCTGGCATGACGCGAGCGGGGAGCGCGCGCAGCGTACTTGACGTACGTGAGCACGCACCGCAACGAGCAACGCAGCCAGGCGGGATGATGCGCGGTCAAGGCGACCCTGTTTAGAAGGAGTTGCTCTTGCCGCAGTCCGGGCAGGCCCAGGTGACGCTGTTGCAGGAGAAGATCTTGTCGTTGTCGGCGGCGCACTGCTGACAAATGTGGAAGTCGCAGTAGCGGCACTGGTGAAAAAAAGGCGTCGGCCGCGAGCAGAAGGGGCACGGCGTGTCGGGCTGGGTCTTTTTTCGCCTGGCCTTGCCCCGCCTGGGAAGCCCCGCCATCAGGGCCGCCTCCACCGCATCCACCGCCTCCACCGCATCCACCGCATCCACCGCATCTGCCGCCTCTGCAACCACAGCAGCAGCAGACCGAGGCCCAGCACGAAAGCCAGCCCGGTCGTGGGCGCCCCGCCCGAGGCGCGACAGTTGCAGCCCCCCCCACCGGCAATGTGAGCCTCGGGGACCGTGCCGCCGTCGGGCGCGATGCTCCCGCGCTCCACCACCGTGAGGATCCCGGGCGCCGTGGTCTGCTGCCCATCGCGGTTGGTCACGACCAGGTCCTTGGCCCCAAGGTCGGTGAGCAGCGGGATCGTCAGCCGGAAGGCCACCTCCTCGGACTGGACCCGATCGATGGAGGCGATCTGGATGTTGGGATCCACGAGCTCGAGGCGGAACATGCCGCCCGCCTGGAAGCCGGTGCCGCCAAGCACGAAGAACACGCCCTGCTGCCCCCGCTCCACCACCGCCGGCTCGAGGACCAGGTCCGTGGGCGGGTCCAGCACGGGCTCGATGGTGTAGCTATAGCTGGACAGGGGCCAGCCGCCCGTGGAGTCGTAGTCGTCGGGGTCGTACCCCTCCTCGCCGAGGTTGGCCACCACCAGCAACAGGGAGTCGTGACCCGCGGGCTGGACCACCACCGTGGCGTCCCAGGTGTCGGCGGCCAGGTCCAAGGGCGTCGCGTCGGTGGCCTGCCCGCCGCCGAAGACCACGGCCCGGGCGGCCCAGCGGGTGTCGTCATCGCCGTCGATCCGCACCGAGATCGGGAAATCGTAGCCCGACGGCAGGTCCACCAGGACATGGTTGGACCCGAAGCTGGCCGGCGCCATGGCCGACGGCGGAGACTCGTTGCGCAACGGTAGCTGCGAGCCGGAGTGGTGGGCCACGAGGTACACCTCGGCCCCGTCGAACTGGTAGGCGTTGTGGATGTGCTCCCCATCGTCCCGGGTCCCGACGAAAAAGCGCGCCTCGGAGAAGTCCAGCAGGATCTCCTCCATGGTGAGCGAAAAGCCCCGGGTCGCCAAGGTCTCCTCGATGGCGTCGAAGTAGTCCGGCTCGTTGAACCAGCCGTACTGCACACAGTTCTCCCAGATCTCCGCCACGAACTGCGGCGGCTCCTCGGGCGCATAGGTGTCGGCCAGGTACCACAAAAAGAGGCCGCCGCCGTACTCGTAGGCGTCGCTGTTCTGCAGGTTCATGTAGTCCAGGGCCCGCCAGGGCTGCTCCTGAAACAGGTACATGGTGCCCACGGTGTAGTAGAGCGCGCTCGGAAAGACCCGGCTCATGATGTAGGTGGCGGTGTTCTCCCAAAACGGCGTGGGCTCCAGCACGTCCATGGCCGCCTGCATGGCGTGGTTCAGCTCGTGGGCCACCGTGCCCGCGATGCTCCACTCGCCGTTCGCCTGGGGATCCACCACGACGTAGGTGAAGTAGTCGGTGTGGGGCGTGTCCGGGTTCTCGTCGTAGGGGGCCGTGTAGGCCGCCCCGTGGCCATTGGTGGACGTGATGTAGATGCGGTACCGCTCGGTGCCGGGCTCGATGGGGGGCTCCCAGAACCCGTACTCCAGGGTCTCGACGTCCCAGGAGATCTCGGCGTAGTCCAGGGTCCACTCGGCGAGGGCCTGTTGAGCCGTTGTCTCATAGCTCACCCGGATGGGGTGGGTGACCGAATCGAGCACGAACGCCAGATCGTCCGGTGGCAAGAGCAGCCGGTGCAGGACGCCGCCCTGGGCGTGGTTGTCCACCACCCAGCGCATGGCCTCCATGAAGATCGGCGTCAGGCTCCGACGGCGAAAGCCCCCTGGCCGCGCGGCGAGCTCACGCAGCCCCGCAGGCAGGAGCTCAGGCCGCCGCACCGCCGCCACCCGATACAGGTGTCGCGTCTCGGCGTCGATGAGGGACTGGTGATAGCGGCTGTCGATGGCGCCAAAGACATCCGTAGGCGGCGCCTGCGCGGGGGACGCGGGCCCGGGCCCCGCCTGCGCGGGCCCCACCGGCAACATCACTGAGGTGAGAACGACTAGCGCAGATAGGCTCATACGTAAATCCTGGCAACAGACTCAGGATACAATATGACCCGCGGGAACAGGGATATCAAGGGGCGGATCGACCACCGCGGTCACCAAGGGGCCGGACTGAGGCGGTCAGGAGCAGCGGCAGGTGATCCGAGGAATAGCGTGGCTGGTGCACCACGCGGATCCCGTGGACCTCGATGTCGTGGCTCACGAAGATGTAGTCGATGCGTCGATCCGGCCGCTCGGCGCCGTACTTGATGTACGTGTAGTACGCAGACGGGTTGCTGCGATAGGCCTCGTGGGACACCGCCGTGCGGTACCGCTCGGTGAGACGGGAGATGGGGCCGCTGGTGGCGGCGTAGTACTTGGCCTCCAGGCCCAGCCCCTTGCCGGTCTCGCCCGGCGGCAGCATGTTGAAGTCCCCGGCCAGGATCCACGGGAACCCGCGCGCGTCGAGCTGCTCGAGGCGCTTGCGGATCGCGTCCACCTGGCGTTCCAGGGTGCCGTCGCCGAAGCTGAAGGCCGACAGGTGCGTGTTGAGCAGGACCAACGGACGCGGGTGGCCCTCCAGGGGGACCGCCGCCTCGAGGATCGCGCGCTTGAGGTTGAAGGCCCGCCGAACAAACCACTCGTCGAGCCCGGGCAGCGCGTGCCGCCGGGCCCAGGCGAGGCGGTACCGCGCCGCGGTCGCCAGGTGCATGTCCACCCGGCCCAGCGCGTTGCCCAGCGGCACCGGCACATAGCGCGACCGATGATAGGGCGCCGAGGTCCAGCACGACCAGCGGCCCAGCCGCCGGAGCCGCGCGACCTCGTCGATGCGCGCCGTGCGGGCCGAGTCGCGGTCCACCTCCTGCAGAAGCAGCACGTCGAGACGCTGGGCGGTCAGCACCGCGCCGATCTCGCCGAGGGTCTGGTCCACCTTGTCGTGGCTGGCGTGGACCGCCTTGCCCCCGTCATAAAAGAAGTGATAGCTGCGCCCGGCACCATACTGCAGGTTCCACGACAGCACCTTGAACCGCTGCCCCGGGCGGAGGGTGGCGCCCTTGCCGAAGCACGCGACAGGGGCCTTCTCGAGGGGCTTGGGGAAGTAGTTCAGACACCGCACGAGCAGCGCTCCAGCGACGAGCAGAACGATCAGCAGACCGCCCAGGGCCGCGCCGATCCGGATGAGCATCCTGCGACTGATCACGCCGCGAAGACTAACGCAAAATCAAGATCGGAGGTGAAAAAGCTGGCGCGGGAGAGGGTCCCGGGAGGCGTGGCTACTCGTGGACAAAAGCGGCGGGGCTCTGGGGGCCCTTCTCGATGAAGTTCTTCATGCCGATGTCGAAGTCCTTCGTTTCGCCGCAGGTGCCAAAGGCCGTGGCCTCGATCTCCAGCCCATCGGAGAGGGTGGTGCGTGCGCCGTCCAGGATGACCCGTTGCTGGATCTCGTCGATCTTCCGGCTCAGGTGGCCCAGGTCTACGTCAGGCAAGGCATCTGGCACAGGGATGGGTCCGGTTTCAATGGGCTGGACCTGCGCCTTGCCCGCGGCGAGATCCCGGCACAGATCGACCGCTTCGGGCACGACGTCCGGGCCGGGCACCTCCCGGGAGATCAGGCCGATCTCCAGCGCCCGCGCCGAGGTGATGGGCTCGCCGCTGCGCAGCAAGGGCCAGGCCGCCTCCAGGCCCACGATGCGCGGCAGCCGCTGGGTGCCGCCGTAGCCCGGGATGACGCCGAGCTTGGGCTCGGGCTGGCCGGCGAAGACTCTCTGTCCGAGGGCGGCGATCCGCACCGTGCAGGCCATGGCGAGCTCGAGCCCGCCGCCGAAGGCCAAACCGTTCATGGCGGCAACCACGGGCTTGCCGAGGTTTTCGGCCAGGCTGAAGACCACCTGGCCACGACGGGACTTTGCCGACAGGCCCGCGGTGTTCTCGATGCGCACGAGCTCCTTGATGTCCGCTCCGGCGGCAAAGGCCCGGATCCCGAACCCCGTGACCACCGCCCCCACCAGCTTCTCATCCGCCTGCACGGCCTGGAGGTGCTCTTCGAGCTGGTCGAAGACCGCCGTGTTCAGGGCATTCAGGGCCGCCGGGCGCCGCAGGGTGATCACGGCCACGTCGCCCTCGTCCCGCCGGATCACCACCGGGATCTTCCAGGGCTTGCCCGACGCGGCTTGCGCCTCGAGCAGCGCGGGCACCTCGAACCCGTTGTGGCCGTCAGCGTAGGCCTTGACGAGGTCCAGGGCCCGCCCGACGCCCAACTTGTTCATCATGGCAAAAGGCGGCCTCACCGCCAGCGCCGTGGACACGGCGAGCTCCTGGCTGCCCAGATCGATGACACCGGCGTCCACCCCCTCGGTGACGAGCCCGAAGTAGGCTCCCAGGAGCGCCTGGCTCACCTTCTGCTCCACCTCCGCCGACACGTCGACCGCGGCGCCGCGATCGGCCATGGGCCAGGTGTCGCCCGAGTCGGTCGCGCGCTGGAGGATGGCGGGGCATCGGAACCACGGCATGACCCGCGCGCCGTACTCGGGCAATGCCCCGGCGGTGAGCGGATTGCCGCCGCACAGGTTCATTGCCGTGAAGGGTCCCACGCCGTAACCGAGCGCCTTGCAAGCCACCGCGTCGACCGCGATCGGGTCGGCCACCCCCTCCTCCACCAGCAGGGCGGCGGCCAGGAACATCCCCTCGAAGACCGGGTTGACGGCGAAGCCGTAACGGCTGCCCAGCCGTACGGGGATCTTGCCCGTCTGCTCGTAGAGAGCCTCCATGAAGTGCGTCGTCTCCTCGGAGGTCAGCGGGCTCACGGCGAGCTCCACGACGGGGTTGCGCTCCGCAGGGAAGAAGTAGTGCGCCACCAGCGCCCTCCCCGGCTCCCGCAGTCCCGCGAAGATCACCTCCGGCTCGAGGTGCGAGGTGTTCGACGCCAGCACCGCGTCATCGTCGATGAGCCGCTCCACCTGGTCATAGATCTTCTTCTTGATCCCCAAGTTCTCCGAGGCCGCCTCTACCACGAGCCCAGCCCCTTGTAGGGCCTGGTAGTCCGACGTAAAGGTCACCGCTCCGGTGACCGCCTCGCCCCGCGCGGCCTTCCACCGCCCCTTGGACACCAGCTTGCCGACCTTCCCGGTCAACTTGGCCTCCCCGACCCGCAGGGCCGACTCGGCCACGTCGATCACCACCACCTCAACGCCCAGGGGCGCCAGGGCAGTGGCGAAGTGCAGCGCGATGTCCGGGCCGATGTTACCCGAGCCGATGACACCCACTTTGTCGATGGTTCTTCCCAGCAACTTCAAGCTCATGGTTCGCTCCTGTGTTGGATCTGCTGCGATTTCTATCACAGCCTGCGGACAGGTGGCCAGGCAGACCTCGCGCTGAATTCACGGCGTGCGGATGCGCCAGCCGTGGTGTCGAAAACGGACGTAGCGCAGCACCGCGCCGTCGGGGGCGACAATGTCGAGGGTGTTGGTGCCACGGGCTGGGCGGGCCACGCGGCCGCTGAGACGCCTGCCGCGGTGGTCGACCCTGGCCCGGGCCAGGTAGCGACCGTTGACGCGCGCCAGGACCTCCACCGGCTCGTTCCCCGGGGCGCCTGCGTGCACCGTGACCTGCACGGGCCCGGTGAGGTTGAGGCCGAAGAGGATCCGGGCGTGGGTTCCCCGGAGGCGCACCGAACGGGTGGAGGGACCGCGCACGAAACCGATCAGGTGCGGCGCGGTGGGCCGGTGGAGCCGGAGGGTGGTGACCCGCCCGCCGCGTCGCCGGTGGGGCGGCCAGGGGTACCGCTCGTTGAGCATGTGCTTCCCTACCACGTGATCGTAGGCGTCGAGCCGCGCGCCGTGGATCCAGGCGTACACGGCCCGCGCCCCAAAGGTCGACAACGCCGAAGCCCAGGCCACCACCCGCCCGCTCCTGCCTCCGATCTCCCGGCGGAGGATCGGTGCGGCGGGGCCGCGGTGGTGTCCCCGGACCCGCGTGCAGTCCATCTTGGCGGCATAGGTGAGGTTGCCCCAGGCGAGCCCGGCGGCGAAGAGGCCCGCCCCGATCACCGCGGCCGTGCGCGCGATGCGCCAAACCAACCGGGCGCGCCCCTGCCAGGTGGGGCGCACGAGCAGATACCCCAGCCCGAAGGCGAAGGCCACGAAGCACGAATCGAAGCGCCGGGCGCCAAAGGAAACCCCTGCCCACCAGTCCCAGACCGCGCCGTTGGTCCAGGTCTGCAGGGCGACCCCGACGAGCAGCCCGCCGGCGAGGCGACCGTGGCGGCGCAGGGCAGCCCAGAGCCCCACGGCAGACAGCGCGTAGATCGGAGCCCAGGGCAAGAGCCCGTTGCGCGCCGAGAAGAGCACCTCGTGCCAGGCGGGCTCGGTCCAGCGCATGAAGGCCGCGGACTGCGGGATCAGGAGGACCTCGCCGTAGATCACCTTCCAGACAATCATCTGAGGGAGAAACGTGAGCAACGCCACCCCGGCCCCCGCTCCCCAGCGCGGCGCCACCCGACGCAGGGCCGTGAGCCAGCGCCGCCCCGGCCCGAAGGCGCCACGGTGGGCTCGCCAGAAGTCGTCACCCGCGGCGACGACGTAAAGCGCTCCCCAGAGCACGAGCTGGGTCCGCGCCAGGGCGGCCAGGCCGAGCAATGCCCCTAGACCGATCCACGTGCGGTAGCCCCGGGGCTGGTCCCCATCGTCGAAGGACCGATCCCAGGCGTCCACCAGCCAGGCCACCCAGAAGGCGGCGAAGGGGTGGCTGTAACCCGGCTGCCGGATGGCGTAGTACACCAACGGCCCGCCCGCGGCCAAGAGCACCGGCACCAGGGCCGTGGCGAACCGGTCTCCGAGCCGGCGCCGACCGAGGCGATAGGCGAACAGCAGCGCGCCCAGGGAAAACAGCAAGGAGGCGAACATGGCGCCCGCCTTTTCGGTCTTGGAGTAGCCGTCGGCGCGGGCTCCCCGCAGCCGCGCGAGCCCATGACCGGCCAGGTAGGTGGGCAGGGCATAGATCGCCGGACCGATGCTGAAGACGTTCCCCGCGCGGCCGGTGGCCGTGGGCGGATAGTGGAAGTAGTTGCCCACCACCCGATACTGGTTGGCCAGGTCCAGGTCGCGATCAAAGACGATGGAGGGCAGGTAGCAAAAGTAGTACCGCCCGTCGGTGGAGGGCTCGGCAGTGGTCCCCCGGCTGTGCGTGGACGTGAAGAACCAGTGACCTGCGCCCAGGCACACACAAAGCCCCAGGGCGAGCGCGAACGCCCGGGGGGGCTCCCGACGAGCCCACTCGGCCGCCGCCGCTCCCCGACTCCTCACCCAACGCGCCCGCTGGGTCAAACGCTGTTTCCACCCGCTACTCATGGGTCGCCCGCATCCTAAGGGCGACCCGGCCAAAGTACAATTGTGATATCTTCGCGCGAAACAACGAGACGGGATGGTTCGGCGACCTGAGCGATCAGGGTACTGCTGATCGGGGCCTAGTCGGCCCCGTCGCCCTCCGGCGAACGTGCCCGGGCGACCAACTCGTCGGCGACCTCGGGGTAGTGCTCCCGCAGGCAATCGGGGCAGATGCCGTGGGAGAAGGAGACCCCGGTGTACTTGCTCAAGTACTGCTCCACGCCCTGCCAGAACTCACTGTCGTCCCGCACCTTGCGACAGTAGGAACACATGGGTACCAGCCGCCGGAGCTCGGCGAGCTCGGTGACATCCTCGAGCACGAGCAGGACAACCGACCTCTCGTCGACGGTCATGGGTGCCGCGGTGATCAGAAACGACACATCCCGCACTCGCTCGTGCTGCTCCAGGAGCATCGACACCATCTGACGCTTCGCCGTCTCACCCCGCCCCGCGCCCCGGACGGAGCTCCGGATGATGCAGGTGGAGCAGTGGTCGCTGGTGCCGCATCCCTTCTCCGAACGGACGGCGTTGAGGCACTGCAGCACGTCTCCGCTCACCTGTCCGAGGATGCGGTCGGTGGAGCTGTCCAGCAGCTCCTCCGCCGCGCGGTTGGCGTCGAGGAGCCGCATGGTATCATCGACGACGAAGACCGCCGCGGGCATGGCATCGAGCACGCTTCGGAGGTGGGAGTCACTGTCGGTGAGCCGATCTACCATCACTAGACTCCGGCCGGCTAAGGGCCCGTGCAACAATAACTCGATCGCCCAGGACGCCGATGCATCCCGGCTCGCTTCGTTGCCAGGCGGTTACATATTCCCGATATGCGCCCTTCTGGCGCCTCGCGAGCCGGGCGCCTCGGCGCCCTGAATCGTCGAGTTATTGTTGCACGGGCCCTAAACACCGGCGCCGATGCCATAGCTCTTGTACGTGTCGGCGAGCATCATGCGAAGCTTCCAGTGGATATAGGCTGCGAACTCGTAGGGGGTGTACTCCCAGTAGCCCTTGCCCGCCAGCGTCGAGGCGAAGGGCATGTACGTGGAGTCGGCGATGGTGATCAAAGAGGGGATCCGCTTGTGGTCCCGGAGCTTGACGATGAGGCGTCCGAAGCTGCGCATGCGGCGGTCGACCAGGTTCTGGGCCTTCTTGAGGCGCTTTTCGTACTCGTCCACGGCCAGCTGACGCTTGCGGGATCCGGTGCGCTTGGTGTCGGGGTTTCGGTGGAACCCGGAGTTGGAGTCGATGGACATGAAGTAGTCGCAGTCGACGTCCAACACGAAGGGACCCGCGGGCACGGCTCGCAGCAGCGCCTCCCACCTGTCGTTCTCCCTGAGCACGCCGTTGGTGGGGTAGGTCTTGATCAGGCTCATGCGATAGGGGCGACGGTGCGTGAGCCCCTTGAGGCCGCCGTCCTTGACGGTGGACGTCTCCAGCCACGGCATGGTGGAGTAGGTGGGTAGGAGCCGGCCGCGATCCTCGCCCTTGTCGTGCAGCAGCCGGAAGGTGCCGTAGGAGCTCTTCTTGTCGGGCACGTTCGCGTAGAACATGGGCCGCCGACCGAACTCCGAGGCGTAGGCCCAGTAGGGGAAGCACCACACCACATCCTTGAAGTCGACGCCGAGCACTCCCCCCGACACCGGTGTGGCGTGATCGTGCACTCCCGAGATGAGCTTGGAGAGCCCCGCGGCGCGGGTCTTGCCGCCGGCGCGAACCATCTTGACGGCCTTGAGGATACGGTCAGGGCGGTTGAGCCCCCGCATGTCGTCGTGGGTGTCGAAGTGTACCAACGGTCCGAGCTTGCGCCGCCGGGACTCATCGATCCACATGCGCGCAGCGTGCTGGTGGCCGTTGTAGGCGAGGACGGGGAGCTTGGCCTTGCGGGACTGAGCGTTTCTGTACTCGTGCACTCGTGAGGTGAGCTCGTAAAAGAGCCGCCAGGACTCGGCGATGGTCCGGCTATAGCTGTAGGACGTGAGCTCCTTGTTGAGCTTGAGGAAGCGCTTTTGGACGTCGGGTCCCAGCACCTTCTGAAACTGGGGAACAGCGTTGAGCGCCCCGATCATGCACTCCAGGCTCTGGAACTGCTTGCGAAGAGCCGCGCCCCACAGCGGGTCCGTTTGGACCACCGTCGCGCAGTACTTCTGCATCTCCGCGGCCCGCACCCCCGGGCCCGTTGGACAGGTGGGACAGCAGCTGTGCAGGCCCGCTTCGGCCAGGGCAGCAGCGGTGACTGTCAGGAAATCGCGGCGGGTGGTCATCGGTCGTTCAGCATCCTCACCAAGCATCCTATTCTGTTCCCGTTTTTCAGGGGGGGCAAGGACAATGTCCTACACTCGTATTCCAACTTCTATACCCGCTCCTCGGCCCGGCGCAAGGCCCACAGTGCCAGCACCAGCAGCACCGCGCACAGCCCCCCCAGCACGGCCAATCCCTGCCACTCCCCTGCGAAGGTGCCGCCGGAGTACAGCGCCCGGTTCAACCCCTGGGCCACGTAGTAGCTGGGCGTGGCGCGACTCGCCGCCCCCACGGCGCCGGAGAGATCCGAGAAGAACGCCCCCCACAACAGTGGGATGTACAGGGCAGTGGCCACCCCTGAGGCCCCCTGCTGGGACTCCACCACCAGCCCGATGACCAGCCCGATGAGCGTGGCCGCCTGGGCGCCGAGCACCAGGCATACCAGCACCAGGGGCAGGTTGCCCTGCAACGAGCCGTTGGCCGCGAGGACCACGATCCCACCCACGGTGCCGATGGCCACGCCGTACAGCCCCTTGCCCAAAACGAACTCCCAGAGACGGATGGGTGTCACGAGCACCGCCTGGAGGGTCTTTGCCTGGCGCTCGGTGGCGATGCTCGAAGGCATCAGGGTGATGGCTGACAGCAGCACCATCACCACCCAGGCCGGCAGCATGGCCTGCCAGGGCGTAATGCCGCGGATGCCGCGCACCTTCAGTCGGGCGGGCTCCTTCTGGCGGGCCTGGATGCGCAGCAGCTCGCGCACCACGGTCCGCAGGGTGAACGCCGACGACCCGCCGGTCTCGTCGAAGTACAGCGTCGCAGCGGGCTGGCCCCCCGCCGCCATTTTGGCGTCGAAGTCGTTGGAGAGGACCAAAAGCCCCTGCAGCTTGCCCTTGGCGAGGTGGGCCCGCCCCTCCCGCTCGTCCTTCACGTCCACCAGCCGCATGGGCGGCCGCCCAGCCTCCACGAACCGCTTGACGATCTTCACCAGGGCCGGCTTGTCCTGCCCCACGATGGCCACCTTGGGGGGCTTGGCGCCCTCCCCGGAGAGGATCGCCCGCATCACCAGGGACACCAGCAACGGCACGCCCACCAGGAGGTACAGGCTCACCGAACGCAGTCCCACGTTCAGCTCCTTGCGGAACAGCACCCACAGGTTGCCCAGGGGCCCGCCCGCCGACCCAGGGGGGGGCCTGCCGGGCTCGGTGGGGCCCACGGGGCTCGTCCTGGCGTCCTGCTCCGTCCTCGCGCTCTTCTCTGTCTCCGCGCTCATCGAAGCGTGGTCCCGGTCAACCCCAGGAACACGTCCTCCAACGTGGGCTCCTGGGTGGCCACCTCCACCACGTCCCCGCCCCGGAGCAGCTCCGACACGCGGCCCGGCGTCCCGTCAGCGGACAGAGCCAGCACCTCCGGCTCCGTCGCTCCGCTCCGCCGCACCACGAGCTGGGGGTCGGCGCCGGTGCGCTTGAGGGCCCGCGGCGAGTCCTCGGCCACCACCCGCCCCTCATGTAGGATCGCCAGCCGATCACAGACGTGATCGGCCAGCTCCATCAGGTGCGTCGTCAAAAACACCGTGGTCCCCTGTCCGCGAACATCCTCGATGAGCGCCCGCACGGACTTGGCCGACGCAGGATCCAATCCAGACGTGGGCTCATCCAAAAAAAGCACCTGGGGCTCGGGCAGAAGCGCCCGCGCCAGGATCAGCCGCTGCTTCATCCCCCTGGAGTAGGTCTTGAACTTCCGCTCCGACGCGTCGGCCAGCCCCACCCGCTCGAGCAGCGGTGCGACACGACCTCGATCAGCGCGGTACAGATCCGCGAAGAACTCCAGGTTCTGCTGACCGCTCAGCTGGTCGTACAGGTTCGGCGTGTCGAACACCACCCCGATGCGCCGGTGCAGCTCCCGCCGATCCCGCACCACGTCGCACCCCGCCACCTGCGCGCTCCCCGAGGTGGGCGACAGCTGCCCGGTGAGCATCCGGATGGAGGTTGTCTTCCCCGCACCGTTGGGCCCCAGAAACCCAAACACCTCCCCCGGCCGCACGGTCAGATCGATCCCCCGCAGGGCCTGTACAGCCTTGTCACCGCTGCCGTAACGCCGCGCCAGACCCTCGGCACGAATGATGGGCTCAGAGCTACTCACGCCCCCGTTATACCGCGTCGTCACGGGTAGCGGTCAAGGAGCGGATCGGCTCAGCGCGCCAGGCGGGCGCGCACCGCGGCGTGGACCTTGCGGACGGCCTCCTTGTTCACGGCGCTGCCGATGACGTAGAAGACCACGTTGCCCACGCGCCGCGGGGGCGGGAGCCCGTGCCGGGCGAGTCGGTTGTGCCGACCTCGCAAAAATGGCGTCGCCAACGCCTGGCGGGCCGCCGCCGGGCTCTGCAAGACGAAGATCTTCACGAGGATGTCGTCGTGGGTTCCCCGCCGGACATACTCGACCTGGCACATCCGGACCTGCGCAGAGACGCCCTGGGCGATCAGTCGTCGCAGCCGACGGCGCGGCTTGACCGGTGCGGAGGCCAGGGTCCAGCACGCCGGATTTGCAGCACCATAGGTAGCCAGCACGAATTTCTTGCCGGGCGGCTTGAGGTCGTTGCGCAGCGCCCGCATCAGCGCCGGTGTGTCCCACCGACCGGTGCCGGCCCCAGCGCCCGCACCCGCGCACCCTGCCTCGCCGTAGCCAAAGACAGCCACCAGCGCTGGGACCCAGAGTGACCGCCACAGGCTCGATCCGCCACCGCCATGGCTCAACGGCTGAATGCTCTGATTCAACATTCCATCACGATTGCACTGGTCCGCCACACGACGCGGAACACCAGCCAATATACCACACGAGGCAACGTTCCGCGGGTCGGGGTAGCCCAAGTCCATGGGCCAAGGTTCTGGCCATCGCCCAGGACTTTGGTAGACTCACGGCAACGATGCGCAAGTACTTCCGACCACTGGCGTTTGTCGCCTTGACCTGCTCGAGCACCGCATCGGGAGCCGCCCAGCCCGCGGACCGCGGGGCGGCTCCTCCCCCGCGCCGGGCCGCCGCAGCGCGCCGACCCGCAGCCCGGCCCACGACCCGACCCGCAGCCCGGCGGGCGACCCGACCCGCAGCCCGGCGGGCGACCCGACCCGCAGCCCGGCCCACGACCCGACCCGCAGCCCGGCGGGCGACCAGGCCCGTGACCGCTCCCGCAGCCCGGCCCGCGACCCGGCCCGCGACCGCTCCCTCGACCCATCCGGGGCCCCGCACGGGAGCGTCCCGAGCCTTGCCCGCTCCCCGGCCGGCGACCGCTCCCCGGCCGGCGACCGCTCCCACTGCCCGGCCCGCGACCCGGCCCGCGACCGCTCCCTCGACCCATCCGGGGCCCCGCACGGGAGCGTCCCAAGCCTTGCGTCCCCGACCGCCTTCGACCGGTGGCGCGGAGCCGGACTGCTACGACGCCAAAACGCGATCGCAGTTCGTGGATCCGGACAGGCGCTTCGGCACGGTGACGCTGAAGGGCAAGCTGCTCGACAAGCGCACCCAGCTGCAGGCGATCATCCCCATCCGGGACGGAGATCTCTTCGACCTGTGCAAGATCACCTTTTTGAGGGCGCGTCTGACGCGTCTGGGCTACCACGCGGTGATCACAGACGAGCGGCTGGGCAACAAGATGAACGTCCTGGTCAAGCTCATCCCCATGGAGCACGTGCGCCACGTCTACATCCGAAACAACTGGCCGCTGTTCGAGGACGAGGTGCTGCGGCGGGTGCGGTACCGGCCCGGGTCGCGGCTGCCCCCCCGATCCAAGCGAGACAGCGCCACGTTCAAGGGCACCGCGGGCAAGGGCACCACGGGCAAGGGCACCGCGGGCAAGGGCACCGCGGGCAAGGCCGCCGCGGGCAAGGCCGCCGCGGGCAAGGCAGTGAACCTGACCGTGCGCCAGGCCGAGTTCGCCCGGCAGAAGCGCCGCATCCAGGAGTTTCTGCGCAAGGAAGGGTACTTCAAGAGCGACCTGACCATCACCGTGGAGAGGACAAAGCGCTCGGGCGTGGTGAACCTGCTCATCAAGCTCAAAAAGGGGCGTCTGTATAGGCTCGGACGACTGCGGGTCCAAGGCAACCGGGCCATCTCCACGGCGCGGATCCGCCGGGTCTTCGAGCACCGCATCCTGTGGTGGAAGCGCTCCTTTACCACCACGCGGTTCAAAAAGGACATCAAGGCGCTGGTGAAGCTCTATCACTCCAAGGGCTACCCCGGCGTGCGGGTGCGCCACGACTTCAGCCTCCGCACGAGCCTGGACCACAAGCGCAAGCGAGTGAACATCAACCTCACCATCCGAGAGAACAAGCTGCTCGATGTCAGGTTCATCGGCCGCAAGCGCATCTCGGAGAGTGACCTGAAAAAAGCGCTCACCTTCTTCGGCGAGGGCTCCTACGACGCCTACGAGATCCGGCAGTCCGCCCGGGCCATCCAGCACAAGTACCAGGCCAATGGCTTCTTCCTGGCGTCGGTGACACCGCGCTGGGAGCGGGTGTCGCCCGCCAAGCTTCGGGTCGACTTCGTCATCGAGGAGGGGCCCCAGCTCCGTGTCCAATCCACGCTGTTCTACGGCAACGACAAGGTCAGCGACGCCAAGCTGCGGCGCGTGATCAAGACGAAGGTGTTCCCGCGCCTGGGAAACATCGGCCTGGGCAGTGGAGGGTTCGTGACGGACCGTCAGCTCCGGCAGGACGTCAAGCGCTGCGCCAATCACTACCGGTCCATTGGCTACCTCGACGTCAAGGTCCGCGGCTCGGTGGCCACCCGCACCGACGCCTTCGGTCGCCTCGGCGTGCTTGCCCTGGACACGGCCCTGCACCTGAAGAAAAAGCGCGGCTACGTCCACGTGCGCTTCGACATCGTCGAGGGTCCGCGCTACGTCATGGAGCACGTCACCATGTCCGGCCACCCGAACCGCATGAGCAAGGCGCTGCAGAAGCTGGTGAAGCTCAAGCCCGGCACCCACTTCACCCGCAAGCGGTTCACGTCGGACCTCGAGCGACTCAAGCGGTTCTTCGCCAACCAGGGCTACCCTTACTGCCTCATCAAGGGCACCGTGCTCAAGGGCCGCGAGGGCAGCGCGGCCGAGAAGCGCGCCTACATCGAGATCAAATACGAGTTCAAGCTGGGCAAGCGTGTCAGCTTCGGGGAGATCTTCATCCGCGGCAACTTCAAGACCTCCCGCGCCATCATTCTCCGGGAGCTCAAGTTCAAGACCGGGGACGTGTTCTCCCTCAAAAAAGTGGAGGCCGCCCGTCGCAACCTGCGCAGCCTGGGCATCTTTCGCGCCACACGCATCGAGTTCATCGGCTTGCGCAGCCGAGAGAGCCCCGTTCATGTGGTCGTCAAGATCACCGAGCGCTTCGACGACTACGGCTCGCTCGAGTTCGGCGTGGGCCTTTCGACTGACAACCTGTACTTCTTCTCGCTGGCCTACCGGAACCGCAACCTCTTCGGTCTGGGAAAGGAGCTCGAGATCAAGGGCGAGGTGGGCGCCGAGATCCAGTCCGGGCGCATCACCTACAAGGATCCGCGCTTCTTCGGCAGCCGGCTCACCTTCGACCTGACGGGCTTCATTCGTCGAGAGGACACCGAGCGGCTCGGCGAGCTGCTGACCTTCGGCGGGTCGGTGACCCTGCTGCACCGGGTCACCAAGGAGCTGCAGTGGTTCGTGCGCTACCAGATCAAGCGCGTCCGGCGGCAGGAGGAGATCTACCGCGTGGCCGCCGGCGCCGACGAGAAGGACCGGGTGGACATTTTCACAAACACCATCTCCCTGGGGCCCTCGGTGATCTGGGACAAGCGGGACAACCCCCTGGTGCCGCGCAAGGGATTCAAGCTCACCGGCGCGTTACGGGTGGCGTCGCGCTACCTCGCCTACCCCCTGCCCTCGTCGAACTTTGTGCACCTGCACTTCTCCGGCCAGGGGCTTCTGCCCTTGCCTGCGGGCATCGTCGTCGCCTTGGGCCTGCGCTATGACCACGGCATCCCCTACGGCGGTAGCACCATGCTGCCCAAGACCGAGCGTTTCTTCGCCGGCGGAGACACGACCGTGCGGGGCTACGAGGAGGATCGGCTCAAAACCGAGGTCATCGAGACGGGCGTGGCGCCCTTCGGTCAGCCCACGGTGCACCGGGTCAAGCCCCAAGGCGCCAACATCCGCATGATCATGAACCTGGAGCTGCAGTTCCCCATCTGGAAAAAGTCCATCATCTTTGGCATGCCCATCCTCGGCGTGCTCTTCTTCGACGCCGGCGCCCTCACCAACGCCCTGCATCGCATGAAGGAAGACGACTGGAAGACCTCCATCGGCGCCGCTCTGAGGGTGGTCACACCCGTGGGCTTCGTGTCCATCGAGTACGCCATCCCCTTCCAACCCGGACCGGGAACCGATCCCACGGGCCGCATGCACTTCAACTTCGGGTTCATCTTCTGACCTGGCCCGGCCTACACGTACCCAGGGGTCAGACCTGATGGTGCTTGCATCACACGGTGCAGTTAGGGGCCGCGAATCGCCAAGTCGATCGCCCAGGCCGCCATGGCATCCCGGCTCCCTTCGTTGCTTCTCGTTGTATAGCAGCAGTATACCACCTCGTCGCGCCTCGTGATCCGGGCGCCTTGACGCCCTGTATCGACCGACTTGACGATTCGCGGCCCCTTAGTCTACGATACTGCCTGTTGGTGGTGGCCTACCCGGATATGATCGGCTGCTGGCGCGTGTTGGACGCGGGCTGTCGTCACATTACTACAAATAGGGAGTCGTCATGAGTCAGCTCTGCCAGACGTGCAAAAGAGTTGTGGGGATCATCGGTTTGGCCGGCGTGCTGGTAACGCTGGGGGCCTGTGGGGGACATCCCCTCACCACCGCGAACAACAACAACAGCAACGGAACCGGCGAATGCGGCGACGGCGTGTTGGACTCCGGGGAGGTCTGTGACGGGACGGCCCTGGACGGGCAGGACTGCGTCAGCCTGGGACAGGGCTTCACCGGCGGCACCCTCGCCTGCCAGCCGGACTGCGAGGGCTTCGACACCTCTGGCTGCGTAACCCTCGTGGACTGCGGCAACGGCGTCATCGACCCCGACGAGACCTGCGACAGCACCGATCTCGGTGGCCTGGACTGCGTGGATCTGGGCTGGGACGAGGGCTCCCTTGCCTGTCGTGCCGACTGCTCGGACTACGACGTGTCGGACTGCCGCGTGGCCGGGACCTGCGGCAACGGGCTGGTGGACGTGAACGAGCAGTGCGACGGAGCGAACCTCGCGGGCGCGGACTGCACCACCCTCGGCCTGGGCTTCACCGGTGGCACCCTCGCCTGCGAGGCGCTCTGCGTTTTCGACACCTCCGGGTGCACCACCGAGCCCGACTGCGGCAACTTCATCATCGACCCCGGTGAGGCCTGTGACGGCTCGAACCTGGCGGCCAACGACTGCACCACAATCGGCATGGGCTTCACCGGCGGTACCCTTGCCTGCAACCCCGGCTGCACGGCCTTCGACACCTCGGGCTGCGTGACCAACCTCTGCGGCGACGGCAACCTCGACGCGGGAGAGCTGTGCGACACCACCAACCTCGACGGCCAGGACTGCACCACCATCGGCCTGGGCTTCACCAGCGGCACCCTCGCCTGCAACGGGACCTGCGACGGCTGGGACACCGCGGCGTGCGTGGCGCCCATCTGCGGCGACGGCAACGTGGACGCGGGCGAGGTCTGTGACGGGGCCAATCTCGGTGGCCAGGACTGCATCACCCTCGGCCTGGGCTTCACCGGCGGCACCCTCGCCTGCAACGGGACCTGCGACGGCTGGGACACTTCAGCGTGCGTGGGCGGCTGCCCAGCGACGAACCTCGGTGTGTGGGTCGGCACGACGCTGGTGCAGACCGCCGACACCTGTGCCGGCACACAGGACTACAGCCCTCCGTGGGACCCCAGCAGCTGCACCGGCTTCGACGCCACTGGCAGCGAGCTGATCTACGCGCTCACCCTCGCGGGTGGGGCCTCGGTGGCCGTGACCTATGCCCCGTCACCGGCCGCCGATGGCAGCCTCTACGTGCTCACCGACTGCCTGGACACCACGGCCACCACCTGCGTCGCGGGCTCAGACGAGATCGGCGACGGCGCCACCGAGGCGGTGCTGCTCACCAACAGCGGGGTGGGGCAGCAGACCTTCTACATCGTGGTGGACAACTTCAGCGGCTGTGGCATGTCCACGCTGACCATCGCCGACCCGCCCGGTTGCGGCAACGGGACCCTGGAGGCCCCCGAGCTGTGCGACGGCGGCGACCTGGGCGGAGAGACCTGCGTTTCCATCGGCGGGGGGTTCACCGGCGGAATACTGGGCTGCAACGGGACCTGTGACGGCTGGGACACCTCCGGCTGCACCGGGCCGGTCTGCGGCAACGGCGTCCGGGAGGGAGGCGAGCAGTGCGACGGCGCCGACGTGGGCTGGCAGGACTGCACCACAATCGGTATGGGCTTCGTGGGCGGAACGCTTCTATGCAACGGGACTTGCGACGGCTGGGACACCTCCGGCTGCGTCAGCGCCGTGTGCGGCGACGGCGCGGCCCAGGGCGGTGAGGTCTGCGACGGCGCCGACCTGAGGGGCGAGACCTGCCAGACCATCGGCCAGGGGTTCACCGGCGGAACCCTCGCCTGCAACTGGACATGCACCGACTGGAACACCGCGGGGTGCACCTTCACCTGCACCGAGACCGACCTGGGCACCTGGACCGGCGCGCCCATCAGCCAGTCCGGCAGCACCTGCTTCGGCACCCAGAGCTACAGTCCCCTGGGCGCGTCGGGCTGCACGGGCTGGGAGGCCGATGGGTTCGAGGTCATCTACGGCCTGACCCTGCCGTCCTGGACGTCGGTGGACATCGTCTACGGGGCAACCACCGACAACGCCCTGTACGTGCTCACCGACTGCGCCGACACCACCGCGCTGACCTGTGTCGTGGGTGCCGACGAAAACTACGCAGCACCCTTCTCCGAGACGGTGACCCTCACGAACAACAGCAACTCCTCCAGGCACTACTACCTGGTGCTGGACAACTGGACGGCCGGCTCCTGCAGCCCGTACACGTTGAACATCACCCCCTGAGACTCGAAGCTACCGCATGCTCTACCTGGGCACCAGGTCCAGCGCGCGCACCATGGCCGCGACGGTGTGCTGCACATAGTCGATGCGCACCTCGTACTTGATGGGGCTCTTGCGTATGGCGCCGACGGCGTAGCGCGGCTTGACGAAGAGGTAGCTGTTTTCCAGCCGCACCTGGTGCCGCACGATGTACTTGAAGGCGCGGACGATCTGGGAGCCGATGACCTGGCGGGTCTCGCGACGGTGCCGGCTCAAGTCGTAGGTCGAAACCATGGCCTCCGTACGGCTCCCCGCCGGGGTCAGGTGCGGCGGGAAGAACGGGGTGATACCGTAACCACCCTCATAGTCGAACACAGCCTTCTCACGGGCGAAGAACTGCTGCCGCCGCTGAAATGACGCGAACTCGTAGCAGAACTGGGCGTAGTGCTTGCGCTTGATGTGCGGCCAGGCGGCCTCGGCGGCGATGCAGGTCCAGTGGTCCTCCCCAAAGAGGAACTTCAAGGTCAGGGGCCAGTAGTTCTCTCCGGTCAGGTAGTCCAGGGCCTTGCGGGTGGCCTTCCTGTAGCGCTCGTCCCGCAGCTGATCGTAGGCCAGGGCCAAAGCCAAAGCCGCCTCCCCGGAGTAGTACAGTAGCTTCTGCTTGCACAGCTTCTGCGCGCCCTCCACGTCGTACCGGTGGCAGAACTCGCCGTCGCTCTTCTGCATGTACAGCAAGAAGTTGGCCAGCCGGCGGCCCAGGTCCTCGTATTGCCGGTCCCCTGTCTGCCGCTGGTACTCCATGATGGCCACCAGGGGCAGGGCCGAGGAGCCGAGATCCGTGTACTTGCCCCGGGACACGCACACGTAGCTCCGCCCGGCGTGCCGGCAGTGGCCCCTTCGCACCATGTTGGCCAGGTAGCGGATGGCCGTGCGGGCGCCGTCGCCGAACTTCTTGAGCTGGTCGGGGGAGACCCCGGGGCGGCCACGGAGCTTGCCGTAGAGCAGCGCCAGGGCGTAGGTGGTCCCGGCGTGCCGCGGCAGGCTGTAGCCTCCCACGTCGAAGTTGTCGGTCAGCGGGTAGTAGATGTACTTGAACTGGCCGAAGCCGAGCCGCTTGCGGTGGGTGCGTAGCCGCCAGTCGGGTCCCAGGATGTGGGCGTGCAGCTTCGGGCGGACACCCTTCCGCATGGCGATGCGCATGGGTATGCGCCCTCGCTGCTGCATGAGCTGCCGAAGGACGTAGTTGCCACCAGCCACGCACGCGTCGATCACCGCTTGCCGATTGAACTCGGGCGGCGGGGTGTTGCCGCGGTACACGGGCAGGAGCCCACCGCGATCACCATCCACCCAGGGCGCCTCTACAAATCCCTCGGTGCGGAAACGGAAGTAGGTCTTCGACGCCCTGCGGTACCGCCCGTCCTGCCACATTCCGAGCTGCCGTCCCAGATACTCGTTCACCTCCCCGATGTGCAGCCCGGCCTTGAACTCCTTGACGAACTTGAAGGGCTGGTACCCGGTCACCAGCCCTCGCCGCAACGACTCGTCCGGGTCCAGGTAGGCGATCTTGCCACCCGTCTTCACGCCCAGACCGTCCACCCCGGGCACCACGGAGATGGCGAAGAGGATCTCCGGCTTGGTGACGATGGGAGCCCGCCCGTGGGCGATGTCGATCTTGAACCGGGAGAGCCGCCGGTCGGGCTCCGTCAGGGCGGACACCTCGGCGCTGGCCCGCAGCTCGGTGGCCGCGGCCCGAATGGCGTCCCAGATCACCACGGGGGAGCCGCTCCGATACTCGAAGGGGACCTTGCCCCGCAGGTGCAGCTTCACGAAGATCGGCCCGCGCACCTTTCGCTTGAGGGCGGCCTGCCGGGGGCTTTCGGGCAGCGGGGCCTTGGTGTCACGCGCGGCCTGGAGTAGGGCCATGGCCTCGGCCCGGGCCGGGGCGGGAAGCCGCTCGTGCGCCGGCATGTAAGCCCACCAGTAGACCCCATAGTAGATCGCCGCCAGGCAGAGCAGCGCGCCCGCCGCGCCCACAGCCACCGGGTGGCGGCGCACCTGGCGCCAGGCCGCCGCCACGGGGCTCGCCCAGGTTCGCCCAGTGCTGGTTCGCCCAGTGCTGGTTTGCACAGTGCTCATCGGGCGAAGTGCTCCCGCACGTCCCGTCGGAACATGCCGTAGACCCCGAAGGCGCCCGGTAGCCCGAAGTAGGGCACCACCATGGCGACGCCCACGAAGGTGGCGTAGGTGGCGCCCTGGCCAAAGGCGCCGTACACCCCCTTGAGGTAGGCCGCCGCTGCCAGGAGCATGGCCGTGAACGTAAAGCAGAGCCCGAGCAGTACAAAGCCCAGGATGATGCCGAAGAGCCGACTCCACCGCTGGGCGAAGATCTGGCCGAAGCCAGTGAAGATCATCGCCAGGCTGAGCAGACCGAAACCCCAACGCAGAGCAGAAGAATACGGCGGCACGACGTAGATGAAGAAAAACAGGTACAGGCAGGCCATACCGATGTTCAGCCCGCCATAGATACGCAACGTCTTGAGCGGCATCCAGCTACCTCCTGGGTTGGGATCGCGGAGAGGCAATGTTACACAAGCTGGGTCGAGGAGCAAGCGCGGCGCACTGTGATCGCTACCCCTTGGTGAATACCCGTTTCCGGGTGCTGCGGATTGATTTGGCGGCAGTAACGAACGCTGTGGCTCAATGGAGCTTCATTGCCAAGGGGGAAGACGGATCCGCCACTTCGTGGCTCCAGACCACCCTTCCGTCCCCCCAGGGGGAAACCCGCGCTCTGCGCGGAGGGCGTCCGGGCGATCAGCACCAAGGGGATGCGGTCACACCCGCCTGGCACGACGTTGCGCAACGAACCAGGCAGGCCTGCCGATCGACATTCTGTTGTGCGGGCTGTCAGAAGGTGGAGGGAGGCTAGAACCCGGTGCAGGTGCCGCTGTCCGGCACGCACACGTTCCAGTTGGCGCCGTAGAAACTCTCGATCTGACACGTGGTGCCAGCAGGGCAAGGGTCCATGCCCGCATCGCACTGGTTCAGACAACGATCCGCGGTGCCGTACTCCACGCAGAGGCCTGTCTCGCACCCCCGGAAGGGGTTGAAGAACCCGTCTGCATAGTAGTTGCAGTAGTCGCACTGCTGGCCGCCCTCGCTGGTCTCGCTGCACTGGCCGGACCGCGGGAAGCACTGGTCGGCTTCGCCGTCCACCGGGTAGCAGAAGAACCCAGCCGGGCACACGTCGCCCACGCAGGGCTCGGTACAGATGCGGTTGCTCTCGCCGAAGAACTGCAGGCCGATTACGTCCACGCACACGCCCGAGGTGCAGTCGGCGTTGGTCGTGCACGAGGTGCAGCTGCCGCCGCCCACCGTGCACGAGCCGGTGAGGTGAAAGCACTGGTAGGTGGCGGCGCCCACGGGACCGCAGGTGCCGCTGCACTGGGCGCAGTCCGCCACCCAGGTGTTGGTCTCCACGCAGAAGCTGGCCTCCAGGCACTCGGAGTCGGGCGGGCAGCCGGGATCGTTCGCCTCGAAATCGCAAGCGGTGGAGCAGTAGGCCTCCCCGGGCGACACGGCCGGATCCGCCGACACACACTTCTCGTTGGCAAAGCTGCACTGGCCGTCGAACAAACAGGCGTCGCAGAATCGGCGCTTCAGACAACGGCTCGTGCCCGTGGAGTCGGCCTGGCAGATGAAGCCCGGCGCACAGTCGGTGGTGGCTGAGCAGTCCTGCGTGCAGTAGGCCTCCATGTCCCCCTCGAACCGCGCGTGACAGACGTACGACGAGGCGCAGGACTCAACGGCGCAGCTGTGGCCAAGGGTGCCGGCGCCGCCGTCGGCCGGGGTGAGGGCACAGCGCAAGCCGTCGGACTCGGTCTCGGTGCAGTAGGTCCCCTCGGCACAGTCGTCGTGGCTCATGCACCAACGCAGGCACACGCCGCTCGAGCAGTCGTCCGCCAGGCAGACCATGGAGCCGTCGCCCGGATCGTCGCAGTACAGGGTGTCCGGGCAGTCGGCGTGAGTAGTGCAATCCGCCGAGCAGAGACCGGCGGCGCAGAGGCCGCTGGCGCAATCAGAGTCCTCTTCGCAGTCCACGCCCACGCCGGCAGGCGGCCGGCAAACACCGACCACGCACGCATACCCCGTGCGGCAGTCGTCGTCCTGGGCGCAGGTCGGCAGACAGTAGTCGCTGCCGGCGATCCAGGTGCACTCCTCGTTGGCGCCACAGGGCAGGACGGTGCAAACAGAGGTACAGAGCCCATCGGGCATGCCCACCAGGCAGATGTTTTCGCAGACCGTGTTCTCGTCGCAGGACGATCCGTTCTTCTTGGGACCCTCGCTGCAACCGATGAGCGCAACGCTGCCCACGGCGACGGCTAACCAAAGAAATTTCTTCATATTTGGGATTCCTTTTGTCCGCAACTGAATCCACCACCACCGTGGCGACTCGTGATTTCTGAGTAAAAAGGATAATAGAAGGTAGAAATATGTCCGTCAATGATGATATAGCTAGTACACTTTGCGGGTCTACTTTGCGGCGCACCGCGCGTTGTAGGCTCGCAGTAGGCCCGCAGTAGGCCCGCAGTAGGCCCGCAGTAGGCCCGCAGTAGGTCGATAGAAATCTACGGGAAGACACGAGGTGAGAGAACTAATGCTCAGACGAATACCAATTGGCCTGCCCCTCGCGTTGGTCATGGGCTTGGCGATCCCCTTGGCTGGATGCCAGGAGGACCTCGGCGATCCGGTCATCCGCACCGCCGACTGGGACGCCCAGGCCCCTGGCACCGACGGAGGCACGAGCAGCAACACGAACAACGCCCTCGCCTACTGGCAGCCCGAGTGCGGGATCAATGGCGCCTACGCCTGTCCACCCTACGGGCTCAAACGGGGCGACGTCATCGCGAACAAGATCTTTGCCTCCGGCAACCTCGAAGCCGACCTCTGGGCCAACGAGGATGGCGTGTTCAGCCTGGCGGACTACTACCAATCGGAGGCCAAGCTACTCTTCGTCTTCTACGGCCAAAACGGGTGACCGGGCTGTGGTGGCCAGGCCGTGAGCCTGGCAAGCGTCTACGAAGAGTATGAAGCCCTGGGCGTCGAGTTCCTCGCCGTGATCTCCGCCTACTACAACCCGCCCGTCGAGTTCACGAGCCCAACTCAGGCGGATGACTACATCTCGGGCTACGGCCTGCACATCGCGGCCACCCACGACCCCGAGGGGTTCTGGGGCCAGTTCTCCCAGTACATCCCGAGCAACGTGATCATCAACCTGCAGACCATGCAGATCACGTACCTGAAAACCGGAATGGACGCGAACGAAATTCGCGACACCCTGGACCAGTTGCTCGGGATCTAGCCCGGCCCGGGCCGGGCTGACAAACAGGGACACATGGAGTGTGAGACGCGCGGGAGACAAGGAAGCCGCGAGGAGCCCGCGGAGCGTACTTTACGTACGTGACCAGGCTCCGCAGCGGCTGACGCAGGATCACGTGATGTATCGCGCTCCATGCGTCCCTGTTTAGTCCGGCACCTGGATCCGGGAGAGGATCTCGCTGATGAGCCGCTCGGACTCCGTCCGGGTCTTGCCCACCGACTCGTGGTGAGAGCCCAGCACAACCCGATGAGCCAGCGACGGCAGGGCGAGGATCTTCAAGTCGTCGGGCACGCAGTAGGTGCGCCCGTCGAGGAGCGCCCAGGCCCGCGCCGCCTGGACCCAGGCCATGGCGCCCCGGGTGGACACCCCCAACGCCAGGGCGTGACTCTGGCGGGTCTCCCCCACCACGCGCATGGCGTAGTGAATCAGCGACGGGTCCACCCGCACCTCGTCGGCCCGCTCCTGCAGCGCGGCGATCTCCGCCGGCCGCACCACCGCCTCGAGCTGCTCCGGATCCACCGCCCGCTGCCCACCGGCGACGATACGCCCCTCGCTCGCCTCGTCCGGATAGCCGATGCGGATCCTGAGCAGGAACCGGTCCATCTGGGACTCGGGCAACGGATAGGTCCCATACTGCTCCTGGGGGTTCTGCGTCGCCACCACCATGAAGGGCTGGGGCAGGTCGCGGGTCTCGTCCTCGGCCGACACCTGCCCCTCGCTCATGGCCTCGAGCAGCGCAGACTGCGTCCGCGGCGTGGCCCGGTTGACCTCGTCGGCCAAGACCACATTGGCAAAAATCGGCCCCGGCTTGAAGAGAAACTCCCCCGACTCCTGGTCATAGACCGTCACCCCCAGAATGTCCGAAGGCAGCAGGTCCGAAGTGAACTGGATCCGCCGAAAGGCCCCCCCTGCGCTCCGCGCCAAGGCACGCGCCAGGGTGGTCTTCCCCACCCCAGGCACGTCCTCGATGAGCAGATGCCCCCGCGCCATGAAGCAGGTGATCGCCATGCGGATCACCTCAGGCTTGCCGAGGAACACCCGCTCGATCTGCGTCACCAGACGAGGGGCCGCCTCCGCCGCGACAAGCGTAGGGTGCTCTGTAGACGGCTGGCTCATGCTCCCAAAGGATAGCACGGACTTAGAAGACGCGGGAATGATATCGACTGCAGAGAGAAGCTCGTCAATATACGCGGACCCACCTTGAACATCTTGAGTGGCCATACACGCCGAGTACAATGGACCCGAGCAAAAAAACACCTCACGTCGCCATGAAATTCCTCCCGTCCATTCGCTCCGCCATCGTACGACACCTGCCGCCCACCGTGCGCACGACAATTCGCCGCCGCATCAACCAGACCAGATGGCTAGAGGCCCAGGTGCGCAAGATCCTGCCGGCGTGGGCAGGAGGCAGGATCCCCGCATCGACGCTGACCGCACGCGTGCTGCATCCCGAAGACGCCGAAGCGCTAGCCCGGCTCAACGGCACACCGCAAGACCCCGAGCACATCCAGGCCTACCGCGCCAACCTCGCCAGAGGAGACCGGTTCTACATCGGCATCTTCGCCGAGGGACGCCTGATCGCCAGAGCTTGGTGCGGCGAAGTGATCGCATCGCTCGGCCTGCCCGGACAGTGGGCATGCGGTGACTTTGTCCGACCGGACCTGAGGTACCGTGGCGTCGGTCAGCTCCTGCACCGGGAGCGTCTGGCGGAGGCCAGAAGACGGGGCATCACTACCGTGTTCATCTTCGTGTCGGAGATCAACTACCCGAACCTAGGCGCCTGCCAAGCTGCAGGATTCGTGAGGCTGCAGGCGCCTGATTGGTCGACGATCATCGAGGAAAAAATGCGTCGGGCCGGGCATACACCGCCTAGACAGGTAGTCCTCGTCCACGGCGGGTAGTAGTCACCCGCGGCCGGGTCGATTAGGTGACGCCGACCCTTCGGCTGAAACGGACCAGACCTGACGCGACCCACCTGAGCGTCCAAGCCACACCGGTCGGCAGCACCCGACGGCGCCAGAACACCCGTGGCACGATGAGCCACCGACCCAGCACACAGCGCCGCACAGTCACCACGCGGCCGATCACTGCTGTCTCGGGCACCGGCGCATCTTCCTTTGCGTTCGTGTCCCCAATTGTCAGATACAATCCACTCCTGGAACAGTGACCCTGCACACGGTGCGCGAGCCGGCGTCCATCACCGCCAACGAACACGACCACGTCGCCCGAGCTCATCGACCCGGCAAGCGCAACCTCGAACTGGTCTCCGGGCCAAAGCGCCGGAAACATGCTCATCCCAATCAGCTCGAGCCGTTGCGCCTCGAAGCTGGGCGCCAAGTACCGATCCGCGTCACGTGAGCTTGCCTCGACGATCATTCGAACTCGAGCCCGGCGCGACTCAGCTCGCGAAGGACGAGCGTACGCTGAAAGCCATTGTCTCGAACATGCCGAGAGACCAGCTCGAAAAGTGTGTAGCGCCCCGGATCGCGCTGCGCATCGCGCAGAACCAACGCGACCTCCAACGCCACCTCCGGAAATCCCCCCTTCGGGCGACGTAAGGGGCCGTCCAGGCGCACAGGCCGCTGGGCCCGGACAGCCATCCCGACGAGCTTGTTGAACCGCTTGAAAACCGAAGCAATACGACGCAGCCCCGGCGCCACCCCAGGAGCTCCCGCGGCAACGACGAATCGCCAGCCCAGAAGCAATGCCACGTCGATCTCCGGAAGCTCGAGGTGGTAAAATGCTGTACGCAAAGCTGGGACCATGGGCAGCAGTAGATCCATACGAGCTGGGTTCTCCGGTGCCGGATCGAGGGCCAGCAGCTCGAGCGCCTCCGCGACTCGGACCAGCAGGTCGCTCTCTGGGCTACCGCTCGCCTCGGAGAGCGCGGCGCCCAGCGCTAGCTTCCCCCGCGCGACGTTGACGATCTCCAGCACACGCTGCTCGGTGTCCAGGGTGACCCACCGCCGCTCGGGAACAGAAACCAGCTTGAAGTGTTCGACAGACGCTCCAAAGAAATGCGCAAGATCGTCAGTGATCTCTCGATGACTCGTGGTCACAAGGCCCGGCGGCGGATCGAGTACCAAAGGACACGAATACCCGAAGCGAGGAACAACGGCGCAGAAGTCCTGCGTACGAACGAGAATGTTGAACGGAAACAAAGCACAGGTCACAGGCTTGTGACGCCGACCTCTCTCGACGTGGATCCTGCATCGGCCCGATGCAGTCAAGGCAGGACATCCACCGAAGCCTAGGTCGACCTGCAACAAGCCACCGCTCACGCCGGAAACAAGTGGCTCGAAGAGCCCATTTCCAAAGCCCACGATCTGGCTGGGGAGCATCGTTATCCCGCCCGCTTCCAGGCAGCAGTGAGCGTCACAGCTATCGCAGTCATAGCCAACCTGGCCGTCCTGAAAAGCAAAGAACAGGGGCAAACCACCGTGCCGGTATGCGGAATCAGCTTCGTTCATCACTAGAACGCCCACACACCCGAGCGCGTGCCTTCGCCATGTCGCAATCGGCCGGCGACACGCCGGCGAGGTCCCCGGTCTCCAAAAAAGCTGCACCGGGGCAGCGGTTACAGGCCCAGGCATCCGGGCACTGGGAGCAAGCCGACAGGTCCGACCAGGTCATCTCGACAAAGCGTCGACGCTCGATAGAGGTGATCCACAGATCGCCGAAGGACCGCTCCCGAATGTTGCCCAACACCAGGGGTACGATCGAACAGAGGCCCACGCGACCATCGGGCCAGATGTGTGCCAAGCCGATTCCCGCAGCACAGAATGCCCCGTCCGGCCGATACTCACACTGGCCGAGCAGATCGGTCGGAGCGAACAGCTGCGGGTCCTTCAGCATCTCCTCGATTTGCTCCTCGTTGACGCGCAGGGCGCAGGGCGCCCGATCTCCATCCATGCCCGGCAACATGCGCGTCAAGATGCCGTAGGAGATATCACGCTCCGCGCACAGTCCGACGATCCGGGGAATGCGATCGGCGTTATCGCGAAAAGCAACGATGGTCGCAATGACATTAACGCCCTGCGCGGCAAGGAGCTCCAGCGCCGCCAAGGAGCGACGCCATGCTCCGGGCCGTCCCACAAACGCGTCGTGCTCTGCGGGCCGATCGTCGTACAAGCTCACGTGGACCTCTCCCAGACCGGCCCCGACAAGCGCCCCCACCCGTCGCTCGTCCAGCAGCGTAGCGTTGGTCTTGAGCACCACCAAGAACCGCCGCTCCACGGCCGCCGCGACGATCTCCTCCAGGTCAAGGCGCATGGCCGGCTCACCACCGGTGATCGTCAAAAACAGCGTCCCCAGCGAGGCCAACTCATCGAGCAGGCCCTCGATCTCCGACGCCGACAGCTCCGCGTGGTCCCGGTCCGCGGGAAGGTAACAGTGCTTACAGGCAAGGTTACAGCGCTCGGTGATAGCCAAGGAAACCGCCAGCGGATACGGATGCTTCGCCTGAAGCCGGTGAAGTAGCCGCTCGGACAACGGCGTGCGGCCAGCAGGAATCTGGAGCGGAGATCGGCTACGTTTCACGGTCTGCCGTCACCCTCTCGACCAGTGCCCGCTCAAGCATCAGCTCCACAAAGGCCACCACGTCCTGCAGTGCCTGGTCGGCCGACACGGCGAACTCCTGCTCCAGGGTTGCCGCGATTTCCACCACCGACTGTCCTGCATCGAGCCCCTCCCAGACCGCCGAACCCGTCGTATTGAGGGTCAACAGCACGTTGTCGTCTGGGGCCACCAGCACCACTTGATCACCGATGCGGCGGTAAGCGATACGGCTAGCAGGAACAAACACACTCGCGTCCTCAATCATCCCACTTCTCCTTCGCGCGCGACGGGGGAGTCGCGCGTGATCGCGTCGAGCAAACTCCAGAAGCCCTCGTCCTTCGAAAACCTCATCACGTGGACCGGCACTCGCTCCGCCATCCACCCTGCCGTCTCAAGGGCTAACGACATGACCGCCTGCGATTGCCAGTTCCAGGACGAATGATGTACCAGCTGGCCGGCGGCCGAAGCAGGCGCCAGGCGACGTACTGCATGCGCGTCCCCCTGCTCCACGATCACAACCGCCTCGGGCGCAGCCGGCACGCATCGTGCAATCTCGCCACGGGGGTCGCTGAACGGGGTCGGGTGGGCCTGCGGAGCCAGCCCCTCCCGAAGCAACGCGACCCGATCCACGGCGAATGGCACACCGCCGCCATTGAGCTCCCGAGCGATGGTGGTCTTTCCTGCGCTGGTATAGCCTGCGAAGATCCACAGCCGACCGTTTCGCACCACGCCAGAGGCGTGCAGCAACATCCCTCGGCCGAGAATCCAATGGCTCAGTATGGCGCGGAGCGCCGCGGCCAGGCTATACGGACCGGCACCATCTGCGATAAGCTTCCCCTGGAGGGAACCCTCTTCTTGCCGCATCACGCCGGAAAAATACGGTCCCTCCAGAAGCTCTCCCGCAGCGGTAGGGGTTGACCACCAACCGGAAGCACCGGGCAGTGGTTGACGAGGATTCTCCCAGCCGATGATCGGATCGGCATCAAGCACAATATCCGGTGATTTTGTCCCAGCGTCGGTTGCAGCGAACGCGGGAAACAGTCCCGACCAGGCCACCGGGCAGGCAGCACCGCGACAACGCACTTCCAACGCGACGTTCGCGATTTCCCACCTGAGCACTCCGTTGCGTGGGATTACAGTCATCATTGTTCGGCCGCGGTGTCTGCTCCAACAACGCGAGCGAATCCCACCGGACAACCGTGTACCAGCAAGTTCTTGCGAGGTCTGGGGTCGACCAGCAACTCACGAGCAGAAAGGGACAGCTGTCCCCGCCGGATCCCGGGCGCCCGCGGCATCGCGCTGGGCTAGCAGGTCTTCGTCTCTGGACTACCGCCCATCGCGACGTTCTCGATCAGCGCCTCCTCCTCGATCGCTGGTGGGACATACGGCTCACGGCCGCTCGCCGCCACATCGGTGCTGGCCTCGCTGGGATCGTTCGTCTGTTTCTCGTCCAACATTTGAGGTTCTCCTCTGATTTTCAGCGTCAATAGAATATCACGACCCGACCCCCCGCACCGTACAGGGGGTCACCAACGGCCAACTCCACGTACCCGTCGCCGTTCAGATCCCCTACATAGGCGGCCCAGTGGTAGGACACCGAGCTGGCCGGCGGGGAGAAGAACAGATCGGCGGCGCTCGGCCCCACACTGCCAGTGATTCCGGCATACCATAGAGCCGCATATCCGGGCCCGGTGGATGTGGACGTCCCCCACGAGTACTGCTGCGCTCCCGCGAACAGCGCAAGGTCGGAGGGAGACGACACAATACCGTTTAGCTTCCAAGGGACAGGTGTAGGTAGGGTCATGTTGTATGCACCACCCACCGGCACGCCGAGAAAGTCGTCAGCGCTGGTGCCGTGGATTTCGGCCACGGTTGTAGACGTGATTGTCCCAGCGCCGTTGTTGCGGAAGACCACCACGTTGCCGCAGTTCGCCGACCCGCCGATCTCGGAGAATCGCCCCCCCACAGCGAGATCAACCCAGGTGTCGCCATCGATGTCGATGGGCGTGATGCCCAGCCCAAGACCTGCTTCTGAACCAGCTGGCGATGGGTAGTCAATGGCCTGCAACGAGGTGTAGGCGACCTCGATCACCGTGTCCGGCGTCTTGAGCGCCGCCGGATCGCCCGCTAGTATGGCCACCTGACCGTTCGCTCCGCCATAGGGGACGCCGAAGACAACCTCGGCAGCCCCGTCCTTGTCAAAGTCCCAGGCAGCGAGGCTGTCGCCCATGTAGTCACCGGCACCCACCTCGCCGTTGACGTGCAGCGCGCCGTCGGCATTGGCACCGCTGGACAGGTTGATGGTCACCGGCCAGGTGCCCTCGTCCCGACCGAAGATCACATAGGCCGCGCCGTCTCCAGCGTTGTCGGAGACCGCACCCACGGCCAAGTCGGCGTAAGCATCGTCGTCGAAGTTGCCCGCCGCAACCACCACGCTGCCCAGCCAGCTCCCCGCGACTCCGACGATGGTCACGTCCGCCGCCGAGCAGTCGACGGAGGACGAGCCAAAGGAGGCGCTGCCGCGGAAGATGTACACCCGGTCTTGGTCCGGCGCGCCCACCGCGATGTCCGGATAGCCGTCGTTGTCAAAGTCTCCTATGCCGGCCATGGCCGCTCCAAAGGAGGAGTCCGCGCAGGTAATGTCAACGGGTGTGGTCGGACCCGCCGCCGAGCCGAGCACTATCGCGGCCGCGTGGCCACCGATGGTCGAGCCGCCATAGCCCACCAGCAGATCGTCCCTGCCGTCACCGTTCACGTCGCCGGCCGGGGAAATCGAGGGCCAGTACCACCACAGGGGATCGTACTGCGTGTAGCCGTCGATGGTGCTCGTGTACTCGCGTAGGCCGATCTCGGTGTCGGTGATCGCCGGGAAGGTCATCAGCGAGGATTCGAGGCCGGCGGTGCTCGTTCCGCGGATGCCGCAGTAGAACTCGTGCCCCGCCCGGATCTTGTTGCCGCCGATGTCCTCGGCGACGAACATCGTTTGGCCAGTGCCCGCCGAGGCGGGCGCGGGCTCGCCGTCGAACTGCATGGCCGAGGCCCAGTTGGCCAGGGTGAGCGGGGTGTCAGCCATGCACCGGACGTCCCAGGTGGCCAGAACGCCACTCTGCGGATCCTCGACAGAGTCCCAGGACAGCTCTACCCGGGCCGCGCGCCGATCAGGCTCGGCCACGGTGACCCCGGGGTTGGTCGGAGGCGGGGGGGCTGAGAGATCCACCGTGATGCCCGTGGGGCCGCCCGGCACGGGGACCGAGCTCATGTTCAGCTCGATCGCGATGTCGGACTGCTCCACCTCGGCCACCGGAATGGACACGCAGAAGGTGTGTTGGCAGGGGCTGCCCTGGACGCTGCAGTCGGTGGACCAGACGTCGGCGCCGGGCGCCGGGTAGGACCACACGCCCGCGGCGCTGCTGGCGAAGACCTCCACCGGCGTGCCGTCGGGCTGGCTGGAATCCACCTCCACGGTGACCAGGATCCCGTAATCGCCTCCTCCGTCACAGTCCTGCAACGTTGACAATACGGCTCCGGAAGCGGGCGACTGGATCGAGCCCGACCCGTAGGCCACCATCTGCTGTGCCGGAACGGCTGGGTTGCCTGCCTGGTCGGTGGCGGTGGCGGTGAGCTGGTTCTGGCCCATCTGCAGCTCGACGCCACATGGCGTGCTGAACTCAAGAAAGTGCTGGCTTGTCGCGAAGGATGGCTCCTGGTAGGGCGACGGACCCACCGGGCTTCCGCCGCTGGTGACCGCGAGGTTGACAGGCTCACCTATCTCCAGCCCGAATACCTGCATCCGAGCCCGCACATCGAACTCCGGCGTGGCCCCGCAGTTGTCCTCAGAGGGCGTGTAGAAGGACTGAGACGGCTGGCACCCTGCGCAGCCCAGATCGAGCACTGGCGCCAGGGTGTCGTTTGCGAAGCTGGCCTGGGCTGTCGTCGAGTTGACGCCATCGGACACTTCGACCTCGACATCGTGCGGCGTCTGGAGTCCGTTGACCGACTGGGAGAAGGCGACCGGGGCGCTCCAGGTGATCCGGTGGGACAGGCCCAGGCAGGCGGCCGCTTGGACCGAGGCGACCAGCGAGCTCACGACGCCATCGATTCTCAGCGTGATGTCCGCCGGGTTGTAGGCCTGGTCGGTGCAGGCCACGATGTCCATCTCGAAGGCGTCCGTGCCCGGGTCGATGGTGTCGGCGGCCTTGTTGTAGATCTGCCCGTCCGCTGGGCTCTCGATGAGCACTGCCGGATGGCCGGTGTCGGCGGTTACCAGGATCGTGGCTTGCCCAGGGGTTCCGCAGGCGTCCTGTGTGTTGGCCTCCACGGTGAGGTCCACGCCGTCGACACATTCCACGGTCACCGTGAGCTGATCGCTCACGCCGGTGGAGGTGGCGCAGGCGGCCGCGGGTGGGGTCTGGCCGGTGTAGTGCGCGCAGACCAGCGAGCCGTCCTCTACGCCAGTGACGGTCACCTGGAAGGGACAGTCACCGCTGCCAAAAATCGCGCCGGTGGCAGGGTCCAGGATTGACACGTTCGGCGCCTCGGTGTCCTTTTCGAGGCGGTAGGTGCTCGAGTATTCGTCACCGGTGCCCACACCGGCATTGAAGCAGCGGGCGAAAACGGCGATGTCACCGTCGAGACCCAGGCTCGTGGCCGGGAAGGAAACCACGCCGCTGCTTGCCGGTTGACTGCCGATGAGCAGCCCCCCCACCCAGAGCTCCGCCCGGGCGCCGCTCGTTGTGATCTCCACGTCCATGTCGTCCAGGTTCCAGCAGGTGGGGTTGGCGACGTCCGTGGAGAGGCCGGCAGGCAGGGTGATGGTGCACGACGGGTTCTCGTAGACATCGACCTGGATCTGCTCCAGCCCGAGGTTGAGCTGCTCGCAAACCTCGACGCCCTGCTCCACGCGGGCGTAGAGGGTGTGGGTGCCCGCGCAGAGGTCCACCCGGAAGGTCATGGGGTTCTGTGCGTTGGGATCGGCGCAGCCCACGGCGGTGCCGCTCAGGTCGTCGAGGTAGAGGCACACCTGGGTATTGGTCTCCGGAGTGGTCGCCGCGACCACGACGTCGTACTGGACACACGCGGCCGCGGGGTCGAGGTCGTCGTTGGCCTCGGTTATCGCGATGCCAAGGGCCGGGGCCTGGTATTCGATGTTGTAGCAGAACCCACCGCAGTTGACGGCCGAGTCGCAGTCGGGATGGTCGTCGCAGTCGGTGGCCCCGTCGTTGTCGTTGTCGATGCCGTCGTCGCAGATGCTCTCGACGTTGCACACGAGCATCGCGCTGCATTCGTCGTCGTCGCAGTCGGTGAGCCCGTCACCGTCGTTGTCGATGCCGTCGTTACAGGCCGTTGCGGTGTTCTCGCGGCAATCGATGGTGGGCTGGCAGTCCGGGTCCATGCAATCGGTGAGGCCGTCGCCGTCATCGTCGATGCCGTTGCTGCAATCGGACTCGGTGCACACCGCGAGGCCCTGGCACTCGCTGTCGGCGCAGTCGATGTCCCCGTCGCCGTCGTTGTCGACGCCGTCGGAGCAGGCAGCGGGAGTGTTCTCCGGGCCGCCCGCGTCAACAGCCGGTTTGTACTTCTCAGGGCAGCCCCCCAGGAGCAACGCGCCAAGAAGCAATACACCACCAAGTGACTTTGTCATACGGAACATACGTGAACCTCCCGGTTGTCCGCCCTGCACCCCTCATGCAGGTAGTTGGAACGGGTAGAACTGCTCTTCAATACCAGAATCGAAAGCATTAGACTACATTGCTGTGAGCCAGCAAGTCAGGACAGCCACCCAGACTTCCCGGATATCATAGCACAGAACCCGCGGTGACATGCCAGCGGAAAATGATGGCTCGGAATAAGAGGGCTGGCGGATCGCCCGAGGACCAATCCAAGGGTAGCCCAAGGACAACCCAAGGGTAGCCCAAGGACAACCCAAATCTGGCCCAAGGCTCTATCGAGGCTGGATCAGCGGTCGCGTATTGCCGGCATCTCACCGGTGAGGCCCAGAGGGAAGCTCACCCGGAAGCCCACGGCGCGCTGGTCGTCGTCCAGGAGCCCCACCCGGCCCCGCTGCCGTCGGATCAGCTGGGCGGCCAGGTGCGGTCCCAGACGCAGGCCGCTGCCGCTACCTTCTGGGATCATTTGAGAAAAATAGGATTCCCCTGCCGGCTTCAGCGGCTTCCCACCAGTGTCTCCCACCTCCAGCTCGACGCCGCTATCCATCCCGGCACGGTAGGTGCGAGCCCGAAGGAAAAGGCTGGCGTCGGCACGGTCGTCGATCAATGCCCGGAGCAGCAAGGCCAGGGCCTCGGCGGCGCGGTCGGGATCCACGTGGATGGGAGGCAGCCCGGGCTGCACCTCCACCTTCACCGGCCGATTGTCGGCTTGGGAGGGGTGGGCGGAGAAGGTCTTCACCGCCCGGGAAACCAGGGTCGCCGGCGGAGTCCAGCTCCGGCGGAACTTCAGCCTCCCGGCTTCGACCTTGGCCGAGTCGAGCAGCACCCCGATCGTGTGCTGTAGGCCGAGCGCGCCGTCCAGGATCCGCGCCACGGCGACCTCCTGCTCCTTGGATAACGGTCCGCTCATGCCCTGGGCCAGAAAGTCCGCGAACCCGATGATGGCGGTCAGAGGCGCCCTGAGGTCGTGGCTCATGTTGGCCAAAAACTCGGTCTTGGATCGCGCCGCCTCCTCGGACACCTCGATCTCCACGAACCCGCGGATCTTCGCCCGGTCCGTGGCAGCCAGCAGGGCGTTGATTCCGTCGATGACCCGGCCGATCTCGGCCGTGGCACCCACGTCGCCGGGCAACGGCTCCGGGGGGCGACTCTCGGCCAGCGCCCGGAGTCGCCCGGAGATGGCCCGGAGCTCCCGCGCCAGCCCCGAGCCCATCACGCTGGCAAGCAACCCGGCCACCGCGAGCACTAACAGCAGCAGCAACACCAGGGGCGCGCGCGCCTGAGGCGTCACCCGAGGCGAGAAGATCACCCCGGTCCAGGCATATTCGCCGCTGTCGAGCCGCACCGGGGAGACGACCACGTGGCGATTCGGTTGGATCCGGGCAATGGGCACTCGCCCGGCCCGCGGCGGCGGCAGGCGGGCGCGATGCACCAACGGCTCCACCGCCCGGGGCACCACACCGCCCCGGGCGTTCACCACGAAGGCGATGGTTCCGTCCGCGGTGCTGGTATTGCGCACGAAGCGGGTAAAGGAGTGCAAGCCCATCTGCCCAGCCTCACGAGCGAGGGATTCGGACACCTCCCGCATGGTGCGCTCACGCTGCCGGGACGTCTGGGCGTCGAGCTGCAGCAGCACCAGGCTCACGCTGGGCACGATGATCAGCGCTGCGAGGGTGACCACCAGCACGGCGATCCGCCCCCGCAGCCCGATGCTCCACCGAGCCACCGAGCGCTCCCCGCCAAAAACGCGAATGAAAGGCCGCAGCGCGCCCCGCACGTACACGAAGGCCGGGAAGCAGGCCGCGACCATGATGCACTGGGTGACCGCGGTGGTGTGCACCGCGTGCCACAGCCAGGGCGTGCGGCCGATGAGGTCCAAGCCAAAGGAAATGAGGTTCCCGGCGGTGCCAATGAGCAGCACGGTGAATGGAAGCACGACCGGAAAGGACTGAGCCGTCCGAAGGGCCCTCTGCCGCTCCCGCTCCGACACGCGCAACCTCAGACCCACAGTGTGGATAACCCGCGACACGGGCCGCAGCTCCAGAAACACCACCAGCACCAGGACCAACAACGCAGCTGGGCTGTACAACAGCACATCACCGCGGCTGAGCGCCGCCGCTTGCGGCGGGAGCGGCAGCATGTGCCCCAGCAAGAAGTCGAGCAACATGGACACGGCGATCAGCAGCACCGACAAAAAAAGGACGATCCGCAGCCGCAGCCACCGCTCCCGGAGCCGCGGTGGGCGCGGTGTCTCGTCGACGGGCCACGCCTCTGCCCCGGGCTCGGTGAGCGATCGTCCCATGTCCGATGCCTCTCTCACGGGCTCCCCTCCGACTCCCCCATGTCGCCATCGGAGACAGAATCCGGTCCCCTGATGGGCAGGGAGAAAAAGAACTCGCTGCCCTCCCCCGGGGTGGATTCCAGCCAGACCCGGCCGCCGTGCAACCGCACCAGCTGCTGCACGATGGCCAGCCCCAGACCGCTGCCACGCAGCTGCTTGGGCCGGGCCTGGGGCGCCTGTCGATACTGCTCGAAGATCAGCGATTGGTGCTCGGGTGCGATGCCCAGGCCCGTGTCCCTCACGCCGACCTCGATCCTCCCGTCCACGGGGTCCGACACGGTGACCACGATCTCACCGACGGTGGTGAACTTGATTGCGTTCGACAGCAGGTTCGCCACCACCCGCCGGATGCGCACGGAGTCGAGCACCACGGAGGGCAGATCCTCGGGCACCACGCGTCGCAGCGACACGGCGTCGCCTCGCTTCCCGCTGCGGGCGGCAGCGATCTCGGATCGGACCAGCGCGCCGAGGTCCGCCGCCTCGAGCCGAAGCTGGATACCACCCGCCTCGGCGAAGGAAACGTCCACAATGTCCTGCACAAGGCCCAGCAGCTGCTCCGACGACTCCAACGTGATCTGCACCTCCTGGGCCTGGTCCGCCGTGAGCTCTCCATACGCGCCCTCCTCGAGCAGCTCGGCGTATCCGATGACCGAGGTCAAGGGCGTCCGCAGCGCGAAGTTCACCTCCTCCAAAAAAGCGGTCTTGGCCCGATCCACTGCGGCGCTGCGGTGAACGTCCCGCGCCGAGACGGCGAGCTGCCCGGCGAGGGTCTGGCGCAGCTCCCCGAACCGCCCGAGAAGCTCGCCCATCTCGTCCGAAGAGGTCGGGTGCAACGGCTCTCCGAGGCCCTGGTCGGGTCGCTCGGCCATGGACCGCACGCGGGAAGCGACCTCATCAAGCTCCTGGGACACGTCACGCCCCATGAGGTACGCCACGACGGCGGAAAAGAAGGTGAGCATCAGGGCGAACGCCGCCAGCGTCCAAAGAGAGCGTTCGGAGTGGCCGGAGCTCACCGGCCAGATGAACGCCACGAGTGCCAGCTCCTCGTGGTGAAGCCGCAGCGGCGCCCAACGGCAGCTGCCAACGCGCTGGTGATCCGCCTCGCAACGCCCGTCGGCCCCTAACAGGACCGGGGCCCTGCCGGTCCTGGGGTCGCCCGCCGGGGCCCTCCCGGACGGGTCCCCCCTGAAGTAACGCCCCTCTCGGGTGACGACTCGCACAACGTAGCCCGAGGGCAGACGGGCGCGCCCGACCGTGCTCAAAATCCGCGTCCGCGGGACCCGCTCGACGCGGCGGGCCAGGAGATCCAGGAGGGTGGCAGAGGTGCGCTCCCGTTGGGACACGAACTCCCGATGGGCCTGCACGTGCTTGTACGACACCACCATACAGGTCGTACCCACACCGAAGAGCATCACCACCAGCAGCAGGTAGCCGCTAAACCGTACCCGGGACCACGAGAGACCGAGGGCCTCTTGGGGTGTCTCGATCCCGGAGACCTGCCGCACCGTCTCCGATCGCAGCAGCGGAAAGGCAACGCCCATCGCTACCAGAGACACCAGAACGCCGGCGCCCAGGTGTGCCACGGTGAGGGCCGCCCCATAGGGCGCCTCGAAGCGGTGCAGCGCCGCGGCCCAGGCCACCCCGACCGCCACGACGCAGGCGAAGAGGCCAGCCAGCAGCTGCCGCACGGGCAGCTCGGCCGGTCGACGCCGGCGCCAACGCATCCGGTACAGGACGTTCACGACCCCGGTGATCATCAGGACCACCAGGGCCATGCCCCCCGACACGACCACGTTGTCGCGCCCGAGCTCCGCCGGGAGCCCGAGCAGCGCCGGCGTGGCCAGGGCCCACGCCAAGCCATGCAGCGCCGTCGTCGCCGCTGCGATGACCGCTACCGCTGCCGTCCCTCGTCGGGACATGGCAAACGAGAAGAGGCCTAGCGTGGATAGTTCACCAGATGTCGTGCGATCGCGACGGACACTGGTTCCCCAGGGTCATGCGCGACCGAAGGGAATACGGGCCGTATTGCCGAGAGCACGCGAGTCCCTGGGGAACCAGGGGACAAGTGAGCGGGCGGCATTCTGGTGGACTTGCCAGGCTAGAGCCCCTTCGCCTTCTTCACGCCAGCGATGAGCTCCGGCATGGCGTTCTCCCACGTGGACACCAGACCAAAGTCCGCCACCTGGAAGATGGGCGCCTCCTCGTCCTTGTTGATGGCCACGATGACCTTGGATGACTTCATGCCCGCCAGGTGCTGGATGGCGCCGCTGATGCCCACTGCAAAGTACAGGTCCGGCGCCACGACCTTGCCGGTCTGGCCCACCTGCAGGTCATTCGCGATGTAACCGGCGTCGCAGGCCGCGCGAGTCGCGCCCAGAGCACCCCCGAACAGGTCGGTGAGCTCCTCGAGCACCTTGAAGTTCTCCTCGTTCTTCATGCCGCGCCCGCCGGAGACCACCACCTTGGCCTCGGAGAGGTCCGGGCGGGTGGACTCGGAGAGCCGCAGCTCGACGAACTCGGCGTTCAGGGTGTCAACGTCACCGGCGTCAGCCGTTTCCACCACGCCCGCGGCATCCAGGGCGGCCGCCGGCTCGAACTCGGTCTGTCGGACGGTGGCCATCACGGTGTCCGTCAGGACTTCCACCGAGCCCAGGGCGTTCCCCGCGTTGGTGGGCCGCACGAACTCCTTGGCGCCGGTGACCTCGATCACGTCCGAAGCCATGCCGGCCTCGAGCAGGGCAGCCGCGCGGGGCAGCAGGTCCTTGCCGAGGTTGGTTGCCGTTGCCGCCACGGTTGTCACGCCGAGGTCCTGGGCCACCTTGGCGAGCAGCGGAGCGTAGGTCTCTGCCATGTAGTTGGCGAGCCCGTCGTTGTCGACGACGACCACCTTGTTGCAGTACTTGGCCGCGTCCGCGCCAGCGTCTCCCACACCTCCGCCGATGATCACACCGTACACCTCACCACCGGAGTGCTTCGCCACGTCGCGACCGAAGGTGATGGCGGGGAGCGTCGCGGTCTTCATCGCGCCATCTTTGTGCTCACAGAAAATGAGAACGTTGCTCATTTGAATCTCTCCTCGCCTGGATTACAGGGCCTTGGCCTCGTTCTGAAGCTTGTCGAGCAGCTCATCGACGCTCTTGACGATGATGCCGCCGCCACGCTCGGGGGGCGCCGCGAAGGTGGTGTGCTTGACGCGCAGGTCCGTGGGGACCCCCAGGTCGCCGAGCTCCTTCACATCGATCTTCTTCTTTTTGGCCTTCATGATGCCCTTGAGCGAGGCGTAACGGGGACCGTCTCCGTACTCGTACCCAGCCTCGGACTGGTTGTTCTTCGTTGCGGTGGGCGCCACGATGCGCAGGTCCACCGACACCACGGCGGGGAGGTTGACCTTCTTGATCTCGACGCCGCCGTCCACCTCGCGGCCCACCACGAGCTCCTTCTTGTCGGCGAAGGACTCGATGGTGGCGGCGAAGCACGCCTGGGGCAGGCCCAGGTAGCCGGCGACCATCTGGGCGGCCTGGTTGGAGTCGCCGTCCACGGTCTGCTTGCCCATGAGCAGCAGATCGGGCTGCTCCTCCTCGTAGATCTTCTTCACGATGTTCGCCACGACATAGGAGTCCAGCTCCGCGTCCTCGGCCACGACGTGGACCGCCCGATCCGCGCCCATGGCGAGACACGAACGGATCTCCTTGGTGGCATCCTTCTTCGGGCCGATGGAAAGCACCACGACCTCGCCGAAGCGCTTGCCCTTGCCTCCGGTGACCACCTCACACATACGCAGGGCGGCCTCCACGGCATACTCATCGAATGGGTTGACCACCCAGTTCATGCCGGAAACATCGACCTGGTTCTCCTTGATCTTGACCTTCTGCTCGGGGTCGGGGACCCGCTTTGCTGTGACCAGAACCTTCACGGCACGGCCTCCTTTCTGGTGTTCTGAATCTCCGGGGATCCGCTCTCGTGTATCCCTTGGAATTCAAATGGTTTTGCTTCGATAATTCCCTGATATTCACGCGGAATCTAGCCGGGCCAGGCAGGACTGTCAATAGGTACGGCGCCACAAATCGGACGTTCAAAGCCCAGATACGAGAATGCCCTTGTGACGAAAGCTAGGCGTGATTAACGTAAGTGTTCAAGCTGGCACGGGATCCGGACTTCGGATCCCCTGCGACACCCACGAGGAGATCCCCATGAAAGAACCGGTCCCCCGCACGAGTGAGGCCCCAGAGGCCGACGAGATGGAGACGGCCTACGACCACGTCCAGCAGCTCGAATGGAGCTTCGCCAACCTCCCCGTCCTCCACGCCGCAGCGGAGTGCGGGCTACTCGGCCTGATCGCCACCGAGGACAGGGTCACCGCGACCCAGGCCGCCGACCAGCTCGGGCTGCATCCCGCGGCCACCGTGAAGATCCTACGCGCCCTGGCTTCCATGGGCATCCTGCGCGGACAGGAGGACACCTTTGAGATGCGCGGTGGCTACCGCCCCCTCTTCGACCCGGGCTCCGCCATCCACCATGCCAACGGTCAACGTCACATCTTCGAGCTTTCGCAGATGTGGGCGCGGGAGCTGCCGGGGTTCCTCGAGACCGGCGCGTGGACAAAAACCCCACGGGACCCCGAGTCCATGGCTCGGTTCGTGGGCAGCATGCGCGCGCTGTCGTACGGTATGACCGGACGCCTCCACCAGGCCTTGGACCTGACGCAGTCGCGCCACCTGGTCGATTTCGGCGGGGGCCTCGGCACGTACTCCATCGAGCTGTGTCTGCGCACCCCGACCCTCCGCGCAACGGTCATCGACGTGGAGGCCGTGGCACCGCTCACGACCCAGGAGATCGACCGACACGGCCTTTCGGACCGCGTCGAGGCCTTGGCTGGTGACTACCACCAGGCGCCGCTGCCCGAGGACATGGACGTCGCGCTCTTCGCCAACGTGATGCACCAGGAGCGGCGAGACGGCGTCGCGCGACTCATCGACCGCGCCGCCGCCGCGCTGCGACCCGGGGGCCGGGTGGTGGTGGTGGACTTCACTCTCGAGGAGAGCCGCGCCGAGCCGAGCCTGGGGGCGTTCTTCGCCATCAACATGCGGCTCTTCGGCGACACCTACACGCCGGGTGACTTCCGGGATTGGATGACCGCCGCCGGCCTCACCGACGTGACCCGCACCGACCTGGGCCCCAACAAGCTCATGATCGTCGGCCACAAGCCCTGAGCTGTGGCTCACGCGTCACCAAGCTCACGACGAAGGTGAGCGCCAATGACACCGCGAAGGCCGGGACGAGCTCGTAGACGATGGCCTTGAGCGCAGGAGTGGTTCGCCAAACCACCGTCACCAGCGTGCCGGACAGGACACCCGCGACCACGCCCCAACGGGTCGTGGAGCGCCAGTAGAGCGCCAGGATGAGCGGTGGGCCCAGAGAGGCGCCGAGCCCCGCCCAGGCAAAGAGCACGAGGGTGAACACGAGCCCAGGCATGGCCAGGCCGAGCGCGACCGATGCGACCAGCATCACCAGCACGCAGATTCGGCTCCACCTGACCAGCCTCTCGGGACTGATCTCGCGGCCCCTCGCCAGCGTCTGCTGGCCCAGATCCCGCACCACGCAAGAGGCTGCCACGAGCAGCTGGGAGTCGGCCGTGGAGAGGATCGCCGCGAAGATGGAGGCCACCACCAGGCCGAAGAGGATGGACGGCAGATGCGCCTGGGCCACCATTGGGTAGATGGCCTCCACGTCGCCGCCGGGCAGGTCCGCGGTGCCGGGAAAGTGAGCCCGTCCGATGAGGCCGATCCACAGGGCACCCCAGGCCATGACCACGTTCCAGAACGTCCCCCAGAAGGCCGCCCGGACCAGGGCGCCGGGATCGCGAATCGACATGTAGCGCACGAGAATGTGCGGGTTGCCGACGGAGCCGAGCCCGATGGACACGAAGCCGATGAGGGCGCCCGCGGAAAGGGCCAGAGGATCCAACATGAGCGGGCTGAGGGCCGACAGCGTCTCCAACACACCGGTCGGGTGGGAGGCGGCCGAAACAATGGGAACCAGGACCAGGGCGGCGAGGATCACGACGGCCTGGATGGCGTCGTTGATGGCCACCGCCGCGTATCCGCCGGTGACCGTGTAGGCGAGGATGATGGCCGACGTGATCAGCGCGCCCAGGGTGACGGCGTCCACCGAGACCTTGCCCAACCACAAGATCTCATACCCGGGCGGGTGGAGAAAAGAAGCCGCGAGGGCCTTGCCACCGGCGCGTATCTGGGCGGCCACGTAGGCCACCATGAAGACCAGGATGACCAGGGCGATCACCACCCGGATCATGGACGAAGCGCCAAAACGTGAGGCGAAGAAATCGGGTACGGTGAGGTCTCCGGACGCCTCCGTCACCCGACGGAGGCGACGCCCCAGAAAGGCGAAGAGGAACAGCTCCGCCAGGATATAGCCCACGACGGTCCACACCGCCGACGCGCCGCGGGAGTAAGCCATGCCAGTAACCCCCAGCAGGAGCCAGGCGCTGCGCCCCGACACCACGGCGCTGGTGGCCACCACGAAGGTCCCCAGGCGGCGACCGCCCAGGAAGAACTCCCCGATGCCCTGGGAGGAGAACCGCCGAGCGGCGAGACCCACGCCGATGATGAGGCACAGGTACGCCGCGAAGGTACCCACGGCCCACCCGGAGAGGGACATGGACGAGGCGCCGATTTCCATCGCTACTCCCCCCGCCGACCCGCACGCAAAGAGACCAGCGCGGCGAGGCCCACCAGCAGCAGCGGCGCGACGAGAAACATCACCCAGAAGGTCCGCATGGGCCCGAAGATACCACAAGGGCCCTGGCAGTGAGAGAAGCGGATAGAAGGTGGAAATATTCCGCGCTTTGACCCATAATGCCCACCTATCCAAGGATTCGGAAAGGCGCTCATTCGTGAATTATACGGTCGTAGCGGAGTCGGACATCGGACAGATGCGTGAGGAGAACGAGGACTCCTACGGTACGCTCGAGCTCCCGGATGGCTACTTCCTGACAGTGTGCGACGGGATGGGGGGCTACGCCGGCGGCCGCGTCGCCAGCGAGACCGCTGTAGAGACCCTACTGGAATACGTGAAGGATCACGCAGACACCGAAGTGGTGCCCGCCCTGCTCCACGATGCCGTGACCCACGCCAACGGCGCAGTGCGCGACAAGGCCAAGGCCGACTCCCGGCTGGGGGAGATGGGGACCACCGCGGTGATGATGCTCGTACGGAGGGAAAAATACTGGGTGGCGCATGTCGGTGACAGCCGCTCGTACCTGCTCCGGGACGGGGTATTCAAGCTCCACACAGACGACCACACCGTCGTTCAGCAGCTCGTGGACCAGGGTCGCATCAGCGCCGTCGATGCGGCGAACCACCCTAGCGCTGGCATCCTCGTGCGCTGCCTGGGTCAGCTGGACGCCGTGGAGGTGGAGATCTCCGGGCCGCACGAGCTGCGCGAAGGGGACCGGCTCGTCCTGTGCAGCGACGGGCTGAGCGGCATGCTGTACGAGGACGACATCGCAAAGGTCCTCTGCGGGCAGAACCTGCAGGAAGGGGTCAACAACCTCATCCGCTTCGCCAACGAGCTCGGTGGCTTCGACAACATCACCGCAGTCTGTCTACAAAGTGGGAAGTGGCCCGAGGACGCGATGGCCTGGAACATCACGGTGGACTCCCCGGAAGGAAAAGCCCTGGCAGCCCAGGAAGAGTCGACCAAGCAGCAAGGCCCCACCACGTCCCCCGACACGGGCTACACCCGCAATACCATGCTCCTGCAGGCCCTCAGCCCCGACGACACCCGCGAGCTGGACCTGCCCAACCACCCCGACTGGCAGCCGCGCCACGACCTACCGAGAAAGCTCGCCTTCACCGCTCTGGTGGTGCTGGTGCTCGCGGGGCTCGTCATCTACCTCCTGACCCGCTGACATGCAGCCGTGATCAGGGCAAAGCCCGGTGCGCTGGCACGGTCGAAACAAACGGACCCGCGCGCTTGCGCGTTCACGAATCCGAGCAGATCGACAGTGGGAACGAAGCTATTTCGAGAACTTGTCGGGGTTTTCCAGGATGATGGCCTCGGCGAGGTCGGGCACAACCTCCCAGACTACGGCCTCGATAATGGGGCGGGCGATCTCGGCGAGGGCCTCGTACTCCGGGCCCTTGGCGGCGAGCTTCTCCATGACGGCCTTGAGCGAAGAGTCCGCCACGGCAGCGGCGGCCCGGTCCACGCGTGAAGGCGCGGCGGGCTCCGCGGTCGGCGCAGGCGCTGCCGGGGGCGGTGCGGCCATGGCCGGGGGCGCAGGCGCCGAGGCGGCGGCGGGCGGCGGCATGGGCTTGGGCGCAGGAGCGGCCGGCATGGCCGTAGGCCACGGTGCGGCTGGCTTGGCCGTCGAAGGAGCGGGCTCCGACGACGGCGCCTTGGGAGCGGGCGAAGCCGGCCAGGGGGCACCGCCGCCAGCGGCCGGCACAGCGGGCGGGCGAGCCGGCGCGACGGGCTCCGCCGCTGCAGGGGGAGGCGCACCCATGGGCTTGACCGGGGGCGCGGCGCGCCGGACGAGCGGCACCGGGGCTTCCTCTTCGGAGCGCGAGGGCGGCGGCTCAGCGTCGATGGTGATCTCCTCACCGTCGCCCTCGTCCACCTGCGGGGCCAAGGGCGCGGGCGTCGGCTTCGGCGACGCAGCGGGCGTGGGCACCGGGGCGCTGGCTGCCGGAGTCACAGGAGCTGGGGGGGCCACGGGTGCAGCGGGCGCCGGACGCGGCGTCACGGCCGGTGGCGCCACCGGGGCGCGCTGGGCCGGCGCCACGGGCGGCCTGGGCGGTGCAGCCGGTGCCGCAGGGCGAGGCGTAGCCACCGGGGCCATCGGGGCCCGGGGGGCAGCCGGAGCCGCGGCGGGCGGCTTGGGTGGCGGTGTCATGGCGGACGGAGCGACCGGAGCCCGGGGGGCAGGAGCCGTCGGGGGGGCAGCGGGACGCGGCGTGGCCACAGGAGCGACCGGAGCCGGAGCCGCCGGAGCCGCCGCGGGGCGCGGTGTGCCTGGTGGAGCCACAGGAGCCCGAGGGGCAGGAGCCGCCGGAGCCGCCGCGGGGCGCGGTGTGCCTGGTGGAGCCACAGGAGCCCGAGGGGCCGGAGCCGCCGGAGCCGCCGGAGCCGCCGCGGGGCGCGGTGTGCCTGGTGGAGCCACAGGAGCCCGAGGGGCAGGAGCCGCCGTCGGGGGTCTGGGCGCAGGTGCTGCCGCGGCAGGCGCCGCAGGAGCCCGGGGAGCCGCGGGCGCAGCCACGGGCGCTGCGGGAGGCGGCGTTACGGCAGGCGGAGGCGCGGCCGGCGGCCGGGGCGCCGGCGCGGCCGCTGCCGGGGCCGTGGTGGGCGCCTGGGCAAGCTGCTCCAACGCCAGGTCGAGGAGCTTTTGCGAGTCAAAGGGCTTCAGGATGTGCCCGTCGGCCTTGGCACCCCGCCCCGTGTCGAAGGGATCCTGGTTCGAGGCACAAATCACCACCCGGACGTGACCGAGCTGCGGATCCGCTTTGATCTCATCGCAGACCTCGTAGCCGTTCTTGCCGGGCATCTTGTGATCGGCCAGCACGAGGTCCGGGCTCAACTGGCGAACCATCTCCATCGCAGCGCCGCCCTCGTCGGCCAGAAGCAGCTCCACATCTTCGGTGGCAAAGGCAATCTGGAACGCCCGGCGCATGGTCCGGCTGTCGTCTGCAACCAGGATCTTCTTACCCATGGTTCCTCCAGCAGGGGAAACACCCGCCTCCTTGGTATCACGCGATCCGAAACTGAGTCAAGAAAGCGTCAGAAATCCACAGTTTTGGACAACTCTTGGCGGTAGGAGTACAGGACCGTGCCCAGACGTTCGGTGAGATTCGCCGAGTCCTTGAACTCGATGCGGTAGGCCGAAGCTCCGTTCGGGTCGTGTTTTCCGAACATCTCCATGGTCTTGTGCATCTCCCCGTAGCGCCCCCACCTGCGCAACGCCGCCGCAATCCACTTGTAGGCCGCCGCCAGGCTCTTCTGCTTCCGAAGGGCCTCGCGGAACCGGGTAACGGCCGACGCCTGGTGATCCCCTTTGGCATAGCGCTTGCCCATGTTGGACGCGGCATCGGCGAGACCCTGAGCGTTGCTGACGGCAGCGCCGAAGTGCTCCCGCGCTTTGTTGTGGTCTCCAGCGGCGGCGGCCAGGAGCCCCAGGTAGTACGGCGCCTCGTCGTCTCCAGAGTCGAGGCGGAAGTACTCGGTGAGCCGCTTCTTCGCCTGGACGAGGCGCCCCTCTCGGTAGTCCACGATGCCGAGCCACTTCTGCGCGGCCGGCACTTCCTCGTGCTCCTTCTTTTCGACCATCCGCTCCAGAATCGCCCGGGCGTCGGTCATCCGCCCCTGACGATAGTACGCCTCCGCCGCGCAGAGCCGGGCGTCGGCGCGCTTGGTCTTCTCATAGGACTTCCCGCAAATCTCCGCCGCCTCCCGGTACCGCTCGAGGGTCAGATACACGCTCCCCAACTGGTACAGGGCGTCGTCCCGCCCCCCCTTGGCAGCCCGACGATACAGCCGCTCCGCCAGCCGGGTGTCCCCCGACAGCTGGGCGAGCCGGGCCCGGACCATGAGACCCTGGTTGGGCAGCAGCTTCGCGGCGCGGTCCACGAAGGACTGCACCCGCTTCAGCGGCCACTTGTCAGAGTCGTACTCAGCGATGAGATCCTCGGCCATGCCCTTGAGGAACCTCCGCCACCCCTTGCTCCGTACGAACAGGTCCGGCCGCACACCCCACTTGTGCTTCTCCCGCTTGAGCACTTTTTTGATGTCCACGGTGTCGTTGTGCAACACCCAGGGCAGCCGCATCTCGATGACCGGGAAGCGGTCCGAGTTGGGGCGCGCGCCCCTTGCCAACGCCCGCGCGGTCTTCGTGCCGAACAGGTACCTCCGGAAGAGGTGAAAAGCGTCAATGGAGAACATCTCGGCTTGGGCCTTGAGCCGCTTCTCCTTCAGGTGCCGCTCCACGATGGCAGGGTCCAGCACCAGGCGCTCGTCACCGCCCACCAGCAAAAGGGAGTTGGTGTCCACCTGGAAGACGTGCACCGAAGGAAAGGCGAGGGTGAAGGACGCCATGAGCGCATTCATGCCCACCTCGTCCATGCGGAACAAGTTGATCCACTGGCAGAAGATCCCACCCTTGCGCAGGTTCTTGCGCACGATGCCGAAGTGCTCCTTCGTGTACAACGAGGCCACCCCGCTCAGCCAGGCGTGCGAGGGCTGCGACACGATGATGTCGAAGTAGTGGGGCCGCGCGCGCGCCGACCGCAGCAGGGCGTTTCGGCCGTCGTCCACCCGCGCGGTCACCCGCGGATCGTCGTAGGGATGCTTGACCCCGAAGGTCTTGTAGATGAACCGCGAAGCGTTCACCACCTCCTTCTCGAGCTCCACTACGGTGATCTTCTTCAGGTCGGTCTTGGTGAGGCACTCGGCCGTACCGCCGCCGCCGAGCCCGATCTGCAAGGCCCGCTCCGGCTTGGGGTGCAGCATGTACGGCAGCACGCCGAGATAGAAGATCACCTCGGCGTAGCGGGGATCCGACGTGCCGTGGTACGCCTCGTTGAGGCCGTTGTTTCGCAGCCGCAGCCCTCCGTCGTTCAGCCGGTGCACCGTCACCACGGTGACGCGCCCCTGGGCCTTGAAGACCATCTTCTCCACCTGCCCCGACGCCCGGGCCACCTTGAACCCGAGGGAGCGGTCGTAGTCCTCAACGGCGTAGCGCGTCGAGACGAGCCGGTAGATCTTCACGTCCGGCCAGGCCGCGCCCACCAGAATCAACACCGCCAGGGGAAGCACCACCAACCCGAGTCCCCGCTCGTAGATGACCGAGCGCCCGCGGATCAAGCCGCCGACCAGGCGCTTGACCTGCAGCACGGTTGACGCGCAGCCCGCCGAGATGGACAGCAGCAGCGTCAAAAAGACCATCAACACCAGGATGGTGTTCAGGTCCTTGGTGATCTGAAGCAGCACGATTCCGCCGCTGATGGAGCCGAGGATGCAGCCCACTGTGTTGGCCGCGTAGACGCTGCCCATGCTCGACGAAACAACGCCCCGATAGTGCGAGGCGATGGTCACGCAGATGGGGAAGGCCGCGCCAAAAAACAGGCAGGGCAACAAGATGATCACAAAGACGATGAGCACCTTCCAGGCGAAGCCGCCCGTGACCGCCGTCCCGCTGCCGATGACCGCGTCGGCCAGGGCCGGCACCATGGGGATGCCCATGATCGTCAGCACGCAACCCATCCCCGCCAACAGCTGCACCACCGCGAAGAGTCCCCACAGGTCCCTGGATCGGTCGATGAAGGGCGTGATGATCAGAGACCCCAGGGCGATCCCGAGCAAGAAAGACGCGAGCAACGCCGAGAATCCGTAGACCGTGCCGTCCAGCAGAAAGCCCAGCATCCGGGTCCAGACCACCTCGTTCACCAGGGAGATGTAGCCGCACATCCCGGCCCCGACCATGATCAGGACAAACCCCGTGCGCGGGGGCACCACGTCCAGCCCGGCCCGGGCCGCCAGGGCAGACGCCATGGCCGCGCGCTCGTCCGAGGACACAGCACCCCTGGCCTCCTCGCCCCCCCCGGCCTCGTCGGACCTCTCCGGGTCCCCGAACGCACCCTTCCCCTCCAGGATACGCGGCAGGGTGCGCTGGAGCACCAGTGCCCCGGCGAACACCAGCCCCCCGAACGTCACGGCCAGGTACAGGCTGCCGTCCAGGCCCAGGAACCGCACCAGCACGAACCCCGCCAGGGCGGCTCCCACCACCGCGCCGAGGGTGTTGACGAAGTACAGCATGCCGACGCCCTCACCCGTCCGCTCGATCTCCACCAGCGGCACCGTCAGCACCGGCAGGGTGGCGCCCATGCAAACCGTGGGCACGATGAGCAGCACCGAGGCCGCCAGGAACCGCACCAACGTGAGGGTCCACACGCCCGCGTCCACGCCCACCAGCCCGAACACGAAGTCCATGTGGTACAGCAGCGGAGTGACGCCCAGGGCGTACAGCGCGATGGTCAGCTCCAGGGCGCCGTACACCAGGATCGGCCGCCCGAACCGCTCGGCGTACCGGCCCCCCAGAAACGACCCCAGGGCCAGGCCTCCCATGAACACGGCCAGCACGGTGCTCACCGCCAGGTCCGTGTTGCCGAAGGAGTACTGCAGCACGCGGACCCAGATGACCTGATAGACCAGAGCGGCGGTCCCCGATAGGATGAGCAGCAGGTGAACCAGCAGTTTCTTCGACGCAGGCATGGCGCGGGACTATAGTCAGACCAGCGCCCTTGGTAAAGACCTCAGTGCGAGCGTCTGCGACCACTTGGTCGACGTCGCCCCGGCCCGCGTGGTATTGCCGACCAACCGCCGTGAGATCTCCCAATGCGCGAGCCCGATCTGGACGTGGACGTGGAAACGGAACTGGACATGGACGTGTTGCTGGTGTCGCGGCCCGTTGCGCCGATGGTGCATGATGGGACCGTGGCGCTGGTGCGCACCCTGGCGACCGCCGGCGCCGCGGCGGGGTGGCGCTGTACGGTGCTGGTCCCTGCGGGGACGGCGGCGCCGCCCGGGGCGCGGGGGCGGACAGCGGCGCTCCCGGGCAGATTGGCCGACGTGGCCTGGCGGCCGCTGAGCCTGATGAGCCTGGCCACCGCGCCCGGGCGGGGGATCCGACACTACTTCTTCACGCCCACCGCCCGCGTGGTGTCTCTTTTGCGTCGGCTGCACCGGATCCAGCCCGGGCCCACCGTGCAGACCCTGTGCTCGACGCCCGCTGACGACGTGGCCCTGGGCCCGCTGGTGTTCGCCGACCGCGTGGTCGCCCTGAGCGAGCACACCCGACGGCGGCTCGTGGACGAGGGTGTGTCGCCCGGGCGCGTGGTGCACATTCCGCCGGCCGTGGCACAGCCCAACGAAACGAGCCCTGAGGCACTGCGGCGGCGGGTGCGGCACCGTCTGGGGCTGTCGGCCCACACGCCGCTGGTGCTGTACATGGGCGACTACGACGCCGCTGGCGCGGCGCAGTCCGTGGCAGCCGCCCTGCCCACGGTACTGGAGCGCACCGACGCCCACGTCGTGCTGGCCTGCCGGCCCAAGGGGGCCGACCACGAGGCAGTGAAGCAACGGGTCCGCCAGGCGCTGACCTCCACCGCGGCCACCCGGTCGCGGGTTCACTGGCTGTCCACCATCGACTGGTCCGCTGATCTGGCGGCGGGCGTAGACGTGACGCTCTTTCCCGCGCAACGATTGCCCGCTAAGATGGACCTCCCGTTGGCGCTGCTGGAGTCGATGGTCGCGGGCGTTCCCGCCGTAGTGGCAGAGTCAGGGCCCCTGGCGGACCTGGTGCGCGGCGGCGGCGCGGTGGGCGTCGACCCCGGGGCCCCGGGCCGGCTGGCGGCGGAGACGGTGCGGTTGCTGTCGAGCCCGGATCATCGTTCCCAGGCGGCCGCGGGCGCGCGCCGGTGGTGGGCCTCCGAGGCCACGCCCCGGATCCTGATGGAGCGCCACCGGGCCCTGTACACAGACCTGCTGGGAGCACACCGAAACTCGAGGCTGGCATGAGAGTCGACAACCAAGACTACTACGACGGCTTCTCCGCGCGGTACGACAGCCGCCGCGCCCATGCCTATCACCGGCTGGTGGACCAGCTCGAGCTGGAGATCCTGGCGCCCCTGGTGAGACGGGCGAGGGTGGTGGACGTGGCCACGGGCACCGGGCTGACGCTGATGGGGCTTCAGGAGCTGGCGCACCGGGCCGTGGGAGTGGACCTCTCCCGCGGGATGCTCCGTCGGGCGCGCCAGCGGGCGCTGATGGTGGTCCAAGGGGACGCCGCCGCCCTGCCCCTGCCCGACGCCTGGTTCGACGTGGCCTGCTGCTTCAAGGCCTTCCCCCACCTGCCGGCGCCCGAGCGCGCCCTGCGGGAGTTGGGGCGGGTGGTCCGCGTGGGCGGCAATGTGGCGGTGGAGCTGTACAATCCGTGGAGCCTCCGCGGCGTGGTACGACGACGTGGACCCCGGCGGGCCGTCTCCGACTCGCACCACGAAGGCCAGGTGCACACCCGCTACGACACGGTGGCCGACCTCGTGCGGATGCTGCCCACCGGGTTGAAGGTGGCAGGGGTGAGGGGGATCCGCATCGCCACACCGGCTGGGCGGCTCCTGTCGGTACCGGTGCTGGGACCCTGGCTCGACGGGCTGGAGCGGCTGGCCACGCGACTGCCCGCGCTGTGGCGGGTGGCGGGCTTCGTGGTGGTGGTCCTGGAACGTACGTCAGGGCCGATCCTCGCGGCGCGCCAGGACGGAGGAGACGCATGACGAAAGACACCGACGACAAGCCCATGTACCACGGTCACATCCTCATCGTGGACGACGAGGCCAGTGTCCGGGACTGGCTGACCATCTACCTCAAGCGCGCCGGCCACAGCTATCGCACTGCGGCCAACGGCGCCGAGGCCATGGTGGCCCTGAAGGAGGAGCGGTTCGACCTGGTGATCACCGACCTGAAGATGCCCAAGGTGTCGGGTCTCGACGTGCTACGGGCGGTCAAGGAACGCACGCCGCTCACCGAGGTGGTGATGATCACGGCCTTCGCCACGCCCCAGACGGCCATCGAGGCCATGAAGGCGGGAGCCTACGACTACCTCACAAAACCTTTCCGGATCGACGAAATGGGGCTGGTCATCAACCGCGCCCTGGAGAAGCGCGCCCTGGTACAGGACGTGACAGCGCTGCGCGAGCAGCTCGTGGGTCGCTACCGCTTCGAGGACCTGGTGGGCAAGTCCGACGCCATGCGTCATGTGTTCGACCTGGCCAAACACGTAGCAGGGACCAAGTCCACGGTGCTGATCACGGGCGAGTCGGGCACCGGCAAGGAGCTTGTGGCGCGGGCCCTGCACAGCGCCTCGACCCGGGCCAGCTCACCCTTCGTGGCCATCAACTGCGGCGCGATCCCGGAGAACCTGCTCGAGGCGGAGCTCTTCGGCCATGTACGGGGCGCTTTCACCGGGGCGGTGAGCGACTCCGAAGGCATGTTCCTGACCGCCCAGGGAGGCACTCTGGTGCTCGACGAGGTGGGGGAGATGCCCCTGCCGCTGCAGGTGAAGCTCCTGCGCGCCCTGCAGGAACGGGTGGTAAGACCCGTGGGGGGCACCCGGGACCGCCCGGTGGACGTGCGGGTCATCGCCATCACCAACCGGGACCTGGAGCGGGAGATGGCCAAAAACCGCTTCCGACAGGACCTGTACTACCGCCTGAACGTGATCAGCATCGTGGTCCCGCGTCTGGCCGAGCGCACCGAGGACATTCCGCTGCTGGTACACCACTTCGTGCGAAAGTTCGCCCTGGAGCAGAACAAGCGCATCGAGACCGTGGAGCCGGAGGCAATGCGCCAGCTGCTCGGGTACTCTTTCCCCGGCAACGTGCGGGAGCTGGAGAACCTGGTGGAGCGTGCGGTCACCCTGGCGCCGAGCACTGTGCTCACGGCCAGCTACCTCGCCCCGCCCTCGGGCGGCGCCACGTCCGGGCGGCCGTCCATCGGGGAGATCCCACCCGAGGGGGTCGAGCTGGAGAAGATCGTCGCCGACGTGGAGCGCGAGTACATCCGCAAAGCCCTCGACCAGACCGACGGCGTGCGCAAGGACGCCGCAAAGATCCTCGGCATCAGCTTCCGCTCCCTCCGCTACCGGTTGGACAAGCTCGACGTCGACTAGACAGACCAAGATGGTCAGTCGCGTTGGGCCGTGGTGGCGCGGGTTGGGCGGGGCTTGGGGCTTCGACGGGCTCTGAGCTGCGGGGGCTTTCGAAAATGCCGACGGCGGAGGTGCTTCGGCCCGCGCTTGCGAAGCTCGGCGAGGCCACCCCGCAGCCAAGGGACGGGGTCGATGGCCCGCCCGCTCTGTCGAAGCTCGAGGTAGATGGACGGGCGCACCGCCCGGGATCGTCGAGTGAACATGGCGATCACCCGGCTGGCGCTCACGGAGTCGCCAACCTTCACCAACAGCCGGTCCAGGTTGCCAATCACCGACAGGTACCCCTCATCGTGATCCACGATCACCACATTCCGAAACCCGGTCACCGCACCGGCGAAACGAATCCTACCGGGTGCAGGTGCGCGCACCTTCCACTTGGGCATCGCCGAGATCTCCACGCCCTTGGAGAGGGTGGTGACTTTGGTGCCGGCCACCCGCCGCTCGCCGAACCACTTCACGATCATCCCTGGTACGGGCCGCGCCAGCTTCCCCTTGCGGTGATCGAAAGAGACGGCCTCTCTCCGCAGACGCAGCGTCAGGGCCCCGATCTTCTTCTCCAGCTGGCGCGCCGCGACGTTCCACTCCGAGGAGTGCCCCTTGTGGCGTCGTCGACGGTAGCGGACACTGGCCAGCTCCTGTCTGCAGCGCGCTACCCGGGCCTGGATGCGATCCCGGCGCCGGGCGAGGTCCTTGAGCACAGCCAGCCCCTGGCCCCGCCTGCGCCGCACGTTGCTCAGCTCGCTGGCCAGGCGCTTCTGCTCCTGCTTCTGGTGGTAGACCTCGCGTAGATCGCGCCGTAGGATGCGGAGCAGGGCGGCCCGGCCGTCCCGGGGGATTCGAGCGCGTCGGCTGTCCAGCAGCGGAAGACGGGCCGTCGCGCGCACGAGTCGGTACAACGCCCGCACCCGGGCTCGGAGCTCGGCGGCCCGCTTTGCGACCACCTTCTTGAGACTCCTCTGGCGTCGCTTCACTTCGCCCAGGGCGGTGTAGATCCGCCCAAGCTCACCGGCGATCGCTCGCTTGCCCATCCTCACGCGACGCAGCTCCACCCGCTGGAGCCGAAGCTGCCGCAGGGAGGAAAGCTCCTGCCGAAGCAGCTCGGACATGGTGACCAGACCCGGCTTCGGTGCGGGCGCGACCCGCTGACCGGGCGCCGCCCGAACGTAGGGCGCCCCCATCCCCAGCCCGAGCAGTAGGGCAATCGTGGTGGCGCTACGCATTCACCTCGCTCCGGGTGGCGAAGACCGCCCCAACCAGCCCACAAAAGGCGCCGACGACAAGCCCGTAGCCCAGCTGTGCGGTGGGCAGAAAGCCCAGCCTGGAGACGCTCACGGAGGTACCGAAGATGGCCTCCGCTCGGCTCCCCACGACCAAGAACAGCCCATACAGGATACCGATGGAGAGGGCGGCGCCGGCCAGCCCCTGGGCGGCCCCCTCGAGGAGGAACGGGGTCCGGATGAACCGCTCCGTGGCGCCCATGAGCCGCATGACCCGCTGCTCCTCACGGCGGTCCACGAAGCGAAGCCGAATGGTGGCCATGATGATATACGCGCAGGCGAGCAGCACCATCAGCCCCAGGGCAGCTCCGGCGAGACGAATGCCCGCCACGAGGCGGCCGAGCTGGTGAAACCAGGTCTCCACGGTGCGCACCGACTCGATGCCGGGAACCACCCCAGCCATACGCGTCATGCGCCGCTGGGCCTCGAGCACCGTGCGCCGATCTCCTCCCAGGGTGACCTCGTAGGAAGCCGGCAAGAAGGACTCCTCCACGTTGGCCACCACCTGCGCGTCGGGCCCGAGGCTTCGCATGAGCCGCTTCTTGGCCTGCGTGGGGCTGATCCAGGTCACGCGCTTGACCCCGGGGGTCTCCCGGAGGGCCTGCTTGATACGCGCGGCGTCCGCAGGCGGCACCTGCTCCACCAGGTCCACTGCGACCGTGGCTCCCGAGCCCCAGTCGTTGGTCAGCCGGTTGAGGTTCTGGGCGATGAGAAACACGCTCCCCACAAGGACGAAGGCCAGGGCCACGCTGCCGAGTGTCAGCCCCTGGGCGAAGGGACGCCCCCTGACCCCCGACAGCGCTCTCTTCACGTGGTATCCGAAAGTGAACATGCTCCCTCTACAAAATGAGTGACAGGTCCCGCGCGCCGTCTGGGGCGACGTCGGGGCTGCGTTTGATCCACACGCCGGAGCGCACCTCTCGTCGCACGAAGCTGCCATGCGCCAGCTCCAACACCCGATCCGCCTGGCCCGCGCTGATCACCTGGGGATCGTGCGTGGCCAGCACCACCGTCAAACCGCGCTCCCGGGCGAGCTCAAGGAGCCGGAGCACCTGGGCCGTGGACTCGGGATCCAGGTTGCCCGTGGGCTCGTCTGCCAGGAGGATCAGCGGGTCCGAGACCAGGGCCCGAGCTAGCGCCACCCGCTGCTGCTCGCCCCCCGACAGCTCCTCGCATCGGGCGAAGGGTTTTTCCGCCAAGCCCACGTGCTCGAGCACCTCTTCCACCCGATCACGGAGCTTACGTCCGTGGACCCCACAGATACGCAGGGGCAGCGCCACGTTCTCAAGGACGGTGCTGCCACGAAGGAGCTTGAAATCCTGGAAGATGACACCGATGTTGCGCCGCAGGTAGGGGATCGCGGACCGCTTGAGCTTGGCGAGGTTCCGCCCGGCCACCATCACCTGGCCGGCGTCGGGCCGCTCTGCGGCGGTGATGATCCTGAGGAGGGTCGTCTTCCCGGCTCCCGAGGCACCGCACAGGATCAAATACTCCCCACGCGCCACGTGCAGATCCAATTCCTGCAGCACTGGACCGCGGGAAGGGTAGCCTTTGCTTACTCCGTACAGCCGAATCAAGTTCAATTCCTCGAGAAAAAGAAGGTACTTCTCAGCGATAACATAGGCGGGGTGACCGGGCAAAAAACCGGCCCGAGGCAAGGCGCGCCCGATGGGGCGGGAGAGAGGCGGGGCGCGCCGGATCAGTGTAGGGTCCGAAAGCCCGTGAGCCCGCGCTCGAGGGCATCGGCGCCGTCCTCCTCGAATGCCTTGAATCGGACCCCCATGCCCATCAGGGACCTGGGCGCGCCGTCTTGATGATAGTTGAGGTAGTAGTGGTTCTTCACCTCGCCCACCGCCACAACCTCCCCGTTGGAGTCCGGGATCTCGAAGTGGACCCGGACCTCGCTCCCCAGGGGCAAGGGGTCGAAGGTCTCCAGGAAGATGCCACCCGCGGAGATGTTGCGCGCCACGCACATGTAGCTGCCGAAGACGGCGCTTGAGATCTCCACCTGAAAGACCTTGTCGAAACGGTAGTTCTGGCGGCGTTCCATGGGCTCGTTGTCGTGAATCATTGCCGGACGCTCCTCTTGCTCGCGTACTAGAGGATTCTAGCAAGGTAGTCAAATGGAGTCAAATATACTACATGTCATACATCACTCGGCCGACGATTCTCCATGTCGTGCCGGCCAAGATGCCGTCATGGCAGAGAAAACTGTGCCATTCGCGGCAATCTCCCTATAATGACGTAGATTGGGAGCACCAGAGCAACTGTGCCTCTCGCCGGGGCGCCGCCAGACCCTGGCTCCCAGCACCGCGGAATCAAAGGGAGCACAGCCATGTCTTCGCTCGAAGAACTCCTCCTAGAGAGCGGGGCGATGACCAAAGCCCAAGTGGCCATCGTCCGGGACGATCAGCGGATCCACGGCGGCAGCCTCGACCTGAGTATCCTGGCGCTGGGATTTCTCACGGAGCAAGCTCTCCAGCAGCTGTTGGCGCAGCTGTGGAACCAGGAGGGAAAGGTCGACTACGAACAGGCCCCGGCCCAAGGAGCCATCGAGCTCCTGTCGGCGGAGAGGGCGGCCGACATCGGTGCCGTACCTCAGAGCCTCCTCGGCGACCAGCTGTACATCCTGGTCCACGACACCGGCGCCGTGGACCGGCTGGGCGAGCTGAAAGAGCTCGCGCAGTACGACATCGTTCCCGTCGGAATCAACGAGGTCCGCCTGAAGTATCTCCTGGATCGCTGCTACCAAATCCCGCGGACGACGCGGGAGAAGGAGATCATGGAGCGCCTGACGAGCCAGGCGGATGCCGCCCGGGCGCGGCGGGACACGCAAACGGACCCCCTGATCGGGGATCCGATGGCCGGCCTGGACGAGCCCTGGTTGGCCGGAGCCATCGTCCTGGAGAGCCCGGCCGAGGACCTGACCGCGACGATCCCCAACGGTATGTCGCCGCTGGGCGGGCTGCGAGAAGAAGACATCCCGATCCTCGAGGACGAGCTGCTCATCGAAATCGTGGAGGACGACACAGAGACGAGCGAAGGCGAGCCGGACCGTGCTCTCGAGGATGCCCAGGAGGCGCTGCCTCCGGAGGATTTCCAGCCCACCCTGGACGCGGTGCTGACCATGGATGCCCTGCCCGAGGTCTTCTTCCGCTTCGGCGTGCCTCACTTCGAATCAGTGACCCTGTTCAAAGTCCAGAGCGGGATGCTCATGGGATGGCGTGGGGCCGGGCTCGGCATCGTACCGGAGCACATTCGCGGCATCGTGGTACCGGCCCAATCGGACACCTTCCTGGCCAAGGGGATCGAGGAGTCGGTCCACAGCGGCCAGGGCGGCGCCAACGCCGTCGAGGAGCGGATCACCGAGCAGCTCGGCTGTGCAAATGACGCCTACCTCGTGTCAGCCGCCGTGAAAGTAGGCGAGCGCCCCGTCATCGTGGTGTGCGGCATCACGGAGCAGACCGCGCCCGACCCTGTGATGATCGAAGAGCTCCGGCAACTGTGCCACCTGGCCTCTCAGACCGTGGTCCGCCTGATCATGGAGCGCAAGAAGGCCAAGCAGACCACCACAGCCGCGGAGCCCGAGCCCGAGCCAAAGCCCGAGCCAATGCCCGAGCCGAAGCCCGAGCCAATGCCCGAGCCAATGCCCGAGCCCGAGCCAAAGCCCGAGCCCGAGCCAAAGCCCGAGCCCGAGCCCGAGCCCGAGCCCGAGCCGGAGCCGGAGCCAGAGCCGGAGCCGGAGCCAGAGCCCGAGCCTGAGCCAGAGCCAGAAACCGAACCCGAGCCAGAGCCAGAGCCCGAGCCTGAGCCAGAGCCAGAGCCAGAGCCAGAGCCCGAGCCGGAGCCGG
>Ga0272441_10000808_pt1 | contig 68908 bp, 69 predicted proteins | sample SSMProp6N_FD_193582 | JGI IMG/M metagenome (GOLD analysis project Ga0272441, IMG submission 193582) | Marine sediment archaeal communities from Little Sippewissett salt marsh, Falmouth, MA, United States - SSM-Prop-6N | ecosystem: Environmental > Aquatic > Marine > Wetlands > Sediment ...
GTTATAAATCCCATATCCGAATCAAAAAAACGCGCCATTACCCATGCTCCAGTCATGAATATTCCTAAATTTACCAGGCCTAATTCATTATTTTTTGTGCCGTGATATGTTGTTAGGATACCAGCTGCCAAAAGATATGTGCTAAATAAAAATGGCGGAAGAAATACATCGCCTAAGGTAAAATTATAATATCCGCATAGCGCTAATATTGGGATCCCTCCAAATAATGAGGCAAGGATTCTCCGTTCTTTTATTGCTTTTATTATTAGCCATATTGATATAGAAAATATTATCGCTGTAACGATGAACCCCGGTTTCAAAACTAAACTGCCAAAATTTTCCCATCCTTTAAATTTACCGTACCATTTATAGGATAATATAAATGCCGTAACATAACTACTAATTCCGCCTACAAAGATAAACGGCACTTTCCACAATTCCTTGCGGGTATGAAATGACAGTATTCCGGCAAGAAAAAAGATCGAATATACACTTGTGTATGTTAGCACCCAAAACATGCCGGGGAGCTTAGTCAATGAGCTTCCCATAGCTATAGGGATACATACGGACAAAACCAAGGACAGCATGGTAATCCTATTATCGTAATCTTTCTTACGTTTAATATGAATGAAATGCGGCACTACCAGAGCAATTAACGGCCATACCAGGGAAGTTTGCAGCACATCGTTATACACATGCCACGACCAACAAGTTATTCCGATCACATAAATAATAGCAGGGACCGTCACGCGCATCAGATATACCAGCGGAATAGTAAGCAGCATCCATGTAAGGATAAAGCTTGCGGTATCACCACTTATATTATAGGTCTGGCTGATAAGTGCTATTGATGAACAGATCATGAGCGAAAGAAACGTCGCAACTCCCTCTCTTAATCCCGTGGATTTAATCCCCTTAAATATAATCCACCCAGCGGCAAGTTGCGCAATCATAAGCGGTAAAAGCGATATCAGGGTGCGTATCGGCCTAGAAAGGTTTTCCCAGTTATGCGCCAGAAGGGATATTATACCCAGGCCTATCAATATAGCCCCGAATATCCCTGTGATGATCAGGAATAGGAGCGTATTACTTTTTTGATCTATGGGGCCATAATATTCTTTTAATTTATCTCCTGATGTTTTAGAGATAATACCTTCTTTTATCAGCTTTGGTATCTCTCTATAGAGCCAGAAAACCGCCTTTTTACTCATGACCTCCTCCTTTATTTATCCTTTATTATTTCCTTAAGCTTTTCTAGAAGTTCATTGATCTTCTTCTTATCTCTGTTGGATAGCCCTGGGCCCATAAGGTCGTTCATTTTCTCAGTGTAACCGGGCCATATCTTATCTAGCATGAGAGAGCCTTTTTTGGTGATCTTTATCAATTTGACGCGTCTGTCACCTTCCTGCATCAGGCGCTGGACATAACCATCTTTTTCAAGTTTATCTACCATACGGGTCATATTAGATGTAGTTACAAGCAGGCGTCTGGATATCTCGTTCTGGGGCAAGCCATTATCCTTACCTATATGTTTGACAACCATCATTATATTGAATTTCGAGGCGCTGAGACCGAATTTGGATAAATACGCGTTTACCGCGCCGGAAATGATATTATAGGTACTGGCAATATTGTACGCGATCTCTTCGTTTAAAGCATCTCTTTGTTCTAAACCTAATTCCTGGAATATGTTCATCTGACTCTCCTTTTGTTGACCTATCAATAGTTTACCATACAACTATTGATTTGTCAAGTATTATTTTGGGGACGGTCCTAATCGCATACTTAGGCCTGTCCCCAATGAAAAGTAGCGCACACTTAAGTGTGCGCTACCATGTATTCGGGGACACATCTGGGTTCAGAGCTGGGACACATCTAAGATCACATTGAGAACCGTCCCTACTACTGACCTTCATCTTGAGGCGGTGGCGGGCCCTGCAAGCCTTGATCGTGCCGGTCCATATGCCTGTTTCCACGACCTCTTGGGCCTTTTTCTCTTCTGCGATGTTTCTTTGCGATCTGTTCCTGGAATTTGGTGTACTGCTCTTCATTAAGTATGGACTTGATCTTAAGGATACCCTCTATCCTCTGGTCCTGTGCCTGAGCGGAAAGCGCCTGAACCTCATCAGAAACAACCCTTATCTCCGCTTCCGTAGAGCCATACCTATCCAACACCTGTCTGAGCTCAGACTTCTTCTTTCGAAATGCCCGCATCAATTCCCTCGTCTTAGCCATGTTCTCTTCGCGGTTGGCCCTCAAGGCCTCCTGCTGTTCCTCAGTTAGGCCAAGCTCATCGATAAGATCCCGCATATGATGGCCTCTCCTCTGGCCGTCACGCTGTTGGTCATGAAACGGCCTATCCTGCCGTGAAGAGCCCCAGAAACCTCCCGGCCTTTCCGCCATAACCTGAACCGCGAACATCGACACCATTACAAGCGCCAAGAAAACCATTCCTGTTACTTTTAATATCTTCATAAGACCACCCCCTTCGGATGATTAGACAACGCTCATTCTTAAAAAGTTCCGACCTACAGAAAAAAATACTCAATATCAGTTCCAATATCCATATTGGCCGTTTCAAATGACCCATTACTTTCATCCAATGAATACATATATTCTGCCTGGCTATACAGGTACTCGTTAACATTTCTCCTGTCTATCCCTGCATTCAACCGAAGCCCTACAACGATCAAAACTATCACCGCAAACACAGCATAAACCGGCCCGGGTATCCGTCTAATAAAAGACCATGCCTTTGAGCTGTCATATGACACGGTGCGCACAGGTTTTTCTATATTGCCTCTTATACCATCCCAAAGATGTCCCGGCACTTTTTCTTTTTTTATGGAACTAAAAGGCCGTGTTAATACATCTCGCATGGAGTCAGCGGCTTCCCTGCACCCCTGACATGTTTTCAAATGAAGTTCAACCTCTTTCTTTAACCCATTATCGATCTGGCCATCAATAAAATCTGTCATCAAAATTTCACGCGCCTTGTCGCACCTCATTTTTATCACCCCTTTTTCTATATATATTCATGATCCTCTCTCTCGCCCTTTTAAGCCTGGTCCTGACCGTATTAATGTTCACATTAAGTGTCTTTGCTATTTCCTGATAACTAAGACCTTCTATGTTCCTTAATATAATGCAGGCCCTTTGATCGGGATTGAGCATATCTAAAAATGACCTTACCAGGGCTTTGTTATATTCATCATTTATTTCATTTTTGCCTCTATCCTCTGCCACCGGTAACATCTCTATATCCTCATATGGAAAAACCATGTTAATTTCCCTTGTCTTTTTCTTACAATAATTAATGGCCGTATTTACAGTTATCCTATAGATCCATGTCTTTAAAGACGCGTTAAACTCAAAGCTTTTCAAGGATCGGTATACCTTCAGGAATACATCCTGAGCTATTTCCTCGGCGTCTTCCTTTTTCCTTGTCATACCAATAGATATATTATAGACAAATCCCGAGTAATAGTCATATATAGCCTTAAACGCCTCCAGATCACCATCCTGTGCCCTTAATATAAGTTCTCTCGATATACTCAGCATAGCGCGCCTTTATCTATTAGACAATAGTAAACCACCGAAAGTTCCAAAAATAAATCATTTGCAGATTCTAGTTGCTAACGCGACAGTTCTTGAACCCGGGATTATTTTTCCAAAATCATTGATATACAATAAGTTACAAAGCCATAATGCGGTTATGCCTAATGAAATTATAGTCCCAGGAATTGTATTGCTAAACCTGAGGCGCATATGGCAGCGCCTGCCAGGGCATGGCCATATTTCTCAAGACGTCCTAAAGGAACAAACCTGATCCCAAATGAAGCAAGGAATACAACCATGAGCATCGTGCTTATGGTGACTATTCCAAACACGCCGGCAACCATAAAAACTCCCATAAGGTTCATTTTAGCGGCGGGATACATGAGGATGGGGATCAATGGCTCACATGGGCCGAGAATAAATATCGTAAAGAGTACCCATGGAGTAATATTGGCCTTGTTATGATCATGTATATGTGTGTGTTCGCCTGTGTGCGTATGTAAATGTGCGTGCCCTTGTTTCCCAATATGGATATGTGAATGTTCATGCGGTTTTTTTCTGATCGCCTTTCTTACACCCCAGATAAAGTATGCCAGGCCAAATCCTATAAGGGCCCAAGCCGCTATATTGCCCCGAAACGCTTCCAGGTTTTACAGTTTCATCACAGCTATTCCAAAGGCTATCCCTACTAATCCCAAGATAACAGAACTGGCAATATGGCCTATTCCGCATACCAGTGTTATAAACAATGTTTTTGGCATACTCCATTTTCTCGCTTTAGACATAACAATGAAAGGGAGATAATGATCAGGCCCGAATATAGTATGAAAAAAACCTATGGACGCGGCAGTTATATATAAAACTACTAGCTCTTCGTTCATGTTGTTTTTACCCGTTTAGAATCCTGAATTTGTTCCGACTTTAACCTATTATTGATTGCCATAATACATATATATGGTATCATGATTTTATCATGAACAAAAGAAAATTGATGAATATAAATGTCAATATGGCCAAATCCGCGGGTTTTTGTTTTGGTGTGCGCCGGGCGATCAATATCACACTGGACGCCGCGAGATCTTCCAGGAATGTTCTCATGCTCGGTGACATTGTACATAATGAAGATGTGGTAAGAGACATCAAGCGCGCTGGGGTAAAGAAAATAAACAAGCTGACAACCGGAAAAAATAAGATATTGCTCATACGCGCCCATGGCGCCCCCATCAGTATATATAAGAACGCCAAGAGGCTCGGATATAAAATAATAGACGCGACATGTCCGATGGTCACAGAGATACATAACCTGGTAAAAGAGGCAGAGGCATCAGGGCGTTTTGTTATAGTTATCGGAGACAAGAAACACGATGAAGTCCAGGGAATAATCGGGCAACTCAAGAAAAAGGGCATTGTTATCGACAGCCCTGATAAGATACCCGCCGGCCGGTTAAAATCCGTTAAGAAGGCCTGTGTCGTGGTACAGTCAACCCAGGACATTGAAAATGTCAACAGGATCATGAATGTCTTAAAGCTACATATACATGACCTGATATTCCATAACACGATCTGTGGAACCACACGGGTCAGGCAGCAGGAAATAAAGTCAATGCCGCTTAAAAACGACATAATGCTCATCATCGGCTCAAAAACAAGCGCGAACACTAAAAGGCTTTACCAAATCTCGAAATCCGTCAACAAAAATAGCTACTGGATACAATCGTCCAAAGACATCAAAAAAGATTGGTTTAAGGACGCTTTATCTGTGGGTATTACTTCCGGCGCCTCCACACCGGATTATGTTACAAAAGAAATAATAGAAAAGGTCAAGAGGATAGGTTAGCCCGCCTTTTACCCGGCTAAGGTTAATGTATCACGCACAATATCTCGAAGCTTCGCAAAATCATTCATCGCGTATTTTGCCGTATCTATGGCCGGAAATACCGTAAGGCTGCCCGAGACCTTCATTTTAAAGACCCAACTACCCTTAGGGATAGCGTCCCTTGTGCCGCGAATGGCTACCGGCAATATCGGTATCTTTTCCTTTATGGCAAGTTTGAAAGCCCCGTTCTGAAAGGGATTCATTTCATCCGTGTCGCTCCTTGTGCCTTCGGGGAAAAAGGCTACTGACACACCTTTTCTCAGCCAGACAGCGGCTTCTCTATATACCTTCTTTATACTGCCAAATTCTCCCCGTGCAAGCATAATATGGCTAGCGGCCCAGAGCATAGCGCCTATAAATGGGATCTTGTACAGGCTTCTTTTAGCCACCCATTTAAACTGCATACGAGTTTTATAAAGGACGATTATATCGGCCAGGCTCTGGTGATTGGCGACAATAACATAGGTCTTTTTATGGTCAATATTTTCCAAACCTTTGACATCAAGATTCCAATATTGATTTAACGCTATCAGCCAATCCGCCCACCAGAAACACTGGGCATGGACGAACTTTCTGTATTTATCGAACGGTAATAAAAAGACTAGAAGGACTTCTATAAAAGAGACAAGTACTGTAATGAAAAAACTCGCGATCCATATCCCTAAAGATAATAACACCTTACTCATTTAACGGCTATATTCCAATTTTTTATGTTAAAAACAGGAACCATTCTAGCACCAAAGCGGTTTGATAACAAGGTTATTGTACCAGAAAACCATGTCTTGACCTGGTCGATCGACCAGGTCAAGACATGGTTTTCTCTTCCCCTTAATATATAGAATAGTTTTACAGCAACCTGGCTGGTTAATTTTCAACGTAATAACCTAAGACCCGCAATATCACTCTTGTGTCACTACTGTCCATAGTAAAACCACCTCGTCCCTGCCTATAAAGATGGGCTTCAAACTCAAACTCATCATCATCATCAGCTCCATCAGGTATCACTATTCTTCCATATGTGCGCCCGCGAGGATGCCAGTCTAGTGGCCATACATCCGTCCTGTGATATGTCCTCTTAAACCATTCGGAGGAATCGTTAGCGTTAGTCATCATCTCCACAAAATACCTATAGTTTATGTAACTGGTTGGACGGACCTCAATAGTATACGATACATCCAATGCCAGTATTTTTCTGGGTTCACTCGATATCTGCGGATAATCATCTTTTAAATTGCTCAAAGTAAATAAACCCATCGCCACTTTACCGTTTGTAAGGTTTCTTCCATAGTATGAATCTTCCTTAAAATTAAGAGTAAGCCTTCCATCACTTGAATTGTCGTGTTCCTTCAGCATTACATATCCATATGATTTTTGTGCGAAATTTACCCAGCCACCACTTTCTCCCGCACTACTGTTCCATTCTTTTATTCTATTATTGTCTGTTGCGTCACGTATTAGCATTCCGTCGCTTTTCTCTAAAGCCAGCATTTCTGTTGAATTTGGGTCAACGGGGTTGAGCAATGTAACATCCGCTTTCATTACGCCATTTATATCAACTTTCTGTGCCGGTGTATCGGTGCCTATGCCGACATTTCCGTTATTATCGATTATAAAATCATCGTCGTGTTCATCGCCGCCTAGCATGCCCGGCCCGTCAGGTAATGGGTCAACGTATAATTTTCCTTTTGTTATGTCGTTTGACCCAACAGAAAGGTTTCCTTCGATCAACATATTATTATCGCCTATTTCCGATGTTTCCATCTCCTCATAATTTTCACCTATAACTCCGCGTTTTACCCTTGCAGTATCAGTACCTGGCATAATTGTCGTGATAGTAATTTCTTGGGAAAGACTATAGGTGCCCCAAACTATGGTTAAAAGAATAGCCGTCATAAATATCGGTTTGCATTTACGAATGTCCCTATAAGCATGCATGCGTTTCACCTCCAGAGGAAACCTACCCCATAAACCGCTCCTACTTTAAGTATAATGTTTTTTGAGAACAAATACTAGTAACAGCGATTAACTTTTTTATTACCTAACCAAATATGTCAAAATAAGGCATTACACACTAATATGTAACAACACGAATTAAAATAAAAGAGCGTCCGGGACGCGCGTCCCGGACGCGGGGTGGCTACTATATTAATTATATTGCTTTTTTACGAAGGGATTTGATAAGTACACTACAACACTCAAAGGATACAATATCATAAATAGGAAACCATACCTGTTCAACCATAGATAGTCTATGATATTGCTTTTATCATCGGATAGGTCAAATATCGCTCCAAAATAGTTAGCGAATCCGTACATATGGAATCCATAGAATATAATATATCCCATGCAGATCCACATAAACGCTAAACGGGCAATATTCTTTCCGTAAAGAAGGCTGATAGCGCATAACACAAATACAATCCTGAAAAGGCAAAAATAAAAAACCTGCATTTCAAGCCAGACCTTTGCCTCTTCCGTAACAAGGGTCTTGCTCCCCTCCACATAAATTACCTTCAAGAGAATACTTTCGACATTTCCTTTTGCAAAAGATAAATAAAATAAAGTCGTAATAAGAGTGATGACTATCATTGCCAGGACGCCTCTAAGATACACTCTTGGGGTCAAGACCTTAGCTGTCTTATTTCGCAACCCGATCATCTTCTTTCGGAATTTATTCACATCGGCCGGATCGGAAACCCTTTGTTTACAATAGCGGCATTTGACCGCCGTATCGCTTAGGTTTTTACCGCAATATTCACATTTCTTCATACTTATCCTTTTCGCTAGTGAAAAGTATACCTGATAACACAGACGTTGTCCATAAACCTATGTATATCAATAGGTAATGGCTTAAACATGGTACCCATCTTTAGGTTGCAACCCCTTGTTTATCAGTATGTTATGGACAACGTCTGTAGGGTCGGATTTGTTTATCACCGTGTAGCGCGCGTTGAAACGTACGCTGCAATCATAAATGGAATTTTTTAAAGTCCCGCTGCTATCTACGCCAGAAGCGAAAGCGCAGCAAGAAACGTCTGAACCTATCCCAGAAATAATACCTGTATCCGCGTACTGTCACATTACGCGATATACTGTTGTTGCTCTCGCTGAATTCGATAATAGCGTTCTCAGGATCTATTTCCGCCTCGATCCTATAGTTCCCGGCGCAAACGGGCGTGAAAGTATACCCGGCGACAATGCGATCGCCGGCACCTATCCCTTCATACCTTTCAACCTCCACATCTACATAACGTTTTTGGCTAACACTATATACCGACCACTTAACGGAAAAAGGCTCGGCCCCTATATCCGATATATTCTTCACGTACAACCGGCATCTCACGGGCCTTCTTATCCTTGAGCAGTAACTGGACGCGTATAAAGATGCCGCGGCAAACTCAGGGCTTGAGAAACTTATTTTACCTCCTTGGTCAACATTAATTGGGGCATTACCCAAAGAGAGCTGCCAGGATGGGTAATAATAATTATCACCCTTTTCCTTAACCAAAAATATTTCGGCGATATCCCGGTCTTCCCTGCTCAGGCCGCCTAAAATCCTGTTTATTACCCCCTTAACCTGATACTCTTTTATGGGAAGATATAGGCACGGCATTTCTGACCAGGATAATTGTTTTAGGTTATTCTCTGTCTTTCCCAAAACAACAACAAGGCTGACCCGGCTCGATAAACCGAAAGGAACAAGGTAGTATTCCGATCCATCCGCCTTATCCATTACAAGGTAAGGTGTCTGGGCTTTCATCTTATCGAATGATCCCCGCAAATTTTTGTCGTATTTCAGATATTCTTCCCGGACAGCCAGGGACGCGTTTCTCTTGATCTCTTCATAAGGGTCAAAACCCTTGGCTAAGGGCCCTTGAGCGCAAAGTGCCATCCCTGCCATACCGGACCTGCTTTTCGATCCTAATATCCGCACTGTCGCGCCTTTAGGTTCCGGCGGTTCCAGTACGCTGACAAATCTGCCATGATACGCATCCCCTGTGTTCATTGCCTCCAGGTAATCGTTTTTAAAATCATCGGCAGTAACATACACATTGTACCCAATACCCCCAACCGCGGGATCGTTCAACCAGAAACCCACTATATCATACGAGGGGCTTTTCCAGGGATCCTTACTTGTTACGATTCCGTTAACAAGCATCCAATCAGCGTAATTACCATGCATTGGCACTATGCCCGGAACATAGGCAACCGCGACTTCAGGCACACGATAACTTATCCAAAAACATATGCTCTTTAAGAGTTCATCCTCATCGCTGTGAGATATCGGACTAAAACTATACCCGGGTGGATCGTAATTATTTAGGGTATAACCCGCGCCCCGGGGATCTACATATTCCGTATTGCCCGGCAGATTGTTAGAGATAGCCATATCATACAGGTCTTCAACGCCGTGAACAGATCCCAGATAATCCAGGACCATTTTCATGGCATACGCCCCGTTGCGCGTATCCTCGCCACTGTTAATAAGTCCCGGGATATCAAGCTTGATAATATAATTTCCGGCGTCGATCTCTACGATATTCGAGTATCCGGATTCATTCCCGCTGTTATCTACCGCTGTAACCGCGTAATAATAATTGAGGCCGGTTACAATGGTATCATCCACATAGGTACTATCCGTAACCACGGTATTATTTAACTTATGGAATGAGACGCCCCCTCCTGAAATGGACCGATAAATATTATATCCCGCCAAATCCTCCTCACTATTGGAATCCCAGGCAAGGGCGCATACCGCGCCGACTAACTCCGCCGAAAGACCTTCCGGCGCTAGAGGGGCATCCGCGTCAGCGTTAAGCGCTATATTGAACGGGTAAAACATGGGCCCGTCATATACACCGGGATCAGCGTCACCCATTCCCTGTCCACGGATCAACGAATCCGGCATAAGACGATAATCACCCGCTCCGATAGAGGCAAATGACGGATCCTCCAGAATATCATCTGACATCTCTCCTTGAGAGAACACATGAAGAGCAGAATTCCCGAAGAAACAATTATAATGCCCCTCCACATTAGCTGCACCCTCTTGCCAAACTCCATAGATGTTCTTATAGAATATGTTATCCCTCAAATAAGCTTTCGCCATACCGCTAATAAAAACTGCCGCGCTATCGTGGTTAATGAAAGTATTATGCGCGCAGGCTATGCTTCCGCTCAACGCGTGTACGCCGAAATGCGGCAACACGTCGCCTGTTTTATGTCCGAATATATTATCCCTTATGACTATACTCTCGCTATCAAAAGGATATAGGGCCGTTATAAAAATACCTCTTGAGCAATCCGTAAAAAAGTTCTCTTCGATCGTGGGATACGTCCCGTTACAGAGGATCGCTGTTTGACAACCAGAAAAATGCAGTCCGCCTACGGCATATCCCTGGTCGCTGACAGTCCCCGCATCCAGAAGAAAAGCAGGCCCATATATATCCGAACCGTCAATTATCGCGTCGTCAGTTTTAACATTCGGCGTCCATAAACCCGCGGGACCGCGAACACTTACCCCGCTTTTTATGCTGAGGGTTCCGGTCAATTGATACACCCCAGGCATAAGCTCAATAGTGTCACCGGGCATGGCCTCACTCAGAGCCGCCTCAAGAGCCGCCACAGAATCAACTTGAACAGTTTCACCCAGTATCTTGTTTCTGGCATCCGATACACCGTCTACCTCAACAGTGTATATACCCACAACACCCGCCTCGTCCCCTTCGATCGCGTCAGTTATCCTGATAAAATCTATTTCGTCGATAAACGCGTGTCTATTGCCCGGGACCGGGACACCTGTGGTTACCTGAACAACAGAATCCCGCAGGTCCACCGCGTCTCCTCCTCCCGAATCGGGATCGATTTCACTATCGTATACCCCATCTACAAGAGGTTCGTTAGGATATGTATAATCAAAAGCGCCTCCCGTTGGCGTATAATCGGCATATCCACAAAGCACAGACGATCCGTAATCCAGGCCGGAAAGTTCTGACGGCAGGACATTGGGTAAAATGAGAAACCACGGGTCATTAGCTATACCGTCATGATTCGTGTCTTTACTCACTTCAATGATCCCGGGTTCCGCCCATCTGGCCAACGGCGGCTGTCCCCCAAACGCGAACATTGAGTTACCAAATGTGATCAGGTCAAGGCCGTGCAGGTTTTCAGCGTCGTCAGATACGCCTCCGTTGAATTTCAGTGTCATATGCCCGCGGTTGCCGGCTATGTCCCTGTCACCCAGAGTAACGAAGGCATTATCCGGCTCTCCTATCGCTTTTTGCGGATCCGTATACATCGCGTGAGTAGGGAACGGAAGGTCACCCTGGGAATATTCAAGAACCTCATCGGCGTAGGGATCGCTTTCCTTGGGTGAGAGCATACACACAACCTGCGCCTGTTCTTCACCTGTTTTCCAGTTATCCGCGAAAAACGCCAATATTGACTCTGACTGCTTAAAAGGCGCGAAGAACCTGTTCGGTTTGTACATGGCAAGAGCGGTAAAACCACTTACATCATCCAGCCTTTTTGTGATATTTTCGACAGTGCCGTCAAACAGGTTAACTTTATTCAACTCCCCGTTATTGCCGGAGACAAAAACATCGTTAAAGGAATTAACCACTATGTTATACACAGAATCAAGCGTAGCCATAACATCGGCGCTGCTCTCATCCAAGGCGCTGCCGCTTTGAATAGCATTGCGCAGATCTTCATTCTTGAACCTCAAAAGTTCGTGACTGCCGTCCGGCGCCGGAAATACATACGTGCTCTTTACGTAGTAGAGGTTTCCCGCGTCATCCAGGGCTATTGGACCGGAAGGGCCTTCGATCTCGGCTACAGCCACTCTTTCGTTAGAGTCAAGGTCCCAATGATAAACCTGACTGCTGGGTTTACTGGCGGGATCCCATGGGTCATAATCGGGATTGGCGCTTAAGTAAACGTTCCGGTCATCTGTAAATTCAAGATCATAATTGTTCATGACAGCCGACAGATCAGTTGACACACCCGATATTAAATCATACTTTACTATACTTCCGGCCATGCTCTCGCCCATAATGACAAAAGTGCCGGACGGTGATACCTTGACGAAAGATCCCCACGCGAATCCCGGAAACGTGTAGAGGGCCTCACGGCCCGCGGGATCGCCGTCATTATTAGCGTCAAACCTGAAGAGCTCTAATTGCCATGAAGGGTTAAAACCCAAACCAACCATGTCTCCGTTCGGCAGAAAATCCAGACCACCCGAACAGTCCACATCGATACCGGCTATATCATAGCCCTCTTTATTTAATTCTATGGTTTCAGGACAGTCGCCGCGGGCATTTGCCGCACATATTGCAAAAACCATGGCCAAACCGATGAACACACCTATTGAATTTTTGATCCTGATCTTCATATTGATAATCCTCCTTTTAAGCGTTTATATATGTCACGGATAATTTACGCTTGAAATGTTTTAAGATCTTAACGAAACTTCCCCCGAATACGGCCATAAAAACCACATTGCCCACGGCGTGCATGCCGTCAAACCAGACAGAAGCGAGATTAGTGCCGAGCCATGACCTGAATGTCAATGGATACACGAAAGATACCCAGTACCATAAGTTCATAATCCACCCGAACAAAAAACCCCAAATAAATGAAAACACTATCAGGCTTTTCATCCCTGCCCCTTTGTGGAGCTTAGAAAACATGCCGCATGACATTCCGCAAATCCCCCACGCCAGCATCTGCCATATTGTCCATGGCCCCTGTCCCAAAAAGATATTCGAGATCAGGGCCGCGAATATCCCGACAGCAAACCCGGCCAACGGCCCGAAAACAAAGCCGGCTATAATAACGATAAAAGTCGTGGGCTGTACATTCGGCAACGCCGCAAACGGTATCCTTCCGACACCGGCGACAGCTGAGAGTACCACGATTATGGATATCTCTTTTGACGTTATCTTACTCTTTTCGTACAGAATAAAAAAAACCATGAGCACACCCAAAGCGAATATCATTGAGGCTAGATTTTTATCCATTGTGGTCAAGCGCCTCCATAGCGTCCTTTAAAGTCACTACCCTGTTATCCAATCCGCTGAACAGCTTATTGATGCTCGGCGCGTAAAAAATACTGTTCTCGAAAACATCCTCTTTGGTCGAGAATGTTATCACTTCGCCCTTGAATAATAACGCCACAAGATCCGCGTATTCCGCCGCGAATTCAAGGTCCTGCGTAACCAGAACCACAGTTTTACCTTCTCTATCTGTCATATCCCTGATGATAGCTCCAACCCTGTCTTTAGTCTTATAATCCAATCCGCGCGTCGGTTCATCCACAAGCAATATATATGGCCGGGCGGCAAGCACCGCGGCAAGGGCCGCTCTCTGACGTTGTCCCGTTGACAGCTGGCGGGGATTGATCTTGGCATAACGGCCTATATCCAACCCTGACAAAACCGTATCTACATAGTTTTTATCCTTAATACCGACATTATTCATGGTAAAGAGTATTTCCTCTTCCACGCTGTCATTGAACAGGTAATCATCCGGATTTTGTGAAAGATACCCCACAAGGCGGGGCCGCCTGTTTAAAGGTATCTTCGATATCTCATTACCGTTATATTTCACGCTTCCGTCCGTAGGTTTATAAAGCCCCGCCAAAAGCTTCAACAACGTACTCTTCCCGGCGCCGTTCTCCCCCAATACACAGGTCACTTTCCCTTTAGGTAATTTTAAGCTTAAACCTTTTACGGCCTGTGTCCCGTCCGGATAACGAAAACTCGCCTTATTCAATACCAACTCAGCGTTATCACTTTTCTCATGAGGCGGCCTATCGATCTTATTGATCACGCATCCGGCCAGGATCTTCTTAGCCTCCTGTATGGTCAAAGGAAACCCCGGTATGCCCTTCATGGCGAACAGGCGGGAAACCATGGGGATAGTTGATCTTTCCCTATCCGAGGCCCATCTCAAGAACTCTCCGGGCGTGCTATCTAAAACTATTTTCGCCCTATCCAAATAGACAACCCTGTCAGCCAGACCCAGGCACCTTTCCAGCTTCTGTTCAACGACAATAATCGTATATCCCATCTCACGTTTAAGCCGATCTATCATATGGAAAACCTCTTCTGTCGCGACCGGATCGAGCTGAGAAGTGGGCTCATCGAGTATCAATACATCCGGGCCCATAGCCAACACGGAGGATATTATCACTTTCTGCTTCTGCCCGCCGGAAAGATCCCGGCATCTTTTTCGCATCAATCCCGAAAGCCCAAGAAATGACGAAACCTCCAGTATGCCGCGTTTGATCCTCTCTTCTTTTTCACCCAGATTCTCCAAACCGAAAGATATCTCTTTCTCCACCTCATTCATCACGATCTGCCTCTCGGGATTTTGGAACACGATACCGATCTTTTTTCTGATCCGGCGTTTATCCATAGTTTTCAGATCTTCTCCGTCATAAAAAATGTGCCCCGATACGCGCCCCCCGTAAAAATCAGGGATAAGCGCCGCCATTGCCCTGGCTAAAGTGGATTTACCGCTGCCTGAGGGCCCTGTAATAAGGACAAATACTCCCTTTTTTACCTTGAGATCGATATCTTCCAGGGCCGGCATATCGGCTTCAGGATAAAAATATGTCAGATCTTGCACCTCAAATAATTCCATTTTTCCCATCCTATCTTCAATAATGGCAAACATAAGAAAGGTATCGAAACGCCCGCGCAATAGGCTATGTTGTTTGAGATATCTATTGTTCCAGGAGACGGATAAAAGATATAAAACCCCTTACCTTTCAACAGTGTTATCGTAAACAAAAATACCGCTAATGCACAAAAACCGCATATGATCCAATCCCGCCTAAGCCAATCTGATCGAACATAATTAGTCCGTTTTCCGGTGCCGAATCCCCTGGAATGCATGGATTCAGCGGTATCCCACGCGCCCTCAAGCGAGGAAACAAGTATAACCTTCCACAGAGGATAGACGGATCTGACGCGCTTCAGCAGACTGCCTTGACCGATATTCTGCCCCCTGGCGTTCATGGCAAGGCTCACGTTCTCAACATCCCTCTTAAGCCTTGGCAGCATGAGAGACGTCAGTATTGCCGTCACTGCCGATTTAGGCGCGAACCTGGCGAACATACGCAGGGACTTGTCAGGATCACTCAATGCCTCGTACAAGCAGAAAATGTTAAAGGCAAGGCTTATCTTCAACGCCATGTTCATGCCATAAAGAAGCGATTCCCAACTGACCTTTTTTCCCGCGAACATCAATATGGACGGCACCGTAAATGCCGTTGTATTCCCGTAAGGGCTGAAAAGGCCGTTAGCCACCACAATAAAAAATCCCATGAACAAAGAGCCGATAAAATATTTTTTCCATGAACTTCCCCCTCCTGCCGACAGAATACATATAAGGGTTACCAGGTACAGTGCCATCAAATATAGGGGGTGAGTGAAAACCATAGATATGACAAACAATGTGCCCGAATAGAATAGCAGTGTTAACGGGTGCAGGTTGTTCAGTAATTCATTATTTTTTCTCATTATAATAAGGTAATCCTATTACTGTATTTTCCGATAATATCACCGCCGCGTGGAATTTTATCCTGCCGGGATCATTCACTAACAGAAGAACCGCTTTTTCTACCGGGCCGTCATCCGTTCCGGTGACAAACCATATAGGGTTGTCTCTTCCGAAACCTAACTTAGCCGCCAGGATCAACGCCCCTTCCTTGAAACGTTCTGCCGAGGGTGTGCCATCGAAATTCAAGCCCCTTATGCTGTCCTCATCGAACTCGGCATAAAATCCCGTCTTTTTACTATTTCTATATATGCCGTGTATGAATCTGTGCGATTTTAATTCCTGCCAGGGGCCTATAACAATATAAATATTCTTACTATAATCAAAAACGGCATCCTTGTTAAACGGCCGAATAGAAACGTTTTTTACGCCTAGATTATCAAGGTTTTTTTTCAACATTCCCGACGCCTGCATCAATCTCTCTATCGTATAAATTACAGTCGGGCATATCGCCTCCTGGCGCCCTCCTATAAAGGGCTGGGGGAATGAACCTATAACAGAGGACACATATACCCCATCGCTCCATGAGTGATAGTCCCACCAAATGATATCTCCATCCTTAGGAAAATACCCGGCGGCCCCAATGTGCGCCATGACCCCGTTGGCATAATAAAACCAATCGCATTTTTTCCCTTTATCCGCGCCGCTTTTTATGCCATTTACACTATTCACAAAACCTCCTCCATAAGAGGTCTCGATAGAGGCATTATGTTCCAATAATTCCAACGCCGACCTTCCTTCAATGGAAATATTTTTTTTCGTTAACACCGGCCTGTTGAAATTCTCCGTGACCCATAAGGCGCATTTCTCCTGGGAAAAAGCCGGAATTGAAATTATCAAAACCGCTATCGGTAATATGTCCCTGAAATATTTTAACATTATCAACTCTCCTAGTAATGCACAGCCGATACCGCGTCCAGATCAAATCCCGATTTTCCGCTGCCGTTGCACGCGCTTGTCTCTTTGATATGCCTGACTTTGTCACCGTTTATATCCGTAAGCCAGTTATCCCCGGTAGAGGTTATCCTGACATACCTGACCCAGCTTAAGTTCACCCCGGGAAGATCACTAAGATCAAAGCTGTCACCTCCGGAAAATCGGGGGTCAGTAGGATCGGGAAAAATGCCGTTACTCAACACCGCGTTCACACCTGCAAACCCCATGGCGTATGAATACGGGTTTCTATGATTAATGTTCCCTTGCGCGTCATAATGGGGTATATAGTCGAACGGGAATTCGTAGAAAACGATCCCATCCTGACTCACGGACACTACGGCCGGTTCTATAAATCTATCTTCAGAGTTTCCCGAGGCATAAAAAACATTCTCAAAAATAGTAAGGTCAACGCCCGGTCCGTTCACGACTATATTGTCATTGAATTTAAGAGTAATGCTTCCACCATAAGGCTCACTCGCCCCATCATCGGTATTTTCTTTGGCGTGCAACGATACTACATTTACGGAACCTTGCCATATGCCTCCCCCGCTCGGAGGCCCCAACACACCCCGCGGCATCCACCAGCATCCGTATCCACCTCCGGACAGAGGGCTGAATTCCACAACCTCATCGGCAAACGGATCGTTAGTCCCTGACAGTCGTACCTCGCCGGGCGCGGCTGATGCCCGGGAGGTGGGCACGGCCATACTGAAGTTATCCTTATTATCATAAGCGAACGCCGTATAGTAATAAGTCGTGCCATTTTTAGTTGAGCTGTCCACAATATTATCTGCCATGCCCTCAAAAACAATAACACCGTCATCACTGTCTAAAGAGTATGCCCCTGTTTTTCTCAGCAATCTCACCCCCCTGAATCTGAAATCAAAGGGGTTCTTCCATGCCAATCCAACTTTACCATCGCTGGCGCATGCGATAAGCCCTGTAACCGGATTAACAGGGTTTTGGCCTATAACAAGATAAAAAGTACCACGGCCCTTGGCCCCGAGAGAGTCCTCTACCTCTATGCGCATAGAATGGTTTCCTTCGTCTTCGGCTATCCCGAATATTCTGCCGCTAGCGTCTATCTCAAGACTATCTGGCATAAAGCCTGATTTTAAGCGCCACGTGTATGGAGGTTTTCCTCCCGAAGCCTCAAGCTGAATATCGTACTGTTCTCCATTTAAAACCTCGGGTAACTATTTCGGAGTATCTATGGTCAGGGCCATAAGCTCCACATCAATATGAGCCGGGATAATAACCTGGGCACCTACCGCATCATTCAGTTTTAGATCAAAATTGAAAACCCCGCGGGCATCAGGCGTTCCTCTCAAAATACCATTGATCTCATTAGCGACCGCAACATTCGACAGGCCTATCCATGAAGGAAGCATACCTTTATAGAAACTCCAGGTATATGGCGGCACCCCGCCCTTAGCGCGCATTTCCGTATAATATGGCTCTCCAACTATGGCAGTATCAGGTATACTGCCCATGAACGATAACGATTCACCCAGGATATTGATCTCTCCGTTCAAATTAAGAATATTACCAATGTCATCCCGTATCTCTATTGTAAAACTGAAATTGCCTCCCGATGCCGGGATGCCTGATATCCTGCCCGTATCCCCATCCAAAGACACACCTTCAGGAAGACCGCCCGCGATAACACTGAAACTTGTCGGGATAAAATCCGGTTCTATAGGTATAGAGGTATCATAAAATTGGCCGACAGAGCCGTTCTCAAAAGTATGATCTATTATAGTTACTATGGGCATGTTTACTTTCAGTGAGAAGGGCCTTTCAGCGGTATCATATTCTTCATCTTGGACTTGTATGACAAGATCAAAGGCCCCACCTTGATCAGGCGCTCCATATAAATATCCGTCCTCGGATATAAACATGCCTTCAGGCAAGTGCCCGGATATTATTGACCACATATATGGATAGACACCGCCCTGCACTTGAAATTTATACTCATACCCTATATTTAAGTGCGCCTGTGGGATATTCTGAAAAGGTATTGTAAGCGGTACGCTTGACACGATGAATGTGATCTCCTCCCGGGCGTGTTTACCGTTACTATCCGTAACCCTTATCACAGACGTGTACTCACCGGATTCTTTTACCCGGCCGAAAAAACAATGATTGATATCGTCAAAAATAACACCTTTCGGCAGATCCCCGCCCTCATAAAACCATACATATGGCGGAGAACCACCCTCCTCAAACATGTTCTGTGAAACCTCGTCTCCCGTGCTGAAATAATACGCGTAAGGTTCTTTAATGGAAATATCATTCGCTTGAATTACAAGACCGAACACCTTTCTGACCTCGGTTTCCGCCGAATCGACGACTATCACCTGTATATTGCCGTCATAAGACATATCCGGTATACCATGAATGATCCCGGTCTGGCTGTCCAGGCCCAGGCCTGATGGTAGGCCACTATCTTCTACATTCCATTGATAGCCATATATCCCGCCTATGGCCTCAAATCTAAAAATATAACGTTCCCCTATCATTCCCTGCTTTACATTGTCGGTTATTATTGTTAAGGGTTCGGTGTTAATTATAATAGTAAACTGAGCAGTGTCTGAGGCTAACTCATCATCTATGACTTTGACAACTATGCTCTCTTCACACGGCATACCCGGATAACCGCTAACTATACCTTCCTCACTGTCAAACGATAAACCATGAGGCAGGGTGCCGGACAACATCTGCCACCTGTAAGGCAGTTTCCCGCCTTGCGCCCTGAAATTATGCGTATAAAAATCCCCTGTCATACCCTCATCGGGCGAACCGGAAGTAATATATAAAGACGATGAGATCACTCGCAGCCGGCATTCCCTTGAAGCCTCCATGCCGTTTGAGTCTGTTACGTTAACCGTAAAAAACAGCTCTCCACCTTCGATCGGCGCTCCAAATATTACACCGCTGGCACTTTCCAGCCTTAATCCTTCGTCAAGGCTTCCTGAACTTATCATCCATGTAAACGGGGCCGTACCACCCTTCCGCCTGAACATATGATAATAATTAACCCCTACCGCGGCATCCGCTAACGGCGTTTCTATTATTTCTAAAGATATGCCATCCTCATCTTCCGGTTCACGCCCCACATCATCTTCGATAACTATTACGGCAAAATTACTTACCGCGAACGCGCCCAGATCATCCCTCACCCTGATATCAACTTCTCTAACCTCCAGTTTTTGCGCTTTTCCGTATAAGAAACCATCCGGATGCAGAAAGATCCCCTCCGGTAAACGCCCGCTCCATATACTCCATCTATAGGGCTTGGCCCCTCCCGCTGCTGCCAGATGTGAATCATATTGTTCTCCCAGGACCGGGTTTGGAAGCCTCTTTGTCATGATAGACAATTTCCCTACTGAATTATCTATCTCATCATCATTCAGATCGTCTTGCTTATCTGAATCTTCAGGATCTACGCGCTCATCTTCCAATGGATCTTCCGCTCCTTCAAACCGTTGATTTGAAATATTCGAGGACACTATCTCATGTCTTCTTTTTTTACTATTATTATCGAAGATCTCAGAAGGCTCCACGTAGCCCTCGCATATTAATTCCTCTGAGGCGTTTGTTTGGATGGCCTTTTTGCCATGAGGATTATGGGCTGCAAACGGTTTGGCCATGATCACGGCCGGAGATGTTTTATCAAGAAGAGCAGGATGATCGTCTTGTATATTTCTGACTTTCAGCGCGTGGTCTTTCGATCGAATTATTTCAATGTTTTTCTTATGCTTTATTATTTTATAAGTCACGCCCGTGCCGACTACAGCGACCGCCAGTGAAACAACGATCCTTAATTTTCCTAAAAAAAGGTACTTCATAAATAAAAAAACCCCTGATCATTGACACTTTTTGTCAACGATCAAGGGTTGCGCCCTGATTTACTTAGCCCTTAAAAATAGCCCGGTTCCCTCCCTTGAGAGACCTCGGTCCTTTCACATAGGCAGGTCTTCTGACTTTTGGCAAACACCTACTCGTCACGCCTTCCCATCATATTCTGATAGTGGCATCGTGTGACTTTCGTTCCAATCACAGCGGCGGGGCCGTGGCCGCGTTTACGGCCTTCCCTTTTAAACGTTCGTACCTATATGATAAATCTATATTTCAATCTCAAAAAATATTATAATCCGTAATTTTATTTTGTCAAGCTTTTCCGGTTCAGGATATTTATTTTGTGCCAAACTTTGAATCTACACTCGGTCCCGCGGTCGACTTTAGCAGGCCATTTTTATATTTATCTACCACATCACGAATAACACCTGATGCGCCGGTTATGACATCTACACCTGCCGCGCTCAATGTTTGAAAAGCGTTAGGACCGACATTACCGGTTATAACGGCCTTGACCCCTTTATCCGCCATAAGCTGACCGGACTGAATCCCCGCACCCCCGGAAATATCCATATTCGGATTTTTTACTGTCTCGAATTCCATTGTTTCCGTGTCGACTATCAAAAAATTCTGGCATCTGCCAAAACGGCTGTCTACATAAGACCCCAAATTATCGCCTCTTGCTGTAATACAGATCTTCATGTTCTTCTCCTATTCATGTTCGCGACCGTCTTCGTTCGGGTGATCGCATTGGCTTTTATCCAAACCATATCCCCTTCCCGCGCCCGGATTACAAAGACTTTCCCCGGCCTCCAGTGTTCCAGTGACCGCCTTTTCTATCACATCATCCACTTTGCCGCTGATCCCTACTATGGTATTAATCCCGGCCTCGGAAAAAAGCATCGATGCCCTTTGCCCCATACCTCCGGCAATAATGTGATCTACCCCTTTCTCATGTAGAAATTGGGGCAAAAATCCGGGATGGTGCCCGGGGTTATTTATCACTTCTTTCCCGGCCAACTTATTTCCCTCTATATCGCAAATGGTAAATAAAGGGCATCTTCCAAAATGCGCTGATACAGAATCACCATCCGTTGATATCGCTATTCTCATACTAAATTACCTCCTGTGCAAAAAAACGTCCATGGGATAAACAAGCGAGCTCAACTTGTTTATCCCGTTATTGTAGAATGGACGTGTTCACGCGCCTTTACTCTTGCTTTTGGACTCCAACTCCTTTATTCGGTCCTGCATAGCCCGTATTTCATCCTGCAGAACCCGGGATTCTTCCTTCAGCATGTTAGCCTCATCTTTAGCCGTCAGTTCTCCGGCATAAGGGTACCCATACCCATAACCGTAAGGATACGCGTATCCGTTTGGATAAGCGTTCCAGCCATAGCCCCAGCCAAGGCCTCTTCCTCTGCCCCGGCCCCTGCCGCGGCCTCTACCGAAGCCCCAGCCGCGTCCGCCGCCCGGCACTGGATTCGCGTAACCCGGCATGTTGTAGCCCGCGCAATAGCCCGCCGCTCTGCCTGTCATAGGCCCCATTCCGGCAGGTCCTCTTCCGTCACCGCCTGGCATAATATCACCTCCTTTGTTAGTTTGCGTTAATGATAATTATTCTCATTTAACGAGAAAAAAATATACGCGCTATCTCTTTTTCCTGCACTCCCTGCAATGTCCATAAAACTGGATAAAGTGGTGCTTAATATCAAACTCATATTTTTTCGAAAGGCCTTTCTCCGCCTTTTCCAGAAGTTCCCTTTCCTCATTTATGAAATCCGTGTAATCTATCACCCGATTGCATCCCGTACAAACAAGATGATGATGATGCCTTTGGCCCTTTGGGCCCTCGGTCAACTCATACCTTGATTTTCCGTCACCAAAGTCAAACTTTGACACTATGCCCATCTCAACAAGCAATTCGAGTGTTCTGTAGACTGACGCCAGGCCTACCCCGGGAAAAAATCTGTGCAGCTTGTGGTATATCTCTTCCGTGCTCAAATGCTCCTCTGTATCCATAAGCACTTCCAGGACGGCCTGCCTGGGCACTGTGATCCTGTAACCACAACCCCTGAAACGGCCATGCCACCATCCGTTGCCGTGACCAGGCCTGTGCCTATGCGCGTACCCGTAACCTCTGGGCATATCTAATCCTCCTTATTGATAATGATTATCAATATCAAGTATACCCGATCTTCACCGGTTTGTCAAGGGGTAAGTTATCCACAGAAAGGGAATGAGTGCGCGTGATAGAGAGATGGATCAATCCTCTATATAGGAAATGATATACCCATTCAGGCATCGCGCCTTACGCTCAGCTATGACACTTCCGTCACCGACCGCATTGATAGTGCTGGTAATCATGATATCATTATAGTTTACATACTCTGGATATGGGGGAACATTATAGGCCGTTATGTTCACGTTTAATATATAATCCGAATCGGATATATAGTTAGAGGCGTTGCCTGTAAATGCCCGATTTAATAGATACCTATCCGGTTCCCCTTCACTCAATGATAAATTTCTCACGGAAATCTCACCCAGCCGTAAACCTGTTTCAAGATAATAGTCGACTTTTACGTTCCTTTCAAATAACCCCTCCCATAGGGCAAGCTGATTTACCAATTGATGCATAGTAATTACCGCTATAGCGGTTAAAACACAAAACCCCATGCTTAAACTAATAAAAATAAAACCTTTTTTATTTGATCTATTCATATATATACCTTACTCATAGATAAGAACCGAATCTAATATAACCTCCTGACTGTCACCGTATAGACAATGGGACTCGATATACCTGCAGTCCAAACCACCCGTAGAAGCGGTCGCAAACACCTTATAAAATATGTCCTCCGCCTCGATGCCGGCGCTGTTGCTGTCCACTGTGATAGTACACGGCCTTTCAGTCGTCTCTTCATCGTTTATGTCCAGAGCGGGATCATACCTGTCGATAACGTATTTTGACATTAAATCTTCCATTTGGGATCTGGCGAGTTTGATCGCTATATATTTATCCGAGATCTTTTTAAGGCCTTTGCCGGCTAAAAAGACCATGTTCATGGCAATCATAGCGGTCGTCATGGAAATAACGAGGGCTAACCCTACCTCTATTAGCTGGAATCCTTTTTTGTTACCCATTATATTGATTACTATTTAAATTTGATCAACTCTGTCCTATCGGCTAAAGGCCTACCATCTATATTGACCGTATCGGCCGGCAGGAATTCATTGTCAAGATGTTCATCCAGATCGAGACATCCGTTTGTATCATATGTAAAATGAAAATACGTGCCCGAATCATGCGCGTCAGGTGTTATATCATACCTTTTATACGGCATTGTATGGTTGTCCCAGAACGCGTTTTCAGAATAAAACGGCGGGAAATTCGTGTTCGCCGGGTTTAAATATTCATGAAATTGCCAGTCATCAGGCTCGTTAGCGGGATAAGTTGTGACCGGCAAGTAGACAAATATCTTATGCCCTCCTACACTATCCGGGCATGACGCCACCGTATCCTCCCAATATAAAAGGTTAAGGCTAAAGTTTGTCGCATCACTCAAAAAACATCCTTGAGGATCATATGATTCGGCCGAATCCTTCCATACAGCCTTGGCTTGTATCCTGCCCTCCATAGTAGGATCACCACTACCTCCCACTAAGGGATCAGGGTCGATAAAACCAGTCAAATCATCCACAATATACTTGGCTGCGTCCGTAAGTACGCCTCCGCTGGGCAGCTGTACCGTCCCCTTGTACAGCTCTCCGTTCACATAGCAAGAATCACTCGGAAAATAATCATTGCCTAAAATATAATGTTGGTTTGCCGGTGTGTAGACCTTCCCTCCACTATTTATATCCACATGTATGTCTGACATAGAAAGGTCGCTTTCCGCGAAATAATCTACTTCTTTCGGGCTCACCAATGACGGGCAATATCCGTTAAGGTCAGTCACGGCTAATAAAAAGTGCATTTCCGTATAATCCCATTCCCAGTCCGGAGGCAGATATTTAAACGCCATCCCCGAAATAAGATATCCTATAGGATTCCGATCCGCGTCGAGTCTTTCTCTGATCGAGTTGAACGAGGTACATTTAACGCCTACTCTGTACACCCGCGTCCACTTATGCGTTCCGTCACTGCCTAATTTTATTATAAATCCGTATGTTTCACTGTTAATAGTGGTGTCAGGATGGCAGGTATTACCCACAAGTACGATATCCCCGTCTGATGTCTCTATAACATCAGATGCCGCGCTGAAGGATGAAGTGCCGAACGCCCTGGACCAGACGTGATCACCGCCATTGTCTAACTTAACTATATAAACCCCTTCTTCCGAGCTTGTTCCCGTAAAAATAAATCCATTATCGCTTGTTTGATCCAAGGCAAATGCCTTTTCTCCATTTGACGGATACATTGTTGCATCCATGGAATAAGAACCCAAAAACGCCGGATTGTCATCTAATCCTATCGTCCTAGCCCATTCCACATCAAGGTTGTTATCAACCTTTAAAATAAACATGTCATGCCCTATCGATCCAAGCATGTCAGTAAAACCACAGGCGATAAATCCGTCATTCACCGGAGGCGCGGATGTATAATCATAAGCCCTCTGCACATCGTAAAGCCTGATGCCATTTTTATTGTATTCAGGCCAGTTATCCATCGCGCCTTCGTCACACCTGGCCGCGTAAGAACATGCCTTCCCGACCAAAGAATATCCGCTTCCGGACTCTTGAACGGTTTTCCATTCGCCGTCACTGTTAGTTTTTATCAGTATAGCTCCTGTGTTTCCTAGAGCTTGGTATACAATGCTGCCAGAAGTACCTGCGCTATGAGGAGGCGCGCCGAATATCCAGCTGTCACCGGATAAGATAAAACCGTCGAAACTACCATCTGAGCCATATACCACGTCCATACCATATCCGGGCATTCCATAACCATAAGAAGCGCGGAATGACGATACATATTCGGGATCTCCGTCATCTTCTATTTTTACAAAACTCATTCTGCTAATAATATGACCGCATTCTTTTTCAAACGGATCGTTGCTCCCGTGACCATAAGAACCCATGACAAAACCGGTTGAAAGGCCTCCGTTTATATTCTGGAATGTTTGTATCAAACTGCTGGTGCAAAGAGATATCTTATTTTCATCATCGTAATACCTTTTACACCACTGGATCTGGCCATTGTCGTCTATACTGAATACCAAAGGAAAATAAAAACCGGGCTCATCAGGAGGTACCGCCGGATACCTATAGTACCTTCCCATCAATAAGAACCCGGTCGGGACGCCGGAGGCACCGCTTCTGTCAAATGTCTGTATAGCCTCTATCGATTTCCCAAAATAACCATTTGGCGCGGTAATCTCAATGGCCCAGGTATCGCTGAAATCCAGCCCGGAAGACTCGTTAAATGAAAGGTAATCATGCCCGCTTCTTTCTAGTGATACGACAACTTGATTTGTCTTTTCGCCCGGCAGAACGGTTTCTTCCTTAAAAGTAACCGACCCGGTATTTTCAAAGGTTCTATTTAATTTTGAATTGTCGGCGTCTACATACCAAATGGTATCCGGTCCCGCGGTGTACCTCCCCAAAAGATGATTCTGTAGATCGTATAATTCCAGCACATTACCCGCTTCACCGTAAGCCGCGTCTGTTACCATCATATAGGAAGAAGCGCTTATCTTTTGTCTTAAATGTTTCTCTATAATACGGACGCCCTGGTCGTCGGAGTAAATAGTTTCGGATGTTTTTTTCATTCTTGTAAAATTTGTCACGACTACCACAGATACCGCTATAAATATTATAAGCAACATCGCCACAAGCATAATTTCCACTAATGTAAATCCGTTTTTTCTGGTCCACTCTTTCATGACTTACCGCCCTTCACTAAACTAAATATACCATATAAAGTGGGCATATACAACTATTTCTTGGATTAACAAAAAATATAGCCTGTAATTTGTAATCGCAAATTTTTACGGCAAAAATTGTCCCTTAACGTTTTTTTACCTTTGGACAAAATTGGGTGACAGGTCTCAGTCGTTTGACTGAAGCGGCCGAAGGGCCAAAAAGCAACTCCACACTTTTTGCCCCCGAAAGCCAAACTTGTTTAAACGTACGAACCTATCCTGTTGCAGCTTTTTCCTCTTAGAGGGGGTACAGCAAAATAAGCGTCATAGGGGGGAATATTAATCTCTTGATACACTTAGTTTTTTCAGCGATGCAATATCATTCCTGATTAACGCTAATTTCTTCTTTTTACTCCATCGTTTTATTTGGGATTCTCGATTTAGTGCTTCTTCTTGGGATGGGTATTCTTCTTGATAAACCAACCTGACAGGTTTCTGCAAACTTGTAAAGCTTCCTCCGTGACCTGAATTGTGTTCAGACAGCCTGCGAATTAGGTCAGTGGTTATGCCTGTATATAAACAGTTATTTTTACATTTAACAATATAGAGAAACCACATGATAGCTCTCGTTTTTAGCCCCTCGACGCATTCGCCTCAGTCAATAGCCTGCTCATTTGCTCGGGGCATGGTTCTGGCTATAGGTAAAATGATGAGCAAGCCCCGCCTTAGTTTTTCCGAGGCGGGGCGCGTCGAACCATGGTACCCCGCAGAGGACCCTACAAAAATTACCCACTCCTCTATCAACTCAAAGGGTAATTTTTATAGGACTGTCCCATAGAAATTCCCTCTCGCTTTCCCTCACAGCAAATCTTCACACCCGCTCACGGGAATTTCTGTGGGGCTCGAACTCGCTGATTTCATCAGCAGATCTCGCCTCAGAGAGTGATCAAAATTAAAGGGACCGCTAAACGGTCCCTTTAATTTTGGTACCCCGCAGAGGACTCGAACCTCTCACGGCCGCCTTAAACACTATTGTTACTCCGTCATAAGACAGAGGGTTGATTCATCTTCAACCTCTGCATATCGCTATGCAGGTCAGACTATACAATCTTCGCACGAAATATTCACGAAGTCCTGATTATAGTCGTTGAACCTTCTCTTTAATCGAGCAAGAAAGAGCTTGGCTGCGGATTGTCTGCATTGCTACATTTTTACCATAGACCGGTAGCAGCAAATACACCAGAGTTTCCCGCAATTTACAGGATTTTCATCTATTAGTTGCCTAATAGCGCCCCTTTTACAAAGGGCGGTGCTCTACCAGATGAGCTAGCGGGGCACAGATCAAGAATCTTAAAGAACAATGCTATCTATTTACCACATATGATGAGATAGCCATATCTAAAATTTTCCTTTTTTCAATCTCGTTTTTCCAAATGCTGTTCTTACGCTTTGGATTAATGGACACCGATTGTGAAAAGCTTATCTCTCTTGCAAAACTAATTAGGTTTTCCCTTCCACAAATTTCTACTGCCTTGGTTGAAAAATCTACCTTGGATTTTATACCGAATTCTATTAATAAGCAAGTTATCTCTTCTAATAATTTAAGCAAGTTATCTCTTCTAATAATTGCGGAGATTTTTGATATCCCCTTACTCTCCTTGTATCATGGGAGTTAAAATAAACACTCCCCTCATCATCAAAAAATACCTTTAGAAAGGTTCTTTTTTCTTCTTTTGAGGCTTTTGTTTTCAAATAAGAAAATACCTGCTTGATTTTCTCTTTAATATACTGTGCAAACTCTACATTGTGAAAAGCCATTACCATGACGCCATCAGGACGCAAACGCAAAATCGGTTTAATGCCAAACATCTTTTTTACGGCTTTTTTAAGGTTTCCTACCTGATTTCTTGAACGATTATAATATGTACAGCCACATTCACGCACATGACCGTCAACCATAAAATGAGCAACGATTTGGATAAGTACAATATCCCAGCTTATAGGTCCGTCTATTCTTCTGCCGGGTAATGAGACCCCTTTCCTGGGGTTTGCTTTCATCTTTAGAATTGCATTCCTTCTATTCAGCATTTCACTCTTTTGATCATCTGTCAATCTTATATCCTTTATATTACCAAACACCGTACTCTTAGGTATTTTTGTTTCTTTCACTATTGAGGTCAAGGAAAATCCTTTATGTCTCAGGCTTATACATAATGATTTATTGTGTTCTCTAGTATTATTATCCATATTAATAAAGAATAGTGCTCTACCAGATGAGCTAGCGGGGCGCGCAACTGAACATATTTAAAGAACGATTTTCGCTATTCATCATATAGTAGCGGAGGTTAAAACCTCCGCTACTATATGATAACATCTTTATCGCGTTTCGTATTTCGTTATTCGGATTCCGAATTTACAGGCTATAAAAAATTATTAGATCCGGTATCCATGCTATACTTCGGATATCTCGCGTTCCTTGGCCTCGAGATTCTTATCGATCTCTTTCTCAAATTTTTCGATCATTTTCTGGATGTCATCTTTGGAGCTGAATTTGTCGTCTTCCGTTATCGACTTATCCTTAAAGGCCTTTTCCAGCTGCTCATTCGCCGACCTTCTCGCGGTCCTCAGGGAGATCTTGCCATTCTCTCCTATATGCTTCAAAACCTTCTTTAACTCTTCTCTTCTATCATGCGTAAGCTGGGGCACTGAGATACGGATTATCTTACCGTCATTGTTAGGCGTAAGGCCGACATTTGATTTAAAAATGGCCTTTTCTATAGCCCCGATTACGCTTTTATCCCATGGGTTGATGACAATAAGCCTCGCCTCAGGCGTGGAGATACTCGCCATCTGCTTAAGAGGCGTTGGTGTATTATAATAATCTACCGATATGCCTTCTACCAGCGAAGTCTGCGCGCGCCCCGTCCTGACGGTCTGAAACTCACGATGGGTAGACTCAACGGTCTTTTTCATTTTGTTCTCAGTATCTTTTATTATTTCTCTTGAGGTCACGAAAACACCTCCTTGATCAATCGGCTACATATGTCCCGACATCCTTGCCTGTAACTACCTTCAATATATTGCCTTTTTTGTTGAGATTGAACACTATTATGGGCATTTTATTGTCCATGCAAAGGCTTATCGCCGTAGTATCCATTACCTTCAGGCCTTTTTTCAAAACATCCATATATTTAAGTCTTCGAAATACGCGTTTGACTTTGAACTTCACAGGGTCTTTAGCGTAAACACCGTCAACCTTTGTGGCCTTCAGGATCACATCAGCGTTTACTTCCGTAGCCCGTAACGAGGCCGTTGTATCCGTAGTAAAATAGGGATTTCCCGTACCCGCCACAAATATCACCACCCTGTCCTTTTCAAGGTGCCTGACTGCCCTGCGTCTGATATATGGCTCAGCCAATTGACGCATTTCTATAGCGGTCATTACCCTGGTGAAAACGCCTATACGCTCTAAGGCATCCTGTAAAGCTAACCCGTTCATCACCGTGGCCAACATACCTATATAATCGGCCATCGCTCGGTCCATTCCCCTGTCGATCGATGCCTTTAGCCCCCTGAACAAATTACCGCCGCCGATGACTACGGCTACCTGGACACCCAATGCCCTGACCTCTTTGATCTGGCCAGCTATGGAATTCATTACAGCCGGATCGATCCCGAAATGGTGTTTCCCCTGAAGCGCTTCACCGCTGATCTTTAAGACTATCCTCTTAAATTTGGCTTTGGTCATTGTCAGGTTCTCTTAAGCCTCTTCACCTAACTGGAAACGGACAAATCTTTTTACCTTGATATTCTCACCGAGGGTCGCTATAGAGTTCTCGATAACATCTTTGACTTTTGTCTTAGGGTCCTTGATAAAAGGTTGTTCCAACAGGCATGTGTCCTCATAGAATTTCTTGACCTTATTCTCTACTATCTTACCGATCACATGCTCCGGTTTACCCTTGTCTTTGCCGGAAGCTATCTGTTCCCGGTATATCTCCTTTTCCTTCGCTACCACAGCTTCAGGAACACCCGCCGGATCGATATATAGAGGCTTCGAGGCGGCAACCTGCATCGCGATGTCTCGGGCAAGTTTCCTGAATTTGTCGTTTCTTGCCACAAAATCACTTTCACAATTTATCTCCAATAACACGCCTATCTTACCGCCCATGTGTATGTAGCTTTCGATGGCCCCTTGCTTAACCACCCGGCCGGCCCTTTTCGACGCGGCGGCCTTTCCCTTTTTTCTCAATATCTCTACAGCCTTTTCAACATCACCGCCGGATTCTTTTAAGGCATTCTTGCAATCCATCATCCCGGCATTTGTCTTATCCCTTAATGTTCTTACCGCGTCTATCATGGTCCGCACTTTTCCCTTTCTCTTATTTTGTCATCTTCCTGCGTCTCTTAGGGGCCAGGGCCTCTTCATCCTTTACCTTTTCGGCTTCCTTCAATCGTATATCCCCCTCGATCAATTCCTCTACCTCTTTTTCGTCTACAACAACCTCTTCGACCTTTTCTCCCTTCTCGGATGCCGCCTTAACCTGGCTGCCTATAACAAACTGGTTCCTGCCATCCATTATGCTCTCGGTCAACAAGGATGTTATGAGTGAAACCGCCTTTAGAGCGTCATCGTTGCCCGGTATCACATAATCTATCATATCCGGATCACAGTTCGTATCCACCAACGCGACAACAGGTATCGATATCTTCCTGGCCTCTCTTATGGCGATCTCCTCTTTCTTCGCGTCTATGATAAACAACGCTCCCGGGAGCCTATCCATTTTTCGTATCCCTGAGAGGTTCTTGTTCAATTTGGCTATTTCTTTATCGATACTGGAACGTTCCTTCTTGGATACCTGAAGGTATGAACCGTCGATCTTGGAGTCTTCGAGTTTCTGAAGCTTCTTAATACTCTTTCTTACTGTCGCAAAGTTGGTTAATGTGCCTCCCAACCATCTCTGATTAACGTAGAACATGCCGCTTTTAACGGCGCTTTCCTTCACGATATCCTGCGCCTGCTTTTTTGTGCCCACGAACAGTATATAACTGCCGGCACGCGCCACATCCCTGATGAAAGACCTTGCCCTTTCAAGGCATTCCATGGTCTTTTCCAGGTCGATTATATAGATCCCGCTCTTTTCCCCAAAAATGAACCTTTTCATTTTGGGATTCCACCGATTCGTTTGATGTCCAAAATGGACCCCAGCCTCCAACAGCTGTTTTATCAGTTTCGTATCATTTACAGACATACAACCTCCATAATTTGCCGGTTAGTAGGCTACCCGGTATTTTCAACCTGTATACGCACCGGCTACCGGTTAACCATAGATTTGAGGGTGTATTATACTTCGCCAAATCGTCTTATGCAAGGAAATTTTTACAAAATAGGCGGGTTTTGCCTTATTTACCGCTGCTGGAACTGCATTTCGTATAACTTCCTATACAGACCGTTTTTATCCAACAATTCTTTGTGAGTACCGGTTTCCTTTATACGGCCTCTATCCAGAACGATTATCTTATTGGCATGGGTAATCGTGCTTAACCTATGAGCGATAACAAAAACCGTCCTGCCCTTCATTAACCGGTCTATGGCCTCCTGAACAAGGCGCTCACTTTCGGTATCAAGCTGGGACGTAGCCTCATCGAATATCAGTACCGGCGGATTCTTGAATATCGCCCGGGCGATAGATACCCTTTGTTTCTCGCCGCCGGAGAGCCTGTATCCGCGCTCCCCTATAATAGTGTTATATTTATCAGGGAGCCTCATTATAAATTCATGGGCATTAGCTATCTTGGCCGCCTTGACAACCTCTTCCCTGGAATGCTTACTGGTGCCATATGTAATATTGTTCAAAACAGTGTCGTTGAAAAGCAGCATCTCCTGTGTAACTATGCCTATCTGGTCCCTCAAAGATTTTAGGGTCACGTCCCTTAAATCCACCCCATCTAAAAGGATAGCCCCTCTAGTAGGATCATAAAAACGCGGGACAAGGTTCACCAAAGAGGTCTTTCCCGCGCCGCTGGGCCCCACGATAGCAAGGATATCACCCTTTTTGATATTGAAATTGATATTCTTCAACACATTATCACCGTCATACTTAAAAAAGATATCTTTGAATTCTATCTGACCTTTGAGGATAGGCAGTTCTTTCGCTTCGGGTTTCTGGCCGATATCAGGTGTGTCATCCAAAATATCAAATACCCGTTCCGCGGAAGCCAGGGCCTTCTGAATTATGGCATAAACCTTACCCAGACGCTTTACGGGTTTTACCATAAGCAGTACAGAGGTCACAAAATACAAAAAAGAACCCCAGGATAACTTGCCGCCAAGGATATGCATGCCCGCCAAATACAACACACAGACCAAGAAGATAGCTTCCGTAAATTCGTTGATAGGGCTTATAGAGTTCATCCTTTTAACAGACTTCATCTCCAGCTTATAAAAACTATTATTCTGTTTCTTGAATTTCTCATATTCATATTCCTGCATTGAAAAGGCCTTTACTATCCGAATGCCCGTCATGATCTCGAACAGGATAGTGTTGATATCTCCCATCTTTTCCTGGCTTTTAGTTGTGATTTTTCTTAGCCTTCTTGAAATTATCACGACAGGCAATAACAGTAACGGGAACAGTATCACAGTTGTGAACAGAAATTGAAGCGGTATGCCCGCTATCAGGACGATCGCGATGATAGCCACAAGATGACTGATCAATTCCATCGGCCTTAGCATAAGATCTAACAGGCCGGTGCTTATGGAATCCCTTATGATCGCGGCGTCATATGTTATTCTAGACATGAGCTTAGCTGTGGGATTCTCCCCAAAGAAACGCATGGAAAGCGATAATAGCTTTCTGTAGAGCTTATCCTTGACATCCCTGATAACGCGCTGGCTTAAGTCATTCATCAGATAGGCCTGAAAGAAAACGAACAGGTTCCTTAAAAGGAAATACACAAGCGCGCCTATGAGCAGAACTTTCAGAAGGACCATGGGATCCATAGCATTGACTTTTTCCACGAAACGAAAAACAAACTGAGGTATAGGTATATGCGGATTGATAGTAATATCATCGCCGGTCATAATATTATCAACAACCGGTATTAGGGCGATGGGGGATATGCTGTTCAGCACGCTGGATATTATCATGCAGACAAACGCGAAGATCAGCACGCCCTTATGCGGGCTGACAAAGCCTACGAGCCTTTTATAATTTCTTATGTCCTTTTTCACAATAGACCACCGGCGGATATCTACAACGCAGCGCACGTTTAAACGTGCGCTGCGTTGTAGATAAAATCATCAAAGCATTTTGACATCATCAATAAAAAAGTACGGATTGTTAAACTGAGCTATATTACCATAAGGACAGGTATAAGTAAAGATTTGCTTTCGCTCTTGATAACGGTCATGCCGAATGTTATAATGCAAAAACGGCGGAGGTTATAAATGGAGACAGTTAACGTAGGGGTAGTCGGCGTCGGGCATCTCGGATCAAGGCATGCCAGGGTGTACAGCCATCTAAGAAGCGCGAATCTGGTAGGGGTCTGTGATGTCGACAAAAAACACGCCAAAAGGATAGGTAGAAAATATAAGGTATGGTACTTCGCGGACTACCGGGAGTTTTTTAATAAAGTACAGGCTGTAAGCATAGTCGTACCTACCAACCACCACCATAAGATAGCCAAAGAATTCCTCCAGGCAGGCATACATGTACTCGTTGAAAAACCCGTAACAAAAACGCTGGAAGAGGCTGATGAGCTCATCAAGATCGCCAAGGAAAAGGACCTTATCCTCCAGGTCGGACATATCGAAAGATTCAATCCTGCGGTAAGGGCCATGGAACCGTTCCTTAAAAGAGCGCGTTTCATTGAGGGACAGAGAATGGGGCCATTCAATAAAAAGGGCAGGATAAAGGACGTCGGTGTGGTTCTTGATCTGATGATACACGATATCGACATCATCCTTGGGTTGGTCAGATCCGAGGTCAAGCACATAGAAGCTGTCGGGACATCGAGTGTATCGGCATTCGAAGATATGGCCAACGTCAGGCTAACGTTCAAAAACGGCTCAATATGCGATATCACTGCCAGCAGGATCACCAGTGAAGAAGTCCGTAAGATAAGAATATTCCAGGAGGATTCTTATATCGCTTTAGACCTCTTACATCGAGACGCATATATATTCAGAAAGCTGAACGGCGACATCAGAAAAGAAAAGATCAAGATAAAGAATGCGGAGCCGTTAAAACAGGAGCTCAAATCATTCATTAATTGCATACGTAACAACTCTCAACCTGTCGTTTCCGGTAAAGAAGGCCGCGAGGCCCTGGCTGTGGCACTGGCTATACTGGATAACATAAAAACCACATGAAAAAGACTATTTTAATATCAGCGGGCGAGGCTTCCGGCGACCTGCACGCGGCACGATTGGTCAAGGAATTAAAGGCCTTAAATCCACACCTCCGATTCTACGGTATGGGTATGAAAAGGATGAGCAACGAGGGTGTGGATATGATCGAACAGATGGACGAACACGCCATCGTCGGGGTGTCCGAGGTGTTCTCAAAACTTGGGTTCATCCATAAACTATTCAAAAAATTCAAGGTAAGGATAAGGGCCGAAAAACCCGATCTGGCCATCCTCGTAGACTATCCCGGATTCAATCTTATCTTGGCAAAGATACTCTCTAAGCATAAGATCCCCTGTGTTTATTATATCACTCCACAGATATGGGCTTGGGGCATGTGGCGCATCAATGATATCAAAAAGACCGTTAAAAAGGCCTTAGTCATACTGGATTTCGAAGAATCCCTTTATAGGAATAATGGCGTAGACGCGGAATTTGTCGGGCACCCTCTGCTCGACCACAAATTTAAAATCCGGAGGAGTACCGAAGCCCGATCCGCCCTGGGGATTGACACGGAAAAATTCACGATCGCCCTTCTGCCCGGTTCCAGGGACATGGAGATAAAAAGGTTGCTGCCACTTTTTTTAAGAACAGCTGACCTTATAAAGCGGAAATTTGACGCGCAATTCATAGTGTCAAAAAGCCCCGACGTAAACCCTAAGGCCTTTGATACGATACTTAAGAACAACAATATTGTAGGCGCTAAAGTTGCGGTGGGGAATATCGCTGATTGCATAAGCGCGGCTGACTTTGTGATAACGGCATCGGGCACCGTAACATTGCAGCTGGCGATCGCGGGCAAACCCATGATAATATCTTACGCAACCAGTCTCCTTACCTACATTCTGGGAAAAATATTCGTAAAGGAACCTATAGGCCTGGTGAATATCGTCGCGAAAAAATACCTGGCGCCGGAATTCATACAATACTACGCCGACCCGGATATGATGTCCAAGGCCTCGCTTGATATCATCGGTGATGAAAAGAAAATGCGCCGGATATCTTCCATGTTAAGGGTCATCCGGGATTCTCTCGGAAAACCAGGGGCAAGCAAACGGGCGGCGATAGCAATTAATACAATCCTCTGAAAAATAAGGTCACAGTACAACAACCGTGATATTATGGAGATCCGCCCTGGCTATGGCCTTGTCCTTTTCTACCAGAAACATCTTTTTCGCCTCGATCGCCAGGACCCGCGCCTTATGTTCTATCATGGCCTCGATCGTTTCAGGCCCAACCAGAGGGACGTCCCATCTCATATCTTGCCTGGGCCGGGCAACCTTAACCACCGAATAATCCTCCCCAACAAGATCAAATGCCCTCGCGATAGCCTTGTCTGTCCCCTCCATGGCCTCAACAGTCACTATAGCCTTATCCTTTACAGTAACAGTCTGCCCTATATCAAGGCGTGCGATCTCTTTGGCTATACGCATTCCAAATTCAACATCCCTTTCCTCAGCATCAGAAGGATGTCTCTTCGTTAAAACACCGCGATCGGGCAGAAGATCCTTAAGATATTCCATACCATCCACGACCTTTATGCCTATTTTTTCAAAACGTTTAGTGATATCCTCTAAAAGCGAATAATCCCTCCCGTCTTTAGAGCTCTTGATAACGGCATCCACGCCTTTATTTGACCTGAACCTGTTGAACACAAGCGTCTTATCCACTTTGCCTACCATCACGATCTTCTTTATGCGTTCAGCCATGAGTAAAAAAAGGAATTTTTGTATCTGAAATCTCGCGGCATCTACCCAGTGGGTCCTATAGACATATTTGCTAAAATCAGGGTCTGTTATATCCTTGATACAAAAGGCTATGACACGCGTGCCTTTTTTCTTTGCCTCTCCGGCAAAGACAGCCGGGAAATTACCGCTGCCAGCTATCAATCCTATTCTTTCCATATCCCTACTTGCCTTTTTCCATTAAAATAAAACTCATGTTCGCTTCAGTCACGACCTCATCCTCCACTAAAGCCCTGCATTTAGACTTTATCATCCTGTGCCTGGCGTATTCGACGATACACTCCAGGATAAGTGTGTCTCCGGGTACTACCGGTTTTCTGAATTTGGCGTCATTTATCGCGGCGAAATACGTCAACTTCCCTCTCCTTGTGTCTTCCTGCAAGGCCAATACACCACAGGTCTGTGCCAATGCCTCTACTATTAACACACCGGGCATTATGGGGTGCCCGGGGAAGTGACCTTTAAAAAAATACTCGTTCATCGTCACATTTTTTACTCCTACGATACGTTTTTCCGGTTCCATCTCAATTATCTTGTCGACGAATAAAAAAGGCTGCTTGTGCGGCAATAACCCTTGGATTTGATTTATGTCTAGAACTGTCCCCATATGATCTCCTTTTCTTGAATGTTAGGGCCTTGAAACCTGCCTTAACCTTTTAACGATCTCGATATTCAGGTCATGCCCGCTTCTCAACGCGATAACCCTGCCCTCTATCCTGGCGCAGGATAAATACAGATCACCTATGAGGTCAAGGATCTTATGCCGGACGGGCTCATCCCTGAACCGCAAGGTATTGTCTATCGGGCCATCCTTTGACATTACTAATGTGTTTTTCGTGTTCGCGCCCTTGCCGAATCCCATCTTTAAAAGCATCTGGGCCTCTTCTTTTAAGCAGAAAGTCCTGGCAGGGGCGATCTCTTTTTCAAATACCTCTTGATTCGGTTCTATTGTCAATGATTGTTTTCTTATCGCGGGTGACGGAGATTCCAGCATATACGACAACCTAAAGGATGAGGATGGGAATACCCCTAGGAACGCCTCCCCTCTTTCAATCCACACAGGTTCAGTGATTTTAAGTGATCTGGCCCGTCCTTCCTGTTCTTTAACCCCCGCGGTCTTCAGAGCGTTATAGTATTCCTTGGCGCTGCCGTCCAGCGCGGGCATTTCGGCATCTGTCGTCTCAATAATTATATTGTCTATTGAAAGCGCCCAAAGGGCAGCCATCAGGTGTTCAACAGTATGCACCTCCGCGCCGTCAGACGTTATGGCCGTGCGCCTTTGATAGCCGGCAAATTCGAAATCCTCCAATGAGATAATCTTCGCGGGCGAGAAGTCCGTACGTTTAAAAACAATGCCCTTATTCACATCATTAGGCTTTAATACTAAAGAGACTTTCTTCCCTGAGTGGATGCCTATGCCCTCAAGCGCCGCCTCTTTTTGAATTGTATGCTGCATATCAGTTTTAGAAAATTAGTCTTTCTTGTTCAATTCTTTCATGATCGCATCCGTAATATCCAGCGCCGCAGGAACATAAACTGTCGCCCTGAGATCGATTATCGCGTCATAACCGTTGTCCTCGCCGTATTTCTTACAAACCGCTGAGACCTTTTCCGATATCTCTCTTATACCGTCATCCTGTCTTTGCCCAAGATCCTGCATTTTTTCACGTCTAAATTTGTCCAGCTCTTCTCTCTTCTTTTCCAACTCCGCCTGTTTTTCTTTTCTAGCGCTCTCGCTTAAGAGCTCCATTTCATCTATCAATTTTCTGACCTCTTCCGATCTCCTCTCAAACTCCGCCTTGGCGTTATTGCTTTCCTTTTCTAATTTCTGGTTTAATTCCTTTGTCTTCTCATACTCGAACAATATTTTCATCTTATCAGCAAAACCTATCTTCATCTGCCCGGCATGCGCATCCAGAAGAGACGATCCCATGACACACAAGAGGAATATGACCAACATTGACCTTTTCATGATATCTCCTTTCTAGTATTATTGATAATTAAAAACCGTGGCTCACGCTGAAATACCATTCTAAACGCTTCTTATCGTCCTGATTGTCGCTCAAAGGATAACCAACGTCAAGTTTAAGCGGCCCTATAGGGGTCTTAACCCTCACACCTACACCAGCGCCCTGCTTTAAGCCCCCGTCAAGACTGAAATAATCATCTATATCTTTCCAAACATTGCCGACATCATAGAAAACCGCGCCTTTTATGACCTTTTCGTATATCGGAAAAACAAGCTCGGCATTTCCAACAAGCATGGCATCTCCACCGATCGGATCATTGGATCCCGGATCCCTAGGACCGACACGCCTTTCCCTGTACCCTCTGATCGTGTTGGCGCCGCCGGCGTAAAATCTCTCGTATATAGGCACATCATCCGTACCGCCATAAGCCTCCGCCAATCCGGTCCTGCCCTTGATCTCAAGCACCAATTTTTCAAAAAATGTGTGGTAGTACATCGCCTGCAAAAATCCCTTCATAAAATCTTTATCGAAACCCAAAAAGCCGCCCGCGTTCTCAAGCACCAGTTGTGAGTATACCCCCTTCTTAGGGGTAAAGATGTTATCTCTGGTGTCATACGCGAAAGCTAACATCAGGGACGATATCCAGTTGTCCCCTCTCTCCTTGACCAAGTCCTCGGTAGCGTCGTCAGACAGATCGGAGATACTTACCTCTTCAAGCTTATACATAAGATCTCCTCTGACATACTCCGTGAATTCCTTACCCAGCCTCAGGTCTCCGCCGGTACGCCGCTCTTCATATCCGTAACCGACGGAACTCTCCCTGGAGTGCGTCCTCCTATATGCGTCAAAACCGAACAAAACCGGCTGGTCAAATATCCATGGCTCTGTCCAGCTCACCTCATAATCCTGACGGACGCTTCCTACACTGGCCTTGATAACAAGGTATTGCCCGTCACCCGTGAAATTAGGGAAATTAAAAAGGTCGAAATTCCGCTGGCTGATCTGCACAAAACCAATAAAGGCATCTATGGAACTATACCCCCCGCCGAACGAGAACTCGCCTGTTTTAGTCTCTTTAACATATACATCCAGGTCCCTTACATTAGGTTTAGCCGTCTTGATAGTGTCAAAATATATGTCCTCGAAAAAACCAAGGTTATATAATCTTTCCTTTGATCTTTTTAATTTATCACCGTCGTATTTTTCCCCCGGATAGACCCTCAGCTCCCTTCTTATGACGATATCTTTGGTCTTCGTGTTTCCCTTTATGTTGATCTTGCCCACGTAAACAACCTCACTCGCGTCTATCGTATAGACAAGATCTATGACATTAGTCGCCGGATCGATATCCCTCTTCACATCAACGCCCACATTCATATATCCTCTTTTGTAATAGAATTCCCTGATCCTATCCATATCCCTTCTCATCTTGCCGTGGCTGAAGGGATCGCCCTCTTTCAGGTATATCTGCCCGGCAACCTCTTCTTTGGAAAAGAGCAGTTTGCCCTCCAGGATAACTTTACCAGCGGTATATTTCCGCCCTTCTATTATCTTTAAAGTAATATACATCAACTTGCCGTCTTCGGTATAATCAAAATCCTCCGAGACCTCTACATCGAGGTAACCAAGGTTCTGATAATATCTCTTTATCTTTTCTTTATCGGCCTCAAACATGTCGTCATCAAAGTACCCCCTGCTTAGAAGCCAGGCAGGCCTTGTCCCGATCATCGCCAGTATATGTTTTGATTTCACGGCCTCATTCCCCTCAACGGTAACCTTCTTGATGCGCACCCTTTTCTTTTCCAATATATCGATACGTATGACCGCGGTGTTCGGATCTTTGCCTTTATCGACAACATATTTTATCGATACCCCCTGAAACCCGTGGCTGGAATACAGGGCCTTGAGCTCAATTATATCCTGTGAAAGCTTAGAATAGTTAAGCATATCCCCCTCACGCGTCTGTATAGCCGCTCTGAGCTTTCGGGTAGTCATCTTCTTGTTCCCGTGAAACTCGACCGATTCTATTACGGGCTTTTCCTCAACGATAATATTTACCACTACACCGGCCTCTTTCTCTTCCACGTCAATTGACACATCGGTAAAGAAACCCATAGCGTATAGGCGTTTTAAGTCATCGTTCAAAACATCCTGGTTAAATGTATCCCCTTCTTTGGTCTTGATCTTTGAAAGGATCGTAGCCTCGCTTATGGCCACGTTATTCTTGATACGGACCTCCTTTATAAGGCCCTCCTGGGCATGGGCAGCGCCTACTATAAAGACAAGCGTTGATAAAAGGATAATGATAATCGAGAACGAAGATCTCCCTGAAGAATTAATAAAATGCATAAGACCCTCTTTCTTTATTACTATATAGTTATATATCCCGGAACGACCAGGTCCCAAAGCACAAGGCTCACGAAACATGACACAATATGCTCAGAATTCCGCTTCTTCTTTGCGCGCTAGATTTTCAAACCGCGTGAACTCGTTAATAAATGCCAGCCTCACCGAACCAACCGGGCCATTCCTCTGTTTTGCTACAATAATTTCCGCGATGCCTTTATTCTCATCTGTGGGGTTATAATATTCTTCCCTCAAAAGTAAAACTACCAGGTCCGCATCCTGCTCTATGGCCCCTGATTCCCTTAGGTCTGAAAGCTGCGGCCTCTTATCAGAGCGCTGTTCAACAGCCCTGGAAAGCTGACTGACAGCGATTACCGGCACATTGAGTTCTCTGGCCAAAGCCTTTATTGACCTGGATATCTCGGATATCTCCTGCTGCCTGTTCTCTATGCCCTTAGGGCCCTGCATAAGCTGCAGATAGTCAAGCACTACCAATTGGACATCATATTTGGACTTCATACGCCTTGCCTTCGCCCTCAGCTCCAGCACTGAAATACCCGGCGTATCATCTATATAGAGAGGAGATTCGGACAATTTTCCTGCCGCGTTCACCAATCTGGGCCAATCCGATTGTGATAAAAACCCCGTCCTCACTTTATGGTAATCCACTCTGGCGTGTGAGCATAAAAGCCTTTGAACCAACTGTTCCTTTGACATTTCCAAACTGAAAAACGCTACGGGTCTTTTTTCTATGACCGCTATATGCTCAGCCATGCATGTTACCAGCGCGCTTTTCCCCATCGATGGCCTGCCGGCAATTACAATAAAATCAGATGGCTGTAATCCCGCTGTCATGATATCAAAATCATGAAAACCACTGGCAACACCCGTAACATGTTCTTTCCTCTGGTAAAGATTGTCTATCGTCTCAATGCTGTCTTTTATGACATCCTTCAACGAAACGACTTTTGACTCTACCTTATTAGAGGCGATATCGAATATCATGCGTTCTGCCTTGTCCAGGAGGGAATCGACATTCGTGGTAGCGTCATAACTCTCTGATACTATCTGGCTTGCGGTGGAGATAAGATTTCTAAGGATAGCCTTTTCCTTTACGATCTTCGCGTAGTGCTCGATATTAGCCGAGGTGGGTATGCTTGCCGTTAATCCCGCGATATATGCGGCCCCGCCCACGTCATCCAGCCGCCCCTGTTTGTTCAATTCCTCGACCAGGGTCACCATATCGACTGCCTTGTTCGAGTCATATAATCTCACGATAGCTGAATAGACCGCCCTGTTGATGCCTTTATAGAACACGCTATCATCTATGATCTCGATGGCGCGGCCGATAGCATCCCTGTCAAGAAGCATCGAACCAAGCACAGCTGTCTCTGCCTCAATGCTTTGTGGCGGGATCTTTTCAATAAGTTCTTTCGTGGCCATCTTTTATTTCTTTACTACCCAAACCCTTAGAATACCGGTGACTTCAGGATGAAGTTTAATATTTATCTGATACACGCCTAATTTCTTGATCGGTTCATCTATCTCGATAAGCCTTTTATCAATGTTTATATTTTCCTGGCGCAGCGCGTTCCTGACCATTTCGGATGTAACCGAACCGAATATCTTATCATCTACACCGGATTCGACCGCTATAGTACATGATATAGCCGCTATCCTTTTGGCGGTTTCCTCGAACTGTGCCTTTTCTTTCTCCAACTGCTCCAGCCTTTTTTTCTTCCTCTGTTTGACGATCTTCAGGGCCTCCGGAGTTGAAACCATCGCCAAATTCCTCGGGAGGAGATAATTCCTCGCATAGCCTTTTTTGACCTTAACCAACTCCCCTTCTTTACCCACGTTCTTAACATCCTGCAGTAATATCAGTTCCATTTTAAGCTTCTCCTTTTAAAGGCTTTATATCGCGCTTTCTATGGGGTTACTAAAACCTAATCCGCCAGGAAAGGCATAACGCCTACCTGTCTTGCCCTCTTTATGGCCTGAGCAAGCTGTCTTTGATGTTTCGCGCAACAACCTGTGATCCTCGAAGGCAATATCTTGCCGCGTTCTGTGGTAAATCTTCTCATGTTCTGAAAATCCAGGTACGACGGCTTTTTCGCGTCTTTTAGACAAAACTTACACCTGGCCCTCCTGGTAAACATCATTCTTTTTGGTCTTCTCTTTTTCTTCCTGTCATTATTCATCCTTTTCGCCATATCCTACCCTTTCCATTCTACTTTTTGTCGTTTCTGTCATGTAAAGCGCTATTCATCAGAACGGCACCTCATTATTTTCCCCTTTTGTCTTACTGTTATTGCCCATATTCTCAAATGATTCACTGCCCAAGTCCACAGACCCCATCTCATCCTGGTTCGGCATTTCGGCAGACTTGGAAGCCCTTGAGGGCTGTTGTCCGCCTCTCAGGAACTGGACATTATTGGCGATTACTTCCATCGTACTCCTGTTCTGGCCGTCCGGGGTCTGCCAGCTTCTTGTCTTCAATCTCCCCTCAACGAACACAGGGCTGCCCTTGGACAAATATTCACCGCATACCTCAGCCCGCCTGCCCCAGACAACTACCCTTATAAACGAGACCTCTTCCTTTTTCTCACCGGATTGCGAGGCATATACCCGGTTGACCGCCACAGTAAAACTCGTAACGGCTGTCCCGCTTGGAATATATCTTAACTCGGGGTCCCTGGTCAGGTTCCCCATTATGAAAACTCTATTAAAACCCGCTGCCATGATCACACCTCCTAAGCGCTAGATCTCGTCCGCCTCTTTTTTGAATATACTGGTTCTCAGTATGTCTCCGTTTAACTTGCAGGCATTTTCTATTGGCCTGATCTTGGACGGATCCACAGAAAAATCAAGCTTCAGGAATATCCCTTCTTTTTGCTTCTTTATGGGATATGCCGCTTGCCTTTTACCCCAGTTATCCTCTTTGACTATTGTCCCTTTATTCTTCTTTATAGTATCCAGTATATTGGCAATAGCCTTCTCCGCCCTCTGTTCATCCCTTGATTTTAAAATAAACACGCCTTCGTAGTTTTTCATATTAACATATCTCCTTCTTTTGTTCAAGATTAATTGGCCTATCCGACCGGCCTCACTAATTGAACATGTTCATACAGACTTCTATACCGCTGGATATCCATGTCTCAATACCATTCACGGCCTTTTCCAAGACCGTTTTCAGCGCCTTCCGCTCTTCCTTTAAAAAAGGCCTTAATACAAAATCAGATGTATCGCGTATCCGGGTCTCAGACCTTATGCCGACCCTTAAGCGCTGTATATCCGTAGTACCAAGCCGGTCTTGTATTGACTTCAACCCTTTATGCCCTCCGCTGGAACCGTTACCCCTGAACCTGACATTTCCAAGCGGAAGGTCAATATCATCATAAATGACTATAAGGTCATCAATACCCGATATTTTACCCATGGCGCCTTTAACTGATTCACCTGACAAATTCATGTACGTCTCAGGCAATAACATAAGCACGCTTTCACCTTTAATATTACCTGTGCCCGTCAGGCCTTTAAATAAACGTCTACCCAGCCTTATGCGGTATTTTTTGGCTAAAGCCTGGCAAACCATATAACCCGCATTATGCCTGGTATTCTTATATCTTAATCCCGGATTTCCAAGGCCTACTATCAATTTCATTTTTTTATTCGCTCTTCTTATCCTCCTTCTCGGCAGCCTTATCAGCGCCTTCAACCTCGAGCTCTTCACCTTCTTCAGGCTTCTTACCTTTAGCGATAACTTCCGGCTCCAGCATTTCAGCCTCATCAGGGACCTCTTCCTTGACCTCGGCCTTTGCCGGAGGCTTTGCCGTAATGATAACCTGTTCAGGATCCATCAATACCTTCACACCCGGCGGGATCACTAGATCTTTTATGTGAATCGAATCGCCTATTTTCAGGTCAGCGATCTCTGCCGTAAGCCTTTCGGGTATCTGTGTGGGCAGACATTCCACCTCGATCTCCCATATTACGTGCTCTACAATGCCGTCTTCTTTAATAACGGCTTCCGCTTCACCATGTGTGGCAAGGGGGACTTTTACCTTGATCTCCTCGGTGAGGGATATCTCGTTGAAATCAATATGAAGGACCTCGCCTTGCAGAGGATCTGACTGGATCTCCTTGATAATAACAGTCTTTTCCTTGCCTGTCTTCACACCGGAGATCTTAAGGGTAATAAGCACATTCTCACCGGCCTTTGTGTGTAGGGCGTGATATAGCTCCCTGGCGTTTATTTTAAGGTCTACGCCCTCTTTCCCGTCTTTATAACATATCGCGGGGACCAGTCCTTCCCTTCTCATCTTCTTTACCTTGATCTTTCCTTTTTCATCTCTTTTTTCTGCCTTCAGAATCACCTTTTCCATAACCTCATCCTTTCTTGTTTCTTTTGGTTTCCCGTTACCATTCAAGCATTTCTACGCAAACGGCAATAGACGAACAACGAACGACGACCCTTTGACAAGCTCAGGATTGTCCCGAGCGAAACCGAGGGACTAATCAATCAAATAATATGCTTATCGACTGCTCGTTGTGTATCCTCTTAACCGCTTCCGCCAATAACTGCGCGACAGTGACTACTTCGATCTTGTCAATCCTCTTTGTTTGATCCAATAAAATGGTATCTGTGGTAATAAGTTTTTTTATGGGGCTGTATTTTATTCTCTCTATAGCAGGACCGCACAACACAGGATGAGTAATTGCCGCGTAAATGTCAAGCGCCCCGGCGTTTTTTACCGCCTGGGCCGCTTCGACAAGGCTGCCCGCGGTCGCCACTATATCATCCACTATAACGACATTCCTGCCCGCGACCTCGCCCATGATATTCATGACCTCCGTGCTTTTATCATCAATGCGTCTTTTGTCAACAATAGCAAGATCCGCGCCAAAACGCTTCGCGTACGCCCTGGCCATCTTAATGCCTCCGACATCAGGTGAGATCACCGTAAGATTTGGTATCTTCAGGCTCGAAAAATAGTCCACGAAAACATTAACCGAGTACAGATGGTCCAACGGTACATCAAAAAAACCCTGTATCTGTCCCGCGTGTAGATCAATAGTAAGTATCCTGTTCGCCCCCGCGCGTGTTAAAAGATTAGCTACAAGCTTAGCCGTAATAGGAACACGCGGCTGGTCTTTCCTGTCCTGCCTCGCATATCCGAAGTAAGGCAATACCGCGGTTATCCTCGAAGCCGATGCCCTCTTCAGCGCGTCTATTAATATCAAAAGTTCCATCATATTGTCATTGGCCGGATGGCTTGTGGCCTGCAGGACAAAGACATCTTCTCCCCTGACATTCTCGTTGATCTTGACGGAAATTTCACCGTCGCTGAACCTCTCAACGGAGGCGTTTCCCACGTTGATCCTCAACATTTTACATATATCCACAGCTAATGCCCTGTTTGAACTGCCAGCGAATATTTTCATCCTATCTGTCATCACAAGCCTCCTGTAAATTTAGTGCTTTTATCCCGATCCGTTACTTTTCTTATATATTTTTGCCGGTATACCGATAACAGTCGCCCCGTCAGGCACGTTATGATTTTTGGTAACCACACTGCCCGCGCCGACATAGGCCTTCTTTCCTACCCTCACCGGCGCTATCAACCTTGTCCCTATCCCGATAAAAGACCCGTCGCCTATATATGTCCTGTTCTTATTCTTCCCGTCGTAATTAGCGGTTATCGTACCCGCCCCCACATTGATCCCGCTGCCCAATACCGCGTCTCCGAGATAGGTCATATGCTTTATCTTACAATCAGAGCCAACGGTAGTTCTAACAAGTTCACAGAAATTACCAATTTCGTTATTGTCGCCAAGTCTTGTGCCAGGCCTGATATGCGCGAACGGGCCTATCCTGCAGTGTTTTCCTATAACTACGTCTTTGGCGATCACGGTATTCGGATAAACTATAGTATCTTTGCCTATAACCGCGTCCATATCTATATGAGTTGTGGATGGGTCCACTATCGTCACCCCGTCATTCATGCGCCTCAAAAGGATTTTGTCTTTTATTATCCTGTTGGCCACAGCCAGATCCGCCCTGTCATTAACGCCCGTGCCCTCTACGATATCATCAGTAGTTACGGACTTGATCTTTACACCGGCAGCGCTGAAAATATTTATGATATCCGTCAGGTAATATTCACCCTTTTTTCTGTTCACCTTAACCTTGCCCAAATATGAAAACAGCGATGCCGCGTCAAAAACATAAGCGCCGACGTTAATCTCTCTGACGGCCTTTTCATAGCGGGAGGCGTCTTTTTCCTCGACTATCCTTTTTATCTTTCCTTCATCATCTCTTATGATCCTGCCGTAACCGCCCGGATCCGCCATCAATGTTGTCAGTAAGGTGCATCCACAGTTTCCTCTTTTATGCGCCTTCATCATCCTTTTAACCGTAGCCACGCTGATCAGGGGCGTGTCGGAATATAATACCAAAATATCCCCGATGTAACCCTTGAAATATCTCTTGGCAGAGTTGACCGCATCACCACTGCCCAACTGTTTGGTCTGTCTTATAAAAGCATACCCGGAAAATCTTTTCTCTACTTCCCGGGCGCCATGGCCAAGTACCATCACTACATCCTTTACGCCGGCTTTTTTTACAGTGCCGGCCAGGTATGCCAGCATGGGCCTGGAATGGATCTCATGCAGCGGCTTCGGAATAGCCGACTTCATCCTCGTACCTTTCCCCGCCGCCAATATTACGCACGCTGTGTTTTTCATATAAAAAATACCCTTGGTTTCTCAAACATGAAAGCCATACATCACCTTTTGAACAATAGAACAATTGAACATTAGACCGCAATTGAGCATCGGCTCTATCGTTCTATTTTCTATTGCTCAATTGCTCTGCCATTTTCGAGCCTCTCTTCTGGTTCGAGTCCAGGCCCGAAAATGGCTGCCCAGCCAGGACTCGAACCTGGACGCGCAGCTCCAAAGGCTGCTGTGCTACCATTACACTACCGGGCAGTACCCGTTTATTCGTTTATTCGTTCAAGCATTCATTCATCCGTTCATTCGTTTATTCGTTCCTTAATATTTTCAAGTATGTCGCGACCAGACAAACGTCCGATCAACCGTATCCCCACATCGCATCCCGAATCAACAAATAAACTAATATACGAATAAACGAACGTCCGATTTACAGTGTTATGTCCTTACCCTCTATCTCGTCCTCGTTCTCCTCTATAGGGGCCCTTTCGTCCGAAAATCTTATGTTAGGCTTGGCCTGATCCGCTCCTTTTGCCTCGCTCTCATATGCCTCAAGCACCTTTTTCTGGATCTTTTCCCTGCACTCCAGCGTAATCGGATGAGCTATATCTCTATGCTCTGACTGCCTAATGGCTGACGGATTCTGTTCGCCATGCGGCTGGGGCTGTGGCAAACCTGAGCCACACTGATTGCAAAACCTGCTTCTTACCGGGTTCTTATAGTTGCATTTGGGACACGCTTCCCTGACTTTTCTGGATGGCATAGCTACAAATAGTCCCTTGTTGCCCTGTATCACTTTGACATTCCTTACTACAAAACAATCGTCGAATGTCAGCGTAGCGTAAGCCTTCAGCTTTTTGTCGACACCTTCTTTCAGGAATATTCTTACCTCAGTGATTTCCATAACCCATTCTCCTTTCTCATCTCAGTAAGTTTCTGCCACAAATATGCGCCACCCCTTGTTCTGAGAGGTGCGCTTTGTAAATTCATCCCTAACGCCCGCTGCCTCCTTTCTGGTTTCACATACGCAAAATACGCTGGGGCCACTGCCCGAAACTATAGCCTTTTTGCCACAACATACTGACAGACAATCTCTTATATCTTTAATTATGGGTTCATGGTGAAGCACAGTGTTCTCCAGATCATTGTGAAGAATTGCGTTCATCCGGCCCACGTTGTCAACACCTTCAGCGGGGAGACGTATTCTATCAGCACTCATATGCCTTGTCAAGGCCAAACCCTTCATTTCATCGTAGCCCTTATATATATCCTTAGCTAATAATAGTATACTGGGTGTGATAACCACATGCCATAACTTTTTGGTGATCTTTAAGGCTTTTAGCGCATCGCCGCGTAAGGTCCCTATAGCAAAAGGATCATTCCGCAGAAAAAAAGGCACATCCGAGCCTATCTCTGCCCCAAAAGACACAAGATCATTTGCGCTAAGGTTCAATTTCCACAACTTATTCAACCCTTTCAAGACACCGGCAGCATCACTCGAACCTCCACCGAGTCCCGCGGCCACCGGTATATTCTTTTCTAAAGATATCCGGGCACCCAGACCGATCTTGCATTTCTGCCGGAGCAACAAAGCCGCCTTAAAGCATAAGTTATCTTTGCCTTGAGGGATATCGGGCGAATTATGCGTTAATGAGATATTGCCTTCATCAGGCATAATACTGACCTTATCAACAATATTTATCCTTTCAAAGAGCGTTTCAATATCATGGTAACCATCATGCCGTCTTCTTACCACTTTCAAATAAAGGTTGACTTTCGCCGGCGCGAACTCGATTATCATATTGTTCCGTCTCGCGTATTACGTCCTATTTCTTCCTTTTCCGTTTCTCCTTAACGGCCTGTTTCGCTGCCTTGACGATATAACTCGCTGTTATTCCAAAATGTTCATATAACTCATCGGGCTCGCCGGATTCACCGAAATGGTCCCGTACCCCCAGCAGTTTCATTATCACAGGGCATTTCTGCACTATGACTTCCGCTATAGCGCTGCCGAAGCCACCGTATAAAGTGTGCTCTTCAACCGTAACTATAGCCCCGGTCTCTTTAGCGGCCTTTACTATAATATCCCTGTCAATAGGTTTTGGCGTATGTAAATTTATCACCCTCGCCTTGATGCCTTGTTTTCTTAACATATCGGCTGCCTTAAGGGCCTCATATACCATATGCCCACACGCAAAAATTGATACGTCTTTACCCTCTCTCAAGAGGTCCGCTTTCCCTATTTTGAAGGGCTTTTTCTCATCGGATACTACCGGGACAGCGTTCCTGCCTAACCTAATATAAACCGGGCCTTTGTCTTTCGCAGACGCTATGGTCGCTTTCCGGGCCTCAACCGCATCACACGGCACGATTATTTTCATGTTGGGAAGCATCCTCATTAACGTTATTTCTTCGAGGGCTTGATGCGTTGCCCCATCCGGTCCAACGGAAATACCTCCATGCGTCCCACCTATCTTGACATTCAAGTTCATGTAGGCGATAGAGATCCTGATCTGGTCCCAGGCCCTGCCGCTGGCAAACACACCGAATGTGCAGGCAAAAGGCGTTTTCCCGGATAACGCGAAACCCGCCGCGGCACCGAACATATCCTGCTCAGCGACACCAAAGCCTATAAACCTGTCCGGATATTCTTTTTTGAACCAGGCGGCCCTTGTCGAGTCAGTCAGATCGGCGGAGAGGACCAGAACGTTTTTATCCGCTTTCCCCAGGTCAAGAAGGCCTTTACCAAAGCCGTCCCTTGTGGGGCTCATTTTTTTCGTATCCATTATTCTCCTTTCATTTTGGGCCTTGAGCTTTGGGCCTTGGGCTTTGGGCTATGTGACTACTGGCACAAAGCACATGGCGCATGACACAAGGCTCAAGGCCCAAAGCCCAAAGCCCAAGGCCCAAAGCCCATTACATCCCACCCATAATAGCGTCTATGCCCAAACGATTTCTCTTGAATGAAAAAAGTTCATCCCGTGATAACAGTATCCTGTCATTAGTATTTACATCCATGACCCTCACCAAATTGAAATCCTTAAAACTATACCCATAAAGGCAATCACTAACCTCTCTTAAAACGTTCTCAAAGACTACCCGTTTATCCCCCGCTTCGCCCAGGATCACAAGCACCTCATGCGGATTTATATCAAAACTAACGTCTAACACGGTACCTTCCCGTTCATCATTGAAACTCGCCTCTACAGAACGTACAAGATACCCTTTCTTGAGATCCTCTTCCTGCCCGAACCTGAGCCTCACCCTGTGGGATATCTGTTCAGACAAAAATTCCAGCATTGTGATATCCTTAACAAAAAAACGCCCTTCCCAATAACCGAAATCCTTAACGCCTAAAGGCGGGCTCCTGAAAAGGTCGTTGATCACAGCCTCTTTGATTTTGGGATCTATTTCCGCTTTTTCAAAGATCTCTTTTTCCTTCATTAATTCCTTTATTTCCTGTTCTTTCCTTGATTGGGGGTTAATGGTCAGGTCTATGAGGGACCTTTTATAAAATTCGCCCCGTGAAATATCGGAGAGATATACCCTCTTTACGTCGTTGACATATTTGATCACTATCAGTTGAAAATCCGGCATCCTGACATCCTGAGCTATCACGCAATAATAATTGATAACAGCGTCTGTGCTCAATACTACCCGGGTAACGGAAAATATCACATCATGGATTATCTCATTAGCCTCTTCGTTGATCATCAGCGTCATGTCCAGAAGGCTGGGCAAAGGGATGAATATAGCGAGGGTCTTCCCGAAAAGCTCAGACTCAACTTCTATATTATACTCGTTCAGGCAGAGATCGACAACAGCCTGTGTGAGTGTCTCTTTCGGGTAGGTTGGGGCATTGTCACATCCCGTGAGCGTAAAACAAATAGCTGTTACAAGAAAAATGCGCAAAATTTTCATTGTGCTATCCAGACGAAGAAAACTTCTTCTTCTCCTTGTTGTATTCCTTGAATATCGCTTCTATATCATCGAAATCCAGTTCTTCTTTCTCAAGAAGCTCCTTCGCGAAACGATCCAATATCACGCGCTCGTTTTTTAAAAGCTGTTCGACTTCGGATAAACAATCCTGTATAATCTTCTGTGTATCCATATTCAATTTATATTTTATGTCTTCGGACAACTGTTCCGAAGGTATTTGGTCATAATCTCCGACAAAACCGGAGTGCCCCATGCCCCATTCCCACACCATGGAATGCGCCACAGCCATAGCCTTTGAAAAATCACTGGATACGCCGCTGGAGGTAGCCCCCTTTATTATCTTTTCTGCCACGTAACCCGCGAGGCTTACTTTAATATCGGCCAATATCTTTTCCTTGCCGAGCGTATGCAATTCCTCTTTTGGATGCTTCCATACCACGCCCAAGGCGCCTCTTCTCGGAATTATCGACGCCTTGAATACGTCTTCCGTCGGATGCAGCATATAGACAACTATCAGGTGTCCGGATTCATGATAAGCCACCATCTCTTTTTCTTCCCGGGTCATTGTTATCTTATGCTTTATTCCCAGGTCTATTCTTTCGAACGCCTCGCTAAGCTCCTTCATGCTTACCTGGTCTTTTCGCCGCCTTGTGGCTATAAGCGCCGCCTCGGTAACTAAGCTGGCTATATCAGCCGGTGATTTATAAACAGCGCGTCTTGCCAGTCGCCCGATATTGATATCACCGGAAACCTTTACTTTGCTTAAATAGTACTTGAATATCTTTTCCCTGTCTTCCAAGCCGGGTATACTTATATAGATCTTCCTGTCAAAACGGCCCGGCCTTAACAAGGCCTTATCCAAGGAGTTCTCCGGCGCGTTAGTGGCCCCGATTATCACGATATTGCCGCCCTTTTCTTTTAAACCGTCCATCTCCACGAGAAGCTGGTTCTGCGTAGAGTTCGTTTCCTGGCCTCCCCACGGGCCATATTGCCTGTTCCTGCCTATCGCGTCCAGCTCATCTATGAACACTATACAGCCGCCGTAACCATAGGCCAGGTTCCTGGCCCTTTTAAAGAGTTTCCTTACGCGCGAGGCGCCTACCCCCACAAAAATTTCGGTAAATTCGCTTCCGGACATGGAAATAAACGGAAGCCTGGCTTCTGTCGCTATAGCCTTAGCCAGGTATGTTTTACCACAACCGGGAGGCCCTATCATAAGAAGCCCTTTGACGACCCTTCCCCCTATCTGGGTAAGTTTTGTGCGGTCACGTATAAGCTGAACTACTTCCCATGCCTCCTGCTTGGCATCTTCCATGCCTATAACATCCTTCCACCTGATATCGATGCCTTTACCCTTTATAGGCGCTTTGTCCATTGTGGCAAAACCTTTACCATAATGGATCCACCATATCAATAGGACAAAAACAAGCGAATGAAATCCCATCATAAGCATCTGGAAAGGCGCTGTGGCAAGGGTCAAATGCCTGTAAAAAGACTCCAAGGACATCAGCCCTACATAAGCCAAAACCACCAAACCCACTACCGCCATTATGATAATTACCTTCATCCAATGCTGCTTCATCCACATTACAAAGATTCGCCAGATCATATTTTTAATTTCTCCTCATCTAGTTCTTTTAAAGCTTTTTCATAATCCTCTTTTTTGGGCGCCACACCATGCCACTTGACCTGATTCTCCATAAACGAAACACCGGAGCCCTTAATAGTATGAGCTATAATAACCTGGGGCTTATTCTTAACCTGACCGGCTTTTTCAAACGCCTTTACCAGAGATTCTATGTCATGGCCATCGACCTCGATAGGTTCCCACCCGAAACTCGACCATTTATTATCGTACTCCACCATATCTTTAACGTCACAGCAAAAACCGTCTATCTGCAATTTATTATAGTCTATGACCGCGCAGAGATTGCTCAATTTATAGTGGCTGGCAGTCATGGCGGCTTCCCATACCTGGCCTTCATTTGTCTCGCCGTCTCCCAGTATACAATAGATCCTTGAATCGATCCCATCCATACGGTTAGAAAGCGCCATTCCGTTGGCTATGGATAACCCCTGTCCCAGGGATCCGCTGGATATTTCAAGCCCGGGAAGGCCTAACTGAGGATGCCCCTGCAATCTGCTGCCAAGCTTTCTCAAGGTCCACAATTCTTTCCGTGGAAAATATCCCCTGTCGGCCAATATCGCGTATAGAGCCGGACACGCGTGGCCCTTGGAGAGTAAGAGTTTATCCCTCTCCTTCCATGACGGCCTTTTAGGATCATACCTCAACACACAATAATACATGGCGACCAATATCTCTACCAGTGACAATGATCCGCCGGGATGGCCGCTGCCCGCGTAATATAACATGGTGATGATATCTTTACGTATATCTATCGCCTTTTTCTTTAACTCCTTGATATTTATTTCTTGTGTGATCATAGCCTCCTTCATGTTGCTCCAATGCTATCGCGGTATAAGCACATTGTTCCGCTCTACTTTTTCAATCTTACCCTTCACCCGCTCCTGCTTAGGATCGATCTCAAGAGACCTTTTCCACTGGACAATCGCCTCTTCAGTCATGTTCAGTTTATAATACGCGTCACCCAGGTGGTCGCGGATTATAGGGTCATCCCCCTCTTTTTCAGCCGCTAATTTGAGCTGCTCAAGCGCCTTTTCAAATTCTTCCCGCTTGTAGTATATCCACCCGAGACTGTCAATATACGCGCCGTTATCGGGATCCAGTTCCAAAGCCTTTTGTATCAGCGCGAACGCCTCATCCAGATTTTTTCCTTCCTCAGCGAATGTATAACCCAAATAATTGTACGCCTCATGCATGTTCGGATCATGATGTACGGCTTTCCTGAAGGCCTCTATCGAAAGTTCTCTCTTGCCTAATTTTTCATAGGCGATCCCAAGATAAAAATATAAAAGTCCGTCCTTCTCGTCTATCTTTAAGCCCTTCTTTAAGGCCCGGAGGCCAAGGTCATATTTATCAATCAAAACATATGTGTGGCCCAGCATAGCATAAAGATTGGCGGACTCCAGCTTTTTCCCGATTGCCTTCTTTAGCACCTTGATGGCTTTTTCATATTCTCTATATTTTAAATACAAAGAGGCAAAGGTCATATAATGCTCGGCCTCTTCAGGAAAGGCCTCGATCACCCTTTCAAACTGTTCTATAGCCTCATTCTTCTTGCCAAGATTATGATAAACCCTCGCTAATCTCGAATATATGACGGCGTTATCCGGCTCCAAGGAAACAGCCTTCTTATAAATACCTTCCGCCTTCTCGTAATCTTTTTTTATCTCGTAAAGAAGCCCAAGCGCCATGTGAGCGGCTAGATATCCGGGCGCTAATTCTAAGGTTTTCTTGACCTCCAGAATGGCTTTATCCATTTCATTTAGCTTTACATAAATTATCCCCAGATTAAAATGTATGACAGGGGAATCGCCCTTGGTCTCTAATATCTTTTTGTATATCGAGACTGCCTCATCCAGCCGGTCCTGAACGAGGAACAAGTCAGCCAGAGACACAAGCGCTTTCAGGTTTTCAGGATTTTGTTGTATCACAAGTTCATATTCAGCCTGGGCCTTTTCAAAATCACCCTGGATCGTATATATAAGCGCCAGGATATAATAAGGCGCGACCCTGTCAGGGTCAAGCATTTTGGCGCGGTTCAATTTCTCTATAGCCTTTTTCTCCTCACCCGCGACAAGGTAATTCATGCCTATCCTGGTATAAAGCCCCGCGTTATTTTCGTCAAACTCAAGGGCCTTTAAATATTCATTCAGCGCGTCCTCTTTTTGCCCCTCGTTTTCATAGAGCACACCCATGATGTAATGAGAAAATACCCCTGAGAGGTTCTTTCTCATCCCGATCTTTTCGGGAGAGATCTGGACATCTTTCCCGTATTCCACCATAGAATTTAACGAAAAAGCCGCGTTAAATGTTACAGGGAAAAATATAACACAAAAGGCTGTTAGAAAGCTCTTCAATTTAATCAAAAACACGCTGTTTACCTGTTTCTCTTCTTGTGCCTATCCCTTCTAAGTCTTTTCTTTCTCTTATGGGTCTTTATCTTGTGTCTTTTCCTTTTTCTTCCGCAGGGCACTTCTGTCACCTCCTTTTCTAATTGATGACTTTATTTAAGGGGTACTCAATAATACCTTGAGCGCCCGCCTTTTTCAGTTTAGGGATCAACAGCTTTACCTCTCTTTCGCTGATGATCGTATCCACATCATACCAATCTTCTTGTGTCAGGCATGAGATAGTCGGCGTCTTCATCGCGGGCAGTAACGAAAGTATCGTATCTAAATTATTTTTCGGGACGTTCATCTTCAGGCCGACCTTATCCTCAGCGAGTATGGCGCCCTTTAACAGCAGTATTATCCCCTCTATCTTTTTTCTCTTCCATGGATTTTTCATGGCCTTTTTGTTAGCGATGAATTGCGTAGTGGATGTGCATATAGTATCCATTATCTTTAAGTCGTTTGCCCTCAAGGATGTCCCGGTCTCAGTCAACTCCACTATAGCGTCTATACCCATCCTGGTTTTGACCTCTGTAGCGCCCCAGCTGAACTCTATGTCCGCGGCTATGCCCTTAGACTTAAAATATTCCCTTGTGACATTGACCAATTCCGTCGCGATCTTTTTGCCCTTAAGCTGTTTGGCGGACTTTATGTTTGACTTGTTAGACACCGCAAGCACCCATCGGACAGGCCTCATGCTCTGCTTCGCGTAAACAAGGTCCGCGACCCTGACAACATCAGATCTGTTCTCCAATACCCAGTCGTTTCCCGTAATGCCGCAATCGATTATGCCGTCTTCGACATACCTAGACATCTCCTGGGCGCGGAACATGACCGCCTCCATCTCCTCGTCATCTATCGAAGGGAAATAACTGCGGGAGGACACCGCGATATTAAAACCGGCCTTTTTAAAAATCCTTACCGTGCTTTCCTGCAAACTTCCTTTCGGTATGCCGATCTTCAGTTTCATGATAAATCCTTATCTATTTGATTTTTAACTTCCTTTTTCTTCCTTTTCCTTGAGTATATCTTGCCGCTTCTTTTGACACGGGTTCTTGGGTTTATTCTCCAAGACTTCCTGACAGAGATTTTACGCTTTTTCCCACCCATAAGGATAACAACAATTCTATATTATATCCATTATAGTGTCAATATCATAATACTGGCAACGGCTAATGGGCCGTAAGCCTTGTGCTTTGGGCTCTGTGCTATGTGACTACTGGCACACAGCACACGGCACAAAACGCAAGGCTCATGGCACAAAGCGCATGGCTCATGGCACAAAGCCCAAGGCTCATGGCACAAAGCGCATGGCACGTTATATGCGCGCCAGGTCCATGCGCAGATCGGTGCGCTCTGACATCTGGTCTATCCATTTTCTCATGGCCTCGGATTTTTTCATTGAAAGGACGCGGTTGGTATATTCATCCTTTTTCTTTTCAAACTCCGCCTCATCGATGTCCCGGAACTCATCGAGCCTCGCTATGATATACCCTTTACGCGTCTTGAACGGTTCGGACGACACTTCCGGTTTCTCTTTGAACACCTTATCGAGTATATCAAACGCGGTCCCTACACCATCAACGTAATCGTATCTAGATATCAATTCCGTCCGCAAGAGGTTCAGTTTGAATGTCTTTTTGGCGTCTTCAAGAGAATTGCCGCCGGCGCGTAAAAAGGCCCGGACCTCCTCCGCCTTTTTAAAAGACAGCTCATCAGCCTCCATATCTTTAATCTTGGCCTCTATCACAGGCCTGACCTCATCCATTGTTTTTATCCGAGCCTTCACCTTATCGTCTATCCTTAAGATATAGAGCGATCCGCTTGCGGATTCATCGGCAAAAAGGTCAATAGCGCCTTTTTCCATGCCGAATATCACATCATAGGTGCTTTTAGAAAAATTGAACTTGGCCGGAGGGCGATTCCTGAAGAACAGGCCGCTGTCCTGGACAACTCTCCGGTTCTCTTCAGCCAGCTCCTGGAATCTGCCGGGCTCTTTCTTTATCTTATTAAATATCGGATTGACTATCCGGATAAGCTCTTGCCTTTCCAGGGCGTTAGAATACGGAAAATCAATGTAAGAAAAGCTTACCTGGCCCGGGACAATAAACTCATTTCTTTTTGACGAGTAATAACGCTCAATATCTGAATTGTCCACAACGACCTCGTCCATGAAGTCCGCTTTGTCTATCCTGATATAGGATATCTTGCCTTTCTCGAATTCCTTTCTGAAGGCCTCCTTGGCCTCCTCATCCGTCGCTTTAACATCTTTGAGGGCATCTTCCTCTATTTTGGATATCTTAAGAAGCTCCCTCATATGCTCCTCAAACTTTCTTGCTTTTACACCTAAGACCCTTGAGACAAAATAGTCATAGAACTTTTGGTCGAATATGCCCTGCCTCAGAAACAGCGGATAAGCGGTAATAAAATCAACGACCTCTTTATCGGATATCCTTATTTTCCTTCTTTCGGCTTCCTCCAGCTTGATGAGCTTTATCCAGGCCATCCTGTTCAGTGATGCCCTGTTCTTCAGCATGCTCTCCAATATCTGGTCCTGCCCCATGAAACGAAGCACCATATCTATTTGCACACCCCGCTGTACCTTCAGGAATTCGTCTAAGGTTATCTTTTGTTTACCTATTGTTCCGACGATACCACTGGTTAACCGCCTCCTCCTGATATCCCCGGCGCCCCATAACGTGAATGCCAGTGTGATGATAACAGCCAGCACCATCAATATACGTTTTTGGATCTTCTTTTTACGCAAAATGTTCAGCATTACCTCTGCTCCTTTAACCCCATGCGTAGTATCACAGGGATTTTTACGGTCTTACTTCAAGAATTTCTTGAGCTCTTTCATGAACTGTGACACATCTCTGAACTGCCTGTACACGGAAGCGAACCTTACATACGCGATCTCATCCAGTTCATACAGGTATTTCATTACAAGTTCACCGATCTCCTTTGAATCAACCTCCTTATCAAATTTCCTCTGTATCTGCTTTTCGATCTTATCGACTAAGGCCTCTTGCTTCTCTATAGGTATAGGCCTTTTTTCACAGGCCTTGATTATCCCCGAAAGAAGCTTCTTCCTGTCAAAGGCCTCTCTCCTGTCATCCTTCTTTATTACCATGAAAGGGATCTCTTCGATATACTCATACGTGGTAAACCGACGTTCACACTTCAGGCATTCTCTCCTCCGCCGTATGCTATGACCGGCATTCGAGCTCCTGGAATCAATGACACGGTCTCTTCTGGATCCGCAATATGGACATTTCATCGCTTGTCTTCCCGTTTACTAGCTAATCCCTGTTTCTTCGTTTTCCAATAGTTCGCACACGAACCCCCGCCTGCCTCAGGAAGTCCTGTGACATCGCGTCCGGATAGCCCCCTGCTATAACAACCTCTTTGATCCCCGCGTTTATGATCATCTTGGCGCATATTATACACGGCTGTATCGTGGAATAAATGATAGCGCCATTCACACTGGTCCCGTGCAGGGCAGCCTGCAAAAAGGCATTTTGTTCGGCATGCAAACCGCGGCACAGCTCATGACGCTGTCCCGAAGGGACTTTCAACTCCTCCCTAAGGCATCCTGTTTCAGCGCAATGGGGAGTATTTGCCGGCGCGCCGTTATACCCCGTAGCGAGTATCTTCCTGTCCCTTACCAGCACCGCGCCGACCTTTCTTCTAAGGCATGTTGAGCGCGTTGACACCAGATCCGCTATTGAAATAAAGTATTCGTCCCAGGACGGACGTATCCTTTTTGTTTTGCCCTTATTCACCGGAGGCCCTCCATATATTCGATCATATCGGCATAAAGAGGGAATTTTCCCACCAGTTTTAAAACTTTTTCTTTGACACCATTTATTGCCCTGGCATCGTCAGCGTTAGTCACCACCTCATTTATCAGGCCGGCGATCTGTTCCATCTCATTCGTACCCATACCCCTGGTAGTCACCGCGGGAGTGCCCAATCTAACGCCGCTCGTTATAAAGGGGCTCTTATCATCGAACGGGATCAGGTTTTTATTAACGGTAATATTGGCCTTATCTAAAGACTGGGCCGCGTTTTTTCCCGAGATATATTTATTCCGGAGATCGACAAGCATTAAATGCGTATCTGTCCCGCCTGAGACTATCCTATAGTCCAACGCGCTCAATGCCTGAGCAAGCGTCTTTGCATTGCGCACAATCCTTTTCTGGTACTCCGCAAATTCCGGCTTCAACGCCTCTCCGAGAGCGATAGCCTTTGCCGCGATCACGTGCATCAAGGGCCCGCCCTGTATGCCCGGAAATACTTGCGCGTCTATCCTTCTGGCAAACTCTTCGCGGCAGAATATCATTCCGGCCCTTGGCCCTCTTAATGTCTTATGCGTTGTCGTCGTTACGAATTCCGCATAGGGAATAGGGCTGGGGTGTACACCCGCCGCGACAAGCCCGGCAAAATGAGCCATATCCACAAATAAATACGCGCCGACCTTGTCACATATCTCCCTGAACTTCTTGAAATCCAATATCCTTGGATACGCGCTGGCGCCGGCAAGGATCATTTTGGGTTTCCTGCGCTTTGCCATGTCCATGAGCTCATTGTAATCAATCGTCTCGGTCTTACGATTAAGCCCGTAAGAGATCACGTTGTAAAGCTTCCCTGAAAAATTATGGGGGTGGCCGTGGCTTAAATGCCCGCCGCAAGCAAGATCAAGGGCCATCACCTTATCTCCGGGATCAAGCACGGAGAAATATACCGCCATATTCGCCTGTGTGCCGCTGTGAGGCTGGACATTCGCGTGTTCGGCCCCGAAGAGCTTTTTTGCCCTGTCGATGGCCAACCTCTCCACAACATCGACATATTCACAACCGTTATACCAGCGCTTCCCCGAATACCCTTCGGCATATTTATTCACCATAGAAGAGCCCTGCGCTTCAAGGATGGCGGGACTGGCAAAATTCTCACTGGCGATCAATTCAATATTATTGTTTTGCCTCTTTGTTTCATTAAGGATAGCATCAAATACTTCCGGATCCTGTTTTTTTAATACTTTCAATTTAACGCTCCATATCTTTGATTTGCATAACCCTTCTCTGATGCCTTCCCCCTTCCGCATCGGTCTTGAGGAACGCATCTATTATATCTTTTGCCTCTTTCAGCTTGACCCTTTTAGCGGCCAGGCTTAATACATTACAATCATTATGCCGCCTGGAAGAAATGGCCTCCTCCTCCGTGCCGCATACGGCGCTTCTTACACCTTTTACTTTATTGGCGACTATAGCCATGCCAAAGCCTGTCTTGCATATCAATATGCCGAAATCAGATCCCCCATTACCCACGTTTTCGGCAGCCTTTGCCCCATATTGCGGGTAATCACACGATTCGACGGAATTTGTGCCGAAATCTTTTACTTTATGGTTATTTTCCCCAAGGTATTTTTTGATCTCCTCCTTCAGAATAAATCCGCCGTGGTCAGCCGCCAAGGCTATGGTTAAGTTCGAAGCCATTTTATAAATCCCTCCGTTGATTCCTTTATTATTTCCAGAATATCCCTATAAAAATCTATCCCCCTGCCTATCGGATCGGGAACGCCGTTTGACTCAGCATTTTCTTGAAACTTCCTGAATAAAAATACTTTTGTGTCCGCTTTGGGATAAAGCGAGATCACCGCGCTCCTATGATGAGGTTCCATAACCAAAATTATATCCGCCCATTTAACAAGGCCTTTATCCAACAAAGAAGATTTATGGCCGCTCACGTCCACATTGATCTCTTTCATCGCCAGGACCGCTTCCCGGCTCGGGCAAAGCCCCGGAAAAGCCGCTGTCCCTGCCGATAAGACATCCATCTCTCTTCCCAGCGCATTAAAACAGGCCCGCATATAACCTTCAGCCATCACGCTCCTGCAGCTGTTGCCCGTACATACAATAAGGACTCTTGATATTTTCGATTTATCTATCAATTATAAACCCTTGCTACATATGCCGCTGATATCATTTTGGGAAATGGCGCCTTTTCTCAGGATCTTATACGGAAAATTCGTCGCGTCAATTATGGTGGACGCGGTGCCTATTTTCGTTTTTCCCCCATCCAGAACAGCCTCGATCTTTCCATCCAGTTCCTTTAATACATCCCTGGCGGACCTCGGTGCCCTGCGCCCTGAGATATTCGCGCTCGGGGCCACTATGGGCCTGCCTGTCCTATCTATCAATTCTTTCGCGATAGGATTCTCGGGCAGCCTGAAAGCCAGCGTACCCTTTTTCTTTTTAAGGCCGAGCACTATCGTTAACGGGCCGGGCCAGAATTTATCTATAAGTTTGCCTATCAAAAAAGGGATATTGCACTCAAAGGCCTCAATATCATCTACCTTTGAGATATGTACGGTAAGAGGCTTATTCCGCGGGCGCCTTTTGACCTTATACAACTTATCTATGGCCTCTTTGTTGTCATAAACCGCCGCTAATCCGTATACCGTTTCAGTCGGAAAAGCTACCAGCCCTCCTGATCTGAGTATATTACAGGCCGCATCTATCTTGTTCGGTTCCGGCCTCTTTTTGTTTATTCTTATAACCTGTGTTTTAACTTCTTTTGGTAAAACCATTGTGTGCCTTGAAAAAACTATACGTTAAGGCCAATATTCTTTTTCCGGACTTTCTTTACAAGGTCTTTCTTAAGACCTTCAAGGCGTTTTTCCATTTTTGCGCTGCTGACACCCAGGACCTGGCAGGCCAATACGCCGGCATTCTTTGCCCCCGCCTCACCGATCGAGACTGTAGCAACGGGCACACCGCCGGGCATCTGTACGGTCGACAGAAGCGAATCCATACCCTTAAGCGCCTTACTCTCCATTGGGACACCGATCACAGGCAGGGTCGTATGGCTGGCCACAACCCCCGCAAGGTGCGCGGCGCCTCCTGCCCCTGCTATTATAACCTTTATGCCCCTTTTCCTGGCCTGCTTAGAGAACTGCGCCACCTCATCCGGAGAACGATGCGCCGACATGATCTTTACTTCGTATGGGACATTGAGATCTTTAAGCACTGAAACCGCGTTCTTCATTACCGGCAGGTCCGAGTCACTGCCCATGATAATCGCAACTATCGCTTTTCCGCTCATAAGAACACCTCTTTAGTTTCTAATGAGAATTTGTTTCTTTTCTCATTGTGAAATCCGCGTTTGTTCCGGATTTGGCGTATGCGGTGCCTATCGCCTTAAAAGCTATATCATTCCGAAAGTAAATATTATCAAAATTGACCTTAGCGGTTCCCTGGTATGCCGTGTCAATAGCCTCATTTATACTGCTGCCGAGACCGACGACATTCAAGACCCTTCCGCCATCCGTAATCACCTTACCGTCCGTGACCTTTGTGCCGGCATGAAAGCAAAAAGTATTTTTCGTCCTGTCGAAATATTCCAACCCCAGGACAGGGTAACCCTTTTTATATTTTCCCGGATATCCCTCGGAAACCAGCACAACGGCTACGCAAAACCTTTCATCCCACTCAATAACCTTGCCCGGCAGCCCTCCTGATACACACGCGTTCATGAGTTCGACCAGATCCGTCTTCATACGCGGAAGGACTGCCTGTGTCTCGGGATCGCCAAATCTCACATTGAACTCGAGCACCTTGGGGCCGTCTTCGGTAACCATTATACCGGCATATAAAACGCCTGTATAGGGGATACCATCTTTATACATACCCTCTATCATCGGCCTGATAATACTTTTCAATATCTTCGAATACATATCCCTGTTTACAATAGGCGCCGGTGAATATGCCCCCATCCCCCCGGTATTAGGCCCTTTATCACCTTCGAATACGCGCTTATGGTCCTGGCTTGATTCCAGCACCAATACATCTTTACCGTCGGAGAGAGAGAGTATGGACGCCTCTTCGCCTGAAAGGGCCTCTTCTATGACAACCTTGCCGCCCGCCTCACCGAATATTCTCTTGACCATGGCATCGTCTATCGCCTCCAAGGCCTCTTTTATCGTACCGGCAACCGTCACGCCTTTACCCGCCGCCAACCCATCCGCTTTGATCACAATAGGCGCGCCCTTTTCTAAAACAAACCCTTTAGCCTTATCGGCATTATCGAATACCTCAAATTCGGCCGTAGGAATTTTATATTTTCTCATCAGTTCTTTAGCGTATGATTTACTTCCTTCCAACCTGGCCGCTTCCCTCGACGGGCCAAAAACCTTCAAACCCTTTTCCTTAAAGACATCCGCTATCCCTTCGACAAGCGGCGCCTCGGGCCCGATTACGGTCAGGCCTATTTTTTTCGACAACGCGAAATCCAACAACTTATCGATCTGGTCCGCCTTTATATCAATGTTTTTACTGACCCGCGCGGTGCCCGCATTTCCTGGCGCGCAAAATATTTTTTCCGCCAAAGGTGATTTGGATATCTTCCAGCACAAGGCATGTTCGCGTCCGCCGGAACCCACAACCAGTATATTCATCCACCGCTCCTATTTTCATCGTGCTCCGTGCTTTGAGCCATGTGCTTTGAGCTCTGTGTTATGTGACTACTGGCACACGGCACAAGGCTCACGGCGCGGAGCACGACCCGCTTTACGAATCGATGAGCTCGACCCTGCGTTTACCGTTTATCACTTCTCCGATAAGCCAGCTGTCGAGTTTGAATTTCTCAAAAAGTATCCTCCTGGCCTTCCACGCTGTTTTCTTAGAGACTATCATCACAAGGCCTATACCCATATTAAAGGTCTTGTACATTTCCTCATCGCTTATGTTGCCCCTGTTTTTCATGGTAACGAAAACATCCGGGATCTGCCAGGCATGCTTAAATATTACCGCAACCTTTTTATGCGGCAGTATCCTGATGATATTATCAAAAAAACCTCCTCCGGTAATATTCGCTATGCCTTTAACATCGATATTCTTAATAACCTCACGCACCGGCCTAACATATATGAATGTCGGCTTCAGCACCTCTGACCTCAAAGATCCGGTCAGCTCTTTTCTGGAAAAAATATTCCTTACCATGGAATAACCGTTAGAGTGGAGGCCGCTGGACTGCACCCCAAGGATAAGATCCCCTTCGCCAATACGCGAGCCATCGATTATATTTGCCCTGTCCGCAATGCCCACTGAAAAACCGGCGATATCATAGATACCTTCGTTGTACATGCCCGGCAGCTCAGCGGTTTCGCCGCCAATCAAAGCCGTATCCGCAAGCCTGCATCCCTCGACTATTCCTTTTATAACGTCACGCATAACCTTCGGCTTTAGTTTACCGCTAGCAAAATAATCCAGAAAAAACAAAGGCTCCGCCCCGCATGTAATGAGATCATTTACGCACATGGCTACCAGGTCTATGCCTATCGTGTCATGCCTGTTCGCCCACTGGGCTATCATAAGCTTCGTGCCGACACCATCTGTCGAGGCTATTAAAACAGGATCTTTATACTGCGACAGGTCAGGCTTGAAAAATCCGCAAAACGCGCCTATATTGTCCATCCACCCTTTCCTTTTGGTCATGGCTATCATAGGCTTTATATTATCGATCAGTTTGTTCGCCTTATTTATGTCAACCCCTGATTTTCTATATGTAAATCTTTTCATGGCCGGCTTACTTCTTTCCTACTACGATATCCAGCATTTCTTTATACGTCTCTTCGACACTGCCGAGGTCACGCCTGAACCTATCCTTATCCATTTTTCTTCTGGTCCCCTTCTCCCAGAACCTGCAGGTGTCAGGGGAGATCTCATCACCTAAAAGCACCTTATCCTTGTGACGGCCGAATTCAAGTTTAAAATCAACCAGATCCAGCCCTCTGTCCAAGAAGAATCTCTTAAGTATGTTATTGATCTCAAACGACCGGTCCCTTATAGTATCCAGTTCATTTTCTTTGGCGAGGTCCAAGGCCTTGATGTGATATTCATTGATGAGCGGATCATGCAGTTTATCCTCTTTGTAGTGATATTCCAGGACCGGACATCTTAATCCTGTGCCTTCCTCTATGCCAAGAAGCCTTGACATCCCACCAGCTACGATATTGCGGATAGTCACTTCGATGGGGATGATCTTAAGCCTTTTGACAAGCATCTCTTTATCACTTAAAAGTTTTACAAAATGCGTCGCGATACCCTTCGATTCAAGCAGTTCAAATAAACAGGCTGATATCTTATTGTTAACGATACCCTTGCCGACTATCGTACCCCGCTTAGTAGCGTCAAAGGCAGTCGCGTCGTCCTTGAACTCCTGCACTACCAGGTCCGGATCATCGGTAGTATAAATTTTCTTGGCTTTTCCCTCATAAACCATCTCTATTTTCTTCATGGAGTTTTCTCCTTTCTTTACCACAGCGTTTAGCTGCTGGCTTACGATTTCCTTTAGCGTATCCTTCTTCGTCTAAACGCTATCCGCCATACGCTAATAAAATCTATAGCCTGTTATATCCCGACTTTCCTGAATATATGGTCCACATGCCTCAAATGATATTGGAGATCCCCGCAGGCCGTGATCTCTTTCGAGGACATGTGTGTCCTGAGGCGTTTATCCTGAAGAAGTGCCTCCAGAAATGGCTTTCTTTTCGATATGACTTCGAGAGCCGCGGCCTGAATAATATCATACGCCATGCCGCGGGTCAACCCCTTCTTGATCAACTCCAGCATTACATGCTGGGAAAATATTACACCCTGGGTCTTTTCCAGGTTTTCCTTCATCCTGTCAGCATTGACTAATAACTTGTCCACAAGCGTTGCCATTTTGTTCAGCATATAATCCAGCAATATCGTGGAATCCGGTATGATCACCCTCTCTACGGATGAATGTGAAATATCGCGTTCGTGCCATAAAGGCATGTTTTCCATGCCGGCTAAAGCATTTGCCCTCAATATACGGGCAAGACCGCAGATCCTCTCGCATAGAATCGGGTTCTTTTTGTGAGGCATGCTCGAGGATCCCTTCTGAGTGGAAGCGAAAAATTCCTGTACCTCTCCGATCTCTGTCCTTTGCAGGGACCTGAACTCAGTCGCGAATTTTTCCAGGCTTGTCGCGCATATCGCGATCGCGTTCAAATACTGGGCATGCCTGTCCCTCTGTAATATCTGACTGGAGACCTTAGCGGGTTTTAACCCTAACTTCTTGGTTACATATTCCTCCACATAAGGATCAACATTACCGTAAGTGCCGACCGAACCGGATATCTTGCCATACGCTATTACACTCCGCGCCCGCTTCAGCCTATCCAGATTCCGTCTGGTCTCATCATAGAATAAGGCCATCTTTATTCCAAAACTTATGGGTTCGGCATGCACCCCGTGTGAACGGCCTATCATGATCGTCCGCTTGTAACGCCTGGCCTTACGCTTGAACGAGCGCATCAATCTTTTAGTGTCGTCTATAAGGATATCCATAGCCTCGACCATCATAACAGACAGGGAAGTGTCCAGCACATCACTGGAGGTAAGGCCATAGTGTATATATTTAGCTGATTCTCCGACATATTCGGATAAACTCAGCACAAATGATACAACATCGTGGTTAGTCTTTTTTTCTATTTCCTTTATCCGCTCGACATTGATCCTGGATTTTTTCTTGATCTGGAACAGGTCCTGCTTGGGTATGGTCCTAAGCTTAGACAGGGCCTCACATGCCAGTATCTCTACTTTCAGCATCTTCTCGAACTTATTCCGTTCAGTCCATATCCGGGACATGCGGGGTAATGAATATCTCTCTATCATAGCAGGTATCTTATACCATATATGGTATATAAAGTCAATCGTTTACAAACGGACAACAAATGGTAATTACAAATTCCTAATAGCAAATGACAAATGAATGCCAAATGCCAAATTTACCTACGATGTTTGTGATTTGTAATTATTAATTCATTTGACATTTGAAATTTGTTATTTGTCATTATCGGATGGATAACCATTAATGTTTCTGCTGTTGTTCCGTAAATAGCCGGATCTTCTCGACGTCCTTCCAGTCTATAGATAGGAATTTTACGCCAATACGATTGGAACTCTCACCCGTGGAACGGCAGTAAACAGTTTCACACGCGGCCATCATTGAAGGGGAAAAAGCATGATTCGACGCTAACTTTTCAAGCTCAACTTCCAGATATGTGCCTTTGGGGATATAATAATGCGTCATGAAAGCGCACCCGGTAGTACTTATATCGATCAAACTCATTTTATTCTTGTGCCCGCTATAACGACGCGCGTAAAATCTATCCCTGTTCAAAACTTTATACAGGCCTTTCGCGTTTGATAATCTTCTCTGGGCGATCCTTCTCTTTAAGGCGTCTTCCTTCTCCTGGCCATAGAAATTGCGCAGGTACCTGAATATACTTCCTAAATTCCTGTTTTCCATTTTATCCTTTAAATTGTCACTATTTTACAGAAAAGAGTATACCATATCCATGGTATTATATGTCAAAACAATGTAACAATAATGTAAAGGTTATGTATCAAGATCTTGTTAAGATAATAAATTTTTATTAAAAACATTAACTAAAAGACAACTTCCGCCTCACTAAAGAACATTGTCACGTCGGGAAATTCCTCGGAACCTGTATAGAAAAATACCTCGCGAGGCACCTTTACGCCATTGATCGTCTGGTAAGAAATATCAAACCCGCCGACAGGCCCGCCAAACTCACCCCTGAGCCCTGAAACGAGAAGCATGTTTCCTGCTCTCATGAATCTCGGCCTTTCCATATAGATCTCTTTTCCCTCAGCATCCGTTCCTTCCCAAAATAACAGATCATGTTCTTTATTGAAAAAAAGCTTTCTTTCATTTCTTTCTTGATCCATTAGGGCCACGACCACATCATCCCCATCGAACTTCAAAAGCGTTATTCTCCCGATATCAGTATCTATAATCCCCGTTACATACTGCTTCCAGGTATTGATAAATCCTTCGGCCATGCCTTTCTTGCCTTCCACGATACTATTCGTTATATCCTCCAAGATCTCATCGTCAAAACAGGGCTTATTTAAGACAGTTATCTCCAAAGCGTCATCGGCCGGTGAATAATCGACCCGGACATCAATATCCTCTATCCTTTCGGCAAAATCGGCTCCCCTTTCCTC
>Ga0272441_10000809_pt1 | contig 68892 bp, 54 predicted proteins | sample SSMProp6N_FD_193582 | JGI IMG/M metagenome (GOLD analysis project Ga0272441, IMG submission 193582) | Marine sediment archaeal communities from Little Sippewissett salt marsh, Falmouth, MA, United States - SSM-Prop-6N | ecosystem: Environmental > Aquatic > Marine > Wetlands > Sediment ...
CCCAAGTACGAAAGCCCAAGTACGAAAGCCCAAGTACGAAAGCCCAAGTACGAAAGCCCAAGTACGAAAGCCCAAGTACGAAAGCCCAAGTACGAAAGCCCAAGTACGAAAGCCCAAGTACGACAAACCCGGAAAAATAACCGCTTTCATCATCGAGTGTTTATCCCGGTTCCAAATCGTTAAATGGGAAAGCGGCAATGGTTCTGTCAATGTCCAAAGACTGGCAGAGAGAAAAGAGGCAGGACCACTTCTACCGGAGGGCCAAATCATCTGGGAAACGGTCCAGGGCGTACTACAAGATCCAGCAGATGGACAAAAAATTCCGCATACTCCAACAGGGGAACAGCGTGGTGGACCTGGGCGCAGCCCCGGGCGGGTGGACAGAATACGCCGTGGAAAGGGTCGGCCGGGGAGGAAAGGTGGTGGCCATCGACCGGGATCCCATGGACCATGTGAAAGGCGCCACCTTCGTTTTGGGGGACATGACCGATCCCGCCACCGCAGAAGAGGTGATAGAACTGGTGGGAAAGGCCGATTTGGTCCTATCTGACATGTCCCCTGATATTTCGGGCAACTACTCGGTGGACCAGGCCCGATCGGCCTATCTGGTGACCATCGTTTTGAACTTCTCAAGGCAGGTTGTGCGCCCCGGTGGTTCCATGGTGGCCAAGGTATTCGAGGGGGAGGATTTCAAGGATCTCCTAATTGACATTCGATCAAGCTACAGGAAGGTCAAGGTACATTCACCGCCGGCCTCCAGGGCCCAGTCCTCGGAGATATACGTCATCGCCCGGGGATTCGATCCTAAAAAGGTAAAGAACGATACCGTGGACTGATCACACCGGATGATCGCAGGATATCGAAGCATTGAAGCATCCCCGTTTACATCGGTCAGGACCACCGGCTCGATAACCTTAATTCCAATGACTGCCCGACGGCCCCTGGGCATGTTCGGTGCGGTTCGGTACGAGTTCGATATAATGTTCGGCAAGTCTACTTACCGATAAATGTAATATTTCGAATGCCGCTATAACCCCCCTGGATAAAGAGATGATCACCAGATGGAATCTGTCTTTCACCTTTCAGCGGCCACCAGGGAGCCCACCATACTCCAATCGTCCATGTCCCTGGGCAGGGTGAAGGAATGCCCATCCTACTCAGGATCGGAATACATCTTCCTCACCGATGTGGGCAAAACGGTTTTCGACATATCAGAACTGCTGCTGGGGAAGATTGGAAAGATCAGCCTCAAGGATACCGGTGACCCCATGGACTGGGTCATCAAGGTGTCCCATTCCGACGGGGACCTTCGGCTGGGGTGTCATCATCACCTCAAAGACAGTTTGGACCCCAGGGTGAGCATGTACCTGGTACTCGAGATAACCGCCGAGCCGGCGATTGTGGAAAACTTCATCCACAACCTGCTTTTCAGGTTGAACCGGGACCCGGCGGATTTTGCGGACTGGGAATCCGTCGCCCGTTCATCCGGCATCAACAGACAGGAGATACATGACGCCTGGGAATCACACTTCCTCAGGCCTATCCTGGAGATGCAGAACCTGATCAACTATGCCAAGGATTTCGGGCTGGACACCACCAACGCCGATACCTATCTGCAGGAGGCCATCGATTCATTCAACCAGAGGCACTACCAGGACATGATGAGCTGGGTCGACATGGTCAGGGAGGTGGCCCGCACCCGCTACGCCGATTACGCCCAGGAAGAGGTCAAACGGATACTGGAGATCAAAAAGAACACCGGTGAGGATACGAGCGATATCAGGAAACGCCGTATCCGAACCCAGATAGAGGAATGGGTCGCTGAGGGGTTCATGGTGGACGATCTCACCAGGAAACTGGAGCAGAACGATCCCAACCTTTACGATAATTTCATAAGAACCGCCGACAGCATAATCAAGCTCCGGGGGATCAGGAAGAGGCTCAATGAGGTGCCTGCCGGTGCCCTGGACCACGAGGTGGAGAAGATACTGGTGATGACCCTCAACCCGGAACTTCTCCCCAGCATCGTGGAGAGGATCGCGGAGATCGAGGGTAAGCTCAATTCGGCTTCCGAGGAGGACATCCGCAACGGGTTCCGCATGCGCCTGGAGGGATACAAACTGGAAGGGTTTTTGGTGGATCCCCTGGAAAGGCATATCGAGGATCCCCTGAGCACATTGAAAGAAGAGTTCCAACGCTTCGAGGACCTTGCCGAGGAGGCCAGGGACATCCGAGAACGTATCAAAAAGGTGGATTTCCAGGGTTTTGAAGACGAGCTGGAAGCGGTCCGAAAGCTGCTCCGGGACCCGAGGATGGTGGACGAGGCCCGGGAGATGATAGGAGCGGTCAAGGATGGACACAAGACCGTTGTGGAACCCGTGGTCGAACCTGCCAGGGAACGCAGGAAAGGCCGGGGTCTTTCCGCGCTGATTCCCGGGAAAGGCAGAGATAAAGAATAAGACGAATGACCATATCCCGATACGAATAATTGGCAACCGCATTTCGGAGGAACGTGTATGCACAAGGTTCGCAAGCTGGAAAAGCAGATCGAGAATATCGAGATCGAGATCGCGATGATCGACGATAAGATCAAACAGTACAAGGAACTGGAGATGCGAAAGGAGATTTCCAAGGCCGAGTACAACCGTCACAAGGCACGTCTAAGCGAACGGATAAGGGCCAAACGCGGTGTCATAAAGCGTAAGAACAAGGCCCGGATCCAGCGTCTAAAGATGCTGGAGGAAAAGGAAGAAAAGAAGAAGAAAAAGCTCGAAGAGAAGATGAAGAAGAAGGAGAAGGTCTAAACCTTCACCCCCTTCCCCTTTACGTTCTTCCTGCTGATGATCCTTTGAACAAGCGGTGCATTCCTCCGCTTATCCTCCCCAACCTTCCATTAGAGTTCCCTGTCACATCCCCTGATATCGGAGTTCTTCAAGTACAGTATCCTCGAGGCGATCTTGTAGGACTCACCATTGAGTCGGGTGGATGACTGGTTAATGGCAATAAGTTGGGCAATTGCCTCGATCCAGGACCTTTTCGTCAGGATGCTGAGATATCCCCCACCGGAATCCTTGGCCAGCAGGCTCTCTATTCTGGTGGTCAGATTTGAAAAGTAGATGGCTTGGGGGGTAGTTCTTTCCATCTGCCTGACCCGGTGGTTGCGAATGATCTTGAGCTCATCGGTAACCGATTCCCGGTTCACGTCCTTGAGCCCATCCAGCGCATTCTCCAAGTTATCCAGTGAAGAGGTTATCGAAGATGACCAGAGCTCTTGAAACATGTCCCAAAGGGTGTTTCGGACATCGTTCTCCTGGCTTTCCAGATGCTCGGCCAGTGCCAGGGATTTGCATACGATATATTCCAGCTCATCGTGGGCCCTCTCGCAGGCCTGTGTGATTAAAAAAAACCCGGACGGCTCCACCTGCGGCATGTCCCAGATGACATTAATGGCCTCTGAAAAGCTTCTGTCCATGATTACCTCGCTGAGCCTGACGGAATAATCCAGCTGCCTGAGGTCTTCGGTCACAGTATGGGATTCCCATAACCTGTTCTTTTGAAGAAAATCCTTCAACTGATCAACGGAATCCCCCAGCAGCTTGGATGATCCGATCAGGAGTTCCCTGTTGCTGTGCACGGGAAACAGGAATGTGCATCGGTAGGCCCGATCTGTTGAGCTGTACTGATACCCCAGTTCATTTGCAAGCAATTCCAGATCCGCTCTCAGGCATTTGTCGATATCGTGATCCTTAGGTCTCAGAACATCTATGTGAACATACCGGTCAGATAGTGACATGGACAGAAGATATTCCCTGAGCTCTTCCAGGTGGCCGCTGGACACGTCCTCGCAAGAAACCCGTCCCAGGCTGTACCAGGGAAGATTTGCGATGTCCAGTTCCCTGACCAGGAAATCATCGGTGGCCAGAACCTCCTTGTCCAGGTCCGTTCTGAATACCACGAAAGAACGCTTGTTAATGGGGACAAAACGCACCACATCCTCATCCCAGTTGAATGTCCGTCTGTAGATCATCGGAATGTTCATGGACGAGTACTGGGCACCTTTAAGCCCCACGATCCTCTCTTTCATGGCTTCATCCAAATCGGGTTTCACGGGCTGCTTTCCTCTTCTTTTCTGCATGAAGGGACATGCGAGAGCAGTATATTTAGACTTTTGTCCATAAATGCCGATTTGGCCATTAAGTGCTTAAATTGGCTTTTTATTTAAAAAGTCCCTTATAAGCGAGAAAACAATAATATCATCAGGTGATAAAATGGGCAATATCAATCATTGGGAGTATCCCGGGAAGGCTGACCGGAAGATGGTCAAGGTCTGGACCTGGCGTTTTTCCCTCATGTGGATATTAATCATCTGGTTCTGTATTGGCCCTCTGATATTCGTTGTGCCTTCGATATTTCCGGTACTCATATTCATATCATTGCTGACAGTGGTAACAGGCCGGTGGTGGGCATACCTTTATTGGGAAAATTACTCGTTTGCGATTCTTGAGGATAAGGTTGTCATAAACCAGGGCGTGATCACCAAAAGAAGGGTATCAATCCCCTACGAGAGGATACAGAATGTGAACGTGGTGAAGGGGATATTGGAGAGGATGTACGATGTGGCAAATGTCCATATAGAGACGGCTGGAGGAACACACGTGGGTCCGGAGGGTGCTATCATGGGACAGGTAAACCCGGATCACCTGGAAGATCATATCCTGACGGAGGTGGAGAGGACCAGAGGTTCTGATAGGAATGGATGTGAACACACCAGCGACCTCGGTCTGCTTCGCGAGGAGCTTCGGTCACTGAACCACACACTGGGCATGATGGCCGCCCATGGAGGGATCCTTGGCAGGAGAGAGACAGGTGGACCTGTAAGCTACAAGTGTCCAGAGTGTGACGAGGTTTTTCCGGCTCCTAAAAGTGGACATGGCTACAACATTTTGTGCCCAAACTGTGGTGTGAGTGGGCAAATGGGTGCGTGAGTGGGTAAATGGGTGCGTGAGTGGGCAAATGGGTGCGTGAGGCCGGCGGGCGTTGCGACCGTTCTCCGGCCGGGGGGGCCTTCGGGTCCCCCCATAATTTACCCGTTGAACAGTCTATCTTCCAATTTCACCAGACCTTGAAAGGCATCCTGTCCTCGTCCAGGGCCTGCCTAAGACGTACCTGGACCCAGGATACCGCCCGGAGCAATCCCAGTCCACCGGGTCTTGCCAGTCCGTGTTTTTTTGCAAACCTGAGCATGCCTAACCGCCTCATCTCCACCGCTCTTTTTCTAGACTGTTTGGTGGATGCGTGGGCCAGGTGTACCACCTCTGATCCGGGATCGAACACTATCCGCCATCCAGCCCTCTTTACCCTGTAGCAGATATCCACGTCCTCGAAGTATAGGGGGAACTCACCGTCCATTCCTCCCACCTCCTCCCAAACCGAACGTCTTATCAGTAGAGCGGCCCCCATGGGCTGATCGACCTCCATCCTCCGGTCATGGGGGAAATCAAGCATCATGTACCGGCTTCGCCAGGGGTTGGCCCGCCACAGGACGTCCAGCCCTGTGTAATGGGAAAGCTCTGAACCGAACGTGGGAAACCTACGGGCGGATGGCTGGATGGTACCGTCCTCGTAGACCAGTCGGGGCGCCACCACTCCGTTTTGGTGATCCTCTTTGATGGTCCCAACCAACCCAATGAAGGCATTCCGTTTCAATCTGGTATCCGGGTTCAGCAACATCAAAAATTCAGCAGTACTTCCCTCAAAGCCCAGGTTGGCTCCCCTGGCAAAGCCCAGGTTCTCCCCCGGTTCCAACAATGTCACCTCGGGAAATTCTTCTCTCACCATTTCGGCTGACCCATCGTGTGAATCGTTGTCCACCACGGTGATGTGAAGATCCACCCCTTCCTGACGTTCCAGGGAAGCCAGGCATGACCAGAGAGGACCCCTCACGTTCCAGGAAACAACGCATGCGTGTACGGTGGGATTGCCATCGGGCGACATGGCTGTTCACCGGGTGACGGTAAGCTTCTGGACCGCCTTCATGTTCTTCGGGTTACTTTCGAAATACTCCCTCACCGGATCGAGATGTTCCACCAGGGCGGTTGCCACCGCCTTTTTGAGGTCAGCGGGATGAAGCTGTTTATCCTCGAAGTCCCTTACCAGGGAAGCGGCGTCGCTGTATTCCAGGTTGCCACCCCATTTTTCAGGACGGGATATCACCAGGGGCTCGGACCGGGGGAACAGCAGATGGTTGACCATGTCCAGGATGGGATTGCCCTCCACCACCCCTTCCGGACAGTAGGCCTTCTTTATCTTTCTCCTCACATCCTCCTCCCGATCGTGGAGGAAGATGCACGAGTCCGGGTTGGACTTGGACATCTTGGCCTCTGCAGAATCCATGCGTCCATCCTGGTCAAGACCCGCCAGGAGCGGGGTATGAATAGCAGCCACGGGCTTGCTGCCCATTTTCTCCCGAACGTCTCGCATGAGCATGTGGGCCTTTCGCTGGTCCATGCCGCCGTAGGCGATGTCCACATCAAGCTCGAATATATCCGCAACCTGCATGGCGGGGTAGATGAACTTTGAACTGTCGGTATCGGCCTCGTCCTCCTGCCTTCCCATGATGGTCAGGCACCGTCGGATCCGGTTCAGCGATGACGCCTTGGCCACCCGCAGAACCTTCTCCCAGTAACCTTCCCTGCCGATCAGCTCGGAGGCATAGACGAAACTGGTCCTTTCCGGGTCCACGCCCAGGGCCAGAAAACAGTCCTTGAAGTACTCCCCGCAGGTGCGGATGGAATCCATGTTCCCGCCCAGCTTGTCGTTGATGAACGCGTGCCAGTCCGCCAGGAATATTATGGTCTCCACATCGGAGTCCGTCAGGTCCCGGACCTTCCTGGCCAGGATGGCCAGACCCAGGTGTGCCCGGCCGGAGGGTTCCAGCCCCACGTAGGCCTTCAGGGGTTTTTTGGACTGCACCATCGCCACAAGCTCGTCTTGGGTGACCACTTCCGATGTCCCGGAGGTTATCCGGGTTATCCGTTCCTCACTGTTCATGTCCTGTCCCATTCCCTCAAACGCCGGTAATTACTAATATCGTTTGCTGAAAACCGACGACTGCATGCCGGCCATCCGGGGGTCCAGTGCCTTGAACTCCATGACGGTGAGGAAGGCGAATGCCCTCGAAGATGTGTCGGTGACCATGTCCTTCCACTTGGAACGGCGGTATCCGCAGAATACCATTATTGGAAATGAAAAAGGTATCATGATGTAAATCTCGTGATATATCTTGCCCATGACCGTGTTGAATAAATCGAGATAGGTCTGTATCCATGGAGTGAGATCCTGGGAATACTCCGACGCCGCCGACATGGCTGCCATCAGCAATGAAAAGAAGAAAATGAACTGCCACAGATCGTGCATGAAGGTCCAGAACCTCAACTTACGAGATTCTCCCCTCAGCTGACGCATGGTCTGGATGAACTGCCACTTGTCCGTTTTATTCATGTTGATGTTCTTGGCCATTTCCATGAGCTGCTTTTCGGATGCCACGATAACACCTCTTCGCTGAAGCGGTAAGCCCCGAGTAGGTGAAGGTGGGATTTAACCCCTGTGGAAGGTGGCAAGCGGATGACATTTCGCATTGGACGGGCGGAAAACGACCCGGTAGTCTCAACCTGGTACTCGGAAAGAGAGTGAAACCCGCGCTGTCCGATCTGGCACCGAACAAACCTATCATGGTGCACCTCTACGGGATTTCAGGTGAAACCTTTTAATATTGGCGCATGTTTCAACTCTCTCCCCTCAGGAGGGTGCATTTTTGAACATACTCATCATCGGTTCCGGTGGTCGCGAACACGCCCTTGCCTGGAAGATATCCCAGAGCGAGAAGGTCAAAAAGATTTATGCCGCACCAGGCAACGGAGGCATGGTCCCCACCTGTGAAAGGGTGGATATCAAGGCCGACGATTTGGACGGCCTGCTGGCATTTGCAAAGGAGAACTCTGTTGATCTGACCATAGTTGGACCGGAGGCACCCCTGGCCGAGGGCATAGTTGACAAGTTCGAAAAGGAGGGCCTTAAGATATTCGGGCCGTCCAAGGCAGCCTCAGAGATCGAATCATCCAAGGCATTTGCCAAGGAATTCATGAAAAAGAATAAAATCCCCACGGCAGATTTTGTCATCTTTGACGACATGGAAAAGGCCAAGGCTTACGTGGAGGGCATGGACGATCCCCTGGTCATCAAGGCGGACGGACTGGCAGCGGGCAAGGGGGTTATCCCCTGTCGCAACAAGGAAGCGGCCCTGAAGGCACTGGATACTATCATGGGAGAGAAGACCTTCGGCGATGCTGGAGACAAGGTCATCATTGAAGAGTACATGGACGGCGAGGAGGCAAGCATGCTGGTCCTCACCGACGGGAAGAATTTCCTATCCATGCCATCTTCACAGGATCACAAGCGGGCAAAGGACAACGACGAAGGACCCAACACAGGCGGCATGGGGGCCTACTCACCAGCACCGGTAGTGACCGACGAAATGGAACAGAAGATCATTGAAACCATCATCAAACCCACCATCGAGGGAATGGAAAAGGACAAGAAGCCCTACAGGGGCGTTCTCTACGTGGGTCTGATGATCCGCAGGGGAGAACCCTACGTGATCGAGTACAACTGCCGTTTCGGGGACCCTGAACTCCAGGCCGTCCTGCCCAGATTGGAAACCGATCTGCTGGATGCGATCGAGGCCTGCATTGACGGTACCCTTGACAAGGTAGAATGGAGCTGGGACCCCAAGATGTGCATATGCGTGGTCCTGGCATCCAACGGTTACCCCGGCGAGTACGAGACCGGCAAGGTGATCCGGGGACTGGAGGATATTGAAGGGTTGAGTGACGTGCTGGTATTTCATGCCGGCACCGACATGGTGGAGGACAATCTGGTATCAAGCGGTGGAAGGGTGATGAACATCGTGGGCATGGGCTACACCGTGGAGGAAACCCTTTCCAAGGTTTACGAAGGGGTGACCATTGTCGATTTCGACAACAAATTCTTCCGAACCGACATAGCCCACCGGGCGCTGGTGGCTGGCGGCCAGAAGTGAACTGCCGAGATTTGCCAATTTGACGTTGCAGCTGCGGTCAAGCATCATAGAATGCGGTTCCCTTCCGGACGATTCCGCTCATTCCCAGCTCATGTGTGGCGTGATCCCGTTAACTGATCTTTGATCCACCCGTAGGGTTCGGTGGAGATTATCATGGTATCCCGCCCGGACCTCATTTTTAGGGAGATATGGAGCTCGGTGTCGGTGGACCGAAGTATTTTGGGTTCGGCGCCATCCGATTCCAGGGTGGAGAGGAGAACGGCCATGAAGTTCTGTCTCCGAACATGATCCGTTGATCCAGCCATTACGGCATCCAGATTGGGACCCGGGTAGAGTCGAAGACCGCTGCCGTCCCGTATCTTCCTCAAAAAGCCCGCCTCCCCCATCCGATCTATCCGTCGTCTAACGGTTGGTGGGGATAGGCGACCTTTGACTTTAAGCTCACTTGTCTGTATCCCGGGCACTTGCATGCAATCAACCAAAACACTGAGATTGGAATTATCCTGAAGAAGCGTGAGAGCGCTCACGTCATGATCGTCAAGCAAACGGGCCGGGAACACCACCCTGCTTCCCCCGCGTTTTCGCTCCTCTGCCAAAGACGTATCCAGCAGAACGTCCATGTGCCACCGAAGGGTGCCCATATCCCACCCAAGCTCATTTTTCAGAGAGGACAGATTCAGGCATGGTCTACGGCATATTAAGGAGAAAAGCCTGATCCTCCTTTGGGAACGGAATCTGTGCAGAGGCGATTTTGGATGACCCAGGATGCCTTCCTTTTCCCTTTGAAGGGCCTTCTCCATGGCCCTTGCCAGACCCCTCTGAACCATTAATCTCCCTTGGAATAATCCCGAAGAATATCCTGGATTATCTGTTGGGTATCCAGTTTATCAAAATCATTGTCCGTTAGTCCGTCGATCACTTCAACAAAACGGTGGTATGCCGCGGGATCTATCTTGTCTTGCAGCTTTTCCAGCTCCTTTCGGAGCTCCCTTGGTATCTTGTCCGACCGTTCCGCCGGCTCGTCATGACTCACCACCAACCCCAGGCCCCTGATTATCTTGTAAGGATGGGCGGCTCTGCTGTGGCGGCTGGAACGACACTTGATTATCCTGAGTTCCCGGTTGGTGACCTTGGTAAAACCGCTATATCGGAGATATACCACCGTATCGGCTATGAACATGGGGATAACACTTTCCGGGCCCCTGAGGCCTCCTATGAAACCGTGCTCCTCCAGGGTGCAGACCACGGTACCGAGCTTTCTTGTCTCTTTCATTAAAAAGCTGATCATCTCCCGCTGATCATAGCGTTCGTTCACCGACCACATCACCGGTGTCAATGGATCGATGGCGATTCTGGCATCGGAACCCTTCCAATCAGAGACAAACGAGGGAAGTTCCTTTTTTATGAATGTCTGGAAATCCTTCCCCGAGGCGTCTATGAACACCAATCGCTCATCTTCTATGGCCTTGACTATCCCACTCCACCCCATCTCCTGGGCCTCCTGGATTATCTGTTCCTTGTTCTCATCCAGGGTGATGTAGATGCCTTCTCCTCCGGATTCGACCCCCCACCGTATGAACTGGGTGGCTATTGTGGTCTTCCCGGCACCGGCCGTACCGATCACAGCAGTTGTGGAATTGCGATTCAGACCTCCATCCAGTAAAGGGTCCAGCCCCAGAACGCCTGTTCTTATCTTGTCCAACGCTCACACCTTCTGAAGTGTGATCATCCATTTTTAAGGAGGGCTATTAATCTTTTGATTTAAAAGGAAAAAAGAAACGTCATCAACATAAGAATATATTCAACCATTAAAGGTACCTATCCAAAACAAACAAAAAACAAACAAAAAACAAACAAAAAACAAACAAAAAACAAACAAAAAACAAACAAAAAAAAATTCACCTTGATCTTGATTCAACCATCAGATACACCAGGATCGGATTTTCCATATGGCATGTAACAAAGCGTACCATAAAGAAATAATAATACACAACTTGGAGAACATGGAGTTTCTGATACCGTTTTTATAAATAGAACTCAAAACGATTAAGTATCATCTATATATTGATGGATTGTCCCTCAAATACACATCCAGTAGAAGAAGGATGGATAAGCCATGCCCATCGCATCCAAGATTAATCATACCGTAATGATCATACTAACGCTCTTCTTTCTCAGCCAGGCCACGATCCTACCGGTCACCGCACCGTCCAATGAAAGCAGCGGCAGCGAAACGGGGTTTCCAATCGGCACCCTCTCTCATGACCGACCGTCTTTGAGAGAGGATGTGTCATGGGCTTCTTACCAGAAAATAACCTTCGATGACGCCGTATGGTCCTTGGAGGTCAGCCCGGACGGAAAATTCCTGGCAGTGGGCAAGAAGAACGGTGATCTTGAGATATGGAACATGGTCAACTGGACCCTCCATCATAAAAAGCCAAAGAGCGAGACAAATCATACCTGGATAGTGTCATCGGTATCCTGGAGCCCCGACGGTTCCATGCTGGCCACAACTTCATATGATAAATTTACCCGGGTATGGAATACCACCGACTGGTCTGAGACAGTCAACCTCACCAATCACGACTGGTGGATCACGGGATCGGAATTCAGCCCCAACGGGGAGTTCCTTGTAACCTGCGGAAATGACTTCAACGTATCCATCAGTTACACATCCAACTGGAGCGAAGTCCAGCATATTTCTTACTGGAAGCAGAGGATCGAGATCGGTGATGTGGCATTCAGCCCGGACGGAAACTACATTGCATATTCAATGTACGATGGCACGATAAAGGTGAATGAAACCTCCACCTGGACCGAGGTTGCTAACATCTCAGCTCATGATAATTATGCATATAAGATTGCCTGGAGCAACGATGGAAAGTTCCTGGCATCAACTTCGGCCGAAGGTACAGTCAAGGTGTGGGACACGTCCACCTGGACCCTGCACAAATCCCTGAATGATCATCTGGATATCACCATCGATGCGGCATGGAACAGCGACGACAGTATCCTGGCCACCTGTTCCGAGGATGCAACGGTCATCCTCTGGGACACATCCAGCTGGGAGATATTAGATGTTCTCAGGAGCCACACTTATAAAGTATTTACATTGGACTGGGTGGAATCGGGGGATTACCTGGTTTCCGGATCATGGGACATGTCCGTTATCATCTGGACCCGGGCCGCCCCCGTTCTTGAACTCCACATGGACGAAGGGTCGGGAAGCACGGTCTCCGATTCATCCGGCAATGGAATGGACGGCACACTCAAGGGTGGCACCTGGGTGGATGGGGTTTGTGGATCTGCCATATATTTCAATGGAAGCACATACCTGGATACCAACCGGCACCTTTCCTGGTCGTGGAACGAGTCGTTTTCCATTTCGCTCTGGTTCAATGTGGACAACGTGTTTGAAAAACAGGTAATCCTTGGAAAAAAGGGTCCCACGAACTGGGAGTACCGGGTGGCCACGGAAAATACCGGCCATGCCTCCTTCAACATCTACGAAATGGACAACGGAATTCCATTTTTCTTTATGTTCCCGAAGGCCCTTTCGAACAACACATGGTACAACCTGGTATTCCGCTTTGACGGTCAGAGCAAGACCGGGACACTTTACCTGGACGGGGTCGAGGGGCCGACACTTGCAGCTCCCGGTGAGGACTTCATCAACCAACCCGGGAACATGACCATAGGTGATGGGTACTTCTCACATGGAGTGGACCGGGCAATGACGGGCACGGTTGACGAGGTCAGGATATTCAATCGAGCCCTTGCCACCAGCGAGATCGTTGACTATTACCTCCAAACCGACCCGTACCGGCCCGATCTGGCCATCGGAGCTTCCGAGATATATCTGAACAACACCAGGCCAGATATCAACGATACAGTTCTGATATCCGCCCAGATATGGAACCACGGCGACAAACCATCCAGTGCTGACGTTTCCTTCTACGACGGAGATCCCGATCAAGGGGGGGTTCTGATCGATGTCCCCCAGCACGTTGATGTCATGGCGCACGATTACGAATCCGCATACGTTGAATGGAAGGCCTCGGCCGGAAGTCACTCAATACATGTTGATATTGGTAATGTATCGACATACGAGTTGCTGACCAACAACAACAATGCATCCATCGTGGTGGACGTTAACGACCCGCCTACCGCCAACTCGTTCATGTCCCCGGTATCATTTCCGGAGGACACCGAGCTTGCCAACGCAGTGAACCTTTCCTCCGCATTCTCAGATGATGACATGCTTACATTCCAGTTCGATGGCAACGATCATGTGAAGATATCTATTTTAGGTTCCGAGGTTACCCTGGGAGCGGATGTCAACTGGAGCGGCACCGAGACCGTTTACTTCCTTGCCACGGATCAAAACGGCCTCAAGGCAACCTCCGCACTGAACGTAACGGTCACACCGGTGAACGATCCGCCCGTGCTGGTTTCCTTGCCCGATCTGTCCGAGGTCTACCAGGGTGTCCCGTTGGTAATGGACATGGGTTCTGCAATACATGACTCGGACAGCGGGCTGGAAGACCTGGAAGTGACAACGGACTGTACCTACGGGTCCGTAAGCGGTCTGAACGTGACCCTGATCTACCCCAGAGGGGTGGACTGCGACGATTTCAACGTCACCCTATCCGACGGAAAAGATTCAACCATTTACAGATTCCAAATCAACATTCTTGACGATCCCACCATCAACGACCCGCCCTTTTTCCTGCCCCATTTCCCGTCGAAGATCACGGTGCAGGGGGACATTCCGTATCTCTGGGATATTGCACCTTATATCGGGGACGAAGACACGCCCGCCGGGGACCTGCGGGTTAACTCTTCATCCAGCATGATAACCATCATCGGCACCGTGGTGATGTTCGACTATCCCTCCAACTTCGGGCAGGAGAACGTGACCTTCTCCATCTTCGACGGGGATTCCACCGTGAAAAGGTCCATAACCGTGATCGTGGACAGCGTGAACGATCCGCCCCGTATCATCCCCATACCGGATCAGACCGGATCGGCGGGGGTTGAATGGACCCTTCACATAACACCCTACATAACCGATATTGACACACCAACCGGCGACCTCGCCATCCATATTGAGGGTGACGGGGTGAGCATTAACGGGTCATATCTGCAGTTTTTCTTTTTGAATGAAGGAAGGTACACAGCCACGTTGTTTGTAAGTGATGGGGAGTTCGAGGTAAGCACCCCCATAAACATCACGGTGGAAATGGACAACATCCCACCATCTGTTGTAATTGCCCGACCGTCGGATGGGGATACATATCAATTGAACGAGTCCATAACGATGGAATGCACCGCCCTGGACCTGGACGGCAGTATAGATATCATCAGATGGTACTCCGATGGTGAGTTTTTGGGATCGGGCAACGGGTTGGAAGTATCAAACCAATCCCTGGGGGATCACGATATTAGGGTAGTGGCCCTGGACAATTCCGGCCTTGGCGGCGAGGATACCGTATCCATCACGGTTGCCGAGGGAAGCGGTGTTTCTGACAGGTCCGGGGATGACGATGATGCTGCGGGGAACGATATCGATGGTGATCCCGATCATTCGAAAAACAAGTCCAATCACCTTATTCCACTGGTGGCCGGTCTTTCCATCCTGGCGATCATCATCACCTTCTTTGCAACCGAGCTTGGGACCTACTCGGGATACTCCTTCATAAACGCATTCACCCGCAGAAAGAACGTTCTGGACAACGATGTGAGGGAATCCATCCTGAACTACATCCAGGAGAATCCCGGGACCCATTACAATATAATGAAAAGGAACCTGGACATATCCAACGGGACCCTGGCATACCACATCAACGTGCTGGTCAACGAGGAATATGTCCGGGCAAAGACGACCGGCATGTTCAAGGTTTTCTTTCCCATGGAAATGAGGATCCCGGAACTGGGTCTTTACAACTGGACATCCAACCAGAAACGGATATTCAAGCACATCAAGGAAAACCCCGGGATCGACCAGAAAAAAATATCCAAGGACCTTGAGCTGGCCCGTTCCAGCATCACCATGAACATCGGCAAGCTCAAAAAAAGCGGTCTTGTGAAGACCAATATGAAAGACGATATGATGACCTACTATGCGGTTTCCCCCGAAACGCTTCTTGAGAACAACATCTGTCCCTTCTGCGCCGAACCCTTCGATCCCGAGCATAACGGGAACGGGTCTTGCTGCCCCAGCTGCAAGCTCTCTTTCAACAACGGTGAATACGGGCTCGATGGCAGGGAAGATGATGACAGCGGCGGGGAAGACAATGATGATGACCATGATGGAGCGGAGGAGAAGGATGACAGCAGGAGCATCGTGAGTGAGAAGAAACCCAAAAAAAGAAAAAGGGGCAAAAACGTCGATGTCCCGGATAACGTCGATGGGCAGGGGGATCTGGACCCCACTAAATGATCGGGCCACCCAAACAATTAATAGCCGTCCTGGCATGAGAACATCAGTGACAGGCAGAGCAACATCAGGACATTCGAACTGGGCGAAAAGGGCCATCCCGCCGATCGTATTGATTTTCATCGGCTTGTCCGTTCTGGTCTCGACCACCGGGGCTCAGGATAGCTACTATGATGAGCACGAGCTGATATTGGGTCCGTTTGTTTACTCCGACGGTAAAACCCCCCTGACAGGCGCAAGGCTCAACATTGACATGGTGAGCATCAGATCGGACTGGTCACTGGTCATTGACGATGAAGGGTTTGCAGGTGGCGACGGTTTTTCCCTTCCCCCCGGCCTATTCTCCTACTCCATAACCCTTGGTGGGAAGACCATTGCCACGGGCAGTTTCAGCGTGTCTGCCGATGGAACGCTCTCCTATGGCGCGGGCGATGATGTCCCCCCGGCCTTATCCATCCCCCCGCCGCTCGGCGATGATACCGATGACACCAACGACAGGGACGATACAGATGATGGGGATAATACGGACGATACGGATGACGATACAAACGACAGCGGTAACGATGAAGGGGGCGGAAGCGGTGACAACGGCGGTGACAACGGCGGTGACAACGGTCCCAGGTGGAGCTACTTCGCCGGGGGTATGGTTCTGGGCATGGCCATCATACTGACAGCATCCTTCACCCTAATGGCAGTTAAAAAACAGATATCCAAGCGCCGGGATCTCCGCAAGATGCAGAAACTGGCCACCAAACGCCAGGACTTCGTCATTTTCCAGAAGGGCAATAAGTTCCGCAAGTACGAGCTCTACGGTGTGGCCGGATCATCCCGGGACCTGGTGGGGCTCATGTGGACGTCAGGGCAAAATGCCGTGTGGTACATCGACGACTCTAAAATGGCCTCCAAGGATGAGGTCTTCGACTGGCTGGGGTCCGACTCAGCAGAGTTGAAGGAAAAGAAATGGGACGTATCCTTCGGCGGCTCCGGCATCATAGCCGGTAGACTGGGACTCCCCCGGGGAAATGTGGGCGGAAGACCACCCGATATGGATGACGGTACCCCCGGCATCCGACCGGGCGAATGAAGCGCCACATGGGCCATAGGGCCACTTATAGGGGAGAGAAACCAGAAAAACCGAAAACCCCGGTCAGTTGGATTTTGGGACATAGATTAAATAATCCGAATCCCTTGCATGAAAATTGCAGGAGGCACCAAAATGCTGGATACGACCGAGAACAGATTCATCATAACAACCGAAGAGGGCAGAATGGTTGCCTGCTATCCTGACCGGGATTCCGCTGAGCTGGATGCACAGCACCTGGGGGAGGGCTCATCTGGAAAGACGTTCAACATATACGAGCTTTCCCACACACTCCGCATTGGTGACGGGTTCCTTCAGAACATATACGCCGTTCGGGATAGCTTCCCCAAAGAAAAGGAAGTAAGCGACAGCGCCGATGAGGAAAAACCCTCTGAAGAGAGTCCTGAAGAGAAGAACGAAGAGGGAAAGAAAGAGGATATAAAGGAATGAACCGGGCAGAAAGTCGACCTCATCATCCTTAAACGTCACCCTAACCGGCCCTTCCCCGCAAGAAACGCCTTTACCCCAGCCATGGCCAGATCAGCGTTCTGGCTGAAGAAGTGGTCCTCCTCTTCCAGAACGCTGATTATCACATTATCAGATCCTGCAAACATGTTCTGCCAGGTCCTCACATCACAGAACCCGTCACGGTCCCCGCATATTATCAGGGTGGGGATGTCGGGTGGTGCGAAGTACCCGGTCCCCCACACCGTGGGAGGAGCCAGGAACACCGCCTTCTCCACACCGTCCAGGTGGGGCAACGCCTGGGCTCCCACGTATGAACCGAAGGAGTAACCGAACAGGGACACCGATCTGTCCGGGAGCCGTTCCCTCACAAATGCCAGGGCTGCCCGGACGTCCTCCACCTCCAACTTTCCTCCCCCGTGGATACCGTCCGACATTCCCGTACCCCTGAAATTGAACCGCAGGGTGGACCATCCTTCAGCGGCCATGGTCCTGGCACTCTCCACCACCATCTGGTTATCCATATCACCTCCGTAAAGGGGATGGGGATGGAGCAGGATCAGGACATTGGAGGAGGGACCGGTCTTCAACCTCCCCTCAAGTTCCAGGGTTCCACAGGGCAACCGGACCCGTTTCTCCCCTTGATCAAAACCCTGCTTGCCCTCTGTCCCCCGGTCTTCCATGCCGCCGTTTTCCATGTTCCCGGTCATACATGAGGCAATGCGGCCAGCAGTGTAAAAAACCCTTCGCGTTTCACAAGCGGGCATCAGGAAAACTTTTACCCGACCCGGACATCCACAAATCGTGACCGTTCCCCTGTTCTACCACAAGGATTTTTCCCAGTTCGATTTCGGCCAGTTCCACCCTTTCCGGGGAAACCGTTTCTCGGCGTTCATGACCAGGTTTCGGGAGATGGGACTCGGCAGTAACGGTGATTTTGAGATAGTGGAACCTCCGGAGGCCACTGACCAGGACCTGGAACGGGTCCACTCCCGGGAATACATCAAGATCGTCAAGATGATGGAGGATCGCAGGGGTTACCTGTCCCCGGACACCCAGGTCCAGCCCGGTATGATCCACGCGTCCAGGCTTATCTGGGGATCGGCAATCGAGGGCACCCGGATGGCTCTCCGGGGAAGGACCGACCTGGCACTGGGATTCGGGGGTTTCCACCATGCGGGGGTGAGTTCCGGCGAGGGGTTCTGCCTCTTCAACGACGTGGCGGGTGCGGCCCGTCTGGCCATTGACGAGTTCGGCGTGGAACGGGTCATGATACTGGACACCGATGCCCACCAGGGAAACGGCACCATGGAGATATTCTACAAGGACCCGCGGGTGCTGTTCGTGTCCCTTCACCAGGATCCGGGTACCATCTACCCGGGCAAGGGTTTCGTTGAGGACACAGGAGAGCTTCGGGGCAAGGGGTACACCGTCAACCTGTGCATGCCGCCCATGTCCGGAACCCTGGAATACGCAGCGGCCTTCGACCGGGTGGTGGACCCTCTTGCAAAGCAGTTCAGGCCACAGTTCATAATCCGCAACGGGGGCTCTGACCCTTTCTGGGGCGACGAGCTGACCAACCTGGGTCTCGACATGGCCGGTCTGACCTACGTGGCGGAGAGGGTCAGGGAGGTCAGCAAGAGATCTGGTGCGCCCCAGCTGGACCTCACCGCATCCGGTTACGGCCGACACGTGATCGAGGGATGGCTTGCACTCTTCAGAGGTACCACCGGGATCGACATCGATATCAAGGAGCCTCCAATGCCAATGGACATGGACGAGGGGAGGGAGAATGTCAGGGACAGAACCGAACGCATGCTTGACCGGCTATACGGGCACCTGTCCGATCATTGGGATGTATAGTATCAGATACTACCCAGAATCATCCACATCGAAACCGATCATAGCGTCTCATAACCTTAAATAACAACCTCCGCCCAATCACCCCTCCGCAGAGAACCCCAAGGGGGAATTTAATATCGGGGACATAATCGTCGCCTACAACGGTTCTGATGCATCCCGGTGGGCCCTGGACAAGGCACTTGAGATCGCCGGCGAGAAGGACAGTCTGGTCCTCGTCTACGTGATACCGGAGGTCAAGATATCAGAGATGTCGGGACTTGACGCCGGTGTGGATGTCCCGGAAGCCCGTAAAGTGGTGGACGAGGCACTGGAAAGGGTCCGCAAGACCCACCCCGAGTCCCGGGGAATGGTGCTGAAAGGAGATGTGGCTGAGCTTATTCTGGAAAGGGCGCACATATCAGAGGCAAAGCTCGTGGTCGTGGGCCACAAGGGGGTTGAGAAGGTGGGTGTTTTTTCCCTGGGCGACGTGGCGGATGCCATTGCCCGAAGATCGAAGCGTCCCGTTCTGGTTGTCAAATCACGAGGCCGCAGACATGAGGATTGAAGCCCCATACATGCAACTGAGCGGACATTTGATCGGATCGGTTCACGACATCCCGCGGGCATCAACCGATCTACCGTCCAACCATGAAAAACCATTAATGGTAATTTTCCCTTCACCCCACCGGGGGAAACCAAATGGAATCCGTTCTAGACCGTTTCATCAGATATGTAAAGGTAGATACTCAGAGCGAGCACGACGCCGGAAAGATACCGTCCACCGAAAAACAGTTCGACCTGGCCCGATTGCTCGTTGGGGAGCTTGAGGACCTGGGGCTTACCAACGTGGAGGTCTCCGATCACTGTTACGTTTACGCGACCCTGCCAGCCAACCTTCCGGATGGAAAAGAGAAAATACCCATTCTGGCCCTGATCGCCCACATGGACACCGCCCCGGACGAGCCCGGCGGTAACGTCAAACCCATAGTCCACAAAAACTACGACGGCGGTGTAATAGAACTTCCCCAGGGCGGACTCAGGATCACTCCGGAGGAGAACCCCGAACTTAAAAAATACGTGGGCATGGACATAGTGACCGCCGACGGTTCCACCCTTCTGGGCGCCGACGACAAGGCCGGTGTGGCCGCCATAATGACCGCACTGGAGCATATCACCAATGACCCGTCCATCCAGCACGGCGAGATCCGGGTGGTGTTCACCCCGGATGAGGAAACCGGTCACGGGGTGGACGAGATCGACATGGACAAGGTTTCAGCTGACATCGGCTACACGGTTGACGGCGGGGAGATGGGATCTGTGGAGAACGAGACATTCAACGCCCAGAGCGCCACCCTGACCATCAAGGGGTACAACGTCCACCCGGGATATGCCAAAGGCAAGATGGTAAACGCCATCCGCATAGCCGGGGATTTCATATCGGCACTGCCCAAGGACCAGGCACCGGAGACCACCGAGGGCAGGGAGGGGTATCTCCATCCCATAGGTTTCAACGGTGATGTTAACGAGGCAACCGTGAAGGTCCTGATCAGAGACCATGACATGGAGAAGATGGAGGAGCTGGCCGGGGTCCTTAACGGGATCGTCACCGAGTTGAAGGAGGCGTATCCCGGCGGGGACATCGAGCTGGAGATAGAGGAATCCTACCGCAACATGCGCTACGAGATAGACAAGGAACCCCGGGCGGTGGAATACCTGCTGGAGGCCGTGAAACGCACCGGGATAGAACCCATACAGGACCTGGTCCGGGGAGGCACCGACGGGTCCCGGCTATCCTACATGGACCTTCCCACCCCCAATATATTCGGCGGGGGTATCAACTTCCATTCCAAGAAGGAATTCGTTCCAGTACCGGCATTGGAGAAGGCCACCGAGACCCTGATCAACCTGGTCCAGCTTTACGTGGAAAAGGCATAGTGAAGAACGCTCAGGCCAGGCCACCCATACGGCCATCCAATACGGCCCTCTATTACGCTCTGTCTTGCAAACCTTTATCGTAGTACCCGTTATGTGTGCCCGAGCATAACGGTTCGATGTTGAACCTTTAACCGGAGGAATATCATGGGAAAGAAGACCAAGAAAGATATCTCCGAGGAGACTGACGACCTCCCGGAGGACGAGCCGCTGGAGGAAGGATTGGAGGATCTCCCGGAAGAGGATTTACCCGAAGAGGAGGACCTGGAGGGGGAGGATGATATCGAGGACGAGGAGGAGGATGATATCGAGGACGAGGAGGAGGATGATATCGAGGACGAGGAGGAGGATGATATCGAGGACGAGGAGGAGGATGATATCGAGGACGAGGAGGAGGATGATATCGAGGACGAGGAGGAGAAAACCTCCAAATCCCGCCGGCCTTCCAAGGCAAAGGATGAGCCCTCGTCATCCATGAAGATCATGGCACTGGTGGTGGTTACCATCATACTTATCGCCATACCCCTGACCTACATCGTGATGAAGGGCGATGACGGCGATGATGACGATGACGGCGGTGACGACGGTGGAGATGGGGGTGGCGGATCGACCCCGGGGTTCGAGCTATCTATTGGAGGCACTGACAGCGGCACGACACTCACTTACGACGATATCAAGGACCTGGACACATTAACGGGTACAGCGTCCTACCAGAACAGCTACGGCAACTGGAACGACCCCGCCGAATACACGGGTGTCACGATGGGGGCCCTGGCCGATCATTTGGGTGGCATGGAACCCGGCGACATGATGACCGTGACCGCCACCGACGAATACGCACAAAACTACTGCTATTACCAGATATACCCCCAAGGAAAGTACCTGGAGCACCAGGGGAACATGATACTTGCATACGAGAAAGACGGAGAGACCGTCCCCGACTGGGGGGACGGGCCCATGATAGTGGTCCTGGCCCCCGACGGTGAGTTCTCCAACGAGGACCTGAACCAAACCGCACCCAAGGACCCCCAGTTCGGCGCCACCACATCCGCCGGTTCCCTGTTCGTGAAGAACATAGCCGGCATGAGCGTTAACAGGCAGGTGTTCACCGAGTGGAGCTTCAACCTCACGGGCGCGGACAATGATACGACCGTTATCGATCGAACGGAGTTCGTCCGGCTCGCCTTCTATTCATCGGGCGAGTTCACGGATGACGACGGCGTGTGGACAGGTGTTCCGATACAGGACATCCTGGGCATCGTGGACGACGACGATCCCTACAGCTTCAACCGGGAACTGGCAGACGCCGGGTACGATGTGGAGTTCACGGCTGACGACGGATACGCAAAGACCCATGCGGTCGGGGACCTCCTGGCGGGGAATGCCCTGATCGCCGATTTGATGAACAACACACCCATCGTGGGCAAGCACCAACCGCTCCGCCTTGTGGGAGGCGGGCTTTCCTCCGGTGCCATGGTGGGAGCCATTTCTGACATACGTATAATAGGTGGGGGAGGCCCCACCGGACCCGTGGTCCTGACACTTCAGGGAGAGTCGGTAATCGACCTCACCATGGACCAGCTCAAGGCAATGCCTTCCATCACCGGATCTGCATCCTTCATAAAGTCCACGGGGACCATCGAGGGACCCTTCTCCTACAAGGGTGTCCTGGTCTCTGACCTGGTGGACATGATGTTCAGCGGAGAGGACTATAGCCTGGAGGTCGTGGCATCCGACGGGTATACAATGGTCTACACACCCTCCCAGGTGGAGGGGCAGTTCGCCACATACGTTGGTGAGGACGTGATCCTGCGGGACGATCTGTCGATGATCCTGGCCTACGAGGAGATCGGAAAGCCGGAGCTGGAGGGAGGACCGCTGAGGGTCGTCATAGTGGCGGATGATGAACCCCTAACGGACGGCCACTTCTGGGCCAAGTACGTCCGTACCATGCGCATTGTGGGAATGGTCACGGACTGGACCATCAACCTAACGGGTGTCGAGGATTACCTAATGGACCGCTCCACCTTCGAATCATTGGCATCCTGCGAGTACCACCATACCAACTACACCGACGGTGAGAACACCTACTCAGGCATACCACTGTGGATACTGGTTTCGGCCATGGACGGGGCGGACGCACCCGACGGGCACTTCATGTTCAACGAGGTCCTGGCCGAGGCAGGCTACAACGTGACCGTGGTTGCAGGTGACGGGTACTCGGCAACCTTCCATTCTTCCCAGGTTACCCGCAACGCCAGCATCCTGGTGGCCCACCGGATGAATGGCGATCCCCTGCCCCAGGGCGCCCAGCCCTTGCAAATAGTGGGACCCGGCCTCTCAGGCAAGCAGAAGATCAAAAACATTGCAGAGGTCAGGATGGAGGACATCCCTGACATGGCCAACTGGACCATCGAACTGAAGGGCGCGGTGGACATGGATTTTGACGCCGCCCAGTTCGGCGCACTGTTCGGCTGCGGTCATCACAATGTGGAGTTCAACGACACCGACAAGGGAGTCGTGTACGAGGGTATCCCTCTCTACATCTTCGTTGGTGCCGTGGATGACGTGGACACGGACCACTACACCCTCAACGATACGTTGGTGGTCCTGGGCTACACCGTGAACGTAACGGCCGCTGACGGGTTCTTCGTCCATTTCCCCATAGAACAGGTGGCCTACAACCAATCGATCCTCCTGGCCTACACCGAGGATGGTGAGGTACTCACCGGCGAGCATCCCATAAAAATCGTGGGGCCCGGGCTCGACGGGAAACAGAAGATAAAGGACATCGTCAGCATCACGTTGGAAGGAATGCCGGATACGTCACCCAAATGGAACATAACACTGGACGGCCTTCGCGAGGTAGAATACACATCCGATGACTTTGCCGGTCTCTATGACAGTGGCGAGTACAACGTGTGGCACAACTACACCAAGGACACCGTGGACTACCACTATGGCGGAGTGCCCCTGTGGGTAATGGTTGCAATAGTCGACGGCGAGGAGGATGACGGTTACACCCTCAACCAGACAATGGTGGACCTGGGTTACATGGTGAACGTCACGGCGGCGGACGGATTCTTCGCCCTATTCCCCATATCCATGGTGGCGGGCAACGACTCGATGGTCGTGGCCTACACCCTGGACGGGGAGGTGATGACCGGGGACCACCCGCTTCGCTTGACGGGTGAAGAACTGTCCGGCAAGCAGAAGATCCGGGATATACTCTCCATATCCCTTCAGGAGTTCAACTGGAACATAACCGTCAAGGGGAACGTCACAGAGGTCATGACCCGGGAGGACATCGACGATATGTACCAGTCCGGTGATAACATCGGCTACCACAACTACACCAAGGACGACAAGGACTACCACTACGCCGGGATACCCCTGTGGGTCCTGCTGGGACTGGTGGATGACACCGACGGCGATCCCGACCTCAACGACAGCCAGGTTGCCGAAGGGTACAGTATAAAGATAACGGCCGCTGACGGCTTCGAGGTGACCCTGGATATAGAACAGGTGGCCTACAACAACTCCATAATCATCGCCTACGCCCTGGATGGCGAACCCATGGACGGGCTGCACCCCCTACGGCTCACCGGGGAAGGGTTGACGGGGTCCCAGAAGGTCAGGGACATCGTATCCATCGAGATCGTGGAAGGATAGGACAGATGATCAATAAGCCAGGGACCGCCGTGCTGGCCACCGTCATCATCGCGGTCGTGGTCATTGCGACCTACGCATACGTGCTGCACCCAACCAGTGAGGACGGGGATGATATAGGTGGAGGGCTGGACCTGGGGCTTGATCGTGGGCTGGTGGTGGACGGGGCGGTGGTGATAGCCGAATCGAACGATATGGTCCATCTACGGTGCTACAACCCTGATGTGGAGGTGGAACTGGGGAATTTTGGCGGTGAGCTGGTGGTGGACAACTGTTTCCCCGACGCCGTCGTGGAGGGGTTCGAAAACCAGGTGGACCGGGACGGGACCACCTTCCGTTTGGAGCTGGACATGGGAGACCACCGCATCCGGTTGAAACCGCCCGCTGACGACGATCTCTCCTTCGCTGTTTTCGGGGACAACCAGGGATGCAACCTTCTCATGGCCAGTGCCCTGGAGAACCTGACGGGCTGTGACTTCGCAATCCATTGCGGGGACCTGACACCCTCCGGAAGGTATTCGGAATTCGAACCGGCCCTGGAGGCCCTGAACCGGTCAACGGTGCCGGTCTACATCACTTTGGGCAACCACGATGTCAAGTACGACGGGAAGAAACTGTGGACGGCCCTGCTTTCCCCCACCCGCAACAGTTTCGAGTACGTTGGGACGACGTTCTGCCTGGTGGACAGTTCCGATCTGTCGCTGTCGGAGGACGAACTGGAATGGGCGGCGGGGGAGTTCGACCGGTACGCAGGGAGCAACCGGCGGGTTATGGTAACCCACGTACCCTTCCTGGACCCTTTCGGATTCTCCCATACCCTCAACAACGATTCCTGTACCAGGACAAGGGAATTCGTCCAGGACCATGGGATCGACCTGGTTCTCAACGGTCACATCCACGCATTCTATCACGAGATGGTTGACAACACGGACGTGGTCATATCCGGCGGTGCCGGGGCTGTACTGGTCAACGGCACCCATCACTACACTACCGTATCCGTTGAGAATGGTGAATTCGAGGTCGAAGAGGTCGAGCTCGATTATCCGTCTTATTACCACGAAGGGTCGACCATCGTTCAGCTGGTATCCGGTTCAACCGTGAGGAACCTCACACTGGATGACCTGATGACCCTGGAGACCGTGGAGATGTGCGCCGAGTACCAAAACCAGCTGGGTAACTATGCAGGTGGTGGGAACTACACCGGGGTCGCCATTTCCAGCATGTTGTGGTACGTGGGGGGCATGGACCCGGACGATTCCCTGAAGGTGGTGGCATCCGACGGGTACGCCCAGGATTTCGGATACCGCAACGTGTACCCTAACGCCACCTTCTCCCGGCTTCAGGGCCAGATGATACTGGCCCTGTCGCATAACGGGGAATGGGTCCCGACGTGGGAGGACGGTCCACGGATAGCCTTCCTCCCCGAAGACGGCGTTTACGACAACTCGGACTGCGAACTTACCTCTTATCCGGGTCAGGGGTATCATTTGTACCCGTCCGCCGGTGGCAGATGGGTGAAGTTCGTCCACCGGATAGAGGTCACTGGGTGATGGGATGGAAGGTACCGACCGGCCCAAGTACTATCTCTCCACCAGGGACCTGGTTACGGTTGCCGTTCTGGCGTCACTGGGCGGAGCCATGTCGGTGTATGTGGGTTACCTGGGAAACCTTGTAAACAGGATGCTGGGTGTTCCTTTCGGTGCGGGCCAGTTCATGGCGGGGCTTCACGTGCTGTGGATCATTCTGGCCATCGGAATAACCCGCAAGAAGGGGACCGGAACCCTCACGGGGCTGGTCAAGGGCATGGTGGAACTTTTCATGGGGAGCACCCACGGGGTGGCCATCGTGCTGGTGTCGCTTCTTCAGGGGGCGGCAGCCGACGCGGTTCTCTTTTCTGATCGGACAAAGGAGAACCGGGGACCCGTTGCCTATTCCACGGCAGGCGGGCTGGCCTCTGCACTCAACGTGGTGGTTTTCTGGGGACTGTACCTGGGCGGGGCGCCCCTTGTCCTAATGCTGATGCTGATGATGCTTGCGTTTGCCTCGGGCATCATTTTCGGCGGCTGGGCGAGCCTTCAGATCATGGGATCGCTGGAACTGTCTGGAATGCTGGTTCCGACTTCCCGGATGGGGAAAAAACCCGGACCGTCCCAAAGAAAGAAGGCTGCAACGGTTGCGGTTACACTGGTATTTTTGGGAAGCCTCACAGGCGGCGCTGTCTACTACTACTTCTACATCTACGTGCCTCCCACCAAGCAAGGAGTGGATATCACCGGTGATCTGGAGCACGGTTTCGTGTTCGTATACGATGTGTGGGAAGATAAGGAGGTCACCATCGTAGCTGAGCTTGAAGGGTCGGTCACCCATATAGCGCCCCGCAACTACACGGGCGTTCCCCTTAACCTGCTGATCGAAGAAGCGTCTCCCCTGGAAGGTGCCACCACCGTCACAGTGACCGCCAAGGACGGGTACGAAGTGGACTTCGAGCTGGCCGACGTCATGGATGACGACGAGATCATCATCTCCCTGGAAGATGACAACGAGTACCGGATAATAGCAGCAAACTACGTGGGAGGGTGCTGGGTGGAACTCGTTTCCAACATAGATATCCATTGATAATGACCAGGTGGACCGGACCCCATGCTCTCTATTTTGGACCTGACCGTTCGATACCCCGGCCGGGACGCACCCGCAGTCCGGAAGGTATCCCTAAATATAGGCAAGGGCGAGTTCATCGTCCTGGCCGGGGAGAGCGCCTCTGGAAAGTCCACCCTGATGCAGGCGGTGTGCCGGTTCATCCCGGATATCATTCCCGCCGAGGTTTCCGGAAGGATTCGATACAAGGGGAAGGGTGGGGAAGAAAACGGTCTGTCCGCCCTGTCCCGGACGGTATGCATGGTCCAGCAGGACCCGGAGTCCCAGTTCTGTACAGAGACCGTGGAGGAAGAGGTGGCTTTCGGACCCGAGAACCTGAATTACCCCAGGGACCAGATCGAAAGGTCGGTTTCCCGGGCCCTTGGGGACACGGGGATTGCCCATCTGCGTTACAGGGCACTTGCATCCCTGTCCGGAGGGGAGAAGCAGAAGGTCGCCATAGCATCCATGCTTGCACTTCGACCGAAACTTCTCATACTTGACGAGCCACGGGCCAACCTGGACGGACGGTCGGTGGCGGAGGTGATGAAGGCCATCTTCCGACTTAAAAAACGGCTTCCCGATCTCAGCATCATCGTGGTGGAGCACCAACGTCGGAGGTTCATGACACTCGCAGACCGTCTCATCGTCATGGACCGGGGAGTAATCGTCCAGGACCTGGAGAGGAAAGGTGACGCTTTCCCGGACGTGGTGTCAGGAGCCCTGTCGATCATCGAGTACCCCCAAATAGAGCAGCGATCCCTGGGCAGGGAGACCGTCCTGAAGGTCAACGGCCTGGGCCACACGGTTGACGGAAGTGAGATACTAAAGGACATCTCGTTTAGCGTCAGGAAGGGGTCGGTCCTTGCCCTCATGGGCCGCAACGGGTCAGGCAAGACCACGGTGCTCCGTCACCTGATGGGGCTTTGCCCGGTCCAGAAAGGCCGCATATCCATGGCGGGTATGGAGATGTCCCGGAAGGTTCGGGCGGACCCCTGGGAGCTTGGGCAGCACGTGGGGATGGTGTTCCAGAACCCCAATCACCAGATATTCGAGAGCACCATCGAGAGGGAACTGGCCTTCGGGCCCAAAAACTTCAGCAGGGGACTGGACCGCATCGATCCTGTCCTGGGGATATACACCCGTGACGAGGGGGTGGAAGCATCCCGGCATCCCCACCAGCTGAGCTACGGCCAGAAACGGCGGCTCAACATCCAGGCCGCATCCATCCACCAGCCAGGGATCGTTCTGCTGGACGAGCCTTTTGCAGGGCAGGACCCCCGAAACGCCCATAAGATCGCCAAGCTGATCGCCAAGCTGCAGCGCCGGGGCTGGACGTTTATTGTGGTGACCCACGATCCTCACTTTGCAAGGAGATCCTGCACGCAGGCGGTTTTTCTGGACGGGGGGAAAGTGCTGATCCAGGGAAACCCGGGCAAGGTGCTGGATGATGAAAGGGTAAGGAGGTGCATGGGACGGTGAGAAAGGACGGTGGGCCCGGGATAAACCCCGTCGCCAAGTTCGCCTGCCTGATCATCCTGGCGGTATTCGTGTTCCTTCTTGATTCCGTTTTCCTAGTGGTGGGTTTCACCCTTTTGGTCTTGATCGCCATGTTGGCGCTCCGGGCCAGGGCCGTGTTCAAGAGGGGAATCCTGTTTTTCGCTATCACCATTCTTCTGGCCCACGTTCTGTTCGTGAGAACCGGTGCGGTATACCTCCAATGGTGGAAGCTCGTCGTGGCGGAGGACGGCATCCGCATGGGTATGATGGTGGTGAGCAGGTTCCTCTCCGTGATAATGATGTCATGGATATTCGTCTCCACCACAAGGCCCCGGGACCTGTCCACGGCACTCAGCCAACTGGGCGTGCCCTACCGGTACAGCCACCTCATCGCCCTGGCCATGAGGTTCGTTCCCGTGTTCCGGCTGGAGCTGTCTACCGTGCGGGATGCCCAGGCAGTCCGGGGTATGAAACTGGGAAGGGGGCTGTCTGGCATAGTCCGGTCCGTGCGGTACACCACCATGCCCATGCTCTACTGCGCCCTTTCCAGAATCAACACCCTGGCGGCCTCCATGGAAGGGAGAGGCTTTGGCCAGAGCCGGGTCCGGACCTATCTTCACCCGGTAACCTTCCGAGGATCTGATCTGGCCCTGGTGGTATTTACGGTCAGCTCCATATTGATCATTCTTTGGGCAGAAGGCCAACTCGGTCTGTGGTAAAGTTTACCCTAAACGCGAGTACCGGATCAGTCCACCAATCCACCAATCCATCAGGCCATCGGTCCACCAATCCATCAGGCCATCAATCCACCAATCCATCAGGCCATCAATCACTCTGGCAGGCAGGCCATCAAATTGTCAATCACTCTGGCAATCAGGCCGTCAAACCGTCAATCACTCTGACCATCGGACCGTCAAACCATCAGTCCGTCACGCTGGATTTTATCGGCCCACTGAAGCAGCTGGTCTCCCCGGGGATGGTGCTGGGCATAACGCCGGAGGGAATCTGTAACTGCGGTGTCAATGTTTTTTGGGACCAGCTCAACCGCTCTCTGTTTGTACATTTCGGCAAACCTCCGGGCCAGAAAAAACTCCCTTCTCGTGAACATGCCACCGTTTCGAAGCAGAGACGCGCACACGTCCCCCAGATCCCGTACAGGATCGCCCTCACCGGCCTCCTCGAAATCCAGGCCCACGATACCCCTGTCGGTAACCAGGAAATTGCGGGGGATACAATCACCACGGTACATCCTGCCCGAAAATGCCCGGTGGAACCCCGCAAGCCAGTCCGCCCAACGGGAGAGTAAATCATCCGCCTCCTTGGAAACCGGAACCGATAATTGGGGATCCAGAAGACCCCCGGCTGCGTCCTTGGGCCCGTAGAGTACATCCATCAGGTTATCCCCTTTCACGCATTCCAAGACTAAAAGGCCCCCGGTGATCGATTCAGGTTTAGGAACGGGTATGCCCCTGTCCCGGCAGAGTTGCAGGATACGGTATTCGGAAGCGGCGAGTTCGGCGGCACCTTCCCGGTATGCCTTGGCAACCCGCCTGTTTTCCCCATCCCTGAAGACAAACACCCTGCTCTTACGGCTGTCCATGGGCTGGCCCACCATGGCTTCATCCAATGCGGACAGCCGGACATCCTGGATGTAAATCGGATCGCCCTCTCCGATGGTTCCTTCCCTGATCACCCTGGCAAAGGCACCTTCCCGGGGCATGATGCAGTCTCCCATCCGTTTCAGTATGGAACACCCATGATGGCACTTCTTACCGTGCTGAGTGACCTCAAGGATTACGTCCTGACCGATCCTGAGGCGCTGGCCCAGGGGAAGCGACAGCAGGTCCATGTCCCGGGTGGTGATGTTCTCCGCGAAATCGCCGTAATTTATCTCCACATCCATCTCCACATCCATCTCCACATCCATCTCCACATCCCTTTGTCCTCTCTCCTCTGCGCACTGGCAAAGCATCCGATCCACGCTGGATTGGTCTAGAAGGCTCACCTGCCGGTGCCAGTCCCCTGCGTGGGCGTCCCCTTCCATTCCCCTGGTATTGAACATTGCCGTGCCCACGGGTAACTTGGGTTCGCCCTTCTTGCGGCTGAGGTTAACGGATAGCACCGTGCCCGCCTTTTCCATGACGCGCCGAAGCGGCCAAGGATGCATAAAACTTGCCCAGAACGCCCATGCGGATACATGCAAAGTATGAAGGTCCATGTCATGAATGCCGGCCGGAAATCCCATGTCATTTCCCGAACCTCTCCGGGACCCACACGGAAGGCCCATTCTCAACATCCGAGTGTCCGTAACAGACCGGTGCAACCTCAACTGCACCTACTGTCATAACGAGGGGCAGCCCGACTCCGATCTGATGATGTCACCGGAGGAGATTGGAAGGGTGCTCAAAACGGCATCCTCCCTGGGAGTGAGGACAGTGAAGCTCACGGGGGGTGAACCTCTTCTTCGCAGTGACATTCTTGATATCGTGAAGATATCCTCCAGGGTCATGGCAGAGGTCTCCATGACCACCAACGGGACTCTTCTACCGGGTATGGCCGAAAAACTGCGAGCCAGCGGTCTGGCCCGTCTAAATGTAAGCCTGGACACCATGGATCCCGTTGAATATGGGAAGATTACCGGGGAGGATGGTCTTTTTAGAGCCGTAAATGGCATTCGGGAGGCGGTAAACGCCGGCATATCTCCCGTGAAGATCAATACGGTGATACTGCCGAACACCTCCCTTGAGAACGTTCTGGACATGGTTCGAAGGGCCTGGGACATAGGGGCCATGCCCCAGATAATACAGCTTATAAACGACGGTGAGAACGGGGTCATAGATGATGTGGAACAACATCTATCTCACCTGGCGTCCCAAAAAAGGATCAGGACAATGCACCACAGATGCATCTACACCATCAACAACCGGGAAATGGGAAATGGGGAAGTGGAGGTCGTCCGACCACGTAATAACCGGGACTTCTGCGCCAACTGCACCCGAATAAGGCTAACCAGCGGCGGGATGCTCAAGCCCTGCCTGATGCACAACCGGGGGCTGGTGGACATTCTGGGGACCATGCGGGAGGGCGCGGATGACAGGCAGCTGGAATCGCTGTTCAAGGAAGCGGTATCTAACCGGGAGCCTTATTGGAAAGAAGGCTCCTCGGGGACCGGGAAGTGATATCATGGGAATGGTGGACATATCCGATAAAGCTGTATCCCACAGGACTGCCGTGGCGGAGGGGCGAATGATCCTCTCGTCCAAAGCATCGCGTGCAATACGGGAAGGCGAGATTGCCAAAGGGGATCCCCTGCGCACCGCCGAGGCATCCGCCCTGCTGTCCATCAAGCAGACCCATCTGCTCATCCCCCACTGCCATCCCATCCCCCTATCCAAAGCGGAGGTGGTCTTTTACTGGGAGGGGGGCGAACCGGAAGGCGGGCGGTCCGAGGGAATATCGGATGGCACGCAGGATGGTGTGGCGGATGGTGTATCGGACGACCTGATCTGTCGATGCACCGTGGAGGCGGATTACACCACCGGGGTCGAAATGGAGGCGCTCACAGGTGTTAGCATCGCCCTGCTCACCGTGTGGGACATGGTCAAATACCTGGAGAAGGACGATCGGGGCCAGTACCCCGGGACCGCTATCCACGGGATGCGGGTCGTGTCAAAGGAAAAAAGACCCGTCTGATACCCGATGCCTGATTTCCAATCATTCCGGTTATAGACCCTTAAGCGGCCCGGCGCTCATTTCTTCGGCTTATCGATCTTGACCCAGAAATCCCCTCTATCCTCGCTCTTGGCCTCTTTGAGGGCATTCACGATCTTCTCGGGGGTGATGGGCAACTCCTTTATCCACACGCCCGTGGCCTGGGCAATGGCGTGGGCAATGGCGCCCAAAACAGGCAGGGTGGATCCCTCTCCAATCTCCTTGGCGCCGTAGGGTCCCTCGGGCTCGTAGCTGTCCACGATGCCGGAGAATATCTCCGGAGCGTCCTTGATGGTCATCACCAGGTACTCGTGAAGGTTGGGGTTGCGGATGTTTCCCCGCTCATCATACACCGTATCCTCCATTATGGTCTCCCCGGCGCCCATGACGATAGCCCCCTCCACCTGGCCGTGGACGGCCATGGGATTTATGGGCGTCCCGCAGTCGTGGTAATCGGTGAACCGGTCAATTTTCACCTTGCCGGTGTTGAGGTCAACAGTCAGCTCGCACACCGACGACCCGTAGGAATATGCAGGTGATGTGCCCACGGCAGCACCCTTGTAATCCCCACCCAGACCCTCCGGCGGCTTGTACCAACCGGTACCCACCAGGGGACCGTTGTCGTTGAAGTACCGTCTTGCGCACTCTGCCCACTCCACCTTGGATTCGGGATCGTCCTTTTTGAATATCCACCCGTCCTTGGCATCAAGACTGTCGGGATTGCAATCAAGCATCCCGGCGGCTATGGGAATCACCTTCTCCCTAACGTCCTTTCCGGCCCGGGCGCAGGCGTTGCCGCCCATGAGGGTGACCCTGGAAGAGTAGGCCCCCAGATCGATGGGGGATATGTCCGAATCCTCCGCCCGCATGCGTATCCGTTCGGGTCGGATACCCAGCCCTTCCGCTGCGCACTGGATGAGAACCGTATCGGAGCCCTGCCCTATCTCGGCGGCGCCGATGAAAAGAACTGCCGCTGTTCCGTCCTCGGTCACCTTGATGACCGCGTTACCGTGTGGGAACACCGCTTTTTTAACAAACGGCATGAGCTTCTTCTTGGACGGCTGCTGCACCTGACCCCGGTAGATCGCGTAACCCGCCCCGGATACAAAACCTCCGGTCCCGAGCCCGATCCCCTTGCCGGGGGGCAGCTTACCGTACTTGGTGTCCCACTTGGAATCCTTGCGCACGGCGTCCAGGGTTGCCTTGTACTCACAGGACCTGACGTCCAGGTCATTTATCGTCCTGGAATCGGGGTCCATGCCGTTCACCCGTCGGACCTCGAAGGGGTCCAGACCCAACCGTTCAGCCGCCATGTTGAGCATGCACTCAAAGGCAAACCGTGGCTGGGGGCACCCGTGGCCCCTGAAGGCACCGCAGGCGGCCTTGTTGGTGACCATCCTGTAACCGTCATACTTGTAGTTGGGTATCTTGTAGGAGGTGGGTATCATGGAACCCGCGTAGTAAACGGTGATTATACCGAAGGAGGTGTAGGCCCCGCCATCGAGAAGTATCTCGCTTTGAAAGGCGGTGATCGACCCGTCCTTTTTGAAACCCAGCTTCATGTTCATGTGCTGCTTGTGTCGTCCACGGAAATGCCTGAACATCTCCTCCCGGGTGTAAACCATCTTAACCGGGCGGCCCGTCCTGCGGGCCAGGATTGCCGAGCACAGTTCCAATGGAGTGGTCTCCGCCTTTCCCCCGAAGCCCCCGCCCACCGTGGGCCTGAACACACGGATGGATCCCAGGGGCATGTCGAACACGTTGGCCAGCATATAATGGAGATAGTGGGGAACCTGGGTGGAGGAATGGACCACCAGGGTGCCGTCGCTTTCCCAGTAACTGATGGCGGCATGGGGCTCGATGGGGCACTGGTAGGTGTGGTTACCCACGAAGGTCTCCTCCAGGATCAGATACGCCTCTTCCAGGCCCTTGTCCACGTCACCGAAATGGTGATGGACCTCGGTATTGACGTTGCTCTTGTACCGTTCGTGTATCTGTGGTGCGCCATCCTCTTTGGCCTCGTGGGGGTCAAAAACCGCCGGAAGCTCCTGGTATTCAACCTCGATGAGGGACAGGGCCCGCCGGGCTGTGGACTCGTCCACTGCAGCCACTGCTGCCACCTCGTCACCTATGTATCGGACCTTGTCCCGGGCCAGAACATACTCATCGTAGCGGGACGGCGACACACCGTACATCCGATCAGGGACGTCCTCCCCGGTGATCACATCGATCACACCGGGCAACGCCTTTGCCTTGGAAACGTCCAGCTTCTTGATGCGCCCGTGTGGAATGGGACTGCCCAGTATGGCACCGTGGATCATGTTGGGAAATTTCAGGTCCGCCGTGTAGCGTGCCTTGCCGGTGGCCTTGTCGGCGCCGTCCACCCGGGGGATGGAACGGCCCACCACGTTGAACTTGTCCACATCGCCGGAAGTGTCCACCAGAACATCCTGATATTCGTACTTCCGCCACTCCCTGACTGCCTTGAGTATCCGGGTGTAACCGGTGCATCTGCACAGGTTCCCGCCCAGGGCTTCCTTGATCTCGTCATCGCTGGGATCGGGATTCTTCAAGATAAGCGCATAAGAGGACAGTATCATCCCCGGGGTGCAGAACCCGCACTGGATGCCTCCGTTGGCGATGAAGGATTTCTGGATGGGGTGAAGCTCACCGTTCTTTGAGATTCCTTCAATGGTGACTATTTCCCTGCCTTCCATGGTATTTGCCAGGACAATGCAGCTGTTGGTGGGTTCACCGTCAATTAGCACCGTACATGCACCGCAGACCCCCAGTTCGCATCCTTTCTTGGTCCCGGTGAGATCCAGCTTCTCCCGAAGGACGTCAAGCAGGGTCTCGTTATCGTTTATGGAAAGACACCTGGTCTCCCCGTTCACCAAAAGCTCGATCTCGCTCATGCCATTCCTCCCGCCCGCTGTGCGGCCCTATGAAGGGCCCTGGGTGTCAAGACCTCCACGAGATGGCGCCGGTACTCGGCGGACCCGCGAACATCGTCTATGGGACTGCACTCGTCCCTGGCTACCCGACCCGCCTCTTCAAGCGTTTCCTGATTTGGAGATTTTCCCAACAGGGACTTGGCCGCTTTCTCCGCATGTACGGGAACCGGGGCAACAGCGCCCAGGATGATCCGGCTTTCCGCCACCTTGCCACCGTCCAGTCGGACCCAGGCAGCCACCGAGGCAACGGCCAGGGCGTTGGCGTCCCGCAGCTGGAACTTCTCGTATGCCGATCCACTGTTGGCGGGCTGTTTCGGGATTGTTATACGGGTTAAAAATTCCCTGCCGCCACAGGTGGTGCACCGAACACCGGTGAAATGTTCACCGAGAGGAACGGACCGCTCTCCGTCCGCGGAATGGAAATGGGCAACCGCACCCGCCGATATAAGAACGGGAGGGGCATCCGCCGAGGGTACGGCCGATGATATGTTACCGCCCAGCGTGCCCAGGTTCCTGACCTGGTTGGAGGCCATGGTGGAAGCGGTCTCGGACAGGGCCGGCAGATGCTGCCTGACCAGGTCCGAATCGATAAGGTCATTGAGACTTGAGAGCGCGCCTATCTCCAGGCCGTCGTCATCTTCACGGATGAACCGCAGATCGGGCACCTGTGAAAGCACAATTATGTGATCTGCAAGCCTCAGATTGGACTTCAAATCAACCAGAAGGTCTGTCCCCCCGGCCATTAGCCTGCAAGATCCCTCGTATTTTTCCATGAGCTCGATTACCTGGTCCTTGGTCCGGGGCCTGTGTAGTGTTATTCCTGGAATGAACAGGTTCTCCACCCCCTGCACCACGCAACGGTGCACGAAACCGCCCTAATTGCCGGGCAAGATAAGTATTTTTACCCGTGATGGAACCGTTATCGCTCGGCATCCACCCAATCATCCACCCAAACCAATCATTTTCCGATCTTGCCAGGGAACCCAGGATACGTATGGATAGAACCCAGGATACGTATGGATAGAACCCAGGATACGTATGGATAGAACCCAGGATACGTATGGATAGAACCCAGGATACGTATGGATTATCCAGCGTCTATCATCGGGGAACGCGTCGCAGAAGGACACAGACCGCCTCCACCACACCTCCCCCCACGGCATTGGCCTTGTCACTGACCTGAAAGGCCCGCCTGATCTCCCCTGAAGGGTCCACGTCCCCCAGCTTGAGGCCCTGTCTGACCTCCCGACCGTCCCGGATAAGCCCTCTGATCACCCCGGGCAGATCGACCCGGACAGGCTCATCATCCACCGTTCCAACAATGTCACCCTCTTCCACCAGATCCCCAATAGCAATATTAGCCCTGAATATACCATCCCCGGGTGAACGGATGACAATCCGGTCCCATGCATCCTCCCCGGGACCCTGGTCCATAAAGGACGAGTATTCCCCGGGGCCGGCTCTCCGGGTATCGGGGAGGGCAGTGCCCTCCCATATCACCCTGCCGATGTCGTGTCCCATGTAGGTCTCCACCACGGCATGGCAGTCTTTTCCAGCTGTAAACCCCGGGCCAATCCCCACCACCGCCCCCGCCTCATCCATACGGGTCCCCAGGCTGCGTTTTGCCATCCTGGCGTCCACCACAGCGTCAAAATGGATCGTTCTGGCCACGGTTGCCTCGGGGTCCACAACCAGGGCCACCTGACCATCTTGCCAGGTTTTCTCCACATCATCGATGTCGCACAATCGGGCGGTCACGCCCTCCACGGTCACCTGTCCCCGTTCCACTGCCGCGGCGAAGGACACCTCCCTTCGAACACAGAGGGGATCGGATACCTCAGTGGCCGCCACATACATCCCCACCAGATGGAGCCTCCGTATGATCCCGGTTGCCAAATCCCCGGCACCCTTCACCAGGACCCTGCATCCTTCAACCGCTTCCATTTTGTTTCCTCCATCAAATGCTACTTCAATCTCTCCCTCAAACCGTTCTATCAAGCCTTCCCGTCAAACCTTCCAATCAAACCTTCCAATCAAACCTTCCCTCAAACCGTTCCTCAACCGTTCTCCCCCATCTCCCGCATGCTAAGGGACGATGCATTTCCGGTCCTTCTGAAGGCCACCAGTTCCGCCAGTATGGAAACCGCTATCTCCGCCGGTGTTTCTGCCGAAATATCCAATCCGATGGGAGCAAATATGCGGTCTATGTCGGATCGGTCAGCACCGGATTCCTCCAGACGATCAAGGAGTGTCCTCACCTTACGCCGGGATCCTATCATTCCGATGTATGCAGCACCTGTCCCGGTCAGGTTTACCAGGGCATCCAGGTCATTTGAGTGCTGGTGGGTGATTATCACCACATGGGTGTTTTTATCCACCTTCCGGCGGAGCGCGGGGTCGTCCATGGAGATGCACACGACCTCCCGGGCATCCGGAAAACGCTCCCGGGTTGCAAACTCTGGCCTGGGATCCGCCACCACCACTGAAAACCCGGCCATGTCTGCCATGGGAACAAGGCTGTGGGCAATGTGTCCGGCCCCGCATACCAACAGGGTGGAAGGAAGCTGTGGATATTCAAAGAATACAAGTATATCCCCGCCGCATTCCATGCCAACCCCGCCCTGGCTCTCCGGTGTGAGGGAATAATGTTTGCTGAAGGGGGCTCCCTTTTCCATCCCGGAAACGGCGTCCTCCATCACCATCTGCTCCACCTTGCCTCCCCCCACCGTACCGATACCCTCTCCATTGGGTAAGATCAACATCTTGGCGCCCAGGTCCCTGGGATGGGACCCGCCGGTGTCCACCACGGTGGCCACCGCCACCTTCTGATCGTTCCTCAGCAGTTCGGCAAGTTTTTCGTAGATGTCTTTTTCGATCATGGTTCACCCTACCCCCTAAAAACCCGTTATACGGTCCAGATCGTCCCTGGTATCCAGATCCGTAAATGCCAAGCTGTCATGCCAGGGGACCTCTAAAAGCCATTCCCCGAACAGCTTCACCACGGACCGGGCACCCCGATCACCCTTCAAATTTGAAATTTCATCGAACAGGTCATTTCGGAACACCACCGGGTGCCCCGCCTGGTTGCCGCACCTTGGTCGGCATATCCTGGCCAGGGAATGCTGAAAACTGCACATCACCGCATTGGTGATCATGGGAGAGATCATGGGCTGGTCGGCCAGGAATACAGCGGCGGCGAATGCTTCCCGGGGCAATGCGGCCATGCCGGCGTTCAGAGACGATGACATCCCGGATGCATAATCCAGGTTTACCACTGTGACGACGCGATCGCCCAGACCGCCCAGATCACCCAGGGAGTCGAGCACCTCTTCATATCGATGACCCAGCACCACGACCAGCCCGTCCACGCCACCCTCCAGGGCATTGTCCACCGATGTTCTCACCACGCTCCGACCATCCGGCATGGACCATAACAGTTTTTCACCGCCGGAACGGCGCCCCTCTCCGGCTGCCAGCATTATTCCCCAAATGGCGCCGGTGCCGTTCTCCACACGGTGACACCAACCGTCATGTCCCAGACTGGATATCATCACATCAGCAACCTTTGGATGGTAAAACCACCTGGCCGCGTCGGCGGCCCGGGTCCTTCGGGCATGATCATCTGCCTTGTTGATAAGCACGCATATGTGGGTATTTTCGGTCTTGCCATCTCCAACATGGTCCCCGCCAACACACTTTCCAGCCAGATACCCACGGGTGGACAGAAGCAGCCCCCTGGCATACTGGGGAGTCAGTTCATCACCGGGCCCAACCTGGGGAGCCAGATCCTCCGGATGGAAACAGCTTTTCCCCGTCACCGGCGCGTCCAGGGCGTCAAGGCCAACCATGATCATCAGATGGGTTGCCCCGTTGGGCACCACCGGTTCGTGTTGTCTCGGAACCTTGAAGGACCGTCCCCGGGCACCGTCAGCTTCCGCGATGACCGTGTCGAACCGATCCTGCAGCATGGCCATCTGGGACTCATCGAGACCCAGAAGCTTATCATTCTCCATACCGGCAACCACCAGCGGTATCCCTTTTACCCCGTCAACACCGTCTTGAGCATCGGACCCTTCAGTGGACCCTTCCGCAGATACTTCAGCGGACCCTTCAGTGGACCCCACTTCATGATCGTCCAGCTCATGGAATAGTATCAGGTTGAAGTCTTCCGGAACCTCGCGTGTGGACATCCGTGTGGTGGTTGTGGCCACGGGCCGGATACCCTTTTGGACCAGTTCCCTGGCCACATGGAACATGGTGGAGGTCTTCCCACCGGCACCCACAATGGCCACCAGGGATCCCTTTCCTATCCCCAGGGTCTCACTGAGGCTGCAAGAATCCCGTGATGGTATGGTGGATGACCCCGTCTGAGCCATGGTGTTGGATGGGGGTTTGTGGGTTTTACATTTTCCCGGTGAGCACATCCCACAATGAGAGGTGAAAAAGCAGCGACTGATCAGAAATCGGATCTTGCCGGATCTTGCCGGATCATGCGCGGCGTTTGACGGGCAGGCAAGACCAGGACCGGACCCCGCTTCTGTAACGGGTGTTATGATGGGCCAGGAACCTATACAGCACTGCCGATGTCAGGATGGCGCCTCCGGTGAAGGCGACCCTCGTTAGGGCGGCGGCCAATGCATCAAAATCCGTAAGTCCGCACATGCAGCGCTGGGATCGGGCCGGTTGTATTAATCTGTTTTCCCGAATGCCCGGTTTTTTTTGGAGAACAGCTGCTCTAGAACCAGGGAGAGTATCCCACCGAACACCACGGAGCCCGCCACGGTCACCCCCAGCAGGATCGGGACATCTGAGACCAACACGGTCCCCTTTGGGGTCGAGGGAAACACCCAGGACCAGTAGAGCAGCATCAGTACCAAATTGGCCAGTATCCCCGATAACAGGTAGGTGGTCACACGGTGAAATCTGGACATTATCAACAGGGTCAGCTCCAGGGTTATCCCCATCATGACCACGGTCCCCACTTTGGCCGGCATGCTGCCCAAAGTTCCCACAGTTTTGACATCCCCGTATACCGCCGGGGCGATCAACGAATGGGCCAGGGCAAATCCCGATGCGGCCAGTAACGCTGCACCTGCCACCCCTGTCATCCTTCGGACCAGAAGACAGACCAAAATTATGAAAGGACCGAAAACCAGCCCCACTCCGGCTCCGGGCCCCGGCAGATCCATAATATCGTGCATGGCGGTTGTTATGGAACCTCCGGGAAAGAGGAACATGAACGCAATGGCGCCCAGGACCCCGACGCCCAGGGAGAGCAGGGCCGATGTGGTAAAATGGGGAAGGGGGCCTTCATCCAATGGGTGTTCTGTCTCCGGATCGTCCATTTCACATCCCTCGGATGTCCACATCCCTGCGCTGCAGGGTGATGGGTTCCATGCCCTTGAGATTGTTGAAGCGCTTTGCCCCCTGTGTAACACTGCGGATGAGAGGGTCCCTTTCCACCACCTTGACACCGGCCAAAATATCAGCACCGTAGACGAACAGGGAAGGTGACATGGGGGTTGACGGTCCCAGCACTATGTTCAACCCGCTATCACCCAGCTCCAGAAGACGCTGCAAGGTGTGGTTTATCAGGGTGGTGGCGGTGATGACGTTAACATCAGATCCCGGCAGAAGTTCCTCGGCGGCAGCGGCGGGGAACTCGCCTGCTTTTGGTTCGATCTCCAAAAACCGGGCCTTCCGGGCCCTTCGGGAGATGTCATCGTTGAAGGGGAACCGGCCAATGACAGTCAGGGTCTTTCCCTCCGCCTCTCTTTTGATTATTGAAGACACATTGCCCGGATCGCCCCTGGGTTCAATACAGGAGTTCAATGCCGCCACACCCACGGAGGCCTCCACCGGTTCCCAGGAAAAGATCCTCCGGGCAAGCTCCAATGAGGGCCTTCCGCTGAGCTGTCCCTCATCCTCTATGAAATGTTTTCGACCCGTCTTGTAGGTGTGGGCCAACCCCGTCCATTTCCCTTCCACGGCCATCCAGTGAAGACCTATCCACACCTCCCGGGCGATATCGCCGTGATCTTTTACAGATGAAAAAAGAGACTCCTCAAGCCTCATCATCGTCCCCCTTCATTATCGTCCCCCTCGAACTCTTCGTAATACGGTCCCCGGGCGCAGGCGATGCACTGGGGGCCTTCGGACCCGATTATGTCCTTTCCGTCCATGACCTTCTCCCCGCAGTTTGTGCACCTGACTGTACGATCGGGTTTTCCCGGCAGGTCCTTTTTTGCCAGCACCAGGCGAACCCTGCAAACGCTGACCACGCTCTTTGAGGGAGTAAGAAGCAACCGCTCAAGGGCCAACTCCTTGCCCTCCCCCGAAGGGGGTTTACCAACCAATTCGTTCACCTTGCCGCTGACCCACACCCTGTAGGCCTCATCGGTCTTCTGGTTGAGAAAGGTGGCGGCCATCTTGCCGTAATCCACCAGTTTCATTGAACGACGCCCGAGGCGGGTACCGGTGAGTATCTGAAGTGCATCGGCAATGCACCTGTCGTTCTCCACCACGACTATCATGTGCTTGGGATCGTCCGTCCCGGCGGCCTTCATCCCGGCCTCGGCAATGTGAACCCCCAGCACCTGCCCCATGCAAAGGTGGCCGTGGTATTCAACCGACCTCTTCAGATCCGCTCTCCGTTTTGATGCCAGATCGGGATCGACCCGATGCGCATCCCCTGCATTTGAGGGACCGGATGACATGCGCGGCCCATGGTGTGTACCCAACGAAAAAGTTTGCCATTGCATCCAACCACCCGCACCTGACCACCCCGGGAAAGGATGGGTTATCCATTTCGGGGTCCGATGACACGAACGGCATGTTCTCCCATCTCCACCCCATTCTCCACTTCCATACCTCCACAACATTTTTTATTCACAACGGACCTTAAGCTGCCGTGGCTCAGGAATACAAGAAGAACCTTGAGATATACCGGACCGTCCTAAGTCAGGCATGGGAAGACGGTATAGTCACCCGGGACGAGTTTGCCATCATGGAACAGGTAAGGGAAGGCCTGGGAATCACATTCGAAGATCATCTGTTGATCGAGGAGGAGGTCTATCTACAGCTCGCCAGGAAGGCGTTCAAGAGGGAGGACCCCACCGACAGCCTGGATCTGATCGATATCGTTTTGGATGACAACCCAAAAAACGAGCTGGCCTGGCTGGATCGGGGATTTTACCTTTACGGCAGGGGAGATATGGAGGAAGCAGTGAAATGCTTCGACAGGGTCTTGGAGCTCAACGGGGACAACAACGATGCAAAGGTGCTCAAGGGAGTGCTTCTGGACAATCTGGGAGATCCCAAAGAAGCGCTCCAGTGGTTCAGAAAGGCCCTGACCGATCATCCCCTGGAGGGGAAGGAAAAGGTGTACAAACGGGTTCTGACCCAGGCATGGGCTGACGGGGTTGTTACCAAGGATGAGGGAGCTCTCATCGAGAAGGTACGCAAGGGACTGAAGATACCCATGAAGAGGCATATGGAAATTGAGATAGACGTTTACATGTCCCTGGCCCGTGACGCCTTCCAGCACGAGGACCACGATGAGGCCATTTCCTTCTACGACAGGGTCCTGGATCGGGAACCCGGCAATGTTGATGCCATGCTCAACAAGGGATTCCATCTAAGGGGACTGGGCGACTACACCCAGGCCATAGATTGCTTCGAGAACGTTATACGTCACTACCCATATCACAGGGATGCCAGGGTCCTGCGGGCCCTGACCCTGGACCTCATGGAGCGGACCGATGATGCAATGAGGGAGTTCAAACGTCTTCTGGAGGTGTTTCCGGATGACGAGTGGATACTCATGAGCCTTGCCGAGGTCTACACCGCCAGGGGACAGAAGGACAAGGCCCTGGAATGCCACGAGATGATACTCAAATCAAACCCGGATCATCCGGTGGCCACCAGGATGGTGGCCGAGCTCAGCTGAGTTGGACGGAGTGGGAGACGGGGGGGAATCTCCCACTCCAAAAATGAGTTGGAATTGTGAGGGTAAGCCACGATCCCAGAGTGCATCCCAATCTTCTTTTCACCACCTAATGACCTTCCCGGAGAATGCTCCGGACGGTTTGTTCTTTCTCTCTCTCCTCCTGGACCAACCACATGATCTCTTTTCTGTCCTCTGCTCTTTTCTTCTCCTTCATGAGGTCGAAACGGTCAAGCCAATCCACCACGGCCTCGTAGATTATGGACTCTGCGGAGTTCCTTTTATGGACCCCGGTGAGGAACTCCAGTTCTGCCGCGTACTCATCCGGGAGATGGACCGAGAACTCTGTCCGCCCGGTCTCGGGCACCATGGAGCGTCTTTTCAGCAGCTCCGAAAGCGCCACCTCCAGTGCTTCCGTGCGGTTCTCGAACTCCCCGGATTCAACCATCCTGTCTGCCCCGTCCACCAACTTGGCGGGCAATCGGGCGGCCACGGTCTTTTTACTGGTCATGGTGAGGATTGTCCCCTGTAATACGCTTTGTAATGCAGGCACAGCATACTCAGTGTATTACAGAACATAAGGCAAGGATGATATATAATATTTTTCCAAATGGCTTGCACTGGATCCTGGTAAGATGCAAACCAAACCTCGGAGGAAATATCGATACTTTTTCCCATGCAACTACCGCAACTGCCGACCGGGCTTTCGTTACCCGAATGCCGTTATCGTAATCGTTTTTACAACAGTTTTATTAAAGCTGGTGCCATGTGGGAAAGATCGTTACGGTCTTTAATCGGACCGGAAAAATAGGGGGTTAAACAATGACAGAGGTTGTCATAGCATCAGCGGTTCGCACACCCATTGGAAAGTTTCAAGGAACGCTCAAAAACACACCCGCGGTGAAGCTCGGCACACATGTTGCCAAGGAGGCGATCGCCCGCGCCGGTGTTCAGCCCGACGCGGTGGACGAGGTCATCATGGGGATGGTACTCCCCGCGGGACTGGGGCAGAACCCGGCCAGGCAGGTTTCCATTCACAGCGGGGTACCGTACTCTGCGGGCGCACTGACCGTCAACAAGGTCTGCGGTTCGGGAATGAAGTCCATGATGATAGCGGCGTCATCCATCCGGGCCGGCGATTACGATGTGGCCCTGGTGGGCGGCATGGAGTCCATGGATCAGGCGCCCTACCTTCTTCCCAAGGCCCGTTTCGGCTACCGCCTGAACAACGGCATGTTCGTGGATTCCATGGTCAACGATGGGCTGTGGGACATATACAACGATTTTCACATGGGGAACACCGGAGAGATAGTGGCTGAAAAGTTCGGCATACCCCGCAGGGAGATCGACGAATTCGCGGCCCGTTCCCACACCAGGGCGGCCAAGGCCCAGGCGGACGGGCTCTTCAAGAGCGAGATCCTTCCGTTCGAGATACCCCAGCGCAAGGGTGATCCGATCGTGCTGGACCATGATGAGGGCGTCAGGCCCAACTCCACCCCGGAAAGCCTGGGAAAGCTTACACCGGTGTTCAAAAAGGATGGTGTGGTCACCGCGGGCAACGCTTCACAGATATCCGACGGAGCCTCCGCAACCGTGATCATGAGCAGGGAGAAGGCCGATGAGCTGGGTGTCAAGCCCCTGGCCAAGATAGTGGCCTACAACTTCTCAGGCATGGAGCCCGAGCATGTAATGTCCGCCCCCATACCCGGGGTGAAAAAGATGCTGGAGACCACCGGTCTGACCATCTCCGATTTCGATCTTATCGAACACAACGAGGCATTCGCGTCCGCATCCGTTGCTGTGAGCAAGGAGTTCGACATACCCCAGGACCGGTTCAATATCCACGGTGGTGCCGTGGCCATGGGTCATCCCATCGGCTGCTCCGGGAACCGGATCATGGTAACCCTGGTCCACGCCCTGCGCAATCATGGTAAGAAACGGGGCATGGGAACCATCTGCCTGGGCGGGGGTAATGCCACCACCATGGTAATAGAGGCCGAATGAAAACCCTCAAAAAAACCCAAGAATATGATAAAACACTTCATTTTCAATAGGACATCGACAGTGTACAAAATAATGAGATAAAAAGGAGACATAACACATGGATATAACAACGATTGGAGTGGTCGGGGCCGGACAGATGGGCAACGGGATTGCCCAGGTCGCCGCCCATGCCGGACTCAACGTGATCATGCGGGACATCGATCAGAGGTTCATAGACAAGGGAATGGCATCCATCACTAAGAGCCTGGACCGAATGGTTTCCAAGGAAAAGATAACCGCAGAGAAAAAGGTTGAGATACTGGGAAGGATAACCACCACGACCGAGCTGTCGGAAATGAAAGGCTGCCAGATGGTGGTGGAGGCCATTCCGGAGGTGCTACAGCTGAAGCGGGACACCTTCAAGGCATTGGACGAGATCGTTCCCGAGGGAGCAATCCTGGCCTCAAACACGTCCTCCATCTCCATAACCGAGATGGCCGCCGTCACCAGCAACCCGGACAGGTTCATAGGCATGCATTTCATGAACCCTGTGCCAGTAATGAAACTGGTGGAGGTCATCCGGGGGCTGCAGACCTCCGATGAAACCAACCGGATCACCATGAAGCTGGCCGAGAAGATGGGCAAGATCCCCCTGGAGGCCAACGACTATCCCGGTTTCATCGCCAACCGTCTCCTCATACCCATGATCAACGAGGCGTGCTACGCGGTGATGGAAGGGGTGGGAAACAAGGAGTCCATCGACGGTGTAATGAAACTGGGGATGAACCATCCCATGGGCCCGCTGGAACTGGCGGACCTGATCGGGCTGGACACCTGTTTGCATATCATGAACGTGCTCCATGAGGGCCTGGGCGATTCCAAGTACCGACCCTGCCCGCTGCTCAATAACATGGTGAAGGCCGGATACCTGGGCCGCAAGAGCGGCCGGGGTTTCTATGACTACTCCAAACAGTAAAACGGGGGCCAATTTCATGGTGGAATACGAGACATTGCTCGTGGAAAAGGATGAAGGAGTGGCAACGGTCCAAATCAACAGGCCCGACGCCCTAAACGCCCTCAACACCAGGGTGCTGGAAGACCTGCAATCCTGCTTCGATGAACTGGAAAACGACGAGAACGTCCTGGTCATAGTGATCACGGGTTCCGGGGAAAAGGCATTCGTTGCAGGGGCCGACATAGGAGAGATGGTCGACCTGGACAGCTCAGGTGGCCGGGATTTCGGCATCCGGGGCCATGCGACCCTCAACAGGATCGAACGGTGCCCCAAACCGGTCATCGCCGCCATCAACGGGTTTGCCCTGGGAGGAGGCTGCGAACTGGCCATGGCCTGCGACATCAGGTACGCCTCCGAACGGGCCAAGTTCGGCCAGCCCGAGGTCAATTTGGGCATCATTCCCGGGTTTGCCGGTACCCAGAGGTTGCCGAGGCTGGTTTCCAAGGGAAAGGCAAAGGAGATGATATTCTCCGGGAACATCATATCCGCCCAGGAGGCCCTGGAGATCGGTCTGGTGGATCGGGTGTTCGCCCCGGAACAGCTCCAAGAAGAGGCGGGCAAGCTTGCCCGGACCATAACCACCAAGGGCCAGCTGGCCGTCCGGGCAACCAAGGAACTCATTGACAGGGGCACTGACACGGACTTCGGTTCAGCATGTGAAATGGAGATAGCCACCTTCTCCAAACTCTTCAGCTCGGAAGACCAAAAAGAGGGCATGAAGGCATTTTTGGAGAAGAGAAAGGCAGCGTTTACCGGCAAATAGACCAGCCGGGCGGCATAGACGGCATCCGAGCAAAAAACGCGTTTTACCCTACCGGAAGGTTTGATCTGACACATCCGTTATATTGAAGATCTGCTCAAACCGGCCTGGTAAAATTATACGTTCCCATTTGCCATGATTCTGTCCGACCAACGCTAAACTTTTGCTGGTTGTCGGCCACGGTCCCAATATCATTCCTTGGGATGGTAGAGGAGCACTACTATTCCCAGACCCATCATCCCGCCACCGATTCCAAGCATCATCATGTTAAGTGTACTGCCGTTTGCCGGATATAACTCCACGGGGATAAGAAAGATGGCATCATCGGGAAGCTCACCCGAATATTCCACATCTTCACGCAGCGCATCCGACATCTTCAACAATCCGCTTTCGGCATCAACCCATTTGTAAGTCACGATGGCATCATCGCCCGGTCTGACCCGGGTTTTTTTGTGGAAGACCCTTAGATACTCGTACTCGCTTTCCGTGACATCCTCCATCTTGACGCGGTAGGTTGTACCCTTCTTGTACTCAGCTGTATATTGGGGTATCTTTTCCGGGTCCTGCAGATCACGATCTATCTCTTCTTGGGTCGTGTCTACTTTCTCTGACATGATGGAAGCCACGCCCAGAAGCATTATCAGGATTCCCATGCCCATGAGGGTTATTCCCGGGATCTTCAACGACTTCACCCCATTCACATGATCGTGCTGTTGCCGACAATGGGATATGTTGTATAATAAGTTTTCAAGGTGTTAAAATTGAAAAAGGGTTGAGGAAAACGAACAACTTCTAATATTCTTTTAACGGGAGATTTTTATATAGGAAAAACCCTTCCGACAACTTAGGCATATGCCAAATAAGGTTCCGGGGGCCTAAACCATAACCCTAACAAATTTTCAAAAAATGGCCTACAAGCGTTTTGGCGAGAAGGCCAAGATCAAGGCCGAGGAGGATCCCACCCTCTCTCAGATAATTGAAAAGGCCCAGTTCCGTATAAGACCCGAGGCCCTGATCGCCCAGGCCATGATGGCCATGGTGATGGGAGCCATAGCCGGTGCCGTTATCTGTGTGGTAATGGTGGTCCTCTACCTCTCCGGGATATTCGGGGACTCCATAATCGGAATTCTCCTGCTGCTGGTGGGGGTCATGATGGTGATAGTCCTGCCCCTGGCAGCATACGGTATGACCATGAGCGCCCCATCTACCCAGATGAAAGAAAGGGCCAAACAGGTGGACAAGCAGCTGCCCTATGCAACAAACTACATGGCGGCCATGGCATCTGCCAACGTATCCGTTCAACGTATCTTCGTGGGTCTTTCGGGGCAGGAAATATACGGTGAGATCCAAACCGAGGCAAAGATGATCAGCAGGGATGTGGAGGTCTTCGGCATGGACATGATCAACGTCCTAAAGCGGGCCATGGAACGATCCCCTTCCTTAAAGTTCCAGGATTTCCTTCAGGGGATCATCACCACCACCCAGTCCGGCGGTTCCCTTAAATCATATTTCATGATGAAAGCGGACCAGTACGTCAAGGAGAACCGGGTGGCCCAGCATGGTACCCTGGAGACATTGGGTGTCATGGCAGAGAGCTTCGTCACTGTAGTGGTGGCCATGCCCCTGTTCTTACTTGTCATGATGTCCGTCATGGCCATGATGGGCGGCGCGGGGGGCACCACGTTCCTGTGGATCATCGTGGGCCTCATGATCCCCCTGTCCCAGTTCATGTTCGTTGTGATCCTCAGCATGATATCAGCCGAGTTCGATTGAGGAATTGAGGAGGTGGCCAATTGGGTTTGAAGAAATCTGAAAAGGAGGACAAGAAGGGCAAGAAAGACAACAAGAAAAAGGCCCAGGCCAAGCCTCCCAAGAACAAGGCGGATGAAGAGTCGAAATCAGGCAAGAAGAGCAATGTCTACGATGACATATCCGCCGAGTTCAAGACCAAAAAGAGCCCGGAGGCCATCGAGAAGGCCTGGGTATACATATCCGCCCTGATAGTGGCCGGGGTGTTGATACTGCTGGCGTTGATCGGAGTTGACGTTCAGCTATCCGGACTCATACACATGGGTCGATACCAGTTCGTGATGCTCATGGTCCTGGGACTGCTGGGACCCATTGGGTTCTACGAGAGGGGACGGGCCATGCGAATGCAGGCCATTGAAGAACGTCTTTCCGATTTTCTCAGGGACATTGCAGAGTCCGGTCGGGCAGGACAGACCCTTCACCACGCCATAATCACCTCGTCCCGCGGTAACTACGGGGCTCTCACCGATGACATAAAGAAGATGTCCATCCAGATATCCTGGGGAGTGAACTCCACTGAGGTATTGGACAGGTTCGCCAAACGTGTAGATACCCCTCTGGTCAACCGGGCGGTTGTACTGATCAACCAGGCATCCGCAGCCGGCGGTGATGTCTCCAAGGTTCTGGAGGCGGCCGCCAACGATACAAAGGAGATGCAGCTTCTCCAGGCCGAGCGGGAGATACAGATGGGTATGTACGTCATCGTCATCTTCGTTTCATTCGTCGTGTTCCTGGTGGTCATTCTGATCGTGTTCTCCACGTTCGTTCCCAAGATGGAGGACATGAAAGAGGACATGCTGGAGGCCCAGCGTCGGGGTGAAGAAACATCCTTGGCAGGCGGGTTCGACCCCACGGGCGTGGATTTCGATGAGATACGTTTGGTTTTCATGCTCTCAGGTCTGGTCCAGGGGGTCGGGGATGGGCTCGTGGCGGGTTTGATGGGCACAGGTCGGATATTCGACGGACTGAGACATGGATTTGTCATGGTGTTGATAGTGTTCATCATTTTCAGTTTGGCCATGCCTGTATAACAGGTCCTTTTTCCAACCGGCTCAGTAGCTCACCCCAGTTCACCCGATCCGCCCGTATGGAACTTATCGTGTGTATTATGCACCCATAGGTATGTATTATGCACCCATAGGCATTTATTATGCACCCATAGGCATGTATTATGCACCCATAGGCATTTATTATGCACCCATAGGTATGTATTATGCACCCATAGGGCATGTATTATGCACCCATAGGAATTTTTATTAACACATCCTACTTTTCAAACAACACGCAGCAACGAACAGGTGTTCCCGAATGGAACGGGGATACGAATACATGGATGATCCAAAATGTCCGACAAAACACCAGATGATGGAGATATGGACTCGCCAGATATTCTCAAAAAAACCGCAGAGGAGCTATTTGCCCTCACAAGATCGGACTACAACCAACTGATCAGCAAGGGGCTTTCCTCCGAAGAGATAAAAAAGGACTTCAAGATTTTTTCCAAGGCGTTCGATAAGGGGGACTGGGATATTGTCGAGAACATGGCGGGGGATATCTCAAAGCGGTCCAAGGAACTTCTCTCCGACTGGCACAACGCCACCAAGGCACTGGAGAACATCACCATCCTCATATCCCAGGTGAGCAAGTCGGTTGACATGAAAAAGGTCAACGAATCCCTCACCATGGCCGAGGATATGATGGAAAAGGGGGACTACATATCCGTGCTGGAATCGGTGGCCCATATAGAGGAGCTTCTGGCAGACATCAACGAGGACCGAAGACCATTTGTGGCCCTGGCGTTTTCAAAAAGACCTCTCATAAGCGGCAAGTGGAACAGGACCCGGGTCAACACAATCAACGAGGGCAACTCCACTGCAAAAAACGTGGAATTCCAGCTTTCAGGACCCGTGGAGGTGCTCCGGTTCAATCCCCTCAAAACCCTCAAACCCGGCGAACGACGCACCATGGAAATTGCAATTAAGTCCGAGGAGGAAGGGGAGATACCCCTGGATATACGCATAGTGTATCAGAGGGATTCCGATGAGACCATCTACCAGGCCGAGGGAGTGAAATGGATCAACTTCGTCTCTCCCGAGGACATGGCCACCATAACCGGGGAGGATCAGGCCACCACCCTTTCGGGTATAGCCAACGACAAGCTGAGCCTGAAAAAGAGCTCAGAGCACATTGCCGGGAAGCTAAAGGAATCCTACTGTTACCTGATCCATGAAGAGACAAGCCAACGGACCTTCGAGATATTCTCCCACTGCATGGCCTCTGAAAAACCGGGCCTTTGCCTGACCAGGACATTCCCCAAGAGGATATACGAGATATACCAGATCGAGGGGACCAGGGTGATCTGGCTCACCAACGTGGAGGGGAGGGGGATGCTGCGTCCTTCCGATCTGGAAAAGATCCGTCACACCATTCGATTATTCTTAAAGGACAACAAGGAGGGCATCATCCTTCTGGACGGTGTGGAATACCTCATCACCCACAACAAGTACGAATCCGTGCTGAAGTTCATCCAGTCCCTAAAGGACCAGGTGGCCATCAACAAATCCATACTGCTGATACCCGCAAGCCCCCAGGCAATGGACAACACCCAGATCAAGCTGCTGGAAAGGGAAGTGGACGAGATTTTGAAGTGACCATTCCCGTTTCCACAGGATCATCAGATCTCGATAATCCTAGTTTTCCGAGGTTGATCTCCATTCCTTTTATTCAGCTGCCCGGGTTTTTATTCAGCTACCCGCGGTGCTCATCATCTCAAGGAACCTCTCCATGTGTTCGGCCAGGATGGCGTTGTCGGTGTATCCGCAGGCCGCCAGGTCCGGCGCTGCCAGGAGGGCCTCCTGATGATCGCATATCACATCGGTGGCCAGCAGGTTCTTCCTTCGGACCACTTCCATCCCATCGGGAACACGCTGGTTCGGATGGGTGATTATGATGATCTTCACCCCCCGAGTGAGGGCGTTTCTCATCTGCCTGTCCAGATTCTCCCTGATCTCCCGCAAGGCCGGGGTGGATATCATGAAGGTCTCTGAAGACTTGTCCAGCAGCTCCCCTATCTTCTCCAGCACCCTGGTCTTTCCTGTGATGGTGTAGATGAGCTGGGGAATGCCCTTCTCCCTCACGATCTCATGAAGAAGGCTCAGCTTGCCGAACAGATCGTCAATGTCCTCCCTGACCCGTTCGTGGACACGTTGAGGGTCCTCGGGCTTGAATATGACGGGCCGACCTTCGGTGGCCAGGGCGAACCCCCTTTCCTTCAGACCCTGAAGGACCCTGTAGGCCGATGTCCTGGGAAGATTAGCCGTCTTGGATATCTCCTCGGCTGTACCGTACCCGTGGGCCACCAGGGCAATGTAGGCCCGGGCCTCGTAGGGAGAAAGGCCCAGGGTTTCCAGCTTCCTGGAAAGGTTGTCGTATTCCTTTTCCAGCTCCTCGCGGGACGTTGGTACTTCCATGATCAGGCACCGTCAGTGGATACTTTCCCGGGGAGAGACCGTCCTGGGAACGAAGGCCTGGTACTTGCCAGCCAGGTACTCTTCCCGCAGGGCCTGGTAGCTCCGGGCGTTTTTCAAGGTCATCTCGGCGATGGCCGGATCGCCCTCCTTGATAACCCTGGCGGGTATACCGACCGCCAGACTTCCTTTCGGTATCACCATCCCTTCCTTCACCAGGGCGTTACCCCCAATTATGGAGCCCTCCCCCACCACCGCCCCGTTCAGGGTGGTGCTGTTTATCCCGATGATACACCGGTCCTCGATGATGGCGCCGTGGACCATGGCATTGTGCCCTATGGAAACATCGGCGCCTATCCTTGTGGGATTGGTCCGTTCCACATGAATGGTCACGTTGTCCTGTATATTGGCCCCCTCCCCCACGGATATTGTGTTGATATCTCCCCGTAAAACGGCGTTCTCCCACACCGATGCGCCCTTCTCGATCACCACGTTCCCGATGATCCTGGCAGTGGGTGCGATGTAACAGGATGGATGCACTTTCGGCTTCATGGGCCGGTGAAGAACCGAACCGTGCATAAGCCTTTTTGTACCAAGCGGGGTCGGAAGGGTTTTTTACAGCCCATGCAAATGGGTGGGAAGGTCGTATGCCGCTTGAACTAAAACCCGTTGAGCCCACAAACGGCACAAACCGTCCCCCGGATGAGATATCCGGTGCAGACAGGATAAAGGAGATCGCCATAGACTACCTCAGCGACGAATCCCGCATGCCCTGTGGAGAGGTGACACGGGTGATGTTCCCCCGCAGCGAGATTGATCTGGTGCGGATATTTGAGGATGCCCGTTCCACCAAAACCCCCGTCACCGTATCATCGGGACGGACCGGGATATCGGGCGGTGCCGTCGCCCCCTGCGGATGGGCGGTCTCATTGGAAAGGATGAATCAGGTTCGGGCAGTTAAAAAGGTAAGCAGCGGGTGGCATGTCCGGGTTGAAAGCGGTATCAGCATAGACGATTTCAAGGAGATGGTCACCAAAAAGAGACTGGACCGTTGCCATGAGGATATCGACTGTGCGGGATTCCGGGATGATCCCCAACCCCTTCTGTATCCCCCTGACCCTACCGAGGGAACGGCGCACCTGGGAGGCACCGTGGCCACCAACGCATCCGGTGCCCGGACCTACTTCTACGGTCCCACCCGCAGCTATGTCATGGGGCTCAGGGTCGTCCTTCCCACAGGAACGGTACTTGACCTTTCCAGGGGAGAAAGCAGGGTTTTAGATGATGGTACCATCATCATTCCCCATCCGGGTGGTGAAATATCCTTCAAGGTGCCCACTTATTCATGGCCCCCCACCAAATCCACGGCTGGGATATACTCTTCACCGGGAATGGACCCCCTGGACCTTTTCATCGGTTCCGAGGGCATTTTGGGCGTGATAACATCCATGGACCTGCTTGCAATCCCCGCACCCACAAACGTGTTCTCCATCGTGGCATTCTTCCCGTCGGATATTGACGCCCTTAACTTCATCCGATCAGCCCGGGACATGGATGTGATAAAACCCAGGTGTCTTGAGTTCTTCGACTCCAGGAGCCTGAACATGTTGAAGGGCTCCGGCTCCGCCGACGGAGCGTCCATCTCGGGGATACCTGAAAAGGATGATATCTCTGCTGTGTATTTCGAGGAGGACTACCAATCCGAAGAGGACCTGGAGACATCATACGGCCACTGGGATGCCCTTCTGGAGCAAAACGGGTCTTCGATGGACCGGACATGGGGAGGGCTGGAGGACCAGGAGAGACGACGTCTCAAGGATTTCCGTCACGCACTTCCCGAGCTGGTGAACGATACCATATCCAAACGGAAACAGACCGATGACCGCATCCACAAGGTCGCCACCGACATGGCCGTGCCCGATGACAGACTGGTGGAGGTGTTCCAGATGTACAGAACCGATCTGGTGGACGGAGGCTACGATCACGTCATCTTCGGCCATGCCGGGGACAACCACTTCCACGTCAACATCATACCCAGAGATCACCGGGAGGTCATCCGGGCAAAGGAACTGTACAATCAATGGGCCGTGAAGGTAGTGAGTTGGGGCGGGTCTGTTTCCGGGGAACACGGCATCGGCCGGTTGAAGAAGGACTACCTAAAGATCCAGTTGGGTGAGGACGGCATAGACCAGATCAGACATATCAAACGGGCCCTGGACCCCGGCTGGATACTCAACCCCGGGGTCATGATCGATCCCTGACGAGTTGTTGCTTGAACCGAACCCGAACATGAGGTACAGATAATTCATCTGGCCTAACCGATTTCACTTACTCCACGTTATGACAAACTCGCAGTACGGATCGCCCCTGGCCACACAGGCCGAGTGATCGGTGCTGGCTTTTTTTGCGGTCAGCTTGACAAGTCCGGTCAGGTAATGCTGAAGCGTATAACAGAAATCCGGAGACTCGAAATAGTCGGTGAGCCGCACCACTGCCTTCCCTTCGGCAATCTCCACTGCGGTGAGGTCACCCAATCGATGGAACCTGCGCCAGTACTCGGCAGCCTTCTTGGCCATCTCATCTGGAGGAAGTCCCCATTTAACGAAGAACTTCAACAGGCCGATGTCCTGGGCGATCGCCTCCTCCATCCTGATCTTGGTGGCGTCGTTTTCCGGCCCCACCACGTCCCAGCTTGCATGGATGATATCCAAATACAGATTGAACGGGTAATAATCCGTATCCTTGAAGGATTTCGGTCCCAGGGGTTCCTCCATCGGCATCCTGGCATTGATGATTTGAAAGAACCGGTCCAGGCCTACCTTTCCATGCTTCTTTTTGATAAAATCCAGGCGCCTGTTAATGACCGATCCCACAACCTCGGGGGCATCGGGGTCGTTTCGAGTCATGGAGATTTATACACTTCCCTATATAAATCTTTTTTTTCCTTCCAAAGAAATGTTCTCGGCATCCCCACCTTCCCGGGTCCCGGTAAGGAACTGGTAGTTCAGTCTCCCCTCCACCATCAAACTGTCTTCTTCAACATGGACAACTTCAGATTAAATGTCCTAGGTCACGAATCTGGTCCCCTCAGCAGATACTTGTATGCCGGTACTGCATAGATGGTCTTTCCGTTGATCTCCAACCGTCTCTCCATATCTTTCGTGATTATGTATCCTTTGTCTATGTTGAACTTCCTGATAAAAGTCCTAATCCCGTCCATATCTATTTTTCCATATTTTATCTCAACGGGCGTGACGGCCTCATCGGCAATAACGATATCCACCTCGTGTTTGTAAGGGTCCCTCCAGAAATATCCGGCCCCCAGCTGGTTCACGATCAACCATTCAAATACCATTGACCTCGAAAGGATATCATCTTTAATCAGCAGGTCCGGTGAAACTATGGTGGGGTAATATTTTTTTAGCTTACGTTCCACCTTTCTTCTGCTTTTGGAGTAATTATACAGCTTTCTTAACATGAAGGATTCCTCTAGGTACGTGAGATAGACCGACACCGTTTGTCTGGACAGGTTCAGTTCGTTGGCCAGTGACTCCAACTTTATTATCTGTCCCGGTTTCTCCATTAATATGTTAAGTAATGCTTCAAGGACGGATGGGTCGTCTATTTTGAATATTGTTGGAATGTCCCTGTAAATTATCTTCTCGACCACGCTCTCTGTTATGTATCTTTTAATGATGTTACTATCCTTTACATCCACCAGTTCGGGGAAGCCGAGTGTCAGGGTGAATTCATCGAGCTCCTTTTGGAGCTCTTTTTCATGGATATTGATGGGTTCGAACCTCACTCCCTTGAAATCGAGGAACTCTCTAAAGGTTAAGGGACCCACCCTGAATTCGAAAATCCTCCCGGCCAGAGATTCTTTGGATTTTTTCTTTACAAACAGGGACTCCGATCCCGAGATGATTATCTTTAGTCTTTTTCCGTGTGTGTCATATATTCGTTTTATCCGGTCCTCCCAATCAATGAGCTTCTGCACCTCATCCAAAAGCAGTATCGACCTGTCTTTTTTGATGTCTCTTTCCACCAGATATTCATATTCCTTCAATATTTCTGCGGGCTCGGTTTCCCTGAACTCATCGAAGGAGAAATAGATCACACCTTTCGGATCGAAACCGTCTTTGAGAGTGTCCTCAACGATCTTCAACATGAGCGATGTCTTTCCGACACGCCTCAATCCAGTGAATGCAAGTATCTGGGGCACATCCATATATTTGCCAATTTGATGGTAGATTTCCCTTTCATGCAAATCCGTTTCGAAATCCTCTTTCCACCAAGGATTTGATTCTACCAGAGCGTCTCTAATCCTAGTCATCTTCGTCTAACCCATAATCTATTCTGCGTTAAGTGCATCTAACACAGACTAGAAAAATGTTGTCCTTTCCAACCTGGTCCAAAACATCCCTCATCCACCTTGGACAGGTCCTGGAATGTTCTTGATCAAGGCAGCGAACATACTCGGCATTTCTCATTGTTTGTTACCTGTCGGGAGACGGGGCTACGATGATGAACTGGTCTACGGCAACGGGTAAACCCATTGCCTCGATTCTGGACATACTTCATGTTGCTGATCCCCCAATCCAGTATCCCCACAGTCCCGGCGCCCTAATCCACGCTGCCAGTTCAAATCTCCCAACCCGTTATGATGGTATCAATATCATATGAAATTGAAGGATACGGTCCAGTAGTATGGATGATAATATGAAAAACATCCGTTTTGTTGGACTTTCCAAATATCCATTTGGAAGGATACATCCATTTTAAGATTGTTGTGGAATACGATAATCAATAATAGATATTTATTGTAGGTCATGATAAGGGAAGTTATTTATGTAATATTTATCATATTATGTAATATGGAGAAGTCTCTCGATACCCACTTGGCAACGATAAATCCCTGGTGGTTGACAGACAGGGTGGACAATGCAAAGGAAAAGATACAAAGAGAGGGGTTTGAAGATATCCTTCAGGATATGGAACTGGATCGGATAATCCAGATAGTCGGACCCCGCAGAGCGGGAAAGACCACGATCTTGTACCTCATCATCGATCATCTTCTCTCTCGGGATGTCCCGTCACGAAACATACTCTATTTATCTCTTGACGATCCCCTGCTCCAAAACATATGTGAAAATCCCATCCTCGATCCTATCGACAGGTTCACTGAGAGGATTGCACAAGAGGGAAGAAAATATGTGTTCTTGGATGAAGTTCAGGACATTGATGGATGGTTCAGGTGGCTGAAGGCGTATCATGATAAGAAACGGGATTTGAAAATTATCATATCTGGTTCTTCCAGTCTGAAACTGCATGACGATGCGAACACCTACCTTAGGGGGAGGGCAATATCATTTGAATTGAACCCACTTTCTTTTGGGGAGTTTGTCACGTTGAGCGGGGGTGAGGTTCAAACGGTCCACTTCAAGGATGGACCGATTGAGCTCTTGAAAGGATATGCTGCGATCTCACGTCTCCTTGAAGAGTACCTGATTGTGGGGGGTTTTCCTGAGTACTTCGAGATAGGCACCAAACTACGAACCCCCGAAAAATGGTTTAGGTTGCTCTATGATGACATCCCGAAAAAGGCATTTTACGAGGATGTGGTGAAACGATTCAACATACGCAATCCCAAGGCCCTGGAGTTGCTCTTTGCCTTCATAGCCCAGAACCAGAGCCGTGTCCTCTCCTATGAATCGATGAACCGGGTGGTGGGGCTTGATAGGGCGACCCTTCTAGACTATATACAGTTTTTAAAATCCACATACCTGCTTGTCGAGATCACTCTGCGCTCAGACAAACTGAGCACACAGGAAAAAGCAAAAAAGAAATACCTTGTCTCTGACCAGGGCATCAGAAACGGTATACTGAAGGAATACAATGTCATCGATGAGAACCGGGGATTCATCGTGGAAAACGTCGTCGGCATTCACCTTCACAGATTGTGTAAAAAGGAACATCTCAATCTATCTTACATACGATCTAACGGTGAAGTTGATTTCGTTGTCACATTCAAAGGGGCGACCATACCAGTGGAAGTGAAGACATCGGATAATTTCAAGATATCCAAAGAGATGAAAAGATACATGAAAAAGAACAATTCACCCCATGGCGTGGTGATCACTGAAAAGAATGCAGGTGAATTCAGGACGGATGACCTCCCAATGAGGGCCGTACCATTATGGGTATTCCTTACGGGAGACATGAAAAAAGAGATATGGATTTGAGTACCCTGGAATCCTTGAAATGCGGATTATAGGTCTACGGCAAGAGGTAAACCCATTGCCTCGATTCTGAACATACTTCATGTTGCTGATCCCCGAATCCAGTATCCCCACAGTCCCGGCTTCCGGAACCTAACTGGCAGTGCATATTTCCCAATCTGTTTTGAGGGATTCATTGGGCTTTCATATGTCCCTAAAACCGCGTAATATCTCGCGCACTGTCTCGTCGAAGTCAGGTAAACTACCAATTATCAACCCACGTAGATCAGTGTCCCAGAAACCCCGTTTCTCCTCGATGGATTTCTCAAAATCCGAAAGCAAGAATTTCCTCTTGTAAATCTTGAGCTTCCTGTCTATCAACGAAATCTCCGGATCGACGCCGCGCTTAAGCAGAAACCATATGTCGTAAACATCCCGTGCCTTGTTTCTCGTCATGATGGCCCTGACCTTCTCTGCCAAGATCTCAATCTCGTCCATAACGTAGACGTCAAAGGATGGGATCTCCCTGGAGACCGGGACGATCAACTCCCGCTTTGCAACCAATTGAACGCGCTCACGGTGGCTGATATTGAGCGTTATGATGCAGAGGCTCTCCTTTGAGCCATCGTAGAGAGGTCCCCTGATCATGAGCCTTATGTTGGTTTCTGTGCTGAACTGCTCAATGTTTTTCACCCTGCCATTGACTCCAATTAAATCCAAACCTTTCAGAACTTTGGATACGAACTTGTCAGTGTTGAAACGCTTTTTATTGAGCGTGAAGTCCAGATCCTCGCTGAACCGGTTAAGGTTGTAGAGTTTATACAGCGATGTGCCGCCTTTGAGGATCAACGTATTTCCAAACTCGCCGTATATCTGGAAGAGCAGAAGGTCCAGAACATAGTCCTTCTCGGCGTTTTCCAGAGACAGACGCTTTATCTTGGCCATCCTGCGCAGTTCGTCTTTAGCTATCATAGTATCGCGTTTTCGATTAGCGCCCATTTAGAGCAGGTATTCCCCCTAACCGGCAGATTGTATTCCAATACGACCGGAGTCGGATAAATGTATTTTCTTAGCTTCTTGTGTAGATCGATGTTCAGGCGGTCGAGCATGTAGCCAAGCCTTTTAATAAGAGCCCCATTGCCCGTTTGTATCGCATAGGCGGCTAGACGATAGACGTTGATGGATTCTATATGATTCTCAAGCACATCGTACGTTTCTGATACAGATATCTTCTTAAAAAGCAGGCTATCGACGATGGCCTTCTCAGGGTCGGCGATGAACACCTCAAATCCATTGTATTCGACCTTGGAATAACCGAAGAGGTTTTTTGGTTTCGTGCGAATGAAAAAGATAGTTGTATCATTGAACCGTATCTCCGAGCACTTCCTCTTTTTCGTGGTGACCACCCAGACCGCATGAGGCACCTGCTCTGTCAGGTTGTGGTACCGCAGTGCGCTCCATGTCGATATGTACGACGGCCATACGATCCTAGAAGATATGAGAAATGCGTCGTCATGGACCGTGTATTTACCTCTCTCGATCTCGATTATATTCCCGGCCTTTTTAAGCCTCTGGCAAACCAGTTTGGCGTAGGCCGGATTGGATTCGATGATGCTTGTCAGGGTTGCCGTTTTGAACACGACGTGCTTTTCCAATTCTTTCATGAGCAGGGATGTTTTCACATTACTACTATGGTCGTTGGTATATTTAAATGTGAACCACTAAAGATATCATATATGATAACCCGGGGGGATCGTTATTTCAAAGGTTCATTCAAATCTGGCTGGAGATAATAAGAAACCTTCGGTTGAGAATTCAGACGAGGATGAAGGATTCATTATTGAGTAATAATGAGGTTTAACACATCTTATAACTAAACTTAACTGGCAGTTCAGATCGGGCTCCGTTAGAAGGCCAAGTACATTTAAAAAGTGGTCAATCTGGCTGCCTCTAACTGTTAATAAATGGTCCCGGCTCCCAGATTTGAACCATTGGGCTATAGCCTCGAACTGGTGGTAAAATCATCGGGTATAGCCCGGGCTCAAAACTGGGAGCCTCTAACTGTTAATAAATGGTCCCGGCTCCCAGATTTGAACTGGGGATCTGAGGATGGCGGCAGGGGCGGCCGGGAAGAGTGTTCCCGCCGAACCTTCTACAGTCCCCCGCTCTAGCCAGTCTAAGCTAAGCCGGGCCGGATGGCACCATGTAAAACTCGGATAAAAACGTTTTTGCCACTACAGTACCCGGATGGTGTTTGAAGTACACCTATCGGAGGGTTCCTGAAAAATCGCACTTTGGACAGGTTATCTTCACGGGTCTGGTCTTCACGCCCACCGGGAACTGGTGAGAGCAAACAGGGCATTCCACCATCTCTTCAGAGGGTGTATCGGTATTAACCATCCCGCCGACCAGGGTTCGGTCGGGCTGTACCAACTGGACGTTGTTGCAACTGGGGCAACGGCTCTTCAGCGACCCGACTGGTCGTGGGATTCCGTAAACCCTACCGCAATTGAGGCATGTGACCGGATAATCCGCAGCAGTCACCTGCACCACTATTCCCATCTTGAGCTTTCCAGATGTGGGTGCATCCAGGGTCTGCACCTTGGAACAGTACGGGCATCGTACCTGAACCTCGCTTTCGTGAGCGGGCACAATGAACTCCTTGCTGCAACCGGGACATGAAATTGTCTCTAAACCATCATCATTCGAAACCGCAGTGGGCGTCTCCTTCTTCAACAACTTACCATTTCTGACCTCTCTTATCTGATCACAGCTGGGACACTGGATCTTGATAGTGTACTTTGTTTTGGGAATTCGCAATTTGCGTGCGCATTTAGGGCACTTGATCTCGACCTTCTCATCTTCCTTCTTTTCCTCTTCCTCGGGTGTTGCGCGGGACTTTCTTTTTGGGAGACTGATTGTTTTTTCCTCGGCTTCTTCATCACCATCATCATCTTTGGCAACCTTTTTCTTCATCGTGGCCACGGGATCCACTTTTCGCAACGCTCCGCAGTTCTTGCACCGTATCTTAACCGGGTTGGCAGGGGGCTGGAGCTTGAGCTTTTTATCACATTTGAAACATGGGACGATAATGTCACCATCATTGGCTATTTCAACAAAATCGTCCTTTTTTGCGGAAATCGATCCGATAAAGGGTATCTTTGGTGCCATCTGAAACGTCAGTGGTAACTCACTGCGCTCATAAAAGAGTATCTGTCCCATCGGATCAAATCATAATCTGTTGACAAGTGATCTCGGTTGTGCCCCAGAAACATGGATCCTCACTCATACAATATGATCCAGCGAGTGAAGGGAGGTTGGTGAGGGCCATAAGTAGCTGCCCAGAGGTCGTCACCACATATTCGTTCCGGACGAGACCACGAAACCGCGTCGGGTGATGGGAATTGAGGGGTGGATCATTTCACTTTTCTCCCATAGCTGAAATTGGATACCGTAACAATATAACGAATCACGTCTTGACTCATCTAGCGTCTATTTAGACCATAACATTATTAATCGGGATTGCTGACATCTATGATATAGTCCATATTGTTATCAGTGGATAGAAAAAGGGTGGAAAATACATTGGAGATGTTACCATGCAGAACAAAGGTCCCCTGATCCCTTATCGCTTTTTGTACTGCACGATCCTGGTATCGCTTCTTTTTTTTGGAACCGCCGCGGCCCAACCGCTGCAGGAACCGGCATCGGACGAACAACCCGCGCCACGAGGATGCACGGCCCTCAGGGACGACCACATCCATTCGCTGAAAGTGCCTGTGGACCTTGCCTACACGGCCCAGGAGTGCCCCTTTAAACTTCACGGGCTTCACGATATCCTGAACAAGACCAACTGGGATTCCCCCCTCTATTCCGGGGTCGACTGGAAGAATGGCGATCACGGCAACAACGATATTAAATATTGGATAACAAGCCAGTACAACGACTACTGGTACAGCCGTACATACCTGTCCTTGCCCTTCAAGACAGAGGATGACGCAAAGGTTCTCGATGCCAACCTGAAGTTGAAGACCATGTCCTCGACTTCCCATCCCAAACCGATCTTTCCCCGCATGATAATGCAGGAATGGAGCACCATGACCTTCGGGGACCCTCCGGAAACGAAGACGTCATTTGCGGAATTTCCTCAGTTGGAGTTCCGCTCCGGTGGTTTCAACGTGACGGAAGGAAAGTCCAACGTGTGGGTGAACATCAACATGACCGACATGGTCCAGAGGTGGTTCGACGGCGAGCCCAACTACGGGGTGTGCCTCCGCACCAACGAGGGCCTTTCGAATCCGACTGGTGACGACTACAGCAATTCCTTCCACGGAACAACCTATTTCTACGGGCTTAAGACCAGCAGCCCTCCGGAACTCGTCATAAATTATGTTGTCAACCAACCACCCGAATGCCAGATCACCTCGGAAACCCAACCTCCTGTGAAGGAGGGAACCCCGCTGACATTCACGGCCACGGCCTCGGACCCGGACGGTGACGGGATATCAGTCTATGAATGGTCCACGGAAAAGGACGGCGTTTTGGCTGTGGGACCCGGTCTCACATCTGTGACCCTGGACAATATTTCCAGCGGTTTCCAGAAGTTAATGCTCAGGGTTAGGGACGACGTGGGCCCCTTCCCCAGGTGGTCCGAATACGATTACCAGTTCGTCAAGATCACCGGGAACATCCCGGAGATATCGGAAGTGCTGGCCAGGGACCTTTCCACAGGCAAGGTCTCCGCGGAGTTTTCATCGGGAGATCGGGTGGAGATCGTAGTTACCGTGGACGGAGGGGTGGACCCGGTCCGGGCGTGGGTGAACATATCATACTGGAGCAACGAGACCAGGGTGGTAGAGAGCGCCCCCGCGGATACGGGCCTCAAATACATATGGGACACCGAAGGACTGGGCCACGATGTGTACAGGGTGGACGTGGATGTCATGGACGACACCGGGGAGATCGACGTTGACGGACTGAACGGGTTCGAACCTGACCTCCTGTTGGTCCTGGTGGACAGCATGCCCCCGTCCGTGGAATCCATTAAGACTGCATCAGAGGGTGAGGTTGGTGAATCATTCCCCATAGGAAGCGAAATAACCGTCGAGGTCCAGGCGGCCAACGCCGAATCCGATCTTGATGCGTACCTGACCGTATCGGACCCGGAGGACAACATGGTTCCCCATCCGGGGGTTTTCAAGACCGGAACGACACCTGGGACCTATGTCACCACCTGGGACACCGGAGGCCTGAGAATGGCAGGTGAATACCGCCTTGAAATAACCTTGGAGGATTCTTCCTTAAACCAGGGAAAGAGCGAATTTACTGTTCGCCTCTACGATGATGTGGCCCCCTATCTTGCAACCGTCAGGGCCTTTGCCGGTTCCAAAGAGGGGTGCACCTTCCCGGTGAACACGGCGATAATCATACAGGCGGAGGAGCTCTCCGAAGAGACTGGCCTGAGCGGTACTGTAGACATCGAGTTCGATTCCACCAGTATAGTTTACGACGAGCCCCTCGAGGAAATGGGAGACGGGAGGTACTATTACAAGTGGATAACGGGGGATTTGGACCCCGGCTGGTACGCCGTAAACATTACCCTCACAGATGAAGACGGCAATTCAGATATGGACGGCATGGGCATGCTGAATGAGGACGGCTTGTATCTTCCGGACATGTGGATAGAGCTGACTGTCCCACCTGCGGTTCAGATGGTATTGGGCACCATACCGTTCCCGGGGTCCCGGGACGTTCCGGTGGGCACCATGGTGATACTCCAGTTTGAAGAGCCCGTGGAACCCGAGACCGTCACCTCCAACACCATCATAACGTCCGACGGTGACGGGAACGCCGTTGTGGGCAGCTGGTTGGTCGACGGTTCGGGTCGAATATGCAGGTTCGCCCCGGACGCGCCTTTCGAACCCGACACCCAGTACATATTCGAGGTGACCTCAAACCTCACCACGATCGAGGGCGTCCCCGCCGCCCCTTACGAACTGATCTTTGAAACTGCCAGATCATCATCCGGATCTGGCGAGAGTGAAGGAACGGTTGAGGCCGAACCGGACCCGGAAGATGTGATGGTCCTGGACCCGCGGGGCGATTCCCCAGACAGCGTGACATTTGAGGTCAAGGTCGAGGAGGGAGTGAATGTCATGTGGTCCCTAAACGACCGCAGAATCCAGGATAATAGCGGTCCTTCTTATACGTTCACCCCCGAAAATGGCAATGTGGGAATGAACACGATTTCCGCCATGGTTGGGGAACATGAGACTGTCTGGACCGTGTTCATCCTGAACCCTGAGAGCCATGGACCGAACGGTGAGGGTACAGAGGGTGATGATAGTGATGAAGGAGGCACCGATGAGGCAGAAGAGAAGAGCGGGGACGGTGTGTCTCCCCTACTGGTGGGGACGCTGGTGTTTCTCGCAGTGGCCATTTTGGTGAATGTCTTGTTTTTCATCGTAAGGAGAAAAGAGGGGCCAAAGGAACCTCCCGAAAGGGGACCACCTCCAATCAGAATTAATAGGGGAGCCCCACCCGCAAGGGATTCGCGGGTACATGTGCCTCCACACGGTGGCACGGGGAGTGGAAACCGGCCGGTTTCGGGTGTAAAGAAAACGAGTCCGTCTCCCTCGGAGGTGAGAAAATGATGAGATTTCGCCCCCTTCTACTGTCGGTGCTTCTGCTGGGTGTCCTGATCATCCCGGCTCACGTGCATGCATGTCCACCTCCCGATAGCGTACCCTGCAGCCAGGCAGGTTGCCCCGAAACCAGGGATATGGAGCTGACTTACGAACTGGAACCCATTGAGTATGTCTGCCTGGACTCCACCAACATATGGTGGAAGGCGTGGGAGACAATTCATTTAACCTGGCAGGGAGACTGGTGCTATGATTACAGTTTCAACCAGATAAAGGTGGGGGAGATTTTCGAGGAGGGGGGGGAATATAAACAGCAAACCACCACCACGCCCGGCTGGTTCGAGACCAAGACCCTGTTCAGGTTCGATGCCGGACCGGAGGCCGTTCCGGGGATGAAAGAGTTTCTTAAGGCCGAGCTGGTTCTCGCCCCAAATTCCACGACCGCCATAGGGAATGTTGGAGTCTACAGAGCCCTGAACACCTGGACCCTGGATGTCAATTTCTCTGACTCGAAGCAGGACAGCGAATACCCCGGTCCGATCGCCATGGACAGGGAAAACCCCTACGATCTTCACCAGCCCACCCAGGAACTTCAGCGGTACCGTTGGGACATCACATCACTGTACCGGGGTTGGATGGAGGGCAGCATTCCCAATCAGGGATGTTTTCTTGCTCTGGACAATCCTAGGCCCGAGGGTGCAGCCCCGCCGGCATCGGGCGAACCCAAGTCCACGGTGGCCAACATGGGTTATGAACTGCAAGAGGATGAAGGCCTTCCCGGCACCCCCTGTCTACTCATAACGTATATGGGAAACGGCCCTCCTGTTGCATCCATAGATGAAGTATCCCCGGCAGAACCGACTGACGATGATACCATCAATATCAAGGGTAGTGGTTTGGACCCGGATGGAAACGATATCGATCTCTGGAGATGGAAGGTGAACGGGGATGTGGTGGATGAGGGGCCGGGAAAGAGCACCCTCCAGATAGAACTTGCCATGGGTCTGTACGACGTGGAACTCATGGTCAGGGATAACGACGTGGACTATCCCAGGTGGTCCGATCCTGCAAGTGTCAAGGTGTTCGTGGACCATCAATCGGATGAGGCACCCACCGTTCTCTCCCTGACGGCCTCCTCGGGAGGAAATGAAGGGACCAGCTTTCCCCAAGATTCCACCGTTGTGTTCAGCGTCAGCGAGAAGATCCAAAGAACCGGGTTGGAGGGCTCCATCACCATCATAGGGGGATCTAACGTATGGGTAGGGGCTGAACCGCTGAAAGATGCGGGTGATGGGACCTACACATACTCCTGGTCCACCGCGGGGATGGCTGCAGGGACCTATGCAGTGGATGTAATCCTGCGTGATCCCGCAACCGGACTGGAGGATGCTAACGGTCTGAAGTCAGGGGTTGACTTGGAAATTTTCCTAACTGATGTCATCCCTCCTGATCTGGAGAAGGTGCGTATAGGGGGTCAAACATCGACAGAATCGGTCCAGCCCGGAACGGAGGTTGAGATACAGGTATTGGAAGCCTCTCGTGACGCCACCTGCACGGGAACGGTTGACATAAAGGGCCCCCAAGAGCTTTTGAACCGACCCCTGCAAAACTCGGGCATCGGCCTCTACACCGTCACCTGGGATACTGAGGGGTTCACCCCAGGGCTGTTCGACATCTATGTCACGCTGAAAGATCAGTTCGATAACGAAAGGGTTTCCGACATCCCTGATCTTTCGGTCCTGCTCGAGGACACGTTACCCCCCAGGATACTCTCCGTCATGACTGAGGAAGAGGGGGATTCCGTGTTTATTAGTGTCAGGGTCGTCGAGGAGGAGGAGGGACTGACGGCCATTGCCTACCTGTACGGACCCGAGACCCTGGAGGAACGCATGACGGATGAAGGATCCGGGCTATATACACTTGAGATTGACAAAACCGTACTCGAACCCGGGGTATACGATGTTGATCTGACAATGATCGACGCCTCAGATAATTTTGAGATTGCCCAGACAATTTTCACCGTGGATTCCGAGATACCGCCCCCAATGATAGTGGGATACAGCCCGGAGGATGGCGAGGAGATCACAGATACATCCGTGGATATCGTCTTGCTGTTCTCCAAACCCGTGACAATATCGGATGAGGGCCGGGATCTGGCGATCCAGGTTTGGGACGGCTCCGGAGAGACTGTGCCCGGTACGGTCACATTCAAAACGGATCGGAAGGAGGCCGTATTCACCGCCAAAAACGGATATTCCCGGGGCGTCACCTACACGGTATCCGTATCCCCCTACTTCATCGATGACGAAGGCACCCCACTCTCTCAACAAGTAAGCTGGAACTTCAAGGTGTTGCGAAATGATCCTCCGGTCTTTGACAATTCCCAACCCGGCCAGGAGACGGTGATCAAGAGCGGAAACACCCAGACCTTCTCCGTTAATGTGACCGGGATGGAATCCGTTGAGTGGTTCGTTGGCAAGGCCCTGGCGAACGGGTCCCGGGACCTTTCAAAGGAGGGTGACGGCACAACTTTCACCTTCGAGCCGCAGGAGGCGAACGTTTACTTGGTCAGGTGTGTTGCCGATGGGCCCGGCGGGAACGTTTCCAGATACTGGATGGTGACCGTGGAAACTGTAGAGGAAGAGGAGGAAGCCGATGGAAAGGAAACAGTCAATGATTCATCATCCGGGACAGGAACCACCGCGGCGGCCGCCGGCATAGCGATTGTGGCTACTGTCTTATTGATAATACCTCTGCTCCTGATGGTCAAGGGACGTCAGGAAGGTCCTGCCAAGAAAAATAATGAGGTGGAAAAGAAAAGCCAGGCATCATTGAAAAAACCCCAATCTTCTCCCCCTCAGGCACCGGTTATGAATAGGGCACAGATCCCACAGAACCAGGGCCCTCCACCCCGGGTAAAGAAGGGCGGATACTGATCTTGAGTCCGGTTGTATCCATCCATCATTTCATTCACTAGGATGAGAATAAGCGGCGAGCTTGCCCGGAGGGTTGGATGGCCGCTGGATAGCACCGGACCGTGGGATCGCTGAAGGCGAGCACAGGCTTGCCCGGAGGGTTGGATGGCCGCTGGATAGCACCGGACCGTTGGATCGCCGAAGGCGAGCACAGGCTTGCCCGGAGGGTTGGATGGCCGTAGGCCAGCCAAGCCTAAGGGCAAGCCCACGCTAAAAGAATAAAAAATAAGAGTGGGCTTGCCCGGATTTGAACAGCGGTAATGGCCTAACATCACTTGGCAAGGCTTCGGGCATTACCTAGGTTCAAATTAGGCTTGCCCGGAGGTTTGGATGGCCGTAGGCCAGCCAAGCCTAAGGGCAAGCCCACGCTAAAAGAATAAAAAATAAGAGTGGGCTTGCCCGGATTTGAACCGGGGACCTCCGCCATGTCAAGGCGACGTCATAACCAGCTAGACCACAAGCCCAGAAGGATGGTATTTGCGAATGGATGGGGTTGGGGTCTAGGTACTGGGTGTGATGGCTGAAAGCCAGCACAGCCCGAAGGTAACACGCACCGGCGGGTTACCGAAGAGACCACAAGCCCAGAAGGATGGTATTTGCGAATGGATGGGGTTGGGGTCTAGGGACTGGGTGTGATGGCTGAAAGCCAGCACAGCCCGAAGGTAACACGCACCGGCGGGTTACCGAAGAGACCACAAGCCCAGAAGGATGGTATTTGCGAATGGATGGGGTTGGGGTCTAGGGACTGGGTG
>Ga0272441_10000810_pt1 | contig 68870 bp, 55 predicted proteins | sample SSMProp6N_FD_193582 | JGI IMG/M metagenome (GOLD analysis project Ga0272441, IMG submission 193582) | Marine sediment archaeal communities from Little Sippewissett salt marsh, Falmouth, MA, United States - SSM-Prop-6N | ecosystem: Environmental > Aquatic > Marine > Wetlands > Sediment ...
GATTAGACCTCACTGCGTTCGGTCTGATCCGTAGTGGGGGCTCTAACAAAGCTTAAGCCCATGCAATGCTAGCGCATTGCTAAGGTCTTTGTTTTCCCAGGCCCTTACAAAAGCAAGCTTTTGACGGATCTCAAAGGATTAGACCTCACTGCGTTCGGTCTGATCCGTAGTGGGGGCTCTAACAAAGCTTAAGCCCATGCAATGCTAGCGCATTGCTAAGGTCTTTGTTTTCCCAGGCCCTTACAAAAGCAAGCTTTTGACGGGCTGGGAAAACAAAGCCCTGACAACCTTACGTTTGTCAGGGCTTAAGCTTTGTGATTCAGGCAGGATTCGAACCTGCGACCTACGGCTTAGAAGGCCGTTGCTCTATCCAGCTGAGCTACTGAACCATTTGACGGCTGCAAAAATAATTCTTTTTTTCGGATTACTCAAGCAACAGAATGTCATTTAGTATGATAACTTTCTTGTTACAAAATATCATATCAAAGTTACTGTACCTTCAAGCGCTTATAAAACACGGTTGACACTTTGTCCTGACGTATGAGGAACTTTTATTTTACCAATTCTCCTGGTATCTCACATACTCAATATTATTCTCATCGAGAATCCTGTTAAGTTCAGGAATCTTATCATTTATTATCAGCTCCAGATTTCTCAACTGGGCATCGATAGCCGAAACAAGCTGATCCCTTACAGTATATGACTGGTCAGTGGGTTTCCAGTCTCCCGTAGCAACAGCTCCATTCAATGCCGCAAGTTTATTGCCAAGCCTTATTGGGAAATTGAGGGGATCCTGCCGCGACCGGTTTTTTGTCTGGTATAAGGCTTCTTCAATGGATGTCAGGTCTTTTTTAAGATTTTTTGTCATTTCTGCTAAATCAGCGTGCTTTTCTTTATCGAGCTTTAATTCAACGCTGATTATATCATCTCTTAGCTTCCTTATATCAATTATTGCCTGATGTGTTTCACTAAGCTTATCCCTTATACCAAGTATAAAATCAAACTGTTCCTGCAGGTCGCTAATGCTTGCTGATGAGTTAGGATTTGATAGGATCTCAAATTCCTCTTCCACTGACTCACCATCAACTGTAAGGCGTACCATATAATGCCCCGGCACTGCCACAGGCCCATCAAGATAACCACCCCATAAGATCATTCCAGGTACTCGTAGAACACCAGGGTAGGAGAGGTTCCATGAAACAATATTCATTCCCTGCCTGACCTCCAGCTCCTCATATGGTGTATGAGGTGCAATTTCCAGGTCTTTTGTATCAGAACAAAATGAATGTAATATACCACCGTTTGAGTCCAGGAAGTCAAGCTTTATATCTGAATCCTTTCCTGGTATCTCTTCCAGGTAGAAACATACCACAGCCCCGGGCAGGGGATTCTGTCCTGAAAACAGATCCCCTCCCTGTCGTCCCCCTGATCGGTAGGTATCTTCAGGCCTGAAGAGCTTTGCATGCTGTGAACTTATACCCGAATCAAAACTGCGTAGCAGGTGCAGGTAATCAAATATCCAGAATGATCTTCCCTGTGTGGCAACCACCAGGTCATTGCCCTTAACAGCCAGGTCGGTTATTGGTACCACCGGCAGGTTAAGCTGGAAGGACGACCACTGCTCACCATCATTGAAAGAAATATACATACCGGATTCAGTACCACAGTACAGAAGCCCCTCTCTTATGGGATCAGCTCTCACTACACGGGTAAAATGATCAGTTTCAATCCCCCTTACTATTTTTCTCCATGTCTCACCATAATCAGTTGTCTTGTATAAATATGGGCTGTAGTCATCATTTTTGTAGCTTGTTGCAGCTATATAGAGACCGCCGGCATTAATTGGATCAGCCTCCAGGCTGTTGATCATTATCCATTCAGGCATTATACCTTTATGAGGTGTCACATTCTTCCAGTTTTTTCCACCATCACGTGTGATATATATAAGCCCATCATCGGAACCACACCAGATAGTACCTTCGTCGAGCACTGATTCCGCTATCGAGAATATCGTTCCATAATACTCAACGCTCGTGTTATCTTTTGTTATAGGTCCACCTGAAGGACCCATCCTGGATTTGTCATTTCGAGTAAGATCCGGTGATATCCTATCCCAGCTCTGTCCCTCATTTGTCGTTTTAAACAGGTAATTGGAAGCAGCATAAAGGGTATTATTATCATGTCTTGAAAACATTATCGGGAAGTTCCACTGGAATCTCTGTTCCAGACTGTCGGCTCCCCATCCCATTGGATTATCCGGCCATATGTCAATTCTTCGTACTTCCCCGGTCTTATGATTGACCCTTTCCAGGTAGCCACCGTATGATCCTCCATAAACGATGTCATTATTATCGGGGTCGGGTGCTATCCATCCACTTTCTCCTCCGGCAGTAGTTGTCCAGTTATCCTCATTTATTCCGCCGTAACCAAAAGACTGTGATTCTATCCTGACTGTTGAATTATCCTGTTGTGCACCATATATCCTGTAAGGGAAGTGATCATCTGTTATCACCCTGTAGAACTGTGCTGTTGGCTGGTTCATCATTGTCGACCACGTATTACCTCCGTCATGGCTTATCTGTGCCCCGCCGTCATCACCAATAGCCATAACTTCACTATTCAGGGGATCGATCCACAGGTCATGATGATCCCCGTGGGGTGTTCCTATTCTCTCAAAGGTACGTCCCCCGTCAGTTGACTTATGAAAACCCACATTAAGAACATACACTGTTTCTTCATTATCTGGATCTGCAATTACCCTTGTATAATACCATGCTCTCTGCCTCAGGCTGCGGTCATCATTCACCTTCTGCCAGTTCTCGCCGGCATCCTCACTGACAAAAAGGCCACCATCCTTCGCTTCAACCATAGCATATATCTTTTTATGGTTTGCTGCAGAAAGGCTCACCCCGATTATGCCTACAGGTTTATCCGGCATACCTTTCTTATCTGTAAGCTTAATCCATGAGTCTCCTCCATCAGTACTTTTCCATAAATCCGATCCTTCACCACCACTTTCCAGGCTATAGGGTGTACGTCTAACACGCCATGTTGAAGCATATATTATGCGGGGATTAACCGGATCAAGAATAAGATCACAGGCTCCGGCCTCAGGACTAACATACAGTATTCTTTCCCAGGTCTCACCTCCATCTTTTGATCTGTATACACCTCGTTCCTCATTAGGCCCGAAAAGGTGTCCCAGTACAGCAGCATATACAAGATCAGGATCGCCCGGGTGTACTCTTAATCTGGGTATATACTGCCCTTCGCGCAATCCCATGTATATCCATGTCTCACCAGCATCCACTGATTTCCAAATACCATAACCATGTGATACATTGCCCCTGACCGTGACTTCGCCACCTGAGGCATATACCACGTTCCTGTCAGATTGTGCCACTTCAACGGCTCCAATGGTACCCCCGAAGTATCCATCGCTTATATTTTTCCATGAAAGACCGGCATCATCAGTCTTCCATACACCTCCACCTGTTGCACCCTGGTAGAATATCTTTCCATCCCCTGGTATCCCTGTTACCGCAGCGGACCTCCCTCCGCGAAATGGTCCTATATGTCTGTACTCAAGGTCTTTGTAAAGGTTTGAAAAGTCGTTAATTTGATTTTCCTCTTTCCTGTTTCGCTGGCCTGACATCCCTAGGGATATAAGCAGCAAGATAATTGTCAGGGTAATAGTGATAGTCCTTTTCATTAGATTTAATATTTATTCGAATAATTAATATAACATCAGCATCTTCTAAAGGTAATAAATACAAAAGTTAATAATTTGAGTGATGAGTAAAACAGATTTTACTATTTTTAACATTTCTAACTGATTAAAAATAATATGAAGAAAAGTCTGTATCTTATACTTGCATTTACCCTGGTAAACATATCCATAGCATTCTCGCAGTCTTCAAACACCGAAGTATACCTTCTGACCTGCGACCCGGGTCCTGAGACATATACTCTGTACGGGCACAGTGCCCTGCGCCTTTATGACAGTCAGAGTGGAACAGATGTGGTATACAACTGGGGTGTATTTGATTTCAACACCCCTAATTTTAATTATAAGTTCGCCAGGGGTAGGCTGGATTACATGCTTTCCGCCTATTCCTATAGCAGTTTCCTTAATGAATATCGTCCTACTAACCGCAGTGTCTTTTCACAGCGCATTTATATTCCCGATAAAGAATTATTGAAACTTAAGCAACTGCTGAATGAAAACCTTAAGCCTGAGAATGTATATTACAAGTATGACTTCTTCAGGGATAACTGTGCCACAAGAATACGTGATATAATAGAGGATGTTTTTGGTGATAAACTCGTATACCCTGAAAAGGAAGAAAAACCGGAGGTTTCTTTCAGGCAGAGGATAAATGAATTTCACAAAGGTATTTTATGGATGGATGCAGGGATGGACCTGTTACTGGGGCTTCCGGCCGATGAGCAATGCAACTTTCGTGAGTCGATGTTCCTTCCTGAGTACCTGATGAAAAATCTAAGCGAGGCTTATGTGATTGACGGAGATAAGAGGGTAATGCTTCTGGGCCCGACGGAAATGATATTCGATCATGAAAGGCCCGTTTATGATACAGGGATATCCAGGCAGCCCTGGTTCTGGCTTTCGGTAGCTTTTATCTTTGTGTTCCTTTTTTCGATATATATACGCAGCAGGTTTTTACAGGATGCCTTTGATCTAATTTTCTGGACAATATTGTCTTTGCTGGCCCTGTTGATGATCTTTCTTAATTATTTAACAGATCATGAAGCCATGGGTCAAAATTTCAACATGATATGGTTGAACCCACTCATACCGATTGCCTTTTATGGAATATTCTCAAAATATAAGCTTTCCTGGTTCTGGAAAACACAGGTAGCTCTTGCAGTCATTTTTATGCTGGTGATAGTATTAATAAGCCAGAGCATAAATCCAGCCTTCATACCTGTTATACTGATGGTAATAATACGTTCATATTACCGGCTGACTGAATAAATTATAAGCTATTTAACAATATTTTAACAGTCTTTAACAAGCTTGTAGCATTAGGTTATATTACTTTGTGTGTGTTTTTCGTTAATCGTGGCATACTTTAAATTATATATTTGTTTTTATTAATAATAAGCATCATGGATATCAATGTTGATATTAAGGAATTGAATGAAAAAATAGAAAAGGAGAGCGGTTTTGTTGAAGCAATAACTCTCGAGGTAGGTAAGGTTATTATAGGTCAGAAGCGCCTTGTAGAAAGCATGCTGATAGGTCTCTTAACTGATGGCCACCTGTTGCTTGAGGGTGTTCCGGGACTGGCAAAAACGCTGGCAATTAAAACCCTTGCATCTGTTATTGATGCAAAATTTAACAGGATACAGTTTACACCAGACCTTCTTCCTGCTGACCTTCTTGGGACAATGATCTACAGCCAGAAGAGTGAAGATTTTATTGTAAAGAAAGGTCCACTCTTTGCAAACTTTATTCTGGCAGACGAAATTAACCGCTCACCTGCTAAGGTACAGAGCGCTTTGCTTGAGGCCATGCAGGAACGGCAGATAACAATAGGAGAGGAGACCTACAAGCTTGAGGACCCATTCCTGGTGATGGCAACACAAAACCCTATCGAGCAGGAAGGCACATATCCACTACCCGAAGCACAAGTCGACAGGTTTATGCTTAAGATATTGATTGACTATCCTGATAAAGCGGAAGAGAAACTGATAATCCGTGAGAACCTTGGAAAAAGTTTCCCGGTAGCCTCTGTTATAATGAAACCGAAACAGATTATTAAGGCAAGAGACCTGGTAAAAGAGGTTTATATGGATGAGAAAATTGAGAATTATATTCTTGACATAGTCTTTTCCACAAGATATCCGGCAGAAAACGGTCTTGATAAATATAAAAATATGATATCCTACGGTGCATCACCCAGGGCAAGTATAAACCTTGCACTGGCCTCAAAAGCCTATGCATTTATCAGAAGACGTGGATATGTGATACCTGAAGATATACGCGCAATGTGCCCTGATGTATTAAGACACAGGATTGGCTTAACCTATGAGGCTGAAGCGGAAAACATTGTGCAGGAAGATATTATTCGTGATATACTGAATACAGTAGAAGTACCATAAAAGCATAGATGAAGAAAATAGTATTCAATATAATAATGCTTGTTATTTCGCTTAATCTATCAGGCCAGAACCTGCTTGGATATAAAGCTGCTAAAATCGAAAAATATATAGCAAGTAACTATGAAAACCTGGTGAAGGAGGAGAACAGTAAAAATGAGTACTACAGGTATCTTAAATATACTGACGGGACAGCAGGAACAAGCACTTTTTATTTTTTTCTGTCAGAGAATAATAAGTGCACAAGCATTAAAAGTATGCATATACATAGTATGAAGGATAAAGTTATTAAAGAGCTGGATGAATTGTACACCAGAACAGGTGAGAATACCTGGTCCGACAGTAAAAAGGGGAAAGAAGCAGTAATAAAACTGCTTAATGAAGAATGGTACTTTACAATAAGCTTTGAGCCCGTTTTAAAGTAATTTGATGTGGAAACAACGGAACTGTTAAAAAAAGTAAGGAAAATAGAAATAAAAGCCCGGGGTCTAACTCGGCAAATATTTGCAGGTGAGTATCACAGTGCTTTTAAGGGAAGGGGTATATCTTTCAGCGAGGTCAGGGAATATCAATATGGTGATGACATAAGATCAATTGACTGGAATGTAACAGCAAGGTTTAATCATCCATATGTTAAGGTCTTTGAAGAGGAAAGGGAACTGACCGTGATGATGCTGGTTGATGTTTCAGGCTCAGGCAACTTTGGAACAGTAGGCTCTTATAAACGCGAACAGATAACGGAAATAGCTGCACTGCTGGCATTTTCCGCCATAAATAATAATGATAAGATAGGGGTTATATTTTTTTCCGACAGGGTAGAGAAATTTATAAGCCCGCAAAAAGGAAGGAAGCATATCCTCAGGATAATAAGGGAACTGCTCGACTTTAATCCACGTAGCACGCAAACATCCCTCAATGAGCCTCTCAGGTACCTGACGAACGCTTTGAAAAAGAGATGCACTGCTTTTATTATTTCTGACTTCATGGCACCCGATTTTGAACGCTCACTTCAAATAGCCTCAAACAAACATGACATTGTCGGTCTTAAGATAAATGATGTAATGGAAAAGGAACTCCCGGATATGGGACTAATATATTTTACTGATCCGGAAACAGGTAACAATTTCTGGGTGGATACATCGATGAAGTCAGTAAGGCAAAAATACAGGGAGAGGTGGCACAGCGAACGGGAAAAACTGGATGAAATGTTTTCCAGGTGTGGTATTGATAATGTAAACATTTTTACCGGGGAAGATTATGTGAGGCCTCTGATGAACCTCTTTAAGCTTAGGTCATGATGAGTAAACTACTTTCATTCATACTATCTGTTGTTATCAGTCTGCCATTATGTGCACAGGATGTAACGGTCAAAGCTACACTTGACTCTGCAAATATTTATTTAGGCGACCAGGTAGAATATATGGTAACAGTGAGACAGCCTGCCGGTATCAAGCTATCAATGCCTGAATATACCGACACCCTGTATAATAAGCTGGAGATAATATCCCAGTCATCAATAGATACAACTTATGAAGAGTCAGGGGACATGATCCTCAGGAAGAGCTTTACCATAACTTCATTTGATACAGGCTATTACCAGATACCACCATTCTATCTTGAATATGAAACCCAGCAGGGGATGAAAAGATATTACAGTGATTATGTCCCGCTCCAGGTAAAGAGGGTTGATATAACACCACCTGATTCCACAGACATTATTTTTGACATTATCGGACCTGAGAAGGTTGGATATGGTGCAGGTGAGATACTTCCATGGATATTCCTGGCGATCCTTCTGCTGGCTGCCGGCTGGATTCTATATAAATATCTCCCACGAAGAAAACCCAGGCAGGAACAGGAGGGTTCGCCAATTCCGGGTGAGCCTATTCATATAATTACTTTCAGGGAACTGGATAAGCTTGAAAAAAAAGGTCTTTGGCAGGCTGGAAAGATTAAGGAATATTATACCGAACTGACCGAGATTCTCAGGTACTATTTAGAAATAAGATACGGGATTCCTGCTCTTGAGATGACATCTGAAGAGATTCTTGCAGGGCTCAAAAATGAGTACATTGAAAATGATCAAATATTCAGGCTGAAAAAAATATTACAGAATGCGGACCTGTCAAAATTTGCCAGGTATAAGCACGATGCGGCAATAAACAGGTCGGCTTTATCTGATGGCAGGGAATTCGTGAAAGCAACTTACATACGTGAGACGGATACCGATAAGGAAAGAAAGGAGGCAGGTGATGAATAATATTTCTTTTGCCAGCCCTGCATACTTATGGTTATTGCTTATTATACCGCTTCTTGTGGCATTCTATATTATTAGGCAACATAAAACCTCACCCTCACTTACATTAAGCTCTGTGAACAGGCTGAGCGATATGTCAGGTTCTGCACGTACCATTCTAAGACATGTGCTATTTGCTTTCAGGATGATAACTATTGCTTCACTGATAATAATAATCGCCAGGCCGCAGTCAACCGATTACTGGGAAGATGTATCTACTGAGGGGATAGATATTATAATGGCAATGGATATAAGCAGCAGCATGCTTGCCCGTGATTTTAAACCTGACAGGCTTGAGGCTGCAAAAAATGTGGCAACAGAGTTTATCAGCGGAAGACCTCATGACAGGATGGGCCTTGTTATATTCAGCGGTGAAAGCTTTACACAGTGTCCACTGACAACCGATCATGCAGTACTTATTAACCTTATGAGGGATATGCAAAGCGGCATGATTGAAGATGGTACGGCTATAGGCCTCGGGCTGGCTACAGCCGTAAACAGGATAAAAGACTCTGATGCCAAAAGCAAGGTGATTATACTGCTTACCGATGGTGTGAACAACAGGGGTGAAATAGCCCCGGTAACGGCTGCTGAAATTGCAGCAACAATGGGTGTCAGGGTATATACAATAGGTGTTGGCAGCAGGGGAATGGCACCGTACCCTGTGCAGACTCCGGCAGGTATACGTTACCAGAATATGCAGGTGGAAATAGATGAAGAGGTGCTTGGAGAAATTGCGAATATGACAGGAGGCAATTATTACAGGGCTACAGATAACGAAAGCCTGAATAAAATATATAATGAGATTGATCAACTTGAAAAATCAAAAATAAATGTGCAGGAATTAAGCCGGAAAAGAGAAGAATATATGCCTCTTGCACTAATAATGGCATCATTATTATTACTTGAGATGCTTCTGAGGTATACAGTATTAAGAAAATATATATAAAGTATATGCAACTGTTTAAATTCCATAATCCTGAATATCTGTACCTGTTGCTTCTGATACCGGTACTGATAATTATTATGGTCCTATACAACAGGAAGGCTGGTAAGAAAATTAAGGCCGCAGGTGAACAAGCTCTTGTAAGGGGTCTTATCCCCGAATTTTCAATCTTCAGAAAGAACCTTAAATTCTTTTTTCAACTGATGGCCTTAGTGCTCGTTATATTTTTACTGGCCAGGCCACAGTTCGGATCAAGACTGGAAGAACTGAAGAGAGAAGGAGTAGAGGTAATTATTGCCCTGGATGTTAGTAATTCAATGATGGCTGAAGATATACAACCCAACAGGCTCGAACGTGCGAAACAGGCAATATCAAACCTTGTTGACAGATTACAGGATGACAAAATAGGGCTTATAGTATTTGCAGGTGATGCTTATACCCAGATACCTGTTACAACAGATTATGTATCAGCAAAAATGTTCCTTTCATCCATAAGCCCCGGCATTGTGCCAAAACAGGGTACTTCACTTGCCTCGGCCATAAACCTTGGTATGAACTCTTTCAGCCCTGAGATGGATGAAAGTAAAGCTCTTATCATTATTACGGATGGGGAGAACCATGAGGAAGATCCACTGACCCTCGCCGGGCAGGCGTCAGAAAAAGGAATTATTATCCATACTATAGGCATCGGCTCAACATCAGGAGTGCCGGTACCCGTTATTACCAATGGTCGCAGGGATTATCTTAAAGACAACGAAGGAAACACAGTAATTACACGACTTGATGAAAATATTCTTAGAGAAATAGCCTTTACCACCGGGGGTAAATATGTTAAAGCCAGTAATACAAACATTGGACTTAACACAATATTTAACGAAATTAGCAGTATGAAACAACAGGAACTGGAAGGGACTGTATATACTGAATACGATGACCAGTTCCAGGTTCTGGCAGCATTGGCTCTCATATTCCTTATTATGGATATTCTGATCATGGAACGTAAAAACAGGAAATTAAGCAAAATAAAACTATACGATGTACAGGTATAACATGCCATATAAAGTATTATTGATAGTAGCTATGGTCTTGCTTACCCTTACACCACTCCACGGCCAGAAGCATAAGAAATATACAAGGCAGGGTAACAGGGATTATGCTGAAAGCAACTTCGATAATTCAGAAATACTCTATCGCAGAGCAATTGATGCTGATCCATCATTCAACAAGGCGGTATTTAATCTGGGTGATGCTCTGTACAGACAGGAAAAATATGAAGAAGCCACAGATAATTTCAGTCAGCTATCTGAACTGGAATTAAATAAGGAAGCCCTCGCAGAATCATATTATAATATGGGTAATTCCCTGCTTAAATCAGGTAAGATAGAGGAGAGTATTGATTCATACAAGAATGCTTTGAGAAACGATCCTGCAAATATGGAGGCAAAATATAATCTGGCATATGCTCAGGACCTTCTCAAGCAGCAGCAGCAGCAGCAGCAGCAACAGCAGCAACAGAATGATGGTTCGCAGGAGGAGCAGGACAAAAATCAACAGGAAAATCAGCAACCTCCATCTGATGAAAATGAAGAACAGCAGCAGGAAGGGCAACAGGATGAAACTGAGCAAGACGAAGGACAGGATCAGCAAGAGCAGCAGCAGCAAAAGCCACAACAAATTTCGAAAGAGGACGCTGAGAGATTATTGCAGGCTCTTGCCGAAAATGAAAAAGATGTACAGGAGAAAGTAAAAAAAGCTAAAGCAGCTGAAGCAAGGGTTAGAACTTTGAAAAACTGGTAGTGCCCAATGAGAAAGTTTATTATCATATCATTTTATCTCCTTCTTAGTTACAATCTGTTTGCACAGGAAGTAACCCTCACTGCAGATGCACCATCAGTTGTTGCAGTAGGTGAACAATTCATGGTAAGATGGACAGCCAATTCAAGAGGCGGTGAATTTGTAGCTCCTGAGATCAAAGATTTTTATGTACTGTCTGGTCCGCAAACATCTTTCAGCCAGAGTACACAAATAATCAATGGAAAGGTTACATCAACCATTTCAAATACATATACTTATTATCTGCAGGCGACAAAGGAAGGTAAATTTACCATACCTGCAGCTAGCTACAGATTAAAGAATGATGAATATACTTCAAACACTGTACAGATAGAAGTGGTAAGCGAGGGGCAGGCAGTTAGCAAATCATCAGACCAGGCTGCCGGCTTAGAAGATGCAGCAGGGCAGGGTGTAAGTTCATCAGATCTGTATGTCCGCTTACTGGTAAATAAGAAAGAGGTTTATATAGGGGAGCATATCGTGGCCAGTCTTAAGATATATTCACGCGTAAACCTGTCAGGTATACAGGAAATAGAATATCCTGATTTCCAGAGTTTTCTGAAAGAGGACCTTCAAACTCCGCAACTTAGAAATCTTGAAAGGGAGAATGTTAACGGTAGTATTTACGGAACAGGTGTATTACAGCGATTCCTATTATACCCGCAAAGGACAGGAACCATATCAATAGACCCCGCCAATCTTACAGTATTGCTCCAACAACAATCACGGTCGAATGATCCGTTTTTTGGTGATTTCTTTTCTTCATTCACAACAGTCCCGAAAATGATAGCCACTCTTCCTGTTGAAATTGAAGTTAAAGCCCTTCCTCCGGGTGCCCCGGAAAGTTTTGATGGTGCTGTAGGTAAATTCTCGATAAGCTCTGAGATAAACACTGATACCATAAGTGTAAATGATGCCATCACCTACAGGATGATACTCCAGGGGCAGGGTAACCTGATGCTCACATCAGCACCTGAACTGAATCTGCCTCCTGATATTGAAATATATGAACCGAAGATAAACTCTGATCTTAATACCTCTGCATCAGGTACATCCGGATCAAGAATATTCGAATATGTGCTAATACCTCGCTATCATGGTGAATTTACTATTCCTTCATTACAGTATAGCTACTTCGATCCTTCCTCAGGACAGTATAAAACACTAAGGACAGACGAACACAAATTTTTTGTCATACCCGGTGAAGAAGGAGAGGAAGGAGCTCGTGTTTATGGTGGCGTATCAAAAGAAAATGTCAGGTTTCTGGGCAGGGATATCAGGTTTATAGAAATTGGTAAACCTGGCTTCAGATCCGGAAAAAACATACTGGTGAAAAATAATATTTTCCTGTATTCATACCCTGGAATACTTCTTCTGTTCATAATATTAATAATAGTACGGCGCGAACAAATTAAAAGGAACTCAGATATAGCCAGGGTAAGAAACAGGAAGGCGGCCGGCGTAGCTTCGCGGAGACTGAAGGTGGCAGCCGAATGCCTTAAGAATTCGGATACTGACAAATTTTACGCTGAACTGCTAAAAGCTATATGGGGATATCTAAGCGATAAATACAATATACCATTGTCTGAACTTAGTATTGATAAAGTTAACCGGATACTTGAAAAGAACAAGCTGGCTCAAGAGACAATTGATGAACTGAAGGAAGTAATCAGTAAATGTGAGTATTCAAGATATTCTCCCGACTCGGATATCAGCACTGCCGATGAAATTTACAGGAAAGGTGAAAAGATAATCAAGGACATTGAAAAAAAATAACATTCTGAAGTTATGAAGCGGATCATCATAATGATATGTAGCTTATTAATATTTCTTCTGGGTATGCAGGCAGAAGAACCTAGTGAGGAAAGACTTTTATATGAACAGGCAATTACGGAATATCAGAATAATAATTTCCAGGAGTCACTCGATATTTTTAATAAATTGATAGCTAGTGGCTTTTCATCATATAAGCTTTATTACAACGCAGGAAATGCCGCATTTAAGACAGGAGACATCCCTTCAGCGATACTGAACTATGAAAAAGCATTATTGCTAAAGCCATTTAATGAGGATGCAAGGTATAATCTTGAAGTAGCAAGAACTTATACAATTGATAAACTGGAAGTTATACCTGAAGTGTTTTTTACCAGGTGGTTCAAGATGTTTTCCCTGCTTTTACATACTAACACCTGGGCATCGATAAGCCTGGTATTCTTTGCCCTGTCACTAATCCTTCTTGCAGTTTTTCTTTTCTCTGCACGTTACAGACTGAAAAAATTAATGTTTATCAGTTCAGTAATAATATTTTTTATCAGCTTGTTATCGTTCACCCTGGCTACAATGAACAAGTCACTTACTTCTAATAATAATGAAGCAATAGTCTTTGAACCCGTTGCTACGGGGACCAGCTCACCCGGGTCAGGAGGTAATGAACTCTTTGTTATTCATGAAGGCACCAGGGTAAAGATCGAGGATAAACTGGGTGAATGGTACGAGATTAAGCTGTCTGATGGTTCAGTTGGCTGGATACCAATGAATTTTGTAAAAAAAATAATTCCCTGAGCAACCTTATATTATATATTTTTGTCTGTAAATAAACAGAATAAAAATACCCGCTATGAGATATCTTATTACATTTCTTAGTATCGCACTATTAACTTTCTCATGCACCAAACCTAATCATACTCCTGAAGGCCCAACAGATATAAGGATTAGAAATATTACAGACCAGGATTTCAGCAATGTTATAGTTGACACTGGTGGTGGTAACTACAATTATGGCAATATAGCTTCAGGAGCTGAAACGGATTATCACAGGTTTGATAAAGCCTACCCGGATGCTGAGATCACAGTTATGATAAACGGTGAAGAATATAGCACCGGTGAACAGGATTACACGTATGCTACTTATATCGGACCCGATAAAGCAACCTATGAGGTATATATATCAAGCCCCGAATTGAAAAAACTTGCAGTGGATATTATCCTTGATGGACCAATAGATGAGTAAAAAAAATTCATTATTATAAAACATTTTTTAATAAAATACGTTTACTATATGACTGATATGCTGTAATACACTATCAGTTTTCCAAAAACTAGGTTTTTTGGTTAGGTTGGTTGGTTTTTAAGAGTCCCGTCCCACGGGACTCTTTTTTCTATTAAGCAGTAATACATCCATACCGCGCCAGGTAAGGGAAAAGTGATTAAATGGAGCTAACGACCACGGTGAGATTATACAACAACCATAATGCTTTGGAAAGGCCCGTCTCGTCATTTTATAATAATATAACAAAGCAGATCAATTCCCATTAGGATTTTTCGACAGTAAGTATGAAATTTGAAGTTTCTATAAACACAAATAAAGTGATTAATGAATAAGAAGAATATTAACAGTACACGTATCCCTGTTTACAGGGATGTTGGGTTTGAACTAACCGATTCTGACATTACAGGTGATGCCTTCATTAAAGAGAGATATAATGAACATTCTCCGGGGAAGTTCATTTACTCCAGGTACCGTAATCCAACGATAATTGATGCAGAAGAAGAATTAATGAAAATTGAAGGAAGCGGATGGACACTTCTTACCCAGTCAGGTATGTCAGCTATTGACACAGCACTCTCTGTATTTCAGAAGGCTGGCGATCGAAGGCCATGGTTATTTTTCTCGGAAGTATACGGAGGTACTGATTCATATATCGAATCTGTACTTATTGAAAGGAGAGGGGTAGAAATTCACAGGTTTGACCCTGACGGCATGAGGTATAACCTTAAGGAATTTGACAATATAGTCAATGAATTGAAACCGGCATTAGTATTTTTTGAGATTATTTCAAACCCAATGTTGATTGTTGCGCCAGCCCGTGAAATAATTGATATAATACACAAAAACAACGCCACTGCAATAATTGACAATACGTTTGCCACTCCCCATCTCATTAAACCCCTTGAACTGGGTGCTGATATTGTTGTTCACTCCGCCACCAAGTACCTTGGCGGACACGGTAATATCACTGCAGGAGCCCTTTGCGGTAATGACGAACAGATAATGAGAGATGCTATTGAGTACCGTAAGTACACCGGTCATATGATAAGTCCTGATGATGCATACAGGATAAATACTCAGATGCAAACATTTTCTCTTCGCTTCCAGAGGCAATGTGATAATGCTCTTACAATTGCTGAAGAAATCGATAAATCAGACCTGGTAAAAGAAGTGTATTATCCTGGTCTGGAGAAGCATGTTACCAACGATGTAGCTGAAGAATTATTTAATGGCAAGGGCTTTGGAGCAATAGTGACATTCTCCTTTGAGGGAAAAGATGACGACCATAAGCGCCAGCGCAGGGATACATTCATAAAGTCAGTGTCAGAGTCTATTAAGCTTGTCCCCACACTTGGGGATTCACGTACCATACTTATACCTGTAGAACCTATATGGGGTGACAGATACACTGATCCGGGTATGATCAGGTTATCCGTTGGTTTTGAAGACATCGGTGAGCTGAAGTCCAAAATAAGCTTATCGCTTAATGGGATACAAATATAGACTGGTTCATTCTACTCTTACCACATTCTCCGGCTTCCATTTATCCTTGGGTTTTTCATCCCCGGCAGGGTAGCCCACAGGTATAATATTCAGAGGCAGGTGATAATCAGGCATTTGTATATACTTACGCACTATTTCCGACCTGCTTTCATACGGGAACACAGCTGTCCAGCAGGCTCCCAGTCCCATAGCCTCGGCCAGGATGAGGATATTCTCTGAAGCTGCTGAGCAGTCCATCACCCAGTAATTCCTGTAAGCAGTGGTATCTGCTTTGCTCAAATCTCCGCATACCATTATTGCTGAATTAACTGTTCCAAGCATTTTAGCTGATGGCAGATCATTGGCCAGGCCCTTCAACACCTCATTATTGGTGATTATATAAAAAACCCATGGCTGTAAATTTTTGCCTGTGGGAGAGGCCATTGCCGCCCTCACAAGTTTCTCCAGGTCAGCATCGCTTACAGTTGTATCGGCAAATGATCTTACACTCTTGCGTGAATGTATAACCTCTGATACTGATGTTGCTTTAATATCCTTATCTGTGCTCATCTTTTTATCCTTTTTAGTACAGGCGGATGCTGTTAACAGTGACAAGACAATTAACAGTAATGCCGTGCTTTTGGTTGGTCTTTTGATTTTTGTTGGTTTTAAGTAAATCATTACATGGTAAATTAGTATTATCAATATTTGTATTTAGTACTGTATAATACGGCACTTATATTTCAGGGCCAAAGAAAACAGCATTCATCAGCAACTTGTTTGTACCGTACCAGCAACCCCTGAAAACAGGATCGTCAACAAATACACTGATATTCCCCCTGCCTTTCGAAAGTGATAAGAGGCTCACACTACCTTTCATTTTCTGGATGTTTTCATCAGTGCAGAAACCACTTATCAGGGGATCATCAGTGTATATTGCCACATTGGAAGTAGACCCTTCATCCGGGTCAACAAAAAGTGAATGGTTCCTATAAACCGTAATATTACGGTCGGTGTAACCAAATCCTAGTGGATGACTTATATCAAGGTCAGCCTGGCAGAATATACCTCCTATGGAATGTTTGCCTGTTTCATTCCTTATCCTGTCGTAGTCAATCCTTTTTTGGGCTGTTTCAGGATTACGACTGTCATATTTTAAACTTGCTATCTTGGAGTTTACGAGGAACCTGAATGCATATCCCACCGATATAAGATTTCCTCCGTTATTTACCCACTCATTTAACCTGTTGACGTCTCGTTCTGATAATCCATCATAAGATCCGGATGGTAGTATAATGGTATTATATTCAGCCAGATCAATCCTGCTCATCCTGTTTAAATCCGCTTTTGTGACCGGTAGAGACAATTTAGTATCGAAAAAATGCCAGATGGCACCTGCATTTGAGCTGTTGACACCATCGCCGGTAAACATCAATATTTCTGGTTTTCTTATAGACCTGAAGCTGCTGTTACCAAGCCATGGGCCATCATGTGTAGTTGATCCCTTAACTCCATAGATATTTATCCCGGCCCTTCCAGATGCTTCAGATATTATATCAAAAACCTCTTCCGGGCTCATATCCTGGTATTGAACGGGGATAAAGACTGATCCCCTCGAGCATTCAATTAAGCCATCAGGTATTTCTATGCTGAACTCATCCCATGCAGCCCTTGTTTTAATTCCCTTTTTCTGAATAAAATATAAAGCCTGGGCCGAGTTAAAGTCTGACCAGTCAAAAACATAAGCATAGTCACTGTATTGTACTTCTGCATATTCTGCTTCAGGTAGTTTATTTATTATCTCCCCCTGTGGTGTTCTCTCAAGAGCAGCAAAGGGTATCCCGTAACTGTATACCATCGCCCAGGCTGAAGCATCATAAAACATGCTATCAGGCAGATCTAAGGTAGACTCAAATATGGTTCTCACCATCTTATACTGATTCTGAGCTGTTGGAACAAACCAGGATTTTCCTGCCTGAAAATTAATTCCGTCAACTAATATGTCCCGGTTAACTTCCCTGACCTTTATATTATGCCTCAGCAGGAGGTCGAGAAAATATCTTGTTTTATTTAGGTCGTTGCCATCACCGAAAATATATGCTTTTACGGGATCCTTTCTTGCTTCGTTTAATGCATCTCTGAAAAACCTTCTCATATAGTCATTTAGCAAAGCATGGTTGTTAATAGCTGTCTTTACGGTTGTAAGTGCCGCAGTTAGCTGGTTTTTTATGCCGAGGCTGTAGGTTAGATTATATCCCAGGTCGGTCTCCTGCACCAGCCCCCTTGATGAGGCCTGTTCGAAAAGTAGTGCCAGACCACCGTGTACATCCCCGTATGAACTACCATATCCGGGATATAAATTATCAAACGAACGTCCCGAATCGTAATAGTGGTTTATTCCATTAAGAGCTTTGGCATACTCTCCAGCAAAAAGTGTATTTAGTGTTATATAATTTTCAATTGTAATTATTGGGTTTTCTGAACCTTTCTTAGTTGGTTCAAAAAAGAATGTGCTGCTTGACCCCATTTCATGATGATCGGTGATTACATTGGGTAACCATTCATGATACCTGCGTACCCTGTTTTTGCTCTCCTCCTGCGACAGAGGAAGCCAATCACGATTCAGATCAAACCAATAGTGATTTGACCTTCCTCCAGGCCAGGCTTCGTTATGCTCCCTGTCATTAGGATCCGAAACGGACGGATATGACCTGTTCATATTAGCCCATCCGGTAAATCGATCACGACCATCAGGGTTCAGAACAGGTTCAATAAAGATTACTGAATTGGTTAATGTATTATTTATCTCTTCACCTTCAACTGCAGCCAGGTAATAAGCTGCCAGCATTGATGCTTCACCACCGCTCGCTTCATTGCCATGGACATTAAAACCAAGCTGAATAATGAGTGGGATATTATTTTGATCATCACTTGAAGATGCTGACCCCGTTGCGAGGTCAAGATGCTTGAGTCTTATTTCTTCGAGATTCTTATAATTTGCAGGAGAGGTTATTGTGAGCATTACCTGCGGCCTTAACTCAACTGAATAGCCAATTATCTCAAACCTCACCCTGTCACTTTTCATCGCCAGGGTTTCCATGTAATCAACAATAATATCATACCGCGTATGATGAGATCCGACATCATAACCGATAAAATCCCACGGAGCCGGTATATCAGGTTTAAAATCCATTTTTCCCGGGAAGTAATAATCAGCCTGGCCTTTTGAAAGAAAGCTGGCTGATAAAAGGATAAGTAAAATATAGACTTTTCTCATAATTCTAATAGTTAATGGAATAATGGATTATTATTTTAAAACTCTTAAATCATCATGGCCCGTCAGTGCCAGTCAATCGCGTCCTGCTCTGTAAAAATAAGAAATTCATTGCACTGGCTGAAATGATTATTCCCGAAAAAGCCACGGCTGGCAGAAAGTGGCGAGGGATGAACAGATTCCAGTACAAGGTGTCTGTCTCTGTTAATTCTGGCTCCTTTCTTCTGGGCATATGAGCCCCAGAGAAAAAACACAATATTTTCCTTTTCTTCAGCTATTATCCTGATCACTTCATCAGTAAATATTTCCCAACCCTTATTCTGGTGCGAACCGGGCGAATGTGCCTTTACCGTAAGCGTTGCGTTGAGTAGTAATACTCCCTGTTGTGCCCACCTTTCAAGGTTTCCTGATTTATGGCATTCAATATTAAGATCGTTATGTATTTCCTTGAAAATATTTACCAGGCTGGGTGGATGCCTGATGCCTTCTTTTACCGAAAAACATAATCCATGTGCCTGGCCAGGTCCGTGGTAGGGATCCTGTCCTATTATTACAGCTTTTACCCTGTCCCAGGGACATTTATAAAAGGCGTTGAAAATTAATGAACCCGGAGGGTAAACAGTATTGTTACTATATTCACTTCTGACGAACTCAGATAACTCAATGAAGTATTCTTTTTCAAACTCATTGCAAAGCTTTTTTTTCCAACTCTCTTCAATGCGTACTTCCATCTGTTAAATTATCAGGATTAACCGTACACAAATATATCAAATAGAAGTAAAAATAAAACTGCTGAAAAATAGAGATATAATGATTGTAGCTGATTCACGACACTTACCAGCTTCGTGATTATTTAACACGCTCTAAAAATTGTATTATTACCATGCTGTAAAATGAGATTTTTGTATTATATTTCAAATGAAGAATTTAAATGTTCTATTAGGAACACCAGGGTATTAATATAAGGTAGTTTATCGTGAGAGCATCTGACAAACTTCTTTTCTTTACAGGGGAAATTGATTTTTTCTTTCTTGAACCACATATAAAAAAATCCGGGTTTGAAGTTGTATATACAGCAGAAGCGCAGGAATTTGCGCAACTATGTCTGGAGAAGAGATATGAGCTTATTATTTATAACGGCTACGAGGATGAAGAGATAGGTGCCCGTGTATTAAAATGCTTAAAGGGTAAAAATAACCTGTATACCCCTATACTGATTATTGCAGGCAAGGAAGATAAGGAAATAATGAATATTGCTCTGAGGCAACAGTATGACTTTCTTGTTTTCCCTTTTTCTCCCGACGAACTTATTATAAGAATGCAACTTGCTGCTAAACGCAAAAAGAACGAATTGACTTTTCACAATAACCTTTTAGATTACAGCATTCTTTTTGAGAATTTTCCCACGGGAATCCTTCAGACTGACATTGATGGTAATTTTATCAGGTTCAACAAGGAGCTTAAGAATATTTTAGGTATGAGTGACAGGGATTTTACTGGAATCAATTTCTTCCAGCTGTGTCATCCTGATGATTATCTGATTGAAAGACAAAGTCTTGACAGATTGCTAAGAAAAGAGTCAGATATAACGTCATTTGAAGTACGACTCATAAATAATGACGGCAGGACAATCGTAAGCAAAATAGAGGCCAGCACTGCCTGGAAAGATCAAAATACCCTTGGATCATTTATCTTCTCTATAGAAAAAATAGCCTGAATATTTTTTATCCTGACTGTTTGATACTATCCAATGCATTTATAAGTTTCTTCCTGATTATGCCAGCTACCTCTTCAACTTCGGGGTTATTGACCATCTTCATTGACTCTGCAGGGTCAACAGCAGCTACCTCCGTTTTTCCGTTATCTGATTCCTGGATGATTACATTACATGGCAGAAGGGTACCTATTTTATCCTCAGCCTGCATTGCCCGGTATGAGAAAGCCGGATTACATGCACCTAGAATAACATACTTTCTGAAATCAGTATTAAGTTTTTTCCTGAAAGTGTCCCTGATATCTATTTCTGTCAATACGCCAAAACCTTCATCAGCAAGAGCGGCAATTACTTTTTCCCTTGTCTCTTCAAAATTGTACCTGACCTTAATGTCGTAGTAATACCTCATTTTTATATCCCTGGTTTATAAGTTATATAATAATTTCATCACTTGTTAAAACATATGACGAAGGATAATGTTCTAAAAGTCATTTGCACTCATAATTTTATTATTAGTTTTGCCATTTCTCCGGACAAAGATATACCTGATGAATAATAAATACTTTCTTCCTGCTATTACAGGTGCTGTAACAGCTTTTATTCTTTCGGCTATACAGATTATGGTTCAAAGGCCTATTATTCTTCTCGAGCGCTTTATCCATGGCGGAGGGTGGTTAGAAATAGTTATTGTTACTTTATGGGCTTCATTGATAAGCTACCATATGCAGGATCCATTTAAACAACCTAAATGGAGAGTAAGGATATGGATTATCTTTTCATTTGTATTCTTCAGTCAGCTTTTACTTGGAATTGCTGGTTTCGAGCGCTTCCTGATGACAGGTGAACTTCATTTACCGGTTCCTATGATGATAATTGGTGGTGCGGTTTTCAGGGTAGAAATTGGGTTTATGCCCATTCTCTTCTTAAGTACTGTTATTCTCTCCGGCCCTGCATGGTGCAGCCAGCTCTGTTATTTCGGTGCTATTGATGCATTAATGTCAGGCAAAGGAAAAGACAGAAGCAGAAAACGAACACACTCCCGGAGTACAAAAATATCCATACTTGTGCTGGTGATCCTCACTGCAATACTACTACGATTACTCAAAGTTGATACTCTGTATACAACAATAATAGCGGCCGGCTTCGGCATAATCGGATTGGTTATTGTATTCTTTATTACCCCTCGCATGGGTAAGATGATACACTGCATAAACTATTGCCCTATTGGTACTCTTGTGAATTATCTGAAATATATAAATCCATTCAGGTTCAGGATTGATGACACCTGTACCTCATGCATGCGTTGCACGTCTGTCTGCAAGTACGACGCACTCACGCCTGAAGACATAAAAGCCAGGCAGCCAGGTATTACCTGTACTCTTTGTGGGGATTGCATGTCAGTATGCAAACCCGGTTCATTCTACTATAAGTTTCCAGGTTTAAAAGTAAATGCTTCACGTAACCTGTATCTTGTACTTACTATATCACTATATGCAATATTTCTTGCCCTGGCAAGAATATAGTTCATCAAAATTATCATATCCAGATGAACAAATTAAGGATAAAATCAGGGAAATCTGCCGGAAAGGTAAAAAGGATCTACAGAGATATTATTGAAGCCATTTCCGGGACCGAACAGGATTTTACAGAAGGCGCACTCAGGCGTGCGATTTTTCTGCTTTCCGTACCTATGGTTCTCGAAATGGTAATGGAATCAGTATTTGCAATAACTGATATATTTTTTGTATCAAAACTGGGCCCCGATTCAGTTGCCACCGTCGGCTTAACAGAGTCTGTAATTACTGTTGTTTATGCTATAGCTTCGGGCTTAAGTATGGCGACAACTTCAATGGTTGCAAGAAGGATAGGAGAAAAGGACAGGGACAAGGCAGGAAGGGTAGCTTTACAATCTATTATTACGGGTTTGTTCATATCAATATTAATAAGCATCCCGGGCATTCTATTCTCAGCTGATTTACTGCGAATAATGGGTGCAAATGATACAATAGTAAATGAAATGTCCTCTTACACGAGTATTATGATGGGAGGCAATATAGTAATTATGCTTCTTTTCATCATGAATGCTGTTCTAAGAAGCTCCGGTGATGCTGCAATATCAATGCGTGTTTTATGGCTTGGTAACATAATAAATATTGTTCTTGATCCGTGCCTAATCTTCGGGCTCGGCCCCTTCCCTGAGCTTGGGATCAAAGGTGCTGCTATAGCAACCACTACTGGCCGCAGTATTGCTGTATTGTACCAGCTATACCTTTTATTCAACGGACGAAGGCGTGTAAAAATACTGAGAGAACACATACGTATTAATCTTAAACTAATAAGCCAGATACTTAAAATTTCACTTGGTGGAATAGGGCAGAACCTTATAGCCACCTCAAGCTGGATAGGTCTGGTGAGGATTGTTTCTGTTTTTGGAAGTGATGCACTTGCCGGATATACTATAGCCATAAGAATAATATTATTTGCTCTGTTGCCTTCATGGGGCATAAGTAATGCTGCTGCTACACTGGTAGGGCAGAATCTGGGTGCGGGTAAACCAGAGAGGGCTGAAAGAGCAGTATGGGTGACGGCTGTTATCAATATGATATTGTTGGGTGGTTTTGGCCTGCTGATGATCATTTTCCCGGCTACATTCATAAACTTCTTCATAGAAGATATTGCAGTAGTGCAATCAGGAATTGCCGGACTGCGCATAATAAGCATAGGTTTTATAGCCTATGGCCTTGGAATGGTACTGGTGAACGCATTTAACGGAGCGGGTGACACAATAACTCCTACAAGAGTTAATATCATTGCATTCTGGATAATAGAGATACCCCTGGCGTATTTACTTGCAATAAAATCTGGGCTTAGAGAAAATGGTGTATTCCTTGCCATAGTAGTTGCCGAAAGCCTGATGACAATAATAGTCTTACTGCTATTTAGAAGAGGAAGATGGAAACTAAATAAAGTATAATAGATCAATAACTTCATTCGGGGTTGACAATTCTTGACTTTAAAGAGAAGATTCGGGATGTGGCCGGAAACAGGAAATATCAGTCAGGCTAATTAAATTCCTGATCCAGTATCCTGGTAACCCATACACTCATTTCCCTGTTGTCCATCTCCATCCATGCTGCATAGATAAGACCATTATACGCATCAATGTCAATATAGTCACCGAAAAATATGTCGTTTTCAGGCACAAAAGGTTCTTGAGTGATTTTATAGTTGTCGAAGGTTTCGCCTCCGTCATCTGAACGTGCTATCCATATTTCCGTTTCATCACCTATGGTCTCACTACGGTCATAATACACTATATAAATTATACCTGTAATCGGATCAACAGCTATGTTTGGAAAAAACTGGTGGGCAGTTATGCCCTTAGCATTCACCATTCTACCGGAGCTCCATGTATTACCCCCATCCTCAGATCTAATAATGAAAATATCTGTATTATCAATACCGTTTCGCTGATCGGACCACATAACATATACATTGCCACTATAGTCAGAATCACTGTTATCACAAACAGTAAATGGCATACCATTACACCTGTAGATACCCGGAATTTCTATAGACCATCCACCCGGCATATCGCTTATAATTTTATCCTGGCCAAATGTTTGACCTCCGTCAGATGATTTATCAAAATATATTCCCTGAGGGCCTGACCATGCAATATATATGTCACCGTTATTTCCAACACAGGGAACAGCCCCTTCCATTGTGTTGTCACCATCAAGGCAGTCGCCTTCTGTATCGCTTATAACTATGGGATCAGACCATGAATCAGACTGGTTTAGCGAGTAGGAAAATCTTATCCTTGTCCTGTCAAGAGGATCTGCACTTCCATAAGCATCAAATTCAGTCCAGCTTATGTACAGATTACCTGAATATGTCGAATTGCTCCCGTCAAAAGATATCCACTCTTTGTCCTGTACTTTTGCACCATTAAGGCCTATCCCAATGCCGTCATCCCAGGTCTGACCTCCTGTCAGTGATTTTTGCACCACAATGCGGTCAACCCACGCATCGCCTTCAGGATTGGAGAGATGACAATAATAGGCTATACCCTTATCATCGAACATGACTACAGGATCTCCCCATACACCATGCTGAGTGGATACAATATTCTCTTCAGTCCACGCACTGCCACCATTAAAGGAATAATAATACCAGTCAAGATTTGAGCCTATTATTACATTTTCAGTGTTAATGGGATTAACAGCCACAGTGATTTCATTCGGCCGTTCATTACTAAAGCTGCTTACCCTGTATACAGGTGGTTCAAACTTCTTTTCTTCAGCCTTCTTTTCACATGAATTTACCAGAGCCAGTAGAGCAATTATTGTAAAAACAAATTTTTTCATGATGAAAGCTTTTATATATCAAATCTATATAAAAATAATAAAACTTTATGAATGAAGATAGCAAGTAAAAATCTACAAGTTTTTATACTGGTAAGGACATTCTATGTTCAGGAATAATTTTTCTATCTTTATTAGAGTTTTTCAATTAGTTAACACCATACTTCTTATTGGTTTATGGAACAGCTTAAGCAGGAAGTATTATCCTGTACTAAATGCGATTTACATAAAACAAGGCATAATGTCATCTTCGGCGAAGGGAACACCAGTGCCAGGATACTCATAATAGGGGAGGCCCCGGGCCATGACGAAGATATTATAGGAAGACCTTTTGTCGGTAAATCAGGCCAGCTGCTTGATAAGATACATGCAGCCTGTGGATTTACAAGGGAGCAGCACGTTTATATCAGCAACATTGTCAAGTGCCGTCCGCCGGGTAACCGTGTTCCCTCAGATGATGAATCAAGAACATGCGTACCATACCTGTTCAGGCAGATTGAACTGATTGATCCCTTAATAATCATGCCTCTGGGTGCTTCAGCACTGCGTGCTTTCTTCGGCAAGGAATACAGGATAACCCAGGTAAGGGGAAATTGGCTAAACTGGTATAACAGACTTGTGATGCCTGTATATCATCCTGCAGCACTTTTAAGAAATCCTAACCTCAAACGTGACACCTGGGAAGACTATAAAAAAGTGGTAAGAAAGTATCGCGAACTTGTTGATCCGGCACATCACTCAGATCATATATAAATAACTGGAGGCCTGAAGGACCATATTCACATATACTCAAATTCAGTCACATACAAAGTATCTTGTATGCTGTTTACAAATGTGTAAAATGTCAAAATATGGAGTATAAAAGAAGAATTGAAAAAGATAGTTCACGTACCGCGAATTATACTTGTATGTGCCGGGCTGCTTCATATCTTGAGCGTAATCCCTTATATAAATCAGGTGATTATATCGCATTAAGATTGTTACCAGGATTAATTAAAGTTCTTCTTCTATGCAAGATTCTGAATCTGAAAGGGAGAATATCTCCAAGGGGTATTTACCAGTATGTAATAGCAAGAACAAAATATATTGATCAGGTTTTTACTGAATCTTTTAAGAATGGATTTGAGCAGGTAGTCATATTAGGTGCCGGTTTTGATTCCAGAGCTATTAGATTGCTAAATGAGGATGACGAGGTTATAGTGTATGAAGTTGACATACATACCTTAATAAAGGCCAAAATCAAACAATACAAAAAGAGAAAAATCCAGCTGCCTGTTAACGATATACTGATACCCGTTGATTTTGAAAAGGAGAATATTAAGGCTAAACTTATGCAGTATGGTTTTAATAAGAATAAGCTTACCTTGTTCATACTTGAGGGATTAATAATGTATCTTTCTGCGAAAGCTGTAAATGAAACATTTAATATAATCGCTGAATATGCCTCAAAGGGCAGTTTAATGGTTTTTGACTATGTGCATGCTTCTGTGCTTAGAAATGAAAACAAATATTATGGCGAGGATGATATTTACCGGAGAGTTAAGAAAGATAATGAACAATGGTTGTCCGGAATTGAAGAAGAACACATAGGAAATTTCTTATCAGATTATAAATTTAGTCTATCAGAACATCTGAACTCAAATGCTATTGAAAATAAGTACTTTAGAAATAACAACGGTAAGCTAATTACAAGGGTTAATGGTACGCATTGTATTGTATTGGCAGAAAAAGTATAATAAAATACATCTGGCAAATCGCGATATTCATGCACAGGACATACAAATAAGATCATTCTTCATACCTGAAATACCTGTTACATGTTTCGTAATGTAAAGGTTCTGTGAGATTTCGCACATATTGTATCATTGCATCCGCAGTGGATATATCATAAATAACAGAAGGATCGGGAAAATAATCATCATAAATTTCAGGTATATAGTCATTTATAGCAATGGATAAAACATGATCGTCCTCATAGGCATTTCCTTCCTGGTCTTTTATTACCACACCATAACCTGGCTCGTTTTCAAGAATCACACCGGAGTAATAAAATCCTGCACCTGAAGCTTCCAGGAAAGATCTTATTTCGCCCACAGTCATTTCATATTCCGTGAGGCCATTATTAAAAGGATCAATCCTGTATATTTCCATTATCGTTATTTCACCTTCATCAAGGTCTGACCTTATACCTCCAGGATTCTGTATTGCCATATCAGTATCAAGATATTCCCTGAGTGCATCAGTATAAAAACAGCCTACCGTACGATTCCTTGTCATATACACACTATTCATCCCTATTACTTCAGAAAAAACAGGGTTGTTATTATAATCCTCAATTATGACTTGCAGTTCCTCATCCTGGTAATTATATTCATTAAGGTTTATCAGATCAAAATTTTCAGATATTATCTCCCGGTTTTTTATGGTTAACGATATTTTTCCAAGGTAGTTCAGATATGCTCCTGACTGGTAAATATGAACTCCGTTAATGGTTGTGTCCTGAATGCTGTGGCTGTGCCCACCGATTATAACATCGAAAAAGGGAAAATTTTTTGCCACGGTATAATCGCAGGTTTCATTTGCATCACAGTTATGACCGAGGTGACTGAGAAGGATTAGCAGGTCAGCTTCCAGCTCCTCCTTAAGGCCCGAATAATCACCCAGGATATCTCCTGCATCCATAAAAGTAAGACCTTCAAGCTTGTTGGGATGAGTCGACGGTATATAAGTTCCTGGCTTTCCACCTGTTTCAATTACGCCCACGAAGCTTATTTTCAGTTTACCCCGGTTTATCATGAAAGTCGCCGGGACCTGTCCAAGCAATGAGGATTCTGATTCCATATTTGCACAAATCACTTCAAAGTCAGCCTGGTCAATTCTGGCATTCAGGGCTTCCTGTCCATAATCGAATTCATGGTTTCCAAGTGTTGCCACATCAAATCCTATCCTGTTCATAAGATTAATTACCGGGTATCCTTTCTCTTCATAGAAATCGACAATGGGATTACCTGAAAACATATCGCCACTGCTGACAATGATTAGATCTCCTTCTTCGCCTGATTCGTCAATGATTGACTTGATTTTACTGAAATTATCTATCTGGGCATGATTGTCATTGATAAAGAAGATGGTAAGTTCTGACTCTTCAGGTTTCTTTTTCATGTTTTCACATGAGCCCAGTGATATGGCTAATATTGTCAATAAATAGCTACCAACAAGGAGATTAATTCTTTTTTTCATAATATACTATAAGCTATAGTTCGAAAGTTTGAAAATACAAATATTTCTTGTCAAAAATATTATTACTAAACAATGTTATGGGCACAATGCCTTAAATTTGCCCAGATTATGCCAAGGAATGCCACTGCACCTTGATTATTTTAGCTATAAATTACATCTTTTGAATATAAACAAACGACCAATATGAATAGTATTATTGCTAAACTGAAGTCACCTGGCTGGCATAAATTTCTGTTACTGATCTTAAGAATAGCTATTGGATGGCACTTTCTTTATGAAGGTATTTCAAAACTCTTTTCAGATGGCTGGTCCGCATATAATTATTTAGCATTATCAGACTGGATTTTTTCTGATTTTTTTCACTGGATAGCCGATACTCCTTCGGTCCTGAGTGTAGTTGATTTCTTGAATATTTGGGGACTGATATTTATCGGCCTTGCATTATTTTTAGGTGTCTTTACACGAATTGCTTCTGCCGGAGGTGTTTTACTATTACTACTTTACTACTTCGCCAATCCCCCTCTTATAGGTATGGATTTTGGTGTCCCTGCAGAAGGCAACTACTTGATTATTAATAAGAACGTAATCGAACTATTTGTACTGGTCCTTTTTATTATCCTGCCATCAAGGCTAGTGCCGGGAATAGACAGGCTTTATTTTTTTCTCAGGGATAAGTACAGGGAGAGAAAGGAGAAAACGAACCCCTATAAATCACCCTCCGTCGATGGTGTTGGCAGGAGGGAAGTCATAAAGAACCTGGCAGCACTTCCTATATTTGGCGGATTTGTAATAGCTGCTATAAAAAAGAAGGGTTGGTTGAGTTATGAGGAAAAATTCCTGCAACCGGAGGATGCAGATGCCATAACTGCTGCCACCAAAACTTTTAATTTTTCAAGTCTTAAAGATCTGAAGGAAAAAGTACCTTCAAGCAAAGCAATAGGTGGCCTTGATATTAGCCGGGTAATACTGGGAGGGAACCTTATAGGAGGCTGGGCACATGCCAGGGAACTGATATATGTCTCAAAGCTTGTGAAATCATATCATACCGACGAAAAAGTATTTACAACCTTCAGGCTTGCCGAAGAATGTGGAATAAACACCATTGTTACGAACCAGACAATCAGCAGGGTAATTAACAGCTACTGGCACCGGGGAATAGGAAATATCAGGTTTATTTCCGATTGTGGCAGTGAAAACCTTGTTGAAGGTGCAAGGATATCTATTGATCACGGTGCTTCAGCCTGCTATATTCACGGAGGATATTCCGACAGTTTTGTTACTGCAGGTAGGATAGACAAGATAGCCGAGGCTCTGGATTTTATAAAAAGCAATGGGATACCGGGCGGAATAGGTGCACACAGACTTGAAACTGTTAAAGCATGTGTCGACTACGGACTGCAACCGGATTTCTGGATGAAGACACTTCATACCAAATCCTATCTGAATGTTAAGCATGAACTGGATCCTGACAGGTATACACAAAATGAAGAAGTGATGTATAAGAATGTCTTTTGCGATCACACTGAAGAAACAATCAGGTATATGGCATCTCTGCAACAACCCTGGATCGCTTTCAAAATTCTTGCAGCAGGCGCAATAGAACCCGATAAGGGATTCAGGTACGCTTTTGAAAACGGGGCTGATTTTATTTGTGTTGGGATGTATGATTTCCAGGTAGTTGATAATGCCAATCTTGCCACTGGCATACTTAGCTCAGACTTTAAGAAATACAGGCCGAGACCGTGGCTTACATAATTAAAAGGTAGGTTAACATTTATACCATGAGAATATTTCCGGTTTTCCTGGCAGTTTTGTATGCCATTTTAATGGAATCCTGCAATCACGGTGAGCAAGGGGATGATGATAGTGATCTTCCAAATATTGTGTTCATTTTCGCTGATGATCTTGGATATGGGGATATTGCCTGCTATGGAGCCAAAGGAATACAGACTCCTAACATTGACAGGCTTGCCGGAGAGGGATTAATGTTTACCGAATTTTACTCAGCGTCCTCGGTGTGTAGCCCCTCCAGGGCAGCCTTGCTCACAGGGCGGCTTCCACAGAGAATGGGAATTAATGATGTCTTTTTCCCCGAAAGCTTCACAGGAATGTCTGCTGAGGAAATTACTATTGCTGAAATTCTGCATGTTAAAGGATATATTAACGGTATAATTGGTAAATGGCACCTTGGACATCATCACCAATACCTCCCTTTACAGCAGGGTTTTGATTCCTATTTCGGTATCCCCTACAGTAATGACATGGAGAGTGTCGTATATATGAGAGATAATGAGGTAGAAGCATATAGGGTGGAGCAGAAGTATATCACAAGGCGATATACTGAGGAAGCCCTTGAGTTTATTGAACGAAATAAGTCAAATCATTTCTTTTTGTACATAGCCCATAATATGCCGCATGTCCCTGTCTATGCCTCTGAGGATTTTATCGGAACTTCTGAAAGGGGCCTTTATGTAGATGCCGTACAGGAGCTGGACTGTAGTGTCGGACAGGTAATAAGCAAACTGGAATCACTCAAACTACTTGATAAAACTCTGGTTATTTTTTCAAGTGATAATGGCCCATGGCTGGCTATGAAAGAATTTGGTGGATCTGCCGGTGTGCTTCGCGAAGGTAAAAATTTCACATTTGAGGGAGGATTCAGAGTTCCAACTGTAGCAATGTGGAAGGGTAATATTCCTGAAGGCTTGGTCTATGATGATATGGCAAGCCAGATGGATTGGTTTCCTACATTCGCCGGAATAGCAGGTATCAATCTACCTGAGGATTTAGCCATTGATGGTGTTGATATTTCTAATATACTTTTTAATACGGGGAAGCGCTCAGATTCCACCTATTTGTTTTTTGATGGCAGTGAACTGCAGGCCTACAGAGAAGGGAAGTGGAAAATTAAAAAGCCGTATGAGGGTTATGAAGACAGCTACTGGAAGCAGGCTGTCAAACCTCACGATACACTACTGATTGATCTCGACACAGACCCTGGCGAGAGACATAATAAATTTTTTGACAGTATAGCCCTGGCAAGAAGTGCATTCGGGAACATGGAGACTAAATATTTGGGATTAGGCACATTACCAGCTTCACTAGTAACAAGAACGGAAGCAGATAACGCACATTTAATACTATTGAACAGGAAGTAATCTGTAATAATAAACAAGTAAAAATGATTAATAGAAATAATCATCTTTTTATCAAACTGGCTTTAATGATGTTCATGCAGTATATGCTTTTTGCAATATGGTGGGTACCTTTTGCGGCATACCTTGTAAATATCAATATAAGCGGAGCCAGAAATGCGATGCTGTTAAGTACAATGGCTATCGGTTGCCTTGCATCGCCTCTTGTGGGAATGCTGGCCGACCGCTACTTCAGAGCAAATCGTATCCTCCTGGTGATTAATTTATTAAATGGGATTCTCCTGATTATTGCCGGCAGACTAACTGATGACAATTTGCTACTTGTTGTGCTCATATTCTCAATGCTGCTATATATGCCTACATGGGCCCTTACAAACGCTATATCAATGACACATATAGACTCGGAAAAATTTCCGCGTATAAGAGTATTCGGATCGATAGGATGGGTAGCTGCCGGGGTCTTCAGCCTGATTAGTGTCAAACTGCTCAATACCGGATTCGACGGCACAAATATTCCATTCTATTATGCAGGAGCAGCAAGTGTTGTCGCCGGAGTACTGAATCTTAGCCTTCCTGAGACACCTCCTCCCGCTAAGGGTATGAGGGGAAATATTACAGATGCTTTTGGACTCAGAACTCTCAGGTTTATGTCTGATAAGAATTTCGCTGCATTTATTATCCTTTCCTTCCTCTCGGTCATGCCTTTTACAATGTACTGGTCTTATTGCTCTGAATTCCTGCTTGACAAGGGGTTTGAATTTATAACAATAACAATGAATACAGGTCAGGTTGCAGAAATGCTTATCATGTTATCCATCCCCTTCATGCTGGTAAAACTCGGCTTGCGAAAAACAATGATACTCGGGCTGCTGGCTATGGTAATAAGATATTCTGCATTTTATCTTGGTGTGAAAGCTGATGCAGCAATGACATATTTCATAGGTATACTGGTTCATGGTTTCATAATTGGATATTTTTATACTGCAGGGCAGATCTATATGGACAAAAAGATGCCGGCGGAACTTAAAGCGCAGGGACAGGGCTTCATTTTCCTTGTTACATGGGGAGCAGGTTTACTTATCAGTAATTTCATCGCAAGAAAGATAATTGATAATTATACGCATGTGAATAATGAAATAGAAGTTTACGACTGGGTCTCAATATGGGGAATAACTACGATTATATCAATAGTGCTGATAGTTGCATTTATAATATTCTTCAGAAACAGTAGCACTGGCAGGACAAAACTTTCAGGCTCTTTATCAGGAATATTTACAAAAGAAAAGAAAACAAATGATTAAAGTTGTTATCGTTGGATTCGGTTTTATGGGACGCACCCATGCAAGTGAAATTCTTGCCAGTAAAAATCTGGAGTTAATTGCTATAGTTGATAAGAGTATTGACGATATATTACAAAGGATTGATAACGAGAAAGGTAACCTGGATACAGCTTCTATAAACACCGAATCGATTCGGGATATTAATAAATACACCTCATTCGAAGAATGCTTGAAAAGCGAACAACCTGATTCCGTGCATGTCTGTGTGCATACCGACATGCATTATGAAATTGCTCTTGAGGCATTGAAAAGGGGAATTAATGTTCTGATTGAAAAGCCTCTAAGCCTTGATCTTAAGGAGTGTCATGATCTTATCAATCTGGCAAGGAAAAAAGAATTAACTATGATGGTGGGGCATGTGGTGCGTTTTATGCCTGCTTACCGCCAGTTAAAGGGCTGGATCAATGATAATCAATTTGGCAGGCTGGAATTTCTGTATTTGAACAGAGTGTCCGGTATACCATTATGGGGGCAATGGAGAAGTAAGCAAACTGATTTTGGATCGTCCGGTGGAGCACTTTTTGACCTTGTATTACATGATATTGACTTCGTGCTTTATGCCCTTGGCAGACCACCTGACGAGATTACCTGCAATTATCTCCCGGGAAAGTTGAGCAACCATGATTACGTCAGCGCTGACTGGAAATACAAACGGAAAAACATAAATATCAGAATTGAAGGCGGGAATATTTTTCATTCTCAGTTCCCATTCAGAGCAGACTTTCTTGCCAGATTTGAAAAAGCAAGCATTAGTTATTCAACAAATAAACCCGAGATATTTGTTGTCTCAGATAATGATCAGACAAAAACAATAGATGCAGGAAAACCTGAACTGGGATTCAGAAATGAAATTAATTATTTTTATAAATGTATTGAGAATTCATCTCAACCATATGAATGTATGCCTGAAGACTCACTCATAACAATAGAAACCTGCTACAGACATATTTAAATTCATCAATCCAAAAGTCATGAAGAATAGTCTATTAGTATTATTAATATTATTTATTCCTGCCTGCCTTAGTAATAGGCCGGGAGAAAATGAATCTGTCTCTGACAATGGTTCCATAATTGTAAATGGAAGCAGATTAGATTATAAGACTGAAGGAGAAGGTATTCCATGCCTTGTGATTGGATCATCAGTATATTATCCACGAACATTCTCAGACAGTCTTAAGAAACACCTGAAAATGTACTTTGTTGATCTTCCCTGGTTTTCAGAAGAGCCAGCCGGTACTAATCTTGAAGATTACAATATAGAGGACATTGCAGATGAGATAGAAGAAGTAAGACTTGATCTGAACCTTGAAAAACCAATCATTATGGGCCATTCAATACACGGTACAATAGCATATGAATATGCCAGACAGTACCCTGGAAACGTAAGGGGCATTGTGATGATAGGTTCACCCAATACTTACGGAACTGATGACTATAATAAGGCCACAGATGAATTCTGGGCTACGGCCTCTGATCAAAGAAAAGAAAAACAAAACAGGAACTGGATCTTACTTGCTGAGTCAGACACCGTTGGCAAAGAAGGTGAAACAGTAAGGGAATACCTTGCTATGGCACCTGTATACTGGTATAACCCTGATTATGACGCATCCTGGCTTTGGGAGGGTATGACAGTGAATGAGGAGATTATAGATCATATTTATGGAACAATATTCCATGACTATGCAATGTTTCAATTTATGAATAATATTCCTGCACCTACTCTTGTTGTGATGGGTAAATATGACTATGCAGTACCGTATACATTGTGGCAGGGTTATGATACTATCACCGGGCTTACTGTTAAGATTCTTGATAAAAGTGGTCACACACCACAGCTGGAACAAAGTAACGAATTCGATAAAGCTTTGCTAAACTGGATCAATGAGGCTATTGATTATTGAATTTTCAATAAAACCAAGAAATTAATTATATGGAAAGAAGGGATTTCATAAGAACTGCTACAATGGCAGGACTTGCTATTGGATTTGGATCATGCTACAGGCATAAGAAAACGCATATTTTAACATTAAGCTGGGATGATGGATTTAAGAAATCTTTTCATAAGATTGCCGAAATACATGAACGATATGGTTTGAAAGCGTGCCTGAATATAATTGCTTCAGCACATACATGGGCTGATATTCCTAATGAATACCATTCCGACCCGGTAGGCAATTTTGACGACTGGAACGCACTTAAAGCCAGAGGTCATGAGATAATGCCTCATACATGGAAGCACACAAATCTCACCGAGGTAAGCATGGATGAAGCAAAAGAGCTTATTGATAAGTGTATTGATTATTTTATTGATAACCTGGATCGATTTGACCCTGCAACCGCGGTATATAATTTTGCATATAATGCTTCCACGCCTGAGCTTGAAAACTATGCACTATCAAAAGTGCGTGCCGTAAGGACCGGGGGATGGGATATCCTCGGGGATAAGCAAGCCAATCCATTTCCCGGTGATGGAGGTCCATTAAGGCTGGGTTGTTGGTCATACGGTCCTGATAACGCAGATATCTGGGTCAATGAAGGAATAGAAAGGTTTCTGGGTGATCCTGCCGGAGGATGGCTTGTATTGAACCTTCACGGCCTGGATGAAGAGGGCTGGGGACCTGTTAGTTCCAATTATCTGGACAAACTGCTGCAAAAACTCGTAAGTATTGATTACCTTGATATTCGTCCTGCAGCTGAAACACTTAATAAATATGCATTCTAGAACTGGTTAATATGAATTATGCAGATGGATTATTGAAGTCTAATATCAATATTCCTATATTTGCTGAAAAAATCACATTTTATGAACAAGACGAATATTTTATTAGTATGCCTGGTTACAGTCGGATTACTGTTATCAGGATGTGGCAATAAAACCAATGAACTATCTGAACAGGAGATATCCGAAGGCTGGGAATTACTTTTTGACGGAGAAAACCTTGACAACTGGAGAGCATATAATGCTGAAGGAACCGGGAGCTGGCTCGTTGAGAACGGTTTACTCGCTGCCAGTGGCAATGGAAGCGATAGTAACGGTTATATTATTACCAGGAAACAATATGACAATTTCGACCTTAAATTTGAATGGAAGATAGCCCCTGAAGGAAATAGCGGTGTTATGTACCATGTGATCGAATCAGAGAAATTCCATACACCGTACCTGACAGGCCCTGAATACCAGCTGGTGGATGACATTGAGTTCCCGGAAGAACTTGAAGAATGGCAAAAAACCGGGGCCGATTATGCAATGTATACTCCCGATAATTCAAAGAAAATTCTGAAACCGGTAGGTAAATGGAATTCATCAAGGATAATATTTGATAATGGCCATGTTGAACACTGGCTGAATGGCGAAAAGATACTGGAGTTTGAAGCATGGACGGATGAATGGTTTACCCTAAAAAACAGTGGTAAGTGGGTAGATGCACCGGAATATGGTCTTTCATCGATGGGGTATATAAGCCTCCAGGACCATGGCAGCAAAATATGGTTCAGGAATATGAAGATAAAAGAATTACCAAAAAAAGAACAGGAGATTGTTGAGCTATTCAATGGTGAAGATCTCAGTGGCTGGATTAAATATGGAAATGAGCAGTGGTATGTTGAAGATGGCCTTTTAGTATGCGAAAGCGGACCTGATAAGGAATATGGGTACCTTGCTACTGATATGTATTACAGGGATTTTGACCTGTCAGTTGATTTTAAGCAGGTATCAGATGGTAACAGTGGAATATACTTCAGATCTACTGTTGAAGGTACAATAATATCGGGCTGGCAGGTAGAGGTGGCGCCCAAAGGGCATGATTCGGGAGGTATATATGAATCTTATGGACGTGGCTGGTTGCAGCAGATCCCTGATGAAAAAGAAGAGTACCTGAAAGAGGGCGAGTGGAATACTATGAGGATCAGGTTGGAAGGATCAAAAGTTACTACATGGCTGAATGGGAACCTTATGGTTGAATTGGAAGACACTTTGATAGGTAAAGCCAACGGGCGTGTGGCACTGCAGATACATGATGGTGGTGGCATAAAAGTACTCTGGAAAAATCTTGTGCTTCAACCACTATAATTAGTAGTAGTAGTTAATGGGTTAGGAGGTTGAGAGGTTGAGAGGTTGAGAGGTCGAGCGATTAGTGGATAAATTATGACTGAAAGAGAAATTATTCAATATTGCTGCAGCATAATAGAAGATCGCTTCAGTCATGGCCCCTCGGCCGAATGGTCGCACCATCATTTTAAGCTGCTCAGTCAATCCATTGAGAAGGAAACAGGTATATGTATCAGTGAGACAACGCTGAAACGACTTTTTGGTAAACGTGCAACTGACTCTGACTATATCCCCCAGCTTGCAACACGTGATGCGCTTGCCGTATATGCCAGGTATGACAACTGGCAGGATCTGTGCCAGAAAGCGCCGGAAAGTCATAAGCCTAAAGAAGAAAAACGCGGAAGAGTACCAGGACCTGGTAAAAAATCCAAAAGACAAATATACTACGTTTTATCTGTCCTGTTTGCAATTGTTGTAATTTCAGCCATAAGCCTTATTAAGAGAAATTCAATCCCGGAATATACACTTGGTATACGAAATCCAGAAGATACAATTCCATTTACATCAGTCTTTGATTATAATGTCCCTTCAAAACCGGGAGACAGCATCTATATTGATATTCCGGAATATGGCAAAGTACGACTTCTTCCTGATAAAAATATTTACACACACTGGATAAATAAAGCGGGATATTTTGTGATACCTGTTTTTTATCGCAATGAGCCTATCGATACATTATTTATACATGCACATAATACAAGCTGGCAATCAGGCATTTACAACGAAGAACCTGTGGTAAGCTTTACACCTTTTCTCGAAACTGTAATCGATCCGACTGTTGATGAAATGCTGTATATATCACCCTCCCGGTTGCAGAAAGCCGGCATTGACAGCCTTTCAAGATACATGCTTGAGTTTAGGTTATTCATGGATTTTGATGTGACACTGGATAATTGTACTATTGAAACTATAGCCAGAAACAGTAATGAAACAGGAGGTAAACCATGTTATGATATTGATCTCCTTCTTATAGGAGAAAGCGGTATCGTCAGGACAGTTTTCACTGAAAAGAAATGTTCCAGGTTTGTACAACTGGTAATTGGTGAAGTAATGTACAACGGCAGGGATTACGATCTCTCAATGTTCTCAGCAGATATAAGTGAATGGACAGCTTTCCGTACAGATATTAATGAAGGTAATGCTATTATTTCAATAAATGGTAATGAAATCTTCACCCAGTCATATACACAACGAATAGGTCTTCTTAAAGGCATAAAGATAAGGTTTTTCGGAAGTGGTCAGGCTCGAAGGATAAAATTAACTGACGGATCAGGAGTAGTCAAATTCATTGATGATTTTGAATCTGACTAAGAGAAATATAACTCATTTCATTATTATGGCTTATTAATACTTCATAAATAGATAGAATGATGAAAAACAAGCAATTCAATCGTCGAGATTTCATTATGGGGCTTTCAGGTATTACGTTTTTCAGCATATTTCACCTGGCTTACGGAAAGAAAACGAATTATAATAAAACAATATTTAAAGAATATGATATGGAATTAAGACCTCATCACATACTGGATATCATATCTGATCACGGAAACGGTATCATCTATCAGCCGAATCCATTTGGTCATTCTCTGCATATTGTAGCGCCAAAGCTGTTGTCTGATCTTGACCAGAAAATCAAACTGGTGCTTGGCGCTGACGATATTTGTGCAGGTTGCAAGCATCTTATGCCGGATGGTAAATGCAGTGATGTATTGCCACAGCTCACACCCTCACCCTCGAAGCAGGCATATAATGATGTGCTCGATTGCCGATTGTTTGATCTTTTTGAACTGGATGTAAATACAGTTATTCCCTTACGCAGATACCTTGAAATGGTAAATGATAAAGTCCCAGGTATTGAAGAGATATGCACACATCCGAAGGAAAACAAACAAGAACGCCTTCAGGGGCTCATTACCGGGTTAATAAAAACCGGTATTCGTGAAAAGGTATAAATTGAAAGACTGATATCCTGCTTCTTCTCTATTGCTTAAGATGCTTATCCAGGAAACGAAAGATCTTATTTATGTTTTCCCCGGTGTAAAATGCCTTACCATTGCCATGACCCGTTGCGGGGAACAGTTCAAGATATACATTGTCAGATCCCAACTTTTCTCCCAGCTTACGGGCTAGTATTACCGATCCCTGATAGGGAACAAGGTTATCCTCTGTTCCATGTTGTATAAAAAATGGAGGATCATCGGAAGACACATATGTAGTGGGGTCAGCTTCCTTAACCAGTTCAGGAACATTTCTGATATCCTGTCCTAAAAGATTTGACTCCGGGGCACCGGGAACGCAATGTATCATTGGATCCGGCACACCACTTTCCTCCAGCTGTTCATCCATCTTCAGGAAATCAGTAGGCCCGAACCAGTCAACCACCGCCTGTATCCGGCTCGAATACTCCTGGTTTCCCAGACTCAAGTCTTCGAGCTTTTCTATATCTCCTGAAGTTCCAAGCATTGCAGAAAGATGTCCGCCGGCTGATCCACCCCAGGCTGCAATATTATCCGGATCAAAATTATATTTGTCTGCATTAGCCCTTATCCATCTTATAGCTGCTTTGCAATCATATATCTGAGCTGGCCATATTTCCTCCCCACTGAGACGGTAATTCACGGAAACAACTGCATAACCACGTTCTAAGCCCTTAAGCATTGGCTCTGCCTGAGCATCCCGCTTATCACCTGCTTCAAACCCTCCTCCATGAATTGATACTATGACAGGGAAAGGTCCATCAACTGATTCAGGAATATATATATCCAGTTTCTGGGCATCAGACATTGATGCATAAGGGATGTCCAGATATTTATTCTTTATCCAAGTAATATCAGCCATACTCAACTGGCTAAATCCAGAAGATACAATTAATATAAAAAGACAAATAAAGAGTGCTGTTTTTTTCATCGTAATACATATATAGTAAAGTATTTAGTAGCTATCTGGGTATAATTAATAGAACAATTCACTTCCCGATACAGAAGTTTTTGAAAATATTACCAAGTATTTCATCCGTGGATATTTTACCGGTAATTTCGCCCAGGTAATGAATTGCCTGTCGCAGATCTATGGCAATAAGGTCTTCCGGGAGGTTCTCATCCAAACCCTGCAGTACACGATCCAGGCTGTCAGAGCATTCGCGCAGGGCCTCGTAATGCCTGAGGTTTGTTACAATAAGCTGCTGTGAACCTGAACGTGAGGTATCAATAATTCCGGTAAGTTTTGAAATGAGATGTGTTATGCCTGTTCCTTCAGTAGCGGAAATCAGAACACACCTATCCCCCGGACAATTCAGTAATGATCTCATTTCTTCAACCCTTTCTTTAGATATAAGGTCTATCTTGTTGATTATCAGAAGAAGATTCTTCTCAGTGTCTTTTATTTGCTTTTTGATCTCTGTGAATGACTCATTAATAGCCTGTGCTCCGTCAGCTGCCTCTGCAACTAGCAATACAATGTCAGCCTGTTCAATTTTCTGGTAGGTTTTTCTTATACCCAGATTTTCTATTATATCAGCAGTTTCATGAATGCCCGCTGTGTCGATAAACCTGAACAAAATGCCTTCAATGATTATTGTGTCTTCAATTACATCGCGTGTAGTACCAGGAATTTCTGAAACAATTGCCTTGTCATCCTTTAGCAGGGCGTTTAAGAGGGATGATTTGCCAACATTAGGTTTACCTACTATTGCAACCGGTACACCTTTCTTAATGACATTACCGTACTTAAATGAATCTCTTAGCGAATCTGTATAGGTTTTTATTTCTTCCACCATTGACTTAAGCTCTGTGCGGTCTGCGAATTCAACGTCTTCCTCCCCAAAATCAAGCTCAAGCTCAAGCATGGAGGCAAAATGCAGCATTTTTTCACGCAGTTCATTTATTTCCCTTGAATAGCCTCCGCGCATCTGCTGCATAGCCAGCCTGTGAGCAGCTTCAGTCTCTGAATTTATTATGTCAGCCACTGCTTCCGCCTGTGAAAGATCCATTTTGCCATTAATGAAAGCACGCTGGGTGAATTCACCAGGCCTTGCAGATGAAGCCCCATTATCCACAAGTAATTGCAGGATTTTGTTCTGAATATATGGAGAAGCATGACAGCTTATTTCCACCGAATCCTCCCCGGTATATGAATTAGGTGCCCTGAAGACAGAAATTAGTACATCGTCAACTATTTCATTTCCATCAACTATATCTCCGTATATTATCCTGAAACCCTTATTAAATATTGATTGTTGAATTGTTGAATTGTTAAGTTGTTGAGTTGTTTTTTCTAACGCTGGAACAAATATTAAATCTATGATTTCGAAAGTATCTTTTCCACTCACCCTTATAACTGAAATAGCGCCTCCGGCGCCTGTTGCAGGAGCAACTATAGTGGTATTCAGGTTAAGATTCATTGTTTAGATGTTTAGGGGTTTAATGGTTTAGTTGAATTGTTGAATCGGGTAAATAAACCCAGTATTCCATTATTCCAATATCCCATTATTCCAATATTCCCTTATTCAATCAGATCCGGAAAATCCCGTTTCAGTATCTTCAGGTTCCTGTCTATCATTTCAATGCGTTGCCTGACACACAATGATGATATACCGGGATCTTCAGGCGTATTCTCAATGTAATCAATGAGTTTCTCAATTCTTGTCGTTGCCACGTGCATCCTGGTGTCGGATGATGCATAATAGATAAACACCGTGCCATCGTCATCTTTGATCCATCCATTGGAGAACACAACATTCGATACATCGCCGACTCTTTCATCTCCCACAGGTTCTATAAAATGTCCTGATGGACGTTTGATCACTTTCCATGGTTCATCCAGGTCGGTAAGCAAAAGGTAAAGTGTATATCTCAGGCCCGCTGCACCCCTTCTTACTCCATGTGCCAGGTGTAGCCAACCAATATCTGTCTTTATGGGAGGTGGGCCCTGTCCGTTCTTAACTTCTTTTATAGTATGGTATTTCCTCGGATCCATCAATATTTCTTCGTCGATAACGGCATTTTCCATTGAATCTGTAAAGCCGACTGATATACCACTGTCACCTGTTTCAATAAATCCGGACTGTGGGCGGGTATATAACAAATATTTTCCATTAACGTATTCAGGATGAAGCACGCAGTTTCTCTGCTGCGACGCTTTTGAGACCAGGTCGGGCAGTCTTTCCCATGAGATAAGATCTTTGGTCCTGGCAATGCCACATGAGGCAAGAGCAGCAGATGAGTCCTGAGGCTTGCCAAGGTCTTTTCTCTCGGCACAAAATAGTCCGTATATCCAACCATCTTCATGATGTGTCAGACGCATATCATAAACATTGGTTTCAGGGTTATCAGTCACCGGCATCTGAACAGGACGGTCATGGAAAACCCAGTTATCTATTCCGTTGGGACTCTCAGCAACAGAAAAGAATGATTTTACGTCAAACCCTTCCGTTCTTATTACCATATAATATTTCCCGTTAAGCTTTATTGCCCCTGAATTAAAAGTGGTATTCACACCCAGTCTCATCAGAAGATCCGGATTTGTTTCATAATTGAGGTCATATTTCCAGTATACAGGTACATGGTGCCTGGTTATAGCCGGGTAGATATACCTATCATATATTCCATTACCTTTTTTCCTGGCCCGGTTTTTCCTGATTATTAACTCGTTATGCCTCTGAAATAAGCGTCTTACTTCCCTGTCAAATTCATGTCGTTCCATAATTATTATTGTTTGAAATACTGGGATAATGGAGTGTTGGATTGATGGGTGGTTGAGATGTTGATGAGTTGAAAAGTTTAGGAGTTGAGAAGTTTAGAAGTTTAGTGGTTCAGGGGGTAATTATTACAGGTCAAATTAACCACTTCAACTACTTAAACTATTTCTACTACTTCAACTACTTAAACCACCAAACCAATAATCTATCATCCTGTATCCATTTGCCGTTTGTCGTTAGTTTATTGTATATTGTCTTTTGTCTACCCTCAATCTGGCTCCTCCTCTGAGCACCGAAGATTTATCGAAGGTGGTGCTAAATTTGCCCACCGGGCTAATTTTTAACGCTCAGCCCTCTTTTGTCGTTTGTCGTTAATCATCTTCAAGCTTGTTATACCAGTTAAATTTAAGAATAACTGATGTAACAGCCAGAATAATCAAGGAATATATCATTCCCTTGTATTCCCTAATAATAAGGTATATTGGAGCTATTATGAGCATCATCTGCCACACAATTCCAATAACGGAATTAAACATATCCCTCTTAAAAGCCCTGTTTTTCTGAAATTCCGGGTTTTCCCTGATCACTTCCCTGTATACGGGCTCCCAGAAACCCCACGGTCTTACGCTTGTATAAAAGCTTTTCAGCACATTCATGTCGTCAGGAGGAGTAAGGAAGCATCCCAAAAGGGACCCCGCAGTTGAAACCGGCAGAATAATAAGCGGGAAGGCAAGTATTACGGACAGATCCGGAAATAGCTTAGGCAGGGCTAAAGAGGCGACCAGGCCAGCTATCATACCCCAGAAATATCCATATCCGTTAAACCTCCACCATATCCATTTAAGAAAGTTAGCTGCGGCATAACCACCAAATAAAGCGGCAGTGATCCATTGCAGCAAGGTATTAATGGAACTTACAAAGAAGCCCATCGTAACACCAATTACAACCATCAGTACTGATGAAAGGTAACTCAGCCTGACAAGGGTTTTCTGGTTTGCATCAGGCTTAATAAACCGTTTATATATATCATTTACTATGTATGCCGGACCAGCATTCACATTGGCTGCAAATGTTGACATGAATGCTGCAATTAAACCGGCAAGAATGATACCCAGCACACCTACGGGTATAAAATTACTCAGCGCAAAAGGGAGTACTTTTTCAAAATCAATACTTCCTGCACTAATGAGTGCGTCAGGGTTAAAATAAACAAGGGCAATGACTGCAAGGCCGGCTATCATCAGGTACCTGGGGATGAACAGTGCCGTAGAGACAAACCAGCTCATAAGAGCAGATTCCTTAGGTGTACGTGTTGCCAGAACCCTCTGCATGTCATACCCGGGCACGGGCCCGGCTATGCTTACAAGTATACCTCTGAAGATTACTATCATCAGGAAAATAGAAAATAATTCATAGCCATCGGTATGTATCTTTTCATTCAATATACGGTTTATGTCTTGAGGGAGTGTTGACCAGTTTATATCCAGCTTCCAACCAAATGACAGGCTCTTCCACCCATCGGGAACAACAGCGTCAAGTTGCTCCGGGGATACTAACTTCAGGGCTATTATCCCTATTATAATACATGATACAGTCATAACGAAAAACTGCAGTACTTCGGTAAGTACTACACTGTACATTCCTCCCTTAACAACATAAAGAGTTGTTATACCCATTATTATAAGGGCGTACATCCTTTCAGAGGATATATAGATTCCAAGGACTGTGGCTGAGAGATCCCATGGAAGGAACATTACAGAGAATTTACCAATCCCTTCGAAAGCATATGCGATGAACCCTATTACTGCGACAAGAGCGAATACCACAACTGATATATGAGACATTTTTGCGCCATTGCTCTCACCGAACCTTGTTTTAAGCCATTCTGCGCCGGTGAGCACATTTGACCTTCTCATCCATACGGCAAGGAATATCATTAGTATTACCTGGTTCCACACAGGCCAGAGCCAGGGGATGAAGGCGCTTTTTATACCGTATATAAACATTATTGCTACCATCCACATCGTACCTGTAATGTCGAACATACCCGATGCATTGGACAGGCCCAGCATATACCAGGGCAGGCTTTTACCACCCAGGAAGTAGGAATCAAGGTTCTTACTGGCTCGTTTAGATATCCAGAATCCCAGGAATACTGTTAATAGTAAGTACCCGAAAATAATGGAGATGTCAATGGGAGATAGTTTCATCTTATATTATATAAGATGCTAAAATAGAAAAAAACAGTATATAAAAGAGATGGAATAACGGAATAGTCGTTTATCGTCCGAGGTTTGTTATATCAAATAGCTCATCCCTTATTTCCGTGCCGGTACGTATATCACTCATAACTATTTCTGAACTCCTGTCATTACTGAAATTCTCAGCTTTCATATGGCTTATAACGAACTTCCCCTTGCTAACTTCCTTGACATCCTTTATTTGTATTGTTTTATAAAGTTCATCATAGCTGTCATAGAAATCCATTTTGCTGACAACATAACTGTTCTTATCAATTGTGCTTATCTTCTTACTGTACCCGTATTCATTTTCCTTTTCCCTGTTAATAGGCTTACTTTCAATTATATAACTGTTACCAGATTCGTCAATAATATTATGGTTAAAATCTTCTGTAGGAGGTGATGACATATCAGCATTCGTAAATTCAGATCCCATGAAGCTCTTACCTTTTTCAGAGCTCACTATCCTTCGTGTACGGTTTAGTGCAGGGAGGTAAATCCACATATCATCCTGCCCATCGTCGTAATCATATATCAGCATTGTTGTACCTTCCACATCGGCAGGGGAGAGGAACTTAATAAGCCTTTTTTCTGTTCCGTCATCAAAACTTTTTGATGCCATGATATTTGAACGTTCACGCACCCTCCCTTTTGAATCTACTATATTAAGAGAGGCCACAGCCTCAAATGATTCCACTTTCATTACATCCCTGCTTTTATCCATAACCTCGCGGGCACTGTTTCCCTGAGCCATAATATACAAAGGTGTCATTAAGATAAGGGACATTATGATTGCTTTCTTAAGATTCTTTTTTCTCATTGTATGTTTCTTATTAATTGATTTATACTCAACGAATGAAGGTTTAAACACAAGAAGAATTGAAGGTATTACGAACAATGCGCTTATAAGGCAGACTCCTATGCTTATCAAAACCAGGTATCCGAAGAAACGTATGGAGGTAAAACCCGAGAATACCAGTACTGAAAAACCAACCATTACGCTAAGTGCATTATACACTATTCCCCTGCCTGTTGTGGTTACGGTCTTATTTATTGCCTCTCTGTGATTTAAGAATATCAATTCGGACTTATAACGCCATAGAAAATGTATTGTATAGTCGACTCCCACACCTATCATTATAGATGATAACAGGGCAGTTGCAGGGTTAAGTGTTATTCCGGTGAAACCCATGAATCCCAGAAGAAAAATAACAGATGCCAGGATAGGTATTGTGGATATCAGTCCTCCTTTAAAGGATCTAAGGATGAGTGTCAGTAAAATCAGAACAACAGCAATGGCAAAAACCAATGAATTAATCTGTCCTGTTAAAATTTTCTCAGAGAATTGTAGCATTATATAAGCATATCCTCCGATTGTGACATCTATATTATCTTTTTCAGCCAGGGAATTGATTTTATCAACGGTATTCCTCACCAGGTCGGTTGCGGGGTTATCGAACCTTACCATCAGGTGAGCCCTGCTATAGTTAAAATCGACAAGACGATCAAAATCCTCCGGGTCGCCGCTCATATTGTATATTTCAAGTATCTGCGCGACAGCCTGTCTGGTTTCGGGTATACTGTTATAACCTTTTTCATCTTCATTGTAAAGGGCTTTGGTCATTTCCTTTAATACTGTAGCTATTGAATAGGAATCACCAACACCATCCATTTCTTTTAGTTCTTGCGTCCACCTTTCCATTTTATTGAGGATTGCAGGTTCTTTTATGTCACCTTCGATCATTACTGAAATACTCTGTGAACCTCCAAAATTCCTGTTGATAAGGGTTGATGCCTGCTTTACAGGATGTTTCGCAGGAAAGAAATTTTCCTGGTTACCGTCGACCTTAATAAATGATATTCCCACTGCAAAAAATAATGTCAGTAACCCGGAAATTAATATAACCCGCTTAGGATTGGCTGTTACTACTCGGGATAATTTTGCAAGTGATCTGTCCAATAGTGAATCGGATATTTTTTCACCTCCTACGAGGGGTTTTGACTTGGGCAATAATGAAAGCCACGCAGGCAGGAAGAACAGAGTAAGAAGTACTGCCAATGCTATGCCTGCCGATGCCAGGATCCCTACCTGCCTGGCAGGAATTATAACATGTGCCAGTAACCCGAGTATTCCTGCGATAGTGGTCAGCCCCGTAAAAATTACAGGCAGTCTGAGTTTTCTGACCATTTTCCTGACTATCGAGTCATTACTGTCAACTCTATTCTCTGAAATCAGTTCCTGGTATTTTGCTATCATATGTATACCATAGTCATTAGCAACGGCAATAAGTAATATGGGCACAATGAGGCTCAGGATTGATAACTTCCAGCCTAGCAATGGGGTCAACCCCATGGCAAAAGCTATTGACAGGACAACGATGGTAAAAGGCAATACCATCCCCTTCCACTCCCTGAAAGCAAGCCAGAGAAAGCCGAGCATTATAACGAGTGCAATAGGAACAAGAGTTAAGCCATCATGTTTGACATCCTTCATGATAGCCTTTCTTATATATGGTAATCCGCCGAAAAATACCTCTGCAGACCCGGGGTTATTTAAAATAACTGAATCAATCTCTGCAAGGATTATATTTTCATCTATTTCCTGCGAAATTGTAGCAGCAATGGCAGACATTCTAAAATCACTTGAAACTACAGTACCCATAGCCAGTGGATTCTCTTCCAGCTGGTCTTTAAGTATTTCGATATCCTTCCTGTCTTCCGGGATACGGCTGACAGCCGGATCAACAATCATCATTCCCTGCTCACCATATATTCTCCTTGTATTGAATAGTGAAATAGTATTATCAACCGACCTGAGGTCTTCAAGCTGTCGGCCGGTATTCCTGATTCGCCTGAGATTGTCAGCAGTAAGTATACAGCTGTCCCTGTATACTATCATTATCATATCCTGCAAACCAAATTCCTCTTCAATCCTGTCAGTATTGATACTGGATTTCATGTCAGGAGGTATATAATTCCTGATATCGGGATCAGTTCTCATTTGAGGCAACATTGCAAGGCCCCCGAGGCCTATTACCACTGATATTATTATCACCAGGTATCTTAATTTCAGAGTTAACTTTGTCATATATTTATTATCAAAAATCTATTCTCAGTCCGGTATATATTGAATTAAGTTTATCGTTAATCATATCGAAAAGGGTATCTCCCGAACCATTGTAAATCTCGGCACCAGCTATTATCTTAAGGTTATCGGAAGGACTTATCTCCAATTCCGTGTTTAGCATGTACTCCTCTGCGGTTATATTATATAGTATGTTTACAGAGGGGCTGACGACAGCTAATTCTTTCCTGTAAGCAAGTCTCAGTCCTGCATAATGACTGTATTCATGCAGCTGGTAGTTATAAAGCCTGTTAAAAGCACCAATTTGAAGCCTTGTATATTCAAATACCTGTTCAGGAGGAACAGGGCCAATATCAAAAAAAGATGATTCATCAGGTAAAACAGGGTCAAAGGCTGGTTCTTCATAATCAAGCAGACGCTTACCACAGTATTCAAGCATGACCTGGACATTACCAAAAATACGTTCAAATCCCAATACCCATTTTACTTCGGGAAGCATAACAAATTCGTTCTGCCTGTAATCTTCATCCGGAACTGACCAGATAGTCTCTGCCCGTAATATATTATTACCCAGTACAAATTCCATGCTTGCCGACAGCGATTTTGTTTTGAATGATTTTTCTTCAAGGCTTACAGCCGGACCATCATCATCTCCTTGCAAAAATAGTGTGTCAAGACCAAGGCCGGGCAAAGGGTTATACCCATCAAAAAAACTAATATCCATACTAAAATTTCTCAGATAGAATTCTGCTCTCAGTCCGTAGGAAATTGACCTGTTAAAATCCCCTGTTCGGTCCATAATCTCGATGAGATCAGGCATATCCATAAAACCTGTATAAAGCACTGAAGGTCTGAAACGAGGTATAAACACTGCCTGTAGTGAAATATTTTTTACAGGTCTTACGCTGAAAGCCAACGATATATTCCCCAGGTCCCTGTCAGCTGGATCAAAAGACCTTAGAAGGTCATTGCGGGGATTGATAATATCCTGTAACCTGAAGAAATCCATCCTGCTCCACTTAATTATCTGTTTTCCAGCCCTGAGCTCAGTACAGGGTGTGTACCATGCTGCCCATGCTTCTCTCAGAACGGGTTTATTAATAATCTCACCGTATTCTGAGGCATAGCGATATCTTATATCAGCAAGTGCCTTATAATTAGTGCTATTACCGGCTTCGGCTCTGAAGCTGAAATCAGCGAATGAAACGGGGATTCCGGGTGAATGATCAGGCTTGTTAATATATATACCACTCCTGACGAATCCCCCGAGTTCATATTTTTTGCCTGAGGATCCCGGGATATTATCAAAAAGGGATTGTGCTATAAGCGCATTTGAGAAAAAAATAAATACTACAGTGAAAAGTGCAGGTGCCTTATTCATTCTTTAATATGTTTGTACAAATTTAAAGAATGGAAGGAGGGCTTTCGCCCGAGCCGCTTATACCATACGCGGAAATTAAGAAGTACTGGTGCTAACCGCGTATTAAGGACCTACATCACCCAGTTTTTCAAGGTATTGGGTAGGAGTGAGCCTGGTAATGTTTTTGAAGATAGTGTTAAAGGTTGATTTTGAATTAAAACCGGAATCGTATGCAATAGCCAGCAGGGTATAGTTCTTGAAAGCTGGATCCTTCATCCTCGACACTACTTCTTTTACCCTGTATTCATTGATAAATGTGAAGAAATTTCGTCCATGCAAGTCATTTAAGACCTGTGTTATATGATGCCTTGCTATTCCTGTCTGTTGAGACAGATCATAGATGGTGAGATTTCTGTCAAGATATGGTTTTTTCTCTTCCATATATTCAAGGATGCGGTCCAGGTACTTTTTCGCCTGGTCTTCACTCAATCCACTGCGGCTATATTTTTTCCTGTTATTATTATCACCTTTTGAGTCATTGGTTTCCTTTTCTGTCACTGCTTCTTTTAAAGAATTTCGCAAAGGGTCATCCGTCCCTATTAACACATTGGCAAGAACAGGTTGTTTAATTGCATAGAAGCTGTAGGCGAAGGAAAATATTGCTATAAATATAAATAAGGTATAATAAGGATCAAAAGGAAGAAAATCAACAAAAATATTTATACCACCAAAGATAAATAGTATGAAAAAGGCGGTATAAAAACTTATACTTACAATTTTCAACCAGTTAAGGGTTATTTTACCCGAGGCGTATGAAACGAGGTCTTTAAGGTGCTTCTGGTGTTTGCTGATGGTGATGAAAGTAAAGGTACTGTATACGGTAATTGACAGGAGGAAACTTACACTGTATACTATCCTTAATGAAATATATTTATCAGCCACTAAAAATCCCCTGAGATCGGTGAATACCCTGTCAGCCCTGAATATGACAGACACTATGAAAAAAATCACAAAGGGTATAAAGTGAAGGAAGTTTTTTATTTTGAATTTTTTCCCGGGTTCTGTCATATACCTTACGTAAAGATAAAGGATGGGTCCGTAAGTAAAAGCAACAAAAGGAAATGAGTAAAAGGTTATTATATTGATCTTTACGACCGCGAAGATAAGATCAAAGAATATCATGAAGAGAAATGCCGCCATCAACCTGTCAGGTATACTTATCGGTTTCTTTGTAGCAATGAGTAAACCTGCAAAGAATGTCTGCGAAATGGCTATGTACAGTATGGGTTCAATTACTTCCATATAATTCTTCTTTTAACCTCAACACTGGATTAACGGATTATTGAAATATTGGATTATTAAAGAGTCAGCCTGACAAAATCCTCTAATAATTTATCCCATAACTCCATTGCTCCATATGTTATAAAGATAACAAGGATTCAACAAATTTTATTGTATTTTTGAGTTTTGATATAAAATTTTACGGGCTGAAGCTTTCATGTCCTGGGAGTAGTAATTTAAAACTTAAGTCATATGAGCGTTCTACTTAATAAAGACTCGAGAGTAATAGTACAGGGGTTTACAGGCAGCGAGGGAACATTTCACGCACAACAGATGATAGAATACGGGACTAATGTTGTAGGAGGCGTGACGCCCGGTAAAGGAGGAAGTACACACCTTGAGCGACCTGTGTTTAATACAGTTGAAGAGGCTGTTATTGCAACAGGTGCTGATGTCTCTGTTATATTTGTACCTCCAGCCTTTGCCGCCGACGCTATTATCGAAGCTGCTGATGCCGGAATAAAGCTTATTGTCACCATTACCGAGGGCATACCTGTATCAGATATGGTAAATGTCAAAAACTCTTTAAATAACCGAGATTGCAGGTTAATAGGCCCGAATTGCCCTGGTATAATTACTCCTGGTGAAGCGAAGGTTGGCATTATGCCCGGGTTTATTCATAAGAAAGGCGGGGTTGGAATCATAAGCAGATCAGGTACACTGACATATGAAGCTGTTGACCAGGTGACAAGACTGGGAATGGGACAATCAACATGCATTGGTATAGGTGGTGATCCCATTGTTGGAACCACAACCCTCGATGCTGTGAAGCTTATGATGGAAGACAAAGAAACAGAGGCTATAATAATTATCGGAGAGATTGGAGGCAATATGGAAACCGACGCAGCCTACTGGATAAAAGACTATAAAACAAAACCGGTAATCGGATTTATTGCAGGACAAACTGCTCCAAAAGGAAAAAGAATGGGACACGCAGGAGCTATAATAGGAGGGAAAGCAGATACTGCAGCTGCAAAAATAAAGATAATGAGTGAATGTGGCATAGATGTGGTTGAATCACCTGCTGACATAGGAAAAACAGTGGCCGGAGCACTCAGGAAAAACTAAACCTTTACCTTCAGGTGAGGATGAATTTAGCCTTCTATTTACTTTTTACTTTTATCTATAGTCTTATATCTTTGTCCCGTATTAACTAATTCATAAAACAATGGGTTTATTAAATGGTAAAACAGTACTCATAACAGGTGCATCAAGAGGAATAGGAAAAGCGATAGCCCTGAAATTCGCGTCCGAAGGTGCAAATATAGCTATAACGAACATAACAGAAGATGTGGAATTCTGCCAGGTATGTGATGAATGTGAAAGACGTGGAGCCACAGTAAGACGTTATGTATCAAACGTTGCTGACTATAGTGATTCACAGAAAACAGCCGAGAAAGTATACGAAGACTTCGGATCGATCGATGTACTCGTTAATAACGCAGGTATAACAAGGGATACCCTTCTAATGATCATGACAGAGGATCAATGGGATCAGGTTCTGGAAATAAACCTTAAAGGAGTATTTAACCTGACCAGAGCAGTAATCAAGCCTATGATGAAGCAAAGAAGAGGGTCAATAATTAACATGAGCTCTGTGGTTGGTATTTCCGGAAATGCCGGACAGAGTAATTATTCAGCTTCAAAGGCCGGTATAATAGGTTTTACGAAGAGTGTAGCCAGGGAACTTGGGTCAAGGAACATAAGATGTAATGCAATAGCTCCAGGGTTTATACTGACCGAAATGACAGATAAACTAAAGGATGAAGTAAAGAAGGAATGGATAGATAAAATACCGTTAAAGAGGGGAGGGACACCTGATGATGTTGCAAATACAGCATTATTCCTTGCATCTGATATGTCAGATTATATTTCGGGACAGGTATTACAGGTGTGCGGAGGGATGCTCACCTGAGCATTATTAACCGGAAGAATTCCGGTTCCTTATGAAACGTGATCGGTAAAATGTTGAAAAGTATGATAAAAGACATACCGGAGACTATTGCATAATTAAAAAAAAATTAGATCTTTGCACAAGAGAACATTCTTATAAGAAACAGGGCGCGTACAGCACGAGGAAATGCAGCGAGACATTTTTATTCCACATTTTTTCTTCCAATCCTCGGCGCCCTGTTTTTTTTTTATTAAGCTATGTATAATATCTTCTTTTTTCTCATAATTATTATAATCATTATAGGCCATTTCCAGGGTTTGTATCTGGACTTTCTCAATAATAAAATGTGGTCGGATAGTGTCCCGGAAAAACTCAGGGGAATAATTGATAAAGAAAAATACAGCTTATCACAGAATTACTACAGATTAAATAATAAATTCAGTAATATCAGTTCCTCCTTTTTCCTTGTTGTCATACTTGCAATGCTCTTCCTTGGAGGATTTGCATGGGTTGATAACCTGACACGATCAATCACCGGGAACAGGATACTCCTGAGTATTATCTTTTTTGGAATAATAGGTCTGGCTTCAGATCTGATAAGCCTACCATTTTCATGGTATGACACTTTCAGAATTGAAGAAAAATTCGGATTTAATAAAACAAAAAGAACAACATTTTTCTTAGACCAGCTTAAGAGCTGGTTACTGGCTGTATTAGTAGGAGTACCGGTTCTGGCTCTTATAACATGGATATATTACGTTGCCGGCGAATTGTTCTGGTTATATGCCTGGGGAATTATTTCTGTCATCTCCATTTTTATGAATATGTTTTATTCAGTATTGATTGTTCCTCTTTTCAATAAACAGAAGCCACTGGAGGAAGGTAAGCTCAGATCTGAAATAGAAATAATGACAGAAAAGGCCGGATTTACACTCTCAGATATTTATACTATTGACGGATCAAAAAGAAGCACCAAGGCTAATGCATATTTTGCCGGACTGGGTCCGAAAAAACGTATAGTTTTGTTTGATACTCTGATTAACGATCTGGATGTTAGTGAAATAACCGCGGTTCTGGCACATGAGATAGGACATTATAAAAAGAAACACTCACTCACAATGATGCTCTATGGTATTGCACAGACCGGAATTATGCTGTTCATATTCTCAATACTTTCAGGCAATGAGAATCTTTCCAGGGCTATGGGAACCGAAATACAATCCTTTCACCTTAGTGTAATGGCCTTTATACTTATTTACAGTCCTGTATCCAGAATAATAAGCCTTTTTATGAATTATCTTTCCAGGAAACACGAATATGAAGCTGACAGTTTTGCAGATAAGATCTATAACGGTTTTTCACTTGTCTCCGCTCTTAAAAAGTTATCTGTTAAGAACCTGAGTAACCTGAATCCTCATCCCGCGTATGTATTCGTACATTATTCTCACCCACCACTTCTGAAAAGGATAGAGAATATTGAGAAAATCCCGGATGATGCAAGAAAAGTCCACCCCGAGACTTTTTGAATCTAAAAACATTTAAAGAAGATTTTTGTTTTTTATATTGGAAATGAAAGCTAACTACAATTTTTCTTATATTTAGATAAACAAATAACACTGAATGCTATGAATGATGAGAATCAAAATTCACGAAGGGAATTCTTAAAAAGGATGGCTGCAGCAGCTGCTGTTGCTACTGTCGCAAGCCCCCTGGAATTATTATCAGGTTGTACTACAGCTGAACAAGCTACCAGGATGGCACTCAGGCCCCTGGGCAAAACCGGGCATATGGTTGGAATCTACAGCCTTGGTGGTCAGGCTACAATAGAAACACCAGGAAAAGAGGAACTGGCTGTTGAAATTATTAACAGAGCTATTGATCTGGGTATTAATTATATAGATACAGCCGCAGCCTATGGCAGGGCCTCTGAGACGATACCAAGGGAGGAAGCCATGGGTACAAGCGAACGTAATATAGGCCAGGTACTAAAAACAAGGCGGGATGAAGTGTTCCTTGCCTCTAAAACTCACGATCGTAGCTATGATGGTTCAATGCGTTTGCTTGAAAGTAGTCTGAAAAACCTGCAAACTGACCATCTTGACCTGTGGCAGGTACATAATCTCAGGGCAAGTGAAAAACCTAATATCGATGCCTTTTTCAGTGATGACGGGGTGGTAAAAGCTATGGAAAAAGCCAGGGAGGAAGGTATGGTGAAAAATATAGGTTTCACCGGACATGAAGACCCTGAAATACTGAAAATGATGGCTGAAAGGTATGATTTTGATAATGTTCTGGTAGCAATAAACGCAGCTGATAAACATTATAACTCGATGATTGATAAATTTCTTCCGGTAGCAGTGGAAAAGGGAATGGGTATAGTTGGCATGAAAATACCTGCCAGGGACAGAATATTCGATCATGGTGGAATATTAACAATGAAGGAAGCTATGGATTATGTGATGTCACTTCCTGTCAGCACAATAATAATTGGAATTGATAAGATAGCCGAGCTCGAGGAGAATATAAGTATCGCGCATGAATTTAAACAATTATCAGCTGATGAACTGCTAGCCATAGAGGATAAGGCCTTGCCTCATTATGAACACCTGCAGTTTTTCAAGGACGGAATAGGGGAGTGGCCGGCAGAGTGGTAGTTATGATTGATGAGTTATGAGTTAAAGGAAGCAGGTGTTAGTGCATTACTTTATACTTTTTCCTTTTTCCTTTATACTTTTTTCCTTTATACTTTATACTTTTGTCTTGACAAGCGGGAGTAGCTCAGGGGTAGAGCATCAGCTTCCCAAGCTGAGGGTCGCGGGTTCGATCCCCGTTTCCCGCTCTAATAATTAGTCTTGCTGTAATATATCCTATGTTTACATTCTCCGGTTTGAGAAGACAAATCGGTAATATTGTGGTAATACATCTTTGCTGCAAAATTTTCATCCGTATATAAGCTTAAAGAAAAAATATTTTTTTAGTATCTTTTGTATGATTTTTGTGGTAAAATCCCAGGAATTAAACCAATCCTCATGAAGAAAACAGTTCTTATTTTTTTTCTGACCGCCATAGTCGTATCCTGCGAGAAAGAGACCCCTGCTATTATTGAAAATACAGACATCCCCTTGATATCCAAAGTACTGGTTGATGGAGATTTATATTATGAGTATACATATAACGAGGCAAACCTGATAAGCGAGGAAAAAAGTAAATTCTTTTATACCTCACATATTTACGGTACGGATAATCGCTTGTTAAAATCGGATTATTATGTGGATCCCGGTATATTCAGTAGCAGCATGGAGGTGCTTCAGGCTACACTGGACAGGAAGGAGTGGGTTAATCCCGATAATACCGAAAAAAGCCTGACCACATCATTTGAATATGACTCTAAGGGAAAATTAATAAGAAAAACATATACCCGGCCATCCGCAGCCCATTCTGAATTTTCAGAATTTACCTGGGAAAATGATAAAATCACGAAGGTAAAAATGTACCGGATGGATGAGTTATCGGGATACGTTGATTATGAATATGATGATAAAGGAAATCTGACTAAACAGGATAAATACATGCTTGGCCAGGGAGGAAGCCCTGTTTTATGGGCTTGTACTGAATATGAATATGATGATATGAATAATCCATATCAGTCATTCAAACGATTAATTACCCCGGGAAAATATACTAACAGGAATAATATCATTAAGGAGCAATATACTGTTTATACCGAAGATGACCCTGAGCCCGATAATATCTCGATAGTAGAATATTTGTATGAATACAACGAGCAGGGATACCCGGTGAGGGTAAACGGGGATGTTGAGTATGTATATAAATAATTTCCCTCAATATACGGCTTGGCTTGGATCATAAATCCATGTCAGCAAAGGTAGAAAGTCCAGCATTCCATTCCCTCTGGAATTGCTTCAGGAAGCCTTCCATATAGCTATGTCTTTCTTCAGCCAGGCTTTTACCCGTCTCTGTATTCATCATATCCTTAAGTCTGAGCAACTTTTCATAAAAATGATTAATGGTTGAGGAACGGGATACTATATATTCCTCTGAGCTTTTATAATCTTTTGGACTCTCTTCCGGATTATATATCTCAAAGCCCTTAAATCCCCCGTAATTAAATGCCCTGGCTATTCCTATAGCCCCTAAGGCATCCAATCGGTCAGCATCCTGTACTATGTCCAGTTCCGGTATATGCTCATAAGCATGGCTAAAACTGTCCCTGAAAGAGATATTATTGATAATATATGTAAGCCTGTCTGCTTGAAATGTATCGGGTATTAGACTTTCCAGGAAGTTCTTCAGGCCGACTGTTTCATTTCCACTCTTAATCTTGTGATCCCCTATATCATGAAGAAGAGCGGCCATCTCAATTATGAACGGATCACCCACTCCCTCAATAGAATATATATACATGGCTGTATTTCTTACCCTCCTGATATGCCACCAATTATGACCCGATTCCACATCTTCCAGGTAGTTTTTTACATATTGCTCGGTCTTTTTAATCACCTGCCTGCTCATAATTAATGCTTTTAAATTAGAAACTGAACTTACAAAAAAATATCTTTACAATTTTTAATACTGTTTAATCGTTGAGTTGTTAAACTGTTGAATTGGGATGTTGAATCGTTTTATTCCCGATTAAACGATTAAACGATTTAACACTTCAACACTAAAAAGGATGCAGGCAGAAATAATATCAATAGGTGATGAGTTACTTATAGGCATGACTGTGGATACAAACGCAGCCTGGATGGGCAGGGAGCTTACCAATCTGGGTATTGAAGTGTATCAGATGGCCTCTATATCAGATAATAGAGAGCATATAATTCAAGCAATAGATGAATCCCTAAAACGATCTGAACTGGTATTGGTCACCGGTGGTCTTGGACCTACCAGTGATGATATTACCAAGAAGACCCTGACTGAATATTTTAATACAAGGCTGGTGCAGGACTACACTGTACTGGAGAACATCAAAAAGTTTATGAAGAACAGGGGTCTTGCGATGAATGAGAATAATTTAAGGCAAGCTGATGTGCCGGAGGGATGCAGGGTATTGTATAATGAACTTGGTACTGCACCTGGTATGTGGCTGGAAAGAAATGGCAGGGTTCTTATTTCAATGCCGGGTGTCCCGTATGAGATGAAAGAAATCATGGAAAAGCATGCCATACCTGCTATAATTGATTATTTCAGGAGGCCATTTATCAAGTACCGCCTTGTTATGACATTCGGTACTTTTGAAGCTCACCTGTCCGAGATACTTGAAGACTTTGAGAAAGAAATGCCAGATTCTGTACGATTGGCCTATCTGCCAACGTCTGGTATTATTAAGCTTCGCCTCACTGCTAGGGGAGAGGACCCAGCCATGACTGACCAGGTGCTTAATGAGCAGATAGAAAAGCTTTACAAAATTATTCCTGAATACATATATGGGCTTGATGGAATAAGCCTTGAAGAGGCAACCGGAAACCTTTTGCGTGATAATAATCTCACGGTGGGTATTGCCGAAAGCTGCACGGGAGGAAATATTTCACGTATGATCACATCAATTCCCGGTAGCTCTGACTACTTTACAGGATCAGTTATAGCTTACAGTAACCGGCTTAAAATAGATGAACTTGGCGTGAGTAAACGTGATCTGGAATTACATGGTGCAGTTAGTGAAGAAGTCGCACTTCAGATGGCTGAAGGCATAAGAAAAAAGTATAATACCGACTATGGTATTTCAACCACAGGTATTGCAGGCCCTGGCGGGGGGACAGATGAAAAACCTGTCGGAACTGTCTGGATAGCTGTCAGTTCTGTGCATGGAGAATTTTCTGAGAAACATAATTTTGCTTTCACCAGGACCAATAATATCAGAAGAGCATCTCTTGCAGCAATAAACCTGCTTAGGAAAACAGTGATGGCGGAGGGAAGACAGTAAGAGGAGTTACAAGTTACAAGTTACAAGTTACAAGTTACAAGTTACAAGTTACAAGACGAAGTGAAACGAAGTCCATGACCGACCTTAGGGAGCGTAAGGGCTACAAGTTACAAGCTACGAACTGAGTATCGGGAATCAAATACAAGCTCGGTCAACAAATCCCGATTAAACGATTACACAATTAAACAGTTAAACAACCCCTAAACATCTAAACCCCTAAACATCTAACCCCTTAAACTTCTGAACAATTTGAAAAAATCCTCCTCATATTGTTGCATAATTGAATAAAAATCACGTATTTTGCGCTTCGATTTTAGAAATATCATTTGTATATATAAGAATTTAAATAAACCGAGATGTCAAGGATATGTCAAGTGACCGGCAGGAAGGTGTTGTCAGGCAATAATGTCTCACACTCCAAGAAGAGAACGAAAAGAAAATTCTATCCGAATCTCTTTTCCAAGAAGTTTTACTATCCTGAAGAGGACAGGTGGATCACTTTGAAGGTCTCTGCTGCCGGAATCAGGTTGATTAATAAAAAAGGCCTGCATTCGGTTCTAAAGGATGCAAAGGAAAAAGGATATATTGTTAAGTACTAAAGGAGATATATTATGGCAAAGAAAGCAAAAGGAAACAGGGTGCAGGTAATACTTGAATGTACTGAACACAAAGATAGCGGAATGCCAGGCACTTCCAGGTATATTACCACGAAAAACAGGAAGAACTCACCTGACAGGCTTGAAAGAATGAAGTATAATCCTATACTTAAGAAATACACACTCCACAGGGAAATAAAATAATCACATCATGGCAAAGAAAGTAGTTGCAACATTAAAATCAGGTACCGGTAAGGTTTTTACCAAATGCATAAAGATGGTTAAATCGGATAAAACAGGTGCATATGTATTTAAGGAGCAGATAGTTCATAATGATCATATAAAGGATTTTTTCAATAAATAAAACGGTTATTTATATACATGCAGGAGCTTTCTTCATTATGAGGAAGGCTTTTTTTATCTTTACACTCCCCCTTTTCAATAATTTAACAGTTAAACAATTCAACATTAAAAATGGGCTTTCTCAGCAGGGATAAAAAGAAAGATCTTGATAAAGGCCTGGAAAAAACAAAGGAAAATGTTTTCAGGAAACTATCAAGGGCCGTAGTAGGCAAATCCAGGGTGGATGATGAAGTGCTTGATCAGCTTGAAGAAGTACTTATAAGCTCTGACGTTGGAGTCGATACAACAATACGTATAATTGAAAGAATTGAGAAGCGCGTAGCATCTGAAAAATATCTTAATACCGATGAACTAAACAAGATTCTAAGTGAGGAAATAGCAGGACTACTCGAAGAAAACAGTTCAGATGAGGTCACAGGATTTGATTCTGAGCTACCTGCCCGTCCTTATATTATAATGGTTGTAGGTGTAAACGGGGTTGGAAAAACTACCACTATTGCCAAACTGGCATATCATTATAAGAAAGCAGGAAAATCAGTAATACTGGGAGCAGCTGACACTTTCAGGGCAGCAGCTGTTGACCAGTTGCAGATATGGTCTGAAAGGGTAGGGGTTAAAATTGTTAAACAGGCGATGGGGTCGGATCCAGCTTCCGTGGCATATGACACAGTACAATCTGCTGTAGCCGATAATATTGACCTGGCAATAATAGACACAGCCGGCCGCTTACATAATAAGGCAAACCTTATGAATGAACTGGCAAAGATTAAGAGAGTAATGGCAAAAGTGATACCTGATGCGCCTCACGAGGTGCTCCTTATATTGGATGGATCAACAGGTCAGAACGCTTTTGAGCAGGCTAAACAATTTACACTTTCTACTGAAGTTACCTCTATGGCAATAACCAAGCTTGACGGTACAGCCAAAGGAGGAGTTGTGATTGGTATCTCTGATCAGTTTAAAATACCTGTCAAATATATAGGTATTGGGGAAAAGCTTGAACACCTTCAGGTCTTCAACCGACACGAATTTGTCGACTCACTTTTTTCAAAATAATCTCCCCTTCGATAGGGGAAAGTTGCGACCTCCAGGCCGTGACAGCGAGGAATTTTAATATGCCGGAATCAGTAAAAATAGTGACTCTAGGGTGTTCTAAGAATACCGTTGATTCAGAAAAACTGCTCAGACAGCTGCAGAATGCCGGGTTCAGTACTTACCAGTCAGAAGTACCTGATTATCATGATATAGTTATTGTAAATACCTGCGGCTTTATCAACGATGCAAAAGAAGAATCTGTAAATACCATTCTGGAGCTTGTTGAGGCAAAGAAAAGGAAAAAAATAGGGAGGTTGTTTGTAATGGGTTGCCTTTCAGAGAGATATATGAACGAACTACGCAGGGAAATACCTGAAGTAGACAATTACTTCGGTGTAAATAAACCGGAAGAAATATTGATATCCCTGCAATCATCTTATCATCAATCACTTGATAATGAACGGATCCTGACAGGTCCGCCTCATTATGCTTATTTGAAAGTGAGTGAGGGATGTAATCGCAACTGTTCATTCTGTGCAATACCGGGCATCAGGGGCAGGTATACAAGCAAACCTTCCGCTGAACTTGTAGAAGAAGCACAGATCCTTGCAGGAAAAGGGGTTAAGGAGATAATTTTAATAGCACAGGACCTCAGTTATTATGGAAGGGATATCTATGGAAAGCCTACATTAAGCTCTTTATGCAATGAGCTACTGGAGAAAACGGATATTGAATGGTTAAGGCTGCATTATCTATATCCCGGCAGTATACCTGACGACCTTTTACCTCTAATAAAAAGCTCACCTCGAATTTGTAATTATATTGATATCCCGCTACAGCATATATCCAGCAATATATTATCACGAATGAAACGTAATCATTCTGAATATGAGACAAGAAAGTTGCTTTCATATATTAGAAATTACATTCCTGAAGCAGCAATAAGGACTACTCTTATCACAGGCTTCCCGGGTGAAACGGAAGACGATTTTAAGAAATTACTGGATTTCGTAGGTGAATTCCGTTTTAACAGGCTGGGTGTTTTTACATATTCACATGAGGGAGCGACACCTGCTTATGCAAAATTCAATGATGATGTGCCCGAAAAGACTAAAAGGGAAAGAGCTGATGAGATAATGTTGCTACAACAGGGAATATCCCTGCAGAATAATCTCGCTGCGGTGGGTAAGGAAATTCGTGTGATAATTGACAGTGAAGAGGAGGGATATTATTCTGCCAGGTCTGAGTATGACAGTCCGGAAATTGACCAGGAAATACATATTAAAGAATCCAGAAGTAAATTTCACCCCGGGGATTTCTGTAATATCAGTATAACAGGGGCTACGGAATATGATCTTAAAGCAATTATCGCGGAATAATTATCACCAGGATTGTTTTAGTTATTACTATCTGATGGTAATGATTTCTTATCACCAGGCTTAATTGCCTTCTTTGCTTTCTTCAATTTTATTTTTATATCTTCTGCATCCTTGTCCATAATGACCTGCAGGGTATCTCCGGCTTCGATTCCTGATTCAATGATAACCTCAGCCATGGGATCTTCAAGGTATTTCTGGATAGCTCTCTTTAACGGTCGTGCTCCATATTGTGAATCAAATCCTTTTCCTGCAATGAAGTCCTTGGCCTCATCGGAAAGTTCTATTTTATAACCAAGCGAGTTTATACGGTCTAATAAACCCTTTAACTCAATATCTATTATTGCATGGATACTTTCCCGTGATAGTGATTCAAATACAATTACATCATCAATCCTGTTAAGGAATTCAGGTGCAAAAGTTTTATGAAGGGCTTTCTGTATTATGCTTTTTACATAACCATCCTTATCTGCTTTCTTACTCTGGGTATCAAATCCTATTCCCTGGCCGAAGTCTTTTAGCTGACGAGAACCAATATTACTGGTCATTATCACAATTGTATTCCTGAAATCGACCCGTCTGCCCAGGCTATCAGTCAGTTGGCCTTCATCCAGTAATTGTAACAATATATGGAATATATCAGGGTGTGCCTTTTCTATCTCGTCAAGAAGAACAACGGAATAAGGCTTCCTTCTGACTTTTTCAGTCAACTGGCCTCCCTCTTCATAGCCCACATATCCCGGAGGTGCACCAACGAGTCTAGATACCGCAAATTTCTCCATATATTCACTCATGTCAACCCTGATAAGGTTATCAGCACTATCAAACAGGAATTTTGCCAGTACTTTTGCCAGGTGTGTTTTACCAACGCCTGTAGGACCAAGAAAAATAAATGTGCCTATTGGTTTATTAGGATCTTTAAGCCCGGCTCTGTTACGCTGAATTGCCCTTACAACCTTTTTTATTGCCTCGTCCTGTCCTATGAGACTCTTTTTCAGCTCATCCGCCATTTTAAGCAGTCGAGTTCCTTCAGTCTGGGCGATACGTTGTACCGGCACACCTGTCATCATTGCGACCACTTCCGCAACTTTTTCATCATCAACGATTTCCCTGTTCTGGGCAAGGTCTGATTCCCACTTCTTCTTTTCAGCTTCAATCATATCCTGCAATTCTTTTTCCTTATCCCGGAAGCTGGCTGCCCGCTCAAAATTCTGGTTCTTGACAGCATTCATTTTATCCTTCCTTGCCTCATCGAGCTCTTCTTCAAGCTTAAGGATTCTTTCAGGAACAACAATATTGGTAATGTGTACTCTTGAGCCTGATTCATCCAACGCATCTATGGCTTTATCAGGAAGATGACGATCGGTAATATACCTGTTAGTCAGGTTCACACAAGCTTCTATGGCCTTATCGGTATAATTTACATTATGATGGTCCTCGTACCTGTCTTTTATATTATTGAGTATGTTAATTGTTTCCTCAATAGTAGTTGGTTCCACAATGACTTTCTGAAAGCGTCTTTCAAGAGCGCCATCTTTTTCTATATGCTGCCTGTATTCATCTAATGTTGTAGCACCGATGCATTGTATCTCGCCCCTTGCCAGTGCCGGTTTTAGCATATTTGCGGCGTCGAGTGACCCTGCTGCTCCACCAGCGCCAACAATTGTATGTATCTCATCAATGAACAGAATGATATTGTCATTCTTGGCAAGTTCGTTGAGTATTGCTTTCATCCTTTCCTCGAATTGCCCTCTGTACTTGGTTCCGGCTACAATTGATGCCATATCAAGGGTAACAACCCTTTTACCAAAGAGTACTCTTGAGACTTTCTTTTGTATAATTCTTAGTGCCAATCCCTCTGCAATAGCCGATTTACCAACCCCGGGCTCACCTATAAGTACAGGGTTATTCTTTTTACGCCTCGAAAGTATCTGTGCAAGCCTGTCAATTTCATTACCCCGGCCAACAACAGGATCAAGCCTGTTCTCTTCAGCCGCTTTGGTAAGGTCAATGCCAAAATTATCAAGCACAGGGGTATCTGATGAAGATTTTGTTGAATGTGGTGTTGTTCCTGCCGGACCTTTTCCCTGGTCACCACGCGAAAAACCAGTATCCTCATCCTCGTCTTCCCTTGGAAAATCTGCCCTCGGAAGAGGATTCTCCGTTTCGGCTACCTGCCTCACGGTCTGGTAATCAACATTGAGCTCCGATAGGAATCTTGTTACAAAAGAATTCTCCTCCTTGAGTATAGCCAGGAGAAGGTGCTCTGTATCAATTACATCGCTTTTAAGTGCTTTTGCCTCCAGATGTACTAGTTTTAAAATTCTCTCGGTGCTTTTCAGGAGAGGTAATACATCGTGGTCTGATATCTTTAAAGGATTCTCCACCCTTATGCTTCTCTCAAGTGAACCCTTCAACATTGCCAGGTCTACACCCTGGTTTACCAGTATGTCTACGGCAAGGCCTTCCCCTTCTCTTAAAATACCAAGCAAAATATGCTCCGGGCTGATATGGCTGTTTCCAAGCCTTATTGCCTCCTCCTTGCTGTAGCTAAGAACATCCTTAACCTTTTGTGAAAATCTTGAATCCATAAAATTCTTCCTTCTTCATGTATATTTAAACGATCTTTGAGCTAATTATAGTATTTGTTGTATACCAGGGCACAAAAATCTGAAATTTCTTATTGATATTATTTAAACGTCTCTTTTGCAATTTGGTTTAAAGACATATTGTCATATCCAGTTAACAAAAGTACATAAAAAACCTAAATCTATCTATTTTTCATGCAATATAGGATCATGCAAATAACATGCCCAATTTCAACAATAAATGTTAATAATTAGATAGCCTGAAATACTATAAATAGCTAATAAATCACTATTTTCGTAGCCTGCAAAATATATGAAATAATCATAGAATCAGAATTAGATTAAAATGATTTTAAATGTCGGATAAAGAGAGGATTATAAAGATAAATATTGAAGAGGAAATGAAATCTGCCTACATCGATTATTCGATGTCGGTAATCGTTTCCAGGGCTTTGCCCGATGTGCGTGATGGATTAAAACCTGTTCACAGGCGCGTATTATATGGAATGTCTGAGCTCGGACTGCTTTCAAACAAGCCACACAAGAAGTCAGCCAGGATAGTCGGAGAAGTGCTTGGTAAGTACCATCCACATGGTGATTCATCTGTATATGAAGCAATGGTCAGGATGGCACAGGAGTGGTCACTCAGGTATCCCTTTGTTGACGGGCAGGGTAATTTTGGATCAGTTGATGGTGACAGTCCGGCTGCCATGAGGTATACAGAAGCCCGCCTGAAGAAAATAGCGGAAGAAACTCTGGCCGATATTGACAAAGATACTGTAGATCATCAGCTCAATTTTGATGATTCCCTGAAAGAACCTGTAGTCCTGCCTACAAAGATACCAAGCCTTTTAGTAAACGGAGCTTCTGGTATAGCTGTCGGGATGGCTACAAACATGGCACCGCACAATCTCTCGGAAATAATCGATGCAACAATACAATATATTGATAACAAGGATATTACCACTGATGAACTTATGCAGTATGTCAAAGGACCTGACTTTCCGACAGGTGGTATAATATACGGAGAACAGGGTATAAGGGATGCTTTTGAAACAGGCCGGGGAAGGGTTGTTGTAAGGGCCAGGACGGATATTGAACTTACTCATTCAGGAAGGGAAAGCATAATAGTAACGGAAATCCCTTACCAGGTCAATAAAGCGGAAATGATCAGAAAGATCGCCGACCAGATTAATGAGAAAAAAATCGAGGGAATATCCTATATCAATGATGAATCAGACCGTAACGGGATGAGAATAGTCATTATCCTGAAAAAAGATGCAACCGCTAATGTTGTATTAAACACATTGTTTAAATATAGTCAACTACAAACCTCATTCTCAGTTAATAACATAGCTCTTGTTAATGGTCGTCCACGTACTTTGACACTTAAAGATCTGATACGGTATTTTGTCGATCACAGGCTTGATGTAGTGATTCGCCGTACACGCTTTGAGCTTGACCAGGCTGAAAAAAGAGCTCATATACTGGAAGGACTGATAATCGCCAGTGATAATATTGACGAAGTAATATCAATTATCAGGTCATCCAAGACTCCGGATGAAGCCAGGGAGAGACTCATGGAACGTTTTGGACTGTCGGATGCTCAATCACGGGCTATCGTAGAAATGCGACTAAGGCAACTTACTGGACTGGAACAGGAAAAGCTCAGGGCAGAATATGACGAATTACTTAAACAGATTGATTACCTGCGAAGTGTTCTTGAGGATCAGGATTTACAGATGAATATAATAAAAGACGAACTTGCTGATATCAAGGAAAAATATGGTGATGAACGAAGAACAGAGATAGTTCCCAATGCCGAGGAATTTAACCCGGAAGATTTTTATGCTGATGAAGAGATGGTAATTACCATTTCACATATGGGATATATTAAACGTACTCCTCTTACCGAATTCCGGGTCCAGAACAGGGGAGGCTTTGGTTCCAGGGGTAGCACAACGCGTGATGAGGACTTCATTGAGCACATGTTCATTGCTACCATGCATAACACTATGCTTTTCTTTACCAAAAAAGGTAAGTGTTACTGGCTGAAGGTATACCAGATACCTGAAGGGACACGTACATCCAAAGGCAGGGCAATGCAGAACCTGATTAATATTGAGCCGGATGATACGGTAATGGCTTATAATAATGTTAAAACACTGAATGATAAAGAGTATATTGATAATAATTATATTGTACTCTGTACAACAAAGGGTGTGATTAAAAAGACTTCACTGGAAGCATATAGCAGGCCTCGCCAGAATGGAGTTAACGCAATAACCATCAGGGAAGGAGACACACTTCTGGAGGCTAAGTTGACAAATGGAAACCAGTATATAATGATGGCAGTGGAATCAGGTCGGGCCATCAGGTTTCATGAAAGTGCAGTAAGGCCAATGGGAAGGACGGCCTCGGGCGTAAGAGGTATTACACTGGGCAGCGATGCTGATACCGTTGTGGGAATGGTTGTTCTTGAACCTGATAATAAAGAACAAAATGTACTGGTAGTTTCAGAAAAAGGTTATGGAAAGCGTTCGCAGATAGAAGATTATCGCCTTACCAACAGGGGAGGTAAGGGGGTAAAAACCATAAACATAACTTCAAAAACAGGACATCTTGTTGCATTAAAAGCAGTTACAGATGACTATGACCTGATGATTATAACCCAGTCAGGTACGGTCATCCGCGTACCGGTGAAATCAATAAGGATTATGGGCCGGGCAACACAGGGCGTCAGGATTATTAACCTCAGAGAATCTGATTCAATAGGTTCAGTTACAAATGTGGAGGTGAACGAGGACAGTGATAATATAGAAATAAGAGAGGAGAAGGATTAATTTAGTTAAACAAACTTAATTTGCATAAAGTTTTTGAAGATTAATTAGTAAAGTTATAAATTTGAACCAATTTTAAGAATAAGTAACTATAAGAATAAGTAACTAAAAGGATTAATATGAAAAGCAATTTTCTTTCACTTATGATGATAACTGCCATAGCAGTGACATTATCCAGTTGCTCTGCACTTCAGGCAGTCGCACAAAAGGGTAAAGTTTCCAGTGCCCTTAATTTTGTTGAGTCAGGTAATCTTGATAAGGCAAAAGAAGCCATTGAGGAAGCTATGGGACATGAAAAAACAAAAGATTGGCCTAAAACATATTACGCTATGGGACGTGTAGCCCAGGCTATGTGGGAAACGGGGTATCAGGCCGAGAACGAGAAACTGATGAATACATACGATGATCAGCTGGTCTATGCATATGATAACTATCTGAAATCCATCCAGATGGATGATAAGGACAATATGGAGAAAATGATAATTGTGCAATTACCCTCACTGGCCAATGATTTCCTTTCATGGGCTGCATTGGAATTTGACAGGGAAAACTTTGACAAATCAACCCTGGCATTTGAAAAGCTGCTGGATATCCAGAAAAGTGATATCTATATGGGATCTGTGGATACTGTGGTTGTGTTTAACACGGCCCTGGCAGCATACAATGCAAAAGATTATGAGAAGGCACATAAATACCTGGACCAGAGTATAGATCTACAATATGGAGAAACTACTCCATATCTTCTGAAATACCAGGCATACCTTGAGCAGAATGATATAGAAAATTCTGAAATGATCCTAAGAAAAGCATTTGAAGCCTTTCCGGGAGATGAACAGATACTGCTGACAATGATTCAGTTCTTTATTGATAATGATAAGAGGGAAGATGCGCTGGATTATCTCAATGTTGCACTTGAAGATGCTCCTGATAATTTTAACTTGCATTATGCTAAAGGCGTAATGTACATGCAGTCTGATGATTACGATAGGGCACTTGAATCTCTGCTTAAGTCAATTGAAATAGAAGACGAATACTTCAACAGTCAGTATAATGCCGGTGTTTGCTATTATAATAAGGGTGCCAGTATGCTCGAAGCTGCTAACGAAATTATGGATCCTACAGAATATAATAAGGCCTTTGAAGAAGCAAAAGAAGTATTTGCAAAGGCTTTGCCTTACATGGAACGTGCAAGAGAGCTGCAACCTGATGATATGGATACACTTACAAGCCTTAAAGAGCTTTATTACAGGCTGCAGATGACCGACAAATATGAAGAGGTTGTGGCAAAAATTGAAGAGATCGAAGGAGGAGATTAGTAATTTTCGATTGAAGATTGAAGATTGAAGATTGAAGATTGAAGAATAGGGGCGCCAGGTTTGGCGCCTTTTTTTTTGCGAAATTATACGAATCCCCATATATGCAAGATTATCCATTAAAGCTTATTTATTCATATAAAAGGGTAGATATATAAAAACTCTATTTAACATAATATTAATTATAGGCAAACAGTTAGCAAATTCTGCCCAGCTATGCTGGTTAACATAAAATCAGATATAGGCCTGCGTTAGCAGACTATATCGGTTACG
>Ga0272441_10000811_pt1 | contig 68751 bp, 59 predicted proteins | sample SSMProp6N_FD_193582 | JGI IMG/M metagenome (GOLD analysis project Ga0272441, IMG submission 193582) | Marine sediment archaeal communities from Little Sippewissett salt marsh, Falmouth, MA, United States - SSM-Prop-6N | ecosystem: Environmental > Aquatic > Marine > Wetlands > Sediment ...
GTTCCGCGGACGATGTGCCGGCATTTGAAATGCGGGCAATTGATAACGTGGAAAGAGCGCTCAACCGGGCAACGGAGGCAGAAAATTCAAAGATGGAAAGTTTCCTCGGATTTCTTGCGACGACGGGTAATGCATGCCCGTTTATCGGCCTTTTCGGTACCGTGTGGGGGATTATGAATGCGTTTCGGGGAATCGGTATGAAAGGGAGTGCAACCCTCGCCGTCGTGGCGCCTGGAATCTCTGAAGCGTTGATTGCAACGGCAGCGGGGCTCGCGGCTGCCATTCCTGCCGTTATTTTCTATAACTACTATATCAACCGGACGAAAGTGATAACGATCGAGACAGAGGGGTTTGCTTCGGAGTTCATGAATATAATAGAGCGGTTCTATGCAAGGAATATTCGCGTATGAGGTACTCAAGAAATTCTAGAAAGCGGGGAGGGGGTCGGCTGGTTTCAGAAATAAATGTTACCCCTCTCTGTGATGTTCTGTTGGTATTGCTGATCATTTTCATGGTTACCGCACCGATGCTTCAGATGGGGATTGATGTCAATCTGCCGCGAGTAAAGGCAAAGAGTATCGATGTGAGCGAGGAAAAACTCGTGCTGACGATCAATAACAAAGAAGAAATATTTATCAATAAGTATAAGACGTCATTGAGCAAGGTAAAACCCAAATTGGAAAGCATATTTTCAAGCAGAATCGACAGGGAAATATTCATGCGAGCCGATGCGAAAGTTCCTTACGGATTTGTCGTAAAAGTCATGTCGGAGGTACGGAAAGCCGGTGTTGACAGGTTGGGAATGATAACCGAACCTCCCAAAGGAGTCAAATGACATCTGCGCAAATGGTTAAAGGGAAAAAGGGCAACGGGCTTAACCCAAACAGCATGATTCTGCTCTCTTTTCTTTTACACGCCCTGGTTCTATCAATCCTCTTTTTTTCACCTTCATGGCCCACGCCGAGATGGACATTCGGTCCTGTCTATACGGTCGATCTGGTAAGTTTACCTTTGAATGTTATCGAACAGGGGAAGAAGGTATCTTCTGAAGAGATCATCGGGGTTAGTTCTAAGGATCGTTCCGTGGTGATTAAGAAAAAGGTTGATAAGATTGCAACGAGTCCGATTGCTCGCACGGAAACACGGAAAAAAGCACCGACTGGTGACGTTGAAGAGGCGATTGAGACTATCAAAAAAAGGATGCAGCCGGCCCAAGGCGGAACCCGTGAGATTACATCTCGAGATAATGTCGAGATGACAATGAAAATGAGAGTGTATTATTCCGTTATCTGGTCGAAGATCAGGGAACAGTGGATTCTTCCCGAGGGTATTTTATCGCATGACAATTATGAGGCAATTGTGGCAGTAAAGATATTACGAAACGGGAAGGTTGTCGATCTTGAATTTGAGAAGAGGTCGGGTAACAGGTATTTTGATGAGTCGGTTGCCAAGGCAATTAAAAAGGCAAGCCCCTTACCGGCCCTGCCTGAGTGGTTGATGAGGAGCAGTCTGGATGTGGGTGTACGTTTCCGCTCGTCTGAGATACTGTAGATGGGGGGCAGTGCCTGTTCGGGTGGATGCCGTTTCCGGTAACGTGTTGCTACACAAGGATATGTGAAAAATTAGAAATGTGAAGTACACAACGTATTCGAACGAGCAAAATTCAAAACCGGGATCATCTATTGCTGTTGTGAACAGTCAAAGCGAGGATTTATTTCGAATCTAGATATTCGTATTTTGTGCTTCTACGAAGAGGTGAATACATTGGTGGGATTGAGGATGTTACGGACGACGGTAGGTATTTTTATTGTTTTCGTGTTTTTTTTGAGTACCCCGGTATCTGCGAAGGTGTACATCGATATTGATTCTCCTGCATTTCAGAGATTTCCTGTCGCAATTCCCGATTTCAAGAGTTTCGGAGGTGCCGATACGCTGAATCTTTCCAGCCGCTTTTCGGAGGATCTGACCGCTGTGCTGAAGCTTACCGGATTCTTTCGAATAATTGAAAAGGGCGCGTTTCTGGAGGATGAGGCCACGGCGGGAATTACGGCGGATTCAATAGAGTTTTCAGAATGGTCGGCGATCAGGGCAGAGTATCTCGTGAAAGGAGGATTTCAGCAGAGCGGTGATGATATTTCTGCAGAATTTCGACTTTTCGATGTGGTAAACGGTTCCCTTATTACAGGCAAAAAGTATTGGGGAACGGTGGCAGAACTTAAGGTAATGATCGTCAAATTTGCCAATGAAATTCTTTTTGCCCTGACTGGAGAAAAGGGCGTTTTCGACACGAGGATTGCCTTCGTCGGAAAGACGGGGAAAAAGTCAGAGATATATATTATTAATTTTGACGGAGTGGGCCTCGAAAGGGTGAGTAACAGTGGATCTCTCACACTGCTTCCCCACTGGTCAATCGACGGCGGACAAATTTCTTTTACCTCCTATGCTCGAGGGAATCCCGATCTCTACATAATGGACCTTCAGACCCGCAAGAAAAAAAGAGTTTCAAGTTATAGGGGCCTCAATCTGTCGGGGCCGTGGTCACCCAACGGGAAAAAGGTGCTGGTAACTCTCAGTAAAGACGGTAATGAAGAGATTTATGTTATTAACTTCGATACAAAAAAACTTCGGCGTCTTACCTATGATCCGGCGATTGATGTTTCGCCGACGTGGTCGCCTGACGGAGAAAAAATTGCCTTCGTCTCGAATCGATCGGGTTCGCCGCAGATATTCGTCATGAATTCAAACGGGGAAAAGGTCAGGCGGATAACCTTTGAAGGAAAATACAATACGTCACCTTCGTGGTCACCGAAAGGAAACAAAATCGTCTACGAAGGAACGTCGAACGGCGTATTTCAGTTATTTGCCGTCAACGAAGACGGTAATGATTTCATGCAGCTTACGTTTGAGACGGGGGGATGTGAATATCCGACGTGGTCTCCCGACGGGCGCTACCTGGCGTTTAGCTCAAAGAAAAACGGGCGCATGAGGCTCTGCATAATAAATGCGAACGGGCTGAATCTGAGGGTGTTGCATGACGGTAAAGATTTTGAAGCACTGTATCCGTCCTGGTCTCCCCGGTTAAATTTATATTGACGTCTGTTCCTATAGTATGATTTAAACACGTAAAGAACTTGTTGATGAAGTTCTTTTTTACGTCTATTATGTATTGTATGATGTTGTATCACACCGGCAGCAGGAAGAGCAGTTCCCGGACCACTTTCCGAGTGGACCCGGGAATTAAGTATAGCGTCCAGAGCTTACTCTGGGATTCATACCTTTGACAAACAACAAAGAGGAGGAAATGTGATGAAGAAAGCTCTGACGGTTCTGGGTATTGTAGTGATGGTAGTGTCATTGTCCGTGTTTATGACCGGATGTGCAAAAGAGCAGTTGGTAAAAGAAGAAGCGCTGGTTTCAGAAGAAAAAGCCGCAGGGGTGCCTGAAGCGGTTGTGGAGGAGGCACTCGTCGTTGAGGAGGCAGCACCTGATGCCGCGAAACTGAAGGAAATAGCGCTGAAAGAAGCGTCGGCATTCGAAGATATCCTTTTTGATTTCGATAAATATGACCTCAGACCGGCCGCCCGAGAGGTGCTGCGAAAACATGCCGAGTGGCTGGCCAGACATGCGGATTTTGATGTGATCATCGAGGGGCACTGTGACGAACGAGGCACGAGGGAATACAACCTGGCCCTGGGGGAGCGTCGTGCGGAAACCGCCAGTAATTATCTCGTAAATCTCGGGGTGGATACCAGTCGCGTGACGACTATAAGCTATGGCGAGGAATTGCCGGTTGATCCGAGGCATATAGAAGCGGCGTGGACCAAGAACAGAAGGGCACACTTTGTTGTCGTAACCGAATAACCGCGAAGTGTGAGAGGTAGCCGCAGTGAAACGAATTACTATTGTTTTCCTGTCCGTCGTTTTTTTCGTGTGTATCGTAGGCTGTGCGACAAATAAGGATCTGAGGGCAGTAAACCTGAGACTCAGCTCGAAGATCAATAGCCTTGAAAAGGATCTCTCTCAGCTGAAAAGCGAATATGAAAAGTTGAGGGAGGGAATCGGCGAGGTCGAAAAAGACACGAAAAATCTCAGGAAAACGCAGGCAGACAGCGGTGCGGACTTTAGTGATTTGGCAACGCAAATACGGCACGTTCGTGGAGAGGTTGAAACACTCGGCAATGAACTGAAAAATTTACGAACTGATATGACAGGAAGTGACACCGCAGGCATCCGTCAGAAATACGATGATATCTCGTTTAGAATTAATTATATAGAGAATTATCTGGGATTGGGAAAGAAGCCCGTTAGTGAAGAAAAGAAACCGGCGGTAAAGCGTAAAGAGAAAACATCCCTGAAAAAAGCGGTCGATAAGGATAACGCATACTCGGAAGCGTATAAGTTATTCAAGGAGGGTAGTTACGAGTCGGCGCGAAACAGGTTTCAGGAATTTGTGAAGATTTTTCCCGATACCGAATATTCTGATAATGCACAGTTCTGGATCGCGGAGTGTTATTATTTCGAGACAAACTACGAAAAGGCGATTCTCGAGTATGAAAAGGTAATCAAAGATTATCCGAAAGGGAATAAAGTTCCTAATGCCCTCCTCAAACAATCGCTGTCGTTTTTGAAGCTGGGTGACAAATCAAGCGCAAAACTACTCCTTCAACGGGTGATCAAGGAATACCCGAATACAAGCCCGGCGAGGATTGCGAGAGGAAAGCTGGCGTCGATAAAATAATTGAAGCAGGAAACAGGGTTCAGAAGGCGGAAGCCGGGAGGAAAACGGTCAAGTAGTTTGTCTCCATTGCGCTTAATCCTGTATCTTGCTTTCTGAATCTGTGAATCACTCAATCGATACGTATCACCCTTGCGCCGCGTGGAATTTTCAAGTCAAAAAGGTCGCTCTCCTCTGTGTCTTGCGACATCTCCATGTGTGTGTACCGTACCTTTGCTTCCATCTTTTTCGGTTCACTGATTGTTATCCGGAGTCGTCCGGGATAGATCGAGCCCCCGATAGCCGTAAAATCACTGAAATGTACCGTGTAACTGTTGCCGCCGTCGGGCCTGAACACCGTGCTCCGGAGGACGCGATACCCTTCAGGTTCAATCCATAACGACTTCACAATATGTCTGCCTGACAGTATATCGATCCGATACAGGCTTTCTTCGAGGAAACTCTTGTACGTCATTGCTTCTTTTTGAACCACCGTGGGTGTTCCCATGAGAAGAGGGACAATGTCGTCGAGTCCTATAAACAGATGCGTGAAAGACGCGAAGTTTTCTCGAGTTGTACGACCGATATAGAAGGTATTTTCATGAGGGAGAAATACTTTCATGCACGTACTATTCGCTGAAAGCAGGAGATCGGGTGTTCCAAAGACGGGAATAGTTTCTATGCGGAGGGATGCCGGTTTTCTGGCCGCAAGCGCGAATCTTTTCGAATATGTGCCTTCGGACTCTGTTACCGTGATTCTGCCGGAGGCCCGCAGAACGTTGTCCGCAGAATTAACCTTCGGAATTTTCTTCAGAATGTCTTCTGCGGAAGGCAGATGGCGCACCGGGGTTTTTGTTATGGTCCGGGGCATGCACCCCTGCGAGAGCAACAAGGCACAGACAACTATTATGAAGCAAAAGCCTTTTTTCATCGATATACGTAAAATATTTTAAATCATCAGTAGACAGAAACCGGAATTCGGAAGAAATAAACGAATCTTTTTATAACACCGTATCACTCCTTCTTGATTCCGGACCCTGGAGACCGGATCCTTTCCTTTCCCCTTTTCATTTTTTTTAAGACGCCTGATATTTTTTCTTTGAGAGTCTCTTTACTTTTCGGATTCAATGAGGTGAGTATATGTCGATATGTTTTGAGCGCCTTTTCGTAGCGCTCCGCTTTTTCATAGGCATCACCGAGATGTTCGGCAATTGTGGGGTCTTCTGGTAGTATCTTTACTGCCTGTTCAAGATAGTGTATGGCCATTTCAATGTTGTTTTGTCTGAAATATACCCATCCGAGACTGTCAGTAATGTATCCGTTTCCTGGGGTCAGTTCAAGGGCACGTTTTATCATTTTTTCTGCTTCGCCCAGGTGTATCCCCCTGTCAGCGTAACTGTACCCGATGAAATTAAGTGCTTCGGCATTGTCGGGGTCAAGCTCGAGTACTTTACGCATCTCTTTGATGCCTTCGTTAGTGCGTTTCAATTTTTCGTAGATGACACCGAGGCGGTAGTGAAGATCTTTGTCCCGCGGGAATAAGAGAAGCCCTGATCGTAATGTTTCTTCTGCGGTTTTCATGTCACCCGCAGTTTCATGGAGCGAGGCAAGGAACCCATAGAACAACGCGTCTTTCTTTTGGATGATCGCATTGTTGATAAGATCTGTCGCCTCAGTGAGACGCCCGCTCTCCTTCAGTATGAGCCCCATCTGGATCCTGGCGTTTCCATACAGTTTTGAAAGGGGTGGTATCATGTCGAACTGCCGATATGCCTCTGTGTGATTGTTTATGTGGTCATAGGCAGATGCCATGAAATACCTGGCTCTGTGATTGGCCGGGTCTTCTTTAAGGACAGCGCGAAATTCTGTTATGGCACCATTTAAATCTTTTCCCTCAGAGAAGTGTACGAGACCAAGGGAGAATCGCGCCTCTGTGTTTGACCTGTCGATACTCAGTATTTCACTGAATTCCTTTTCCGCCTCGTCGAATCGGTCCATGGCGAGGTATGTCTTGCCGAGTTTGAACCTTACTGCAAGTTTGAAGGGGTTCAGGGTAATTAATTTCCTGTATATCGTTATTGCCGCGTTCTTCTTATCTTGAATTTCATAGAGATGCGCGAGACCGGCAAGGGCTGATTCAAAAGAGGGATCTATGTCGAGAGCCTTTCTGAACCATTTTTCGGCTTCGGTATACAGTTTCATCTCGTAGTATATTTTCCCGAGGTAGTAGCGACCCATGGCGCTTTCCGGTTTCACTTTCAGAAAGTCTTGCAGTGTTTTTATCGATTCCTCATAGTATTCTTTCTCCGCGAAAAGCATACTGAGATAGAGATACGCTTCCAGTTTCTGTGGATTCAGTTCGATTACCTTTTGTAACTCTCGTATCGCATTGTCGGGTTCTTTCAAGGTTATATAAAGATTCCCGAGCAGTAAGTGAGTGTCCACGTGGTCGGGATTATAGATAAGTGCTTTTTCCAACAGTTCGGTTGCCCTGATTATATTTCTTTTTTTTATATAGAGTGATGCCAGTTCGACGGTAATATCAGACGATTGCGGCTCGAGAACATGGGCTTTTTCATACTCGCGAATTGCGTCGTTTACGTTTCCTTCACATGCATGGAGAACGCCCATTGAATAGTGATAATAGGCGTTTGCCGGAGGGTGTATGATATCCTCTTCGAGATTTTTCCCCGGGCTTCGGAGTGCGGATGTACACGCCGCGAGTGAGATGATTGAGAGTATGCAGAACAGAGGTAGTATAAATTTTGTTGTTTTCATTGTCGTATTTCGTTACCTGCGGTCATTGGGTTCGTGGGCTGAAAGGCATGATGCATTCGTCCCCGCACGATACAATTATCCCAGCAATTCAGATGGCCGCACAATTTGTATTTTCTTTGCCTTGAACATTGGAACGGCTGTTTCCATAGCCCGAATTGTGCTCTCGTAGGGGTGTCCTATTATAACCAATGTGTTCCACCCCTCACTTCTCGCAATTGCCCTTTTCAGAATTGCGAGGGTATCGTTATAGTCCGCATGATTATCGATAAATACGTCCCGTCCGGCAAATTTCAAGCCGATCTTTGCTGCCATTTTTTTTCCTGTGGTTTTTCTCGTCGTATAGCTGTCCACGAAAAACAGATTCTTTTTCTTTAATTTTTTAAAGATGATTTCTACTTTTTTCGCATCTTCCATGAATCGGGAACCCATATGATTATTGACTCCCGACGCATGGGGTACTGAGTTCAGATCAATATCAAGCTGGTGGAGTAGTTCTCTCCTGCTCATACGTAAGAAGAGGGCTCCGTCTCCGGGGTTCTTCGCCGGATAATCGGCTGGTTCCATGGGTAGGTGGAGCATGACTTCATTGCCGGCATGATGGGCTCTTTCCGCCGCTTCTTTTGAATAGGGACAGAGCGGGAGAATTGAAAGCGTTACGGGAACCTCCAGTTTTAGGATTTCTTCTACAGGCCGGAGATCGTATCCGATATCATCTATGATTATTGCTACCTTTTTCTTTTTATATTCGTTGTGATGTACGATAGGGGAATCGGCAGCAACCTTACGCTTTTTGGCTTTTTCCCCGACTTTGTCCCCGAGGAACAATAAACCGAAGATAGCAACAATAATAAAAAGGGTGGCGATACCGGAAATAATCGTGAATGATGTATTCCATCTGCGCCCCTTCGTTTTTCTTCCCTTTTTTTTCACCTGGAATCGTTACCTTCATGCCTTCTGCATCTTGCTGAACAGATCCCAGCTCTTCAAAAGGTCGATTGCATGCTGGAGCTGATTGTCGTCTTTCACTGCAGATATTTTCCCGGTTTTCGTCGTTTCTTTTTTCTTGTCTCCCTCCAGGTGTCCTTTCAGATCCTTTTCGCTTATTGTCTCCCGGGTAGATTCCACGTCATTGTTACTGGTATGTTCAATAACAATATCAGGAGTAATGCCTTTCGCCTGAATGGAACTGCCGGTGGGTGTATAATATTTCGCCGTTGTCAGTTTCAATGCCGATCCATCATCCATGGGAATGACAATCTGTACGGAACCTTTTCCGAAGGTCTGCGTGCCGACTAAGAGCGCTCTGCCGTTGTCTCGCAGGGCTCCCGCAAAAATTTCGGATGCGCTGGCACTCCCCCTGTTGATGAGAATGACAATGGGGCATGTCGGTTCATCGCCGTCATCATGAGCCGTGTACATCTTGTTGGAGGAGCGTATCCTTCCCTTGGTGGAGACAACCGTTCCCGCCGTTAAAAACACATCTGAAACCTGTACTGCTTGATCCAGAAGCCCACCGGGGTTATTTCTCACGTCAATGACGAGTCCTCTGAGCGCAGCTTTCTGTGAGCTGATTGTCTTGAGAGCCTTTTTGATCTCATCAGCCGTGCTCTCCTGAAACTGCACCACTCTAATGTAGCCGATCGTATCCTCAAACATCTTATGCTTGACACTCTGTATCTTTATGATGTCACGGGTAATCGTCACGTCCTTCGGCTTGTCGAGTCCTTCTCTTCTTATTGTAATTGTGACTTTCGTTCCTTTGGGCCCACGAAGCTTGTGGACGGCGTCAAAAATCGTAAATCCCTTTGTCGAAGTTCCCTCGATGGCAATAATCTGATCTTCTGCCTTTATTCCTGCAAGATATGCCGGTGTATCTTCGATCGGTGAAACAACCGTGAGGACATCGTTTCTGATGGTGATCTCGATACCGAGGCCACCGAACACCCCCTTCGTATCAACCTGAAGTTCTTTGAACATATCTGCTGTCATGAATGTGCTGTGTGGGTCAAGGGTCCCCGTCATTCCCTTTATGGCCCCTTCGATGACGTTCTTCGTGTCGATCTCTTCGACATAGTTTTTCTCAATCAGGTTAAGGGTTTCGTTGAACTGTTTCAGATTTTTATAGATCTCGCGATTTTCCGCCAGTGCTGGATCGGTCGCCTGTGAACCGGGGAGAAACCACACCAGCACAAGCGCCATGAAAATCAGTAACAGCCCTTTATTATTCAAAAAACTACTTTTCATCAGAACCTCCCTGTATAGGTATAGGAGTTGAGGACGTATGCTACCACTATTCCCGGTTGATTTGCCATAACTTTTTCGATTCTTTTACCAATGAGAAGCATATCGGGACAAGATGTCGTATTCATCGTGTAGAAGCACACCCCGGATGTCAGGCATAAAAAAGACAGGACAGTACATGTCCTGCCTCTGATTGTCCAGTAGTGATTTACTTGCTATACCTGAAAGAAAGAAATGTGATGCGTCCGCAGTCAATCTCTCGAAGGAGCTTTCTCTCGTGTAAAGATTGAACTGAAGCGCCAGCGAGATCCCCGCACCTTGTCGCGAGGCGTCTCAAATTAAGTGATGTGAAATACGGAAAATCCGATTGATTGCTTTGGTAACGGATGTGACCCCTTTAACAACACACCTCACCCTTGCACTGCTTTGTGTCACAGTTTCGCTTTTTAGAAGACACGTGTTGTGTCAAAACACTCTCTCTTACGGTGTCGCTTCAATATATCGAAGTTCAGCATTTATTAATTTTCGTTCTTCCCAGAGATAATCAACAATATCACTGATTGATATCTCGTTTTCATTTTGTCCGCCGGCTGCGGAAGTGCAGGAAGTGTATTTTTCCGTATCAGGGTACCATTGGATTGTTCTCATTCCGCCGGCATGACCCATCATGGGCAGGTAATAGTGGAAACCGCGCCGGTACTGTTTGATTTCAGCAGCGAGAGAAAGAGCGTCTTCTTTCGATTTGATTTGAAATTTTTTCTTTTTCGCCATGCTTGTTTCCTAGCAGTTGTGCGTTTCGTCTGCCCGGACACACACTACTTCTTTTCTGCAGTATGTGCCGGCAGGCGTCCCGTTATTGCCTGGCCGTGAGTGAATTCAGCAACCCCCGTGTTCCACCCACTGGCCCCTCCTCTGTGAAACACTGTGTTCAGGATGAATATCGATCGCGCTCGTTCGAAAAATCCCCCTCACCTTAATTTGCAAGGGCTAGAAGGATTGTCGTGTATGGAAAGTGCGAAAGCAGATGACCAAGAAGAGGACTACCTTTTACAAACTTGTTAGATTATAATTTTTTACTGGCAGAAAGACAATACCAATTAATAGCCAGATTAGTGCCAGGTTAATGCTGGTATTATGAGAGTGATAACAGGGAAGATCGTAAATTTGCTTTTTTATTTCTGAGTCCCAGTTTCTTTCGGATATTTTCTCGATGGAATTCGATTGCCCGAACGGACAGATTCGCTATTTTGGCGATCTCCTTTGTCGTTCTCCCGTCCTTGATGAGAGTAGCCACCTGAATTTCTTTCGGCGTAAGGTTATACTGGTTGAGCGTCATATTCCTTAGAAAAGGTGAAATAACGTTGTGAAGGTTCGTTTCGAGAATATCGATATATGTTCCCTGATCGGCCATTGATCGGCACGTCTTGATTTTTTCTATATACGGAATGATGAGTTCCCTGACGTTTGACAGAACTGTTCCCTGTAGTTCAATTTTATCGTTTTCCCTGTGTCTCAGCAGAACTTTCAGTGCGGTGTTGGCCTCTTCGAGGTAGCGTGATTTAATCTCCAGTTCCTGCTCTCGATTTTTCAGTGTTTTCTCTGTATGTCTGCGTTCGGTAATATCGCGGGTAACACCGACTATGCCGACGGGAATGCCGTCTCGATCACGAAGGAATTGCATCTTACATTCCATCCACACGGGAGATCCCTCCCGGCAGACATGTTCGAGTTCCAGTACGCGTGAACGGGCTGGGGTTACACTATCATTTCGTTCCAGCGCGAGTGCCCTTTCGAGAATGTTTTGTGACGTTTTAAACGAGGAAGGGGTCAATACCGTTTGCACCGTCTTCCCGGTAACATCCTCTGGTCGATATCCGAGGATCCATTCGACAGAGGGACTGATATAGGTGTATCGGAGATCCAGATCGACGGTCCAGATGATGTCTGAGACGTTTTCGGCAAGGAGTCGATATTTTTTCTCGCTTTCTTCAATAGTATTGTATACGCGTCGGTAGTCGGTCATATCAAGGAATGAGGCAATACTCCGCTTTGTACCCGGGATAAGGGATATGGTGAGAACTATGTCTTTCCTGGCGCCGTTTCGGTCGATAAATTTAAATTCATAGCTTTGGGGTACGATATGGGCGCTGTCTCTCCACATCCTTTTAAATTCCTTCATCTTTTGCACATCTTCTTCTGCAATGAAGTCTGTTATGCTTTTCTTCCCTTCTGTTTCGCGTTTCGTGTAGTCGGATAACTTTTCCATTTCAGAGTTTATGAGCGACACGGTCATGTCTTTTTCAATAATCACCATGGCCGTTCCTGTCGTTTCAAACAGGGTGCGATATGTGTTTTCAGACTCCTGGAATATCTGCTGAGACTGTTGACATTCCGCGATTTCTTGCATCAGCCGTTCATTCTTGCTCATAAGTTCGGCGATGCGCTCGCGCGAAGTTGAAAGTTCTCTGATAAGTTGTGCCCTTGTTTTTACTCGGTCGTCCATAGCAGGAAATGGCGAACGGGCATATCGTGCTGTACTGATGCCCAATACGGATGCATGATGATAATTGATGGCTTCGATGATACAACGATTAGTGATTGAAACAGGAATTGGCTATTATGTAACCGATTTTTAAAAAAATAACAACGATAAAATGAGGTGATGCGGCAAAGAAGACCAAGATACCACGGGGTATACGCGAATGCGATGTTATGGTGTCGGGGTGGGAGCTGACAGTTCTATCATCAGCCCCCACCGCCTACGAGGAGAGAATGTAAGAAATAGTGCCACGTATCGTGGCCATTCCTACGTTGATTGCCGTCACGAAGGTTTGGTTGTCGATTTGCGGGACCGGGGTGTCATCGGTCCCGATGAATGAACGGTGCCCCCGGCTACGGCAAAATCCCTTTTTCCGGCCGTGAGGACCAAAGGTGGGTGATTCCCTCCTTTCACCCACCGGTCCCCGAGAGGGTGCAGCATGGCCCCGCCATTACGGTGTGTATACACCTCGCTTCTGGCTGTGCTGAAGCGCTTCTCAGCTTGTCGATCTTGTCTATGACCTTTTGCGTATTTTCTCTGTGCCGAGGCAGTTTCCCGGACGACAGAATATACGATGTTCGTTGTATCGAGGTAGTGCGACAGTGAATTGACATACGTCGGCAGTATCCCGAAAAATCTCGTGTCTTCTGCAAGATCTGCAACAACAGAGTGGTAGAAGTATGACCAGTTTTCTTCAAATTCTTCGGCGGTGGTTACCTTTTCCCAGATAAAAGTGTCGTATGCAAACCGGTACAATTCGGTCGAGGATTTTCCGAGTCCCTCTGCCAACCCCAGAACCATCGTGAACCATGCGTCGAGCAGATCGAAGTGAGCGTGTGCCCATTTCGTCAACACTGATAGCATCTCCCCATCTTTTGAAGGCACGGTAGAGAGGGGGGGCAAAAGCTGGCTGATGGTTATTTTCGTTCCTTCTGCGTACATATGGAGTTTTTTCTTGAGTGAATTCATGGCAATGACATCTCTCAGATGTGAGAAAGAGAGAGTGCCCGCTGTCTCCGCGATTGATATTGTTGCAGTGGTGATGGTCGTAAAGTATGATGCATAAACTTTTTCGTATTGAGCTCTTAGCGTGCTCTTTCTGTCGCTTTCTTCCGACGAGGAATCTGTGATTTCTTGGATCATCAAGGTTAATGTATCAATTAGTTCGAGCAAATGGCCGAAGGGTGTCGATTTTACGACCCGAATCAGCCTTTCTGATATGTCGCAATGCGTTGTACTGATTACTTCGACAACACCATCAATACACTCACCAACGGGTACTGTTTTGTCTATGATCATGTCCGCGGCAAGAGATCTCAGCTTTTCGCCCGCCTTCGGGACGTTGTTTACCCAATCGTTATAGATATCAAGGAGTGCGGTTATTTCCTCCGCCATCGCTCCGGTGAAGTCTGCCGGTGTTCTGTTCTGTTGGGGAAGTGTGCTTACGATGTTTGAAAAATCCTCGTACAGCCGGAGCCACATTTTCTTGTGTGCCAGGAAGATTTCAAGCCGGTCCTCTGTTTTTTCTGCGTTGAAGCATGTCATGTTGCACATGGCATCCAACCAGCCGTTGAGAAATTGCTCCATCGTTTGTAACGGAGAATAATTTCTGTCTTGTTTTATAAAAGGGTTCATCTTCCCTGTGGTATCGGGCGCCACATCATTACCCGGAGGCATTTATTGTCTCGGCGCGTCACTCTTTTCGGCCTGGACATTGACTGCTGCCTGCCCTCGCGGCCGCTGTTCAATGTCAAACCTGACCAACTGTCCTTCGTAGAGCGTTTTGAATCCATCGTTTCGAATGTCGCTGTAGTGAACGAATACGTCACTCCCGTCGTCCATTTCTATGAACCCGTACCCTTTGCGGACATCGAACCACTTCACTGTTCCTTCAGGCATTGAGGCGACTCCTCGTGCTTCCGTATTTTCACAAACTGCCGAATACATCTGCTCAACCGGCTGACCGTTCTCTTGTCGGCCGATTATCCGGGGTATAATGCGATATTTCGGCTCATACTAACGTGCAAAATTATCTATGATAGAAAATCCGACAACGCAATGCTGATTAATTACTTGATTAATACTGGGTATAAGCCAGTATTACGAATAGGAAAGAAGGGTGGACCTGAGGTTGGTTTTTTTTGACTTTAATCCGAGTTTCTCTCTGATATTCAAGCGGTGAAAATCAATCGAGCGTGGTGACAGATTCAATATATCTGCAATTTCTTTCGTCGTCTTTCCCTCCTTGATGAGATGGGCTATTTCCAGTTCCTTTGGTGTGAGGTTGAAATGAGTGAGGGTCATATTGCGGAAAAATGGTGACACAATATTGGTGAGATTCGATTCCAAGATCTCCAGGTAGGTGTTTTGATCGCCTGACGGCTGCGTTTTTTTTAACTTTTCGATATACGGCACGATAAATTTTCTCACGTTCGACAGCACGTTTTCTTCAAGGTCTCGTTTATCATCTTCGCGGTGTTCCAGCAGCACTTTCAGTGCGGTGTTGGCCTCTTCGAGGTAGCGCGACTTATCCCCCAGTTCCTGTTCTCTTGTCCGCAGTGCTTCTTCAGCCTGTTTTCGTGTGGTTATGTCCCGTATCGATTCGATGGCGCCGACTACATTGCCGCTGAGGTCGTAGATAGGGCTTGCCTTGGCCCACATGTAGTGCTGCTTTCCCCTCAGGTGCAGGATATCTGTTTCGACAAAACGCACATCCTTTTCCTTCCAGAGAAAAACATACTTGTTCTCAATCTCTTTGTCCGGTGTGAGAACGAGATCGATCAGTATGGGCCGTCTGTGTCCATAGAAAGGAATAGAATATTCATAGTTTCCCTTGCCGAGCATATCCTCTGCTGTAATACCTGTCATTTCCTCAATAGCGCGGTTCCAGGCGATGACACTGCCTCCCAAATCGATGGCAAATGTTGCATCGGGGAGAAAATTAATGATATCGGCGAGACGGCGTTCCGATTCTTGCATCGCCTCCTCGGCCACTTTTCGATCAGTAATGTCCCGGGACGTCGCTGCAATCCCCGATATTATCCCGTTTTCATCGGAAAACGGATAATAGTTTATGAGAACGTACCGTTTCCCCAGTTTGGGGTAGTAAAACCAGCCTTCGTACTGGACTCGCTTCCCGTTGAGGCTCTCGTCGATGTAAGGCCTGATCTCTTGTTCAAATATGTCCTTTCCCATGAGTTCCGCAATCGAATGTCCGATGATTCCTTCCCGTGGTCTGTCAAAGTTCTTGAGGTACGCATCATTTACGGCCCTATAGACATAGTCTTTGTCAATGAATGACATGGGATCGTCGACGGTTGAGAGGATATGTTCGTATTTCATATACATCTCTTCGGCCTGCTTGCGTTTCGTAATATCGACCACCGTTCCGATGATGACTGTTTGTTCCTCGATTTCAAGGGGCCGTCCGAATACTTCCACGAAAACTGTGGAGCCGTCTTCTCGCGTTACCCTGAAGTCAAAATTGGCAAAGTCGATATTACTTTTGAGTTGCCACCAGCGAAGATACGACTCGACCTGTAGACGATCTTCGGGATGGATATATTCGAGGGGGTTTACTCCCGTGATGAGGTTGCTTCTTTTCGATCCGAATATTTTTGCAAATGCCTCATTGACATAGAGAAAGTATGTGCCGTCAAATATATATACACCGACGAGCGATTGTTCAACGAGGGCACGGAAACGTGATTCACTATCCGCCAGTGCCTTGCTTAATCTCTTGTGCGTCGTGCTGTCCAGAAATGATGCCACGCTTATGCCGGTGCCGGGAATCAGGGCGACAGTGATTACAATGTCCTTTTGGGTCCCGTGTCTGTCGATCAGCGTGAATTCGTAATTTCGGGGTGCGGATTCGGGATCTATTCTTCTCAAATGATGGTATTTCCGCATTTTGACCTGATCTTTCGGTGCGACAAAGCGCACCCAGCTTGTTCCTATGATTTCTTCTTTGCTGTAGCCGGTCAGCTCTCCGAATTCCCTGTTTACCAGCGATATTGTATTATCTGCCTTGACTATCATCATTGCCGTACCCGTTGTGTCAAAAATGGTACGATAGCTGTTTTCCGACTCCTGTAATTTCTGCTGGACGATTTTCCTCTCCGTTGCATCCCGGGCAATACCGCGAAAGCCAATCGCCTGGTCCTGGGGATCTCGTATCAGTGAGGCAGACAGTTCAATGAAACGTGCATGACCGTCTTTCCGAAGGATTTCAAACTCCATAATTGTCGCAGGTTTTCCCGTGCAGTATATTTCATTGAAAAATTTATACAAGCTCCGGGCCGTCTCTTCAGAAGTGTATGCACGATTGCTCATCCCAACGAGTTCGTCCTCATGATATCCCAGTATGTAGCATATTGCGTTATTGAAGAAGGTTAAATTGCCGGCGAGGTCAATCTCGAAGTACCCGTAGCCGATATTATCCAGGATGGTGCGGTACTTCTCTTCGTTCTTTCGCAGTTCGTTTTCCGTGTGAATCCGTTCTTCTATCTCCCGGGCGAGACGGTTATTTATTTGTGACAGCTCCAGGGTACGCTGTTCTACAAGGTCCTCGAGGTGGTCGCGGTATTGCGTCAGTTTTCTCTCCGCCTGTATGCGGTCCGTGATGTTGAGTGTAATTTCCATGCCGCCCACGATGGTTCCATGAAAATCCCGGAGGGGATAGCCATGAATAATCCATACCCGTCCGTCGGGCATGATTTTTTCTGTCGCCTGTGGCTGTTCCGTTTCCATCGCTTTTATGACCGGGCAGTCAGGGCAGGGATCAGTACGTTTTGCCAAGATTTCGTAGCAGTAACGTCCCGTGAGTTCTTCTAATGGCATCCGAGTGTCTTTACATGCGGCCCGATTTGCCCACAGGATCTGCATTTCCTTATTCTCCTGTATGACGTGTTCCATCAAATTGTCGAGGAGGCTTTTCGTTGGATCAGAGATGAGTGCTTCCTGTGTGCCGCCACTGAAGGACGATGTCTCAAGCTCTCCGACACGATTGCGCAGTGCGTGCAGCTCGCCAACGAGTTCTTTCTTGGTTCTTGTTTCGTCGTTCATTGCAGCTCTTTCCCCTCCCGGATCATGTCGATATTCTGAAATGCGAAACTTTTTTTAACTCCCTGCACAGGCGTTTCATTATTCGGAAGATTATTCAAAAACAATCTCCATGAGTGTTGCCTGAACAATGGAAACAAAGAGCAGACAACGCAGCAGCACTGCGGCTCATTACACCCGTTGCACGGGCAAGAATTCCTCTTTCGATTTCCAATTTTCTTCGCACATACTCCTTTCGACACCGCCTGTAGACCTGCCGGGTAATGTACGAGGCCTGTGAAAAAGTATCACCACACAAAGTGCCGAAAGTATCTGTATAAGGAGACAACCACTTTTTCAAGAGGTTTTTCTGCTCGTTCCGATTCCACAGCCCGGGTGCCGCAGGTTGCCGGTATCTCCAGTATGTATGCCGATATGTGGTGATCGACAGTTCGACTCTCTTTTTCGAACCGCAAATCAACCGTTTTGTGGTCGAAGGTGCGCCGGTGCAGTGCACCCTCACTGTGGCGCCCATTACCACTTTTCCGCCGCAGACGCATCCCTGTTGTGGTGTGTCCCGTCAGGCTTCGAGGGCACGTGCGACGGCGGCAGCGGCATGAACTCGGGTTGTATCAAAAAGAGGGACCGATGTGTCCTTCTCCTGGACGAGAAGGCCGATCTCGGTACACCCCAGGATGATGCCCTCTGCGCCCGCTTTTACGAGATTGTCCATGATACGTATATATTCATCCTTCGACGTCTGCTTGATACGGCCGATGCAGAGTTCGTTGTAAATAATGTAGTGAACGATTTCTCGGTCTTCGTCTGTCGGTATGATGACATCCAGACCGTGTTTTTCGATGAGCCTGCCTTTGTAAAAATCTTCTTCCATTGTGAATTTTGTACCGAGGAGACCAACCTTCTTAAACCCCCGGATTTTGATCGCCGCCGCGGTTGCGTCAGCGATGTGCAGGAGAGGGATGGTGATATTGTCCTGGACCTCTTCAGCCATCTTGTGCATCGTGTTAGTGCAGATCACGACAAAATCGGCACCGCCGTTCTGCACATTACGGGCCGCTTCAATCATCATGGCTGTTGCTTCATCCCATCGACCATGGCGCTGTAACTCCTCGATGTCGGCAAAATCGACTGAATACATGATACTCTTTGCCGAATGGAGCCCCCCTAGTTTCCTCTTGACTGTTTCGTTGATGATTCGATAATACTCTACGGATGACTCCCAGCTCATACCTCCGATAAGACCTATTGTTTTCATGATTTACCCTCTCTTCAGATCATTACCCTCCTCTATCGCCTCCGATATCCGCCGGTCTTTGACGGCGCGGTGACTCTGTGCCGTGTGGAGACGTTTCGTGTCCAAATAATTCGCCAGGGCGTTTATTTGTCCCGTATCCCCTTATGGGGTGAAACACACACTGGCACCCATGGGCGCATGTCCCGGTACCCGAGTACCGTTCATCTTTCAGATTTCAATTTGTACAGGAATTTTAGGGACTCATCAAGGGAATTTCCGACAAAGTGACCACGAGAATATTCGGTAGCGCAGTGTTATGCCATGCGTGGAGTCTCGACCCTGCGATCAGGCGAATACTTGATCTCTAGGTGGCGAGCCACCATGCTCATGCTGTAACAGCAGATAAAATATAATACGGCGATTGTCGTGTATATCTCAAAGGGGTAAATCATGAGACGGTTGTTAAGGGTCTGTGCGATGGTTGTCAGCTCAAAGACACCGATAATGTATGCCAGAGACGTGTCTTTGAAGAGGGCAATAAACTGACCGACGAATGCGGGAATCATTAATTTTAACGCCTGCGGGAGGACCACACAGCGCATCGTCTGGAAGTAATTCAGCCCGGATGCCTTACTTGCTTCGATCTGTCCTTCGGGGATTGCGCTGACACCGGCACGGACAATTTCGGCCAGATACGCTCCCGAGAAGATGGTAAACGCAATCGTGGCACTCCAGAACACGTCAATCTGCATGCCCGTCAAAATGGGCGAGAAAAAGTACACCCAGAAAATCACCATAATGAGCGGGTTGCCACGAATAATCTCGATATAGAGAATGCTTGTCGTGCTGAGAAGGGTATTTTTGCTTAATCTTCCCAGACCGCACACCAACCCGATAAAGAAGCTCACAAACAGAGATATGCCTGCCAGAAGTATGCTCAGACTCAGGCCTCCCAGGCCGAAAAATATTTCTCCCTTGCCGCCGTGCGGAAAAGTCCAGAAGAGCAGCGACGGTATACTTTTCCAGATGACGTGCCAGTTGAACTTGAAGATAATCAGTCCGACCAGTGCGACGAGTCCGGCGAAAAACACCACAAAGAGGGATTTCCATCCGTATACTACCCCTTTACTCAGAAGGGCAATGAACCGGGACCATGGCGACAGGTAGACCGAGTTTTCACTGGGGGATTCCGATTTTACTTTGCCAAATGCTTTCCTTCCCCACGCCAGCACACTCGTCACCGATTTTCCCATGAGTACAAAGGGGTTGAATAACGCGAAAAGGGCCCTGTCAAATAACGACAGCTTTCTGTCCTGGCCAACCTGGAGATGATGGTTGATGCTGTTCATGACGAGAGAAATGGCAAGTGACAGACTCAGGTAGATGATTGATGCTGCGGACGTTGCCTCAAATCCTCTGAATGTGAATGATTCGATCTGCTGTGATTGCCAGCACAGCTCCGCCACACCGATAGTCATCGCCAGTGAAGAATTTTTCATATTATTGAGAAATTCGCTTCCCAGAGGCGGTATGATAATCCTGAATGCCTGGGGAAGGATAACGAATCGAAGTGTCTGATACCATGAGAGACCTGAAGAAAATGCGGCCTCAAGGTGGCCATGAGAAATAGCCTGGATGCCGGCTCTGACAATTTCGGCAACAAATGAAGCGGTGTATATGCTGAGGCCGAATGTCGCGGCCCAGAATTCGAAATGGTGTTCGTTGAAAAATTCAACGAGGGGGTCGGGCAGCACCAGAGGAAAGGCAAAATACCAAAAAAAGAGTTGCACGAGAAGCGGGGTGTTTCTGAAAAACTCAACATATGCCGTTGAAAAGTAATAAACCGGTTTGAACTGGGAGAGTCGTGCGATACCGAAAATCGTACCGAGGATAAGGGCAATGACGGCACTTATCAGAGATATTTCGACAGTAAGGACAAGTCCCTTGAGGAGCCAGTATCCGAAAATTTCCTTATAGGTCGGATTTACCTCATAAAGAATGGCCCAGTGAAAATCATAGCCGAAGTCGGCGTGTTGAAAAATCAGATACAAAATGAATATGATTGCTGCGGATATCGCTATCTGTTGCGCGGGTTTTGATGATCTCATTATATAGTACGTTATAATTTCTTTCTTCTGTTACGGCGAGGTATAGGCAAAACGCTGCGGCCCCGATTGCATCAACCAAGGCCGCAGACGCATTATTACGAAGAGGTGACTGCTATACTTTTACGGCCACGTTTCGATCTTCTCGGTCATGGGGAAGAAGTAGGGGGTGTCGGCACCATACCATTTGTTGTAGATCTTCATGTAGGTTCCGTCCCGCCACATATCCTGCAGCGCGAAGTTGATGGCGTCACGCCAGTCGCTCTGATTTTCGGGTATACCCATGCCGTATGGCTCGTCACTGAAAAAATCGCCGACGAGTTCGTATTTGCCCGGCTCTTTCGCGGCAAAGCCGATGAGGATGGTACTGTCCGTCGACCAGCCTGACACTTTACCTTGCTTGAGCGCCAGGAAACAGGAGGGTTCATCCTGATAGCTGATCACGTTCTTTTCGGCATTGGGATCGCCGAGTTTTTTCAGGAGATTGATGGCATTCTTCTCGCTCGTTGTTCCCTGCATCGACGCAATTTTTTTGCCGACAAAGTCTTCGTGTTTTGTATACTTTCCTTTTTTAGCAAGGACTTTCTGACCATCGAAAAAATAGGTAATCGAAAAATCGATTGCTCGATCGCGTTCACGCTTATGTGTCATGTTCGCGGTACTCATATCGATCCGACCCGAGGTGAGGAAAGAGATGCGGGTCTTGTTGTTTACCTTGACCCGCTCGACCTTGAGGTCTTTCCCCATATACCCCCCGATTCTTTTGACCACTTCTTCGGCGACGTCCACATCAAAGCCGACCCACTGGTTGTTTTCATTAAAGTAAGCTGCGGGGATACTGTTGTACATCAAGCCGACACGGGCCACGCCGGTCTTCTTTACCCGGTCGTAGGTGTTTTCTGCAAAACATGCAGATGTAGTCAAAAACAGCGCCAGTGAAACTACCAATAAAGTTGCTATCCACCGATTCTTCCTCATGCCACAATTTCTCCTTCCAATAGTTTGTTAAAAGTGAAACAACATACGAAGCTCAATGCTCATACTTATACGTACCGTGTTAGTGCGTCAATATCTTGCTTAAAAAGAGCTTGGTCCGGTCACTCTTGGGGTTTGTGAAGAATGTGTCCGGAGGGGCACTTTCGATTAATTGGCCTTCGTCCATGAATACGACGCGATTTGCCACCTCGCGTGCAAATCCCATTTCATGAGTTACCACTATCATGGTCATGCCCTCGCGGGCGAGAGTTTTCATGACATCCAACACCTCATTGATCATTTCAGGATCAAGGGCCGATGTCGGTTCATCGAAAAGCATGATCTTCGGTCGCATGGCGAGTCCTCGGGCGATTGCCACCCGCTGCTGCTGGCCGCCTGAGAGTTGCGATGGGTACGCGTCAACTTTCTCTGATATACCCACTTTTTCGAGGATTTGCAGGGCAAATGTCTCGGCTTCTTCTTTTTTTAACTTTCTCACGTTGATGGGGGCGAGGGTAATATTTTGAAGTACCGTCATGTGAGGGTAGAGGTTGAATTGTTGAAAGACGAAGCCGATCTCTTCTCTGAGGCGTCTGATATTGATGTTCGATTCGTGGATAGGCATTTCATCAACAACAATCTCACCCTGCTGAATCGGTTCCAGTTTGTTGATGCACCTTATGAGCGTGCTTTTGCCGGATCCACTGGGCCCGCAGATAACAACCACTTCTCCCGATTCAACATGAAAGGTGACATCGTTGAGGACGTGAAGATCGCCGAACCACTTGTGGACATTCGTAAAGGTAATCATAAGAGAAAAGACTCCTGACAGATTTACATATTTTGTGACAGGCCTTTGTGTGCAGACAACTGCGAGTTTACTCTCCGTTCCGTTTCACAGGCGGGCCTGCGGGGCACGCGATCGAACCATACGAGAGATCATTCTTGCGGAGACATCTTCCCGCTCTCTCATATCTGACGGGGTTGTTGATAACGTCAAAAAAGCACCAAGCACTAATGAAATACAAAGCTCATTTTGTCAAGAGAAAAGATAGTCTTTATCGTTCCTGCGTGATATTTTCTCACCAATCCTCTGAGATTATGACTCGTGAGCCATATCTCTCTTAGAGCAGTTTCACTTCCCTGAGGGTGCCCTGCTTTTTCAGTGTTTCATACACCGCGTAAGCACATGAGACATCCTGGATCGCTAGCCCGGTGGAATCGAAGACGGTAATTTCCCCTGCCGAGGTTCGTCCCTTTTTCTTTTTTACCGCAATTTCACCGAGTTCTGCGTAAATGTTCTTTTTTGCGATTTGCCTTCGGTGTATGGGAACATTAATTTCACCGCTGTGCGAGGCCTGGGCCCAGTTGTCGATAACGATTTTCGCCTGTTTAAGAATTTTCACGTTCAGTTCCTGTTTGCCCTCGGCATCGGCGCCGATCGCATTGATATGGGTGCCGGGAGAAACGTTACTGACCAATGGCGTACGTGACGGTGTCGTCGTGATGAGCACCTCAACCCCTGTTGACACCTCATCGATATCTTCCGAGATACGGGTCTGTACGCCGAACCTGCGTTTTGCCCATCGGCAGAACGCGTCTGCAAGTGTGTCATCCTCTTTGAATTTCCACACTTTTATTGAGGTTATCTTTCGCACCTCCATGGTACACATAAGCTGCGTGCGGGCCTGAACGCCACAGCCGATGAAACCCGCAGTTTTCGCGTTTTTTCGGCTCAAAAGTTTTGTCGCCGTCGCGCCGGCGGCGCCGGTTCGCATGCTCGTAAGGTATGTTCCATCCATTACTGCCAGCGGGAACCCGGTTTGAGGATCTGTCAGAATAATAACCGCCATGACGGTCGGGAGTCCGTGCTTCGAGGCATTTTCAGTGTGCACATTGACACTTTTGATGCCGGCAATATCGAATCCCTGACCGTGGACATACGCAGGCATGGAGCGAAGGTCGCCTTTTTCAAAGAAGAGGTAACTTTTAGGGGGCATGTCGGTTTGACCGAGGCCGTGCGCCTTGAATACCTTCTCGACGGTTTTGTTGGCAAGCGCCGGCGTTAACACTTTTTCAATTTCTTTTCTTTTTATGATTGCAGTTTTCACGAAGCGACCTCCTTTTTCTCTCGTAGTTTTTCATTTGATAGTCGTTATTCGCGCTGAAAGATGACGCCTGCCATTGCCACAGTTACACTCGTTATGTCAAATCCGAAAGAGATCAAGGGCTGCAGAGAGCTGTCACTGTCCCAGCATGAGACAAAGAGCGTAATAATATCACACCGTGTTTTGCGGGATGAAAGAGCATTGTCGCCGTGCTGACAACTGATACCCGTGATGTCGGAAGCATCGGCACCATACCCTCCGTTGTCCGGGAGAATGGTAACCCTCCCCCACGTGAGACTCCAATGGAAAAGCACCGGATATGCGCCCCGGTGAATCGTCTCGGAGCCATCGCATCAGACGTAATTTTCGTCAAGGGTGAATCGCCACTTGCAAAAACAGTCATCGGGATGCGGATCAGGCGGTGCGAAGAGGCATTCCACCTGGATGCGCTTGTCAATAACATGTGCAAAGCTTTCAAATTCGCCCCGATGCATTTCTTTGCAATTGAACTCGGGCAGTCCTTTTTCCCGGCGTGCCACCTGAGGCGGGCAACGCGGGACGGTAATCAGGATCTCGTCGTCTTTTTCAATGTATTCGTATTCGATCAGGATGGCCCACGGAAAATAACGTAGCGCCCTGTAAAACCCCCGGAGACCGTTCTCGCGGATGTTGAAACGTTGTTTCAGGTCGCGAGCCGCGAGCTCCGGAATTTTCCCCCAGATTCTCTTGTTAATTTTTTCCGCCGTTTGCTGGTCAAATTCATCGGATACAGAGAGAAACCAGAAGCCGTCCATGACGCGATAGTGCCAGAGCAGGAACTCCACGTAATTACGCAGTTCCCGGGCATCCATCTCGTCAAATACCGAAAGATCCATCATCCTACCTTGCAGAAGTGTTTGACGAACGTATTATTATCATTGAATTATCGGTCCAACAAGGATTTTTTATTATTTTAGCAATATTTTCAGTGCTGAAAAGCTGGTAAAAAATCGAAATTACGACAAGTTGTCTAGTAATATGCGGTGCAATGATCTGTCTCCGGTATTTAACGTTGGACAGAAAGGATTTTTTTCCGTATTATCCGCAACAGAGTATGCTGCGATTATCTATTCGGAATCATATTTCTCCACACCTCGTGTGAGTAATCGCTGTCGTACCGGGACCATCTGATATGGCTGGAACCTTCATCAAGAAAATCGGTGATTTTCAGGAAGTGATAGTGCAGCGGTACGGGGAAACGGAGCGGTCGAGTGGTTCACAAGGGTGAACATCACGTGATAGATTGTGATGGTATAAATGCCGATGGTGTGTGTCTGTCCGATATCATCGACATTGCCGTATTGCAGACATTACAGGACATGTTTGCCGAAATCCACGGAGTCGGATCCGTCATATTCGATCTCGAGGGCAATCCGCTTACCGCGTTCAGTAATTTTTCTGAGTTTTGTCAGATTGTCAGAAGCACCGAGAGGGGATTACAGCGGTGTGTCGCCTCCGACAGACGAATCGGTAACCAGTGCGGAAAAGGACAGACAGGCATCACCTCCTGCGATAACGTAGAAAAGATAATGGACGGGGCGTTCCCCATTACTATCCAGGGGCGACACATTGCCACATGGGGCATCGGGCAGGTGATTTCGGAAGACATCGACGAAGACCAGATCCGTCGCTTGGCCCGCGAGATAGGCACGGATGAAGATGCGCTGGTGAAAGCGTCGAAAAAGATAACGAAGATGCCTCGATCCCGATTTAGCACTATTCTGGATTTCCTTCGAGCCATTTCAGAACAGGTGTCGCTGTGTGCCTATAACAATCTTCAGCTTCGCCATCTCATAACGGAGCGCAACCGGGTACAGCAAGAGCTCGAATCGCGGATTGAGGAGAGAACCGGTACAATACGGCACGCAAATATGCGCCTGCAGCAGGAGATTGAGGAAAGAACGCACATCGAGGAGGCGCTGCGGAGAAGTGAGAGCGTGTACCGCGATCTGGTTGAAAATATAAATGAAATTGTGTACTCGACCGACGAACGTGGAATAGTGACCTACGTAAGTCCCGCCGTAACGACTCTGGGGGGGTATGATCCGTCTGAAATTATCGGACGCCCCTTTACCGATTTTGTCTATTCTGAAGATCTGTTGAAACGGTGGGGTCAGTTTAAAATGATCCTTTCCGGTGCAGATGAACCAACCGAATATCGATATGTCACAAAGTCAGGAGACATCCGCTGGGTAAAGACATCGGCCCGACCCATTATTTCAAACGGCCAGGTAACCGGTGTTCGAGGAATACTGACCGATATCACCTCTCTCAAAGAGATCGAGCAGAAGTTGCTCCAGAGTGAATCCCGATACAAACAGCTGGTTGAGGGAATCCCCGATGTCATCTATTCGTTTTCAAGCAAACGAGGTGGATTGTACTGGTCGCAGCAAGTCGAATCAGTGCTCGGGTATTCTGTGGCATATCTCAGCGAGCATCCCTCGCTATGGCATGACTCGATCCATCCCGATGATCTGCGTCTTGTTGATCGCGCGATGCAGGAGTTTGACCGCGACAGCAGTTACAATCTTGAATATCGCATCAGGGATGCTCAAGGCGACTGGCGCTGGTTTCATGATCGATCTATCGGAAAACGCGAGAATGGTGATGAGATCATCATTGACGGTATTGCGCGGGATATTACCGCCCGGAAGGTGGCAGAGGAAAAGTCAAAGGAGTATCTGGAAAATCTGGAGAAGATCGTTGATGAGAGAACCGAAGAACTCTATCAGGCACTTCGGGACGCGCAGAAAGCCCGTGACTGGATTGATGGAATTGTGAAATCTATAGCCGATGGATTGATTGTGACCGATAATTTGGACAGGATTGTGCTGATGAATCGTGCCGCAGAAGATCTTTTCGATATCAGGTTCAGCGAGGTTATCAACCAATCCGTCGATCTTGTAATTACAAACGAAACTCTCAGAAATCATATCAAAACATCACGCAACCACCATCGGACGGGGGTTCAATTTTACTTTGAGCTCCCAGGGACACGACCGGAACGGCCCCGGATTGTGCGTGGCCTGACATCGGCGATAGAAGTCTATGGCAGTGAAAAGATGGGGGTTATTACCACGGTCAATGATGTGACCTACGAGAAAGAGATTGATCGGATGAAAACGCAGTTCATCACGACGGCAGCCCATGAACTGCGAACGCCACTCACCTCGATACTCGGCTTTTCGGAAATTTTGTTTTCACGAGATAACATAAACGAGGAAGACAGAAAAAAGTACCTGTCTCACATATATACACAGTCGCACGATCTCGCAACTATTGTGAGCGATCTTATCGACCTTTCGCGTGTTGAAGCAGGCCTGGGAGTAGCGCTGAAGCGGGAGTTCATTGATATTGCCGATCTGGTGAAAGATGCAACCGGGCAATTTCAGGGTCGGCATCCTCAGTACACGTTCGAACTGAATATTCCGGAAAAGCCGGTGATGGTCTCCCTCGATCAACAAAGGATACGTCAGGCGATGGAAAATATCTTGAGCAACGCGGTCAAATTTTCACCTTATGGAGGAGTGATAGATATCAGCGGTGAAATAGCAGATACCTCCTATCAGATCACAGTAAGGGATCAAGGCGTCGGAATGATTCCCGAGCAGGTCGAGATGGTATTCGATACATTTTTCAAGGCAGATGTTTCGAATACCGCTCCTGAGGGAACAGGGCTCGGGATGACCATGCTCAAACACATCATAGAGGCACACGCGGGGACAGTATCTATTGAAAGTCAGCCGGGCAGAGGAACCACGGTACACATCAGGCTTCCCCTGTGACAGACTGTGTCTGTAGATAAGCCGTAGTGGCGTGCGGAACATGCCACTCAGCGGGTAACAAAAAGTGACGGGAAGAGTAAAAAAAGCACTATGGTATGAAACGAGCTTTTGATCCTCAAAGAGTATAATTATATGCAGTCATAACAGTTTCGGCGAATATCGAAGGACGGAAACCAAAGAGCAACGCGCAATCACGATGATCGACCAACGAATACGGAGGAACCAACAGGTGAAAAAGATTCTCATTGTGGATGACCAGGCAGAAGTGAGGGAATTGGTCGCGGTAACCCTTGGTATGGGAAATTATACAATTCTCCAGGCAGACAACGGGGAAGACGCGATCGCGGTGGTCAGAGCGAAAAAACCTGATCTGACGATTATGGATGTGACGATGCCGGGTAAGTATAACGGGTTTGAAGCAACCCGGGTGTTAAAAGACGATGCTGAAACAAAAGAGTGTAAGATTATAATTCTGACAGCGAGAGGTCAGGAAAATGATATTGAAGAGGGGCAAAAAGCCGGTGCGGATGATTACTTTATAAAACCGTTCAGCCCTCTCGAATTGATCCGAAAAGTGGAAGAATATCTGACGTAACACGTATGACACGTGACTCTCCATGCATCTTGGGGGGAGTGAAAAAACCACAATCCTTTCATCACTCGAAGAATGTTTGTTCGCTCATTTCTCACCTGTCGGAACTGCAGGAAACCGGGAGGGGATGGGCGTAATTCTTTTCTCGATCACCCGCATTGCTTTCCATTGTCCACTGAGAAATCGAAGATAGAAGGCGATTCCGAGTGTGATGATGTATGCCGATGCAAAAATCCACCCGATGTATATGCCCATGGAGTAATGTACAATTGTAATATAGCTCGGCACGACCAGGACAAAGAGAGACAGCACCAGTTCCATAACCATAACGAACCGGGTATCGCCTGCCCCCTTGACCGCTGAGGCGAAAACAATATTCATAGCGTCGAATAACGAATACACCGCCACAAACCGCAGCAACACAATCGTGAGGCTGCGAATCGAGGCGAATGTGGCTGGGTCTGCCTGTGCCGCAAAGGGTTGTATAAACAGATCGGGGAGGATAACGTAGAAAATGGCAATCCCTATCATGTAGAGACCCGCGAGATGAAAAGCCGAGTAGGTAGACCGCTCGGCGAGCAGGGGGTTATTGGCCCCGAGCCGCTGCCCCACAAGGACTGAAATGGCGATTCCCATGCCGATCATTGGCATGAAGGCAAGGGTGTTGATGTTGAACGCGATGTTTGACGCGGCGAGTGATGTCGTCCCGAGCCGCCCGATAAGCAGGATAAAAACGGTAAACCCTGCAATTTCAATGAAAAAATGGAGACCGTTCGGAAAGCCGAATCGTATAAGTCGTACGAAAAGCGCTCTGTCGAAATGCCATCCTTTTATGGTGTGAAACCTGCGTGCATACACGGGGCGTGAGAGAAGGAAAAAATAGATCATACTACCGACAAAAAAGGCACTAACCGTCGCAATCCCCGCCCCTGCAATCCCCAGTTCGGGGCATCCCCAATGACCGAATATCAATACCCAGTCCAGGAAGAGGTTGATAGCCGTGACGGCAACATTAACCCACATCACCGGCCATGTTTTTCCAAGACCCGAATAGAAGGCGGCCAGGGCAGACGAGGCGATTGAGGGAAATCCACCATAACAGAGAATGATGAAATAGATCCGTTCGCACTCCTGTATCTCGGACGCGTGACCGATCATGCTGAAGAGGGGACCGGCGACGGGAATCAGCAGGAGTAATACGGCACCGCCAAGTACGGCAATGTACATGCCCTGCCATACCGACGGACCGCACCGGTCATATTCCTGCGAGCCGTAGTACTGCGCGACAAACGTGCCGGCGTAACTGGCAGTACCGATAAATATGCAGGTTGCAGTGAAACTCAGCATACCGGCGGGCATTGCCGCGGCAATGGCCGCCGGCGAGTACCACGTGAGAAACATTCGGTCGACAAAGTGCTGAACAGACCACATCCCGGTGCTGATAATGAGAGGGATCGCGACGGTAAGTACTTCCGCATATCCCCCGTCTTCGTACCATCTATTTTTGACCCTGCCGATGATGTTCATACCGTACTCGCATATCTTCTCATTGTCTCCGTGTAAACGGGATTTGTAATATTGATCGGTAAGAAATGCAATGAACTTCGCTGCGTGAGGATAAAAAATGTGTGCTGTTTCTCATTGCGGCAAAAAACGTGGTCTTCAGAAAGGGATTGTGTTAGTTTTTGATGTATACCAGTGCCTGAGGAGGTGTGTGCGATGAACTGTGTCTATGGGAGGACGATATATACGGGTAAGTCGGTCGTTGAGGATTCATATCTTTTATTTGAAGAAGACAGAGTAGCCGGTATATCGAAGTCGCAGATGGGCACAAAGGTCGGCGAATACATCGTGGTGACACCGGCGTTTGTAGACCCGCACAGCCATATCGGGATGCACCGGGCGGCTGAGCCCGCCCAGGAGGCGGAGTCAAATGAGCACCTCGATTCCATTCTTACCCTTTCCGATCCGCTCGATTCCGTCCAGATGGATGATCTGGCCTTTCGAGATGCCATAGAAATGGGCGTTCTCTACTCATGCGTGGTCCCCGGCAGCGGGAATATCATCGGCGGAAAATCGGCTGTGATCCGTCATTATGCAAAAAACAGCACTGAGGCGCTCATTGCCAGGGCGGGCATCAAGGCTGCTTTCGGCTACAATCCCATGTCCGTCAGAGAGTGGAAGGGGAAGCGTCCGTCAACCCGTATGGGCGCCGTGGCGCTTCTGCGGGGAAAGCTCGACGAGGTACGGCAGAAAGTAGACAGGTGCAGAAAGGCAACGGGTAAAAAGAAAGATGAGATACCCTTTGCTGCCGACGAGATGCTGCTGAAGGATATTCTTGAAGGCACGGTGCGCCTCCGTGTCCATGTCCATAAAATCGACGATATCGCGGCGCTCCTTCGTCTTGTCGATGAGTTCAACCTTGATGTGTCTGTTGAGCATGCCATGGATGTCCACCAGCCGGAGATCTTCGATGAACTGATGCGACGAAAGATCCCCGTTGTCTATGGACCCGTCGATGCTTTCGCGTATAAAGTGGAACTCAAGCATGAAAGTTGGCGGAACATTCGTCATCTTCTCCGCTCCCGTGTGATGTTCGGGCTCATGACCGATCATCCCGTTACCGCTTCCCGCACCCTGCTGCTGCAGACGCGCTGGTTCATGCGGGCGGGACTTAGCAGACAGGAGTCGATTGAACTCATATCGCGAAGAAATGCTGAAATACTGGGAGTCGACACTATCCTGGGAACCCTGGAAAAGGGCATGTGGGCCTCTTTTGTGTGCTGGAACGGCGATCCTTTTGACCTTGCCAGTTATCCGATGGCAGTCTATGGCGAAGGGAACTTGCTCTTTGTCGATATCGGGAAATGATGCGGTGTATCCCTCTCAGGGAATAGTATTGCTCAGTCGGTAGTGCGGTCGTTCGGGGGCGTGATATGCTTGATCCACGGGTATACTGGGAACAGTGCTTTGATGGCCTTGATCCCGAGACGTTTGATTTCTCAACTGCCAGACCGTCACGGGTACTTGTCAATTTCTGTAAAACCCATTTACGCAATAAGGGGCCGTTCATCGATCTGGGGTGCGGCAACGGCAATAATGCCCATTACCTTGCCGCCCTCGGTTGCCGGGTGTTCGGGGTCGACATTTCGTGGGCTGCCGTCGCATTTTGCAGAAGACGCTTCCTCCGTTTCGGATTATCCGGGATATTTGTCCAGGGGAATTTTGACCGCATACCATTCGCCGCCGGTAGCTTCTCGGCGCTCCTGTGCCTTGCAGTGCTCGACCATGTGACATTCGATACCGCCCGTGCATCGATTGCCGAAATGCAAAGGGTGTTACGTAGCCGGGGGCTGGCGTTACTTACCTTTGCCCCGCAGGAAGTGGATGCGACCATTGTGCGTGAGGCTGAAAAACTGTCCGATGATACGTTACACTTTGTGCGTGGCATCCAGAGGGGGATGCTCTTTCGACGGTACCTTGACGGGGAGATACGAAACCTGCTTCGCGAGTTTGAAATAGTATCACATGAGTGCACGGAATTCGGTACGCGTGTGGTAGTCTGCCGAAGGATCTAGGGGGGCAGGGCGTGCGTTTTACCTCAGGCACGTCGTGCATGTAAAAAATGAGCGCTGTATTTTTATTTGTATTCCTGTTTTTCCCGAGAACATGCTATGCGGATATAGGGAGGAATTACCTTATGGGGGGATTGTCTTGAACGGCAAAGTATTATTTTCAATCGTAATGGGGGTAAATCTGGGCATCATATTCATGAATGTTCCTCCGGCGCTGGATGAGCTTATGGCCTTCTATGGCGTTTCATACACGCGCATCTCCGTGCTGATCAGTTCCCTTTTGTGGACTCACGCGTTGATGCAGGTGCCCGCCGGCGTGATTACCGATCGCTGGGGAGTACGACATACGTTGATTGCGAGTCTTATTTTCATGGTGCTGGGTCACGCAATACCAATCATGTTTCAGCCTCTCGAACTGGCGATACTGGGCCGTGTTATTGCCGGGATCGGGACCGGGTTGTGTGTTGCCTCGACGATGAAACTGGTTGCCCTCTATGCCCCGGAGGGGAGGATTGGAACCTATCAGGCCTTTTTCGGCGGATTTTTTTCCTTAGGAAGTATCGGTGCCTTTGTGCTGATCCCCCATCTCGTCTCGTATGGATGGCAGTGGATTTATATTCTTCCCGTGATAATCACCCTTGTCCTTCTGGCAATGATGGGGGTGCTGGAAATAAAAGAGGAATATGCGGGGACTATCGCTTCCCTGAACCTGGGACGGGTTTTCCGGGTACCGGAAGGGTGGGCATTGGGTTTCTACCACGCCCTTTCGTTCGGATCGATCCTGACCCTGGGCAGCTGGGTACCCTCGCTGCTTGCGGAAGTCTGGCATGCATCGACGACCGTGCAATTTGCATGGGGCGGCGCCCTGATCATGCTGATCAGTGGAATCGGCAGACTGTCGGGTGGTTTTATTCTGTTCAAGATTCGGCCGCTGTTGATCGTTCATGCGTCAATACTTATCCTGTTCGCGCTGTTTTTGGGAATCTTTCTCATTCCGTTTCCCGGATCTGTGTTGACGCTGGCACTTGTTGCCGCATGGTTTGCCTCTATTAATTTCGGGGCGCTCTTTCATGTCGCGGCACAGATAACCCCGTCACATTCATATGCGACCATGTTTGGGTTCATCAATTTCCTGGCAAATATGGGTGCCATGATATTTACGGTGATGTTCGGATTTTTTAAAGATTCGACGGGTACGTTTACCTGGGGGTTTGCCGTCCTGGCGTGTCTCTGTGTCGTCGCTTCCCTCTTCGGCCTGATATTCTTGCGAAAAGAATAACATAAGAAAATAAAGGGGTCAGGTCTTGCGTTTTGCCTCCCGACCGGACGGTCCACTCGTGTCTGGACATATGGCCATTCAGGGAATCGAGGAAAAGAGGTGCACCGCGAGGTGTAATGATAAAAATATAAATGCGGGCCCTGGGGCCCGCGGTTTCACAGAATGTCCGTTTGGAATGTTAACTTAACAACGTACCACCCAAACTCAGTTACGGTCAGTATACACAGATTTCAGGCCAATGCAAGCACAACATTGCAGAAGATTCTCTGACCGGGATATCAAAATCCGGCTGTTCTGACGGGATTCGTGTGGCAAAAGTAGAGATAAGAAAAAATGGGAAGGAGGGTCAGTTCAAGCCACAGATGATGCATCACTTACGGTCCGCATGCAGAGCTGCTCAGTTGACACTGAGTAATCATCCTTCCCTCTGCTACTTTACTATAAAGTACGTCTGAACGCAATTCCCAGGTGCGGCGCATGTCGTTTTTCTTCTGGGACGAGTGGAGCGCGTGCCGTTATGGTGTCACGTCTCCGTGCACGATCATACTTTTGTAGTATGCCACCGCCTCTTCAAGGAGAAACGTGAAGTAATGGATGTCGTCCTTTGCCCATTCGTACTGACTTTGTGACATGAACCGCTCATATTCCTGATGGAAATGTGCAGCCAGTTCCTTCAGCTCCAGCTTGGCGTCCTCGATCTCTGTCGCATCGTGGCTCATCAATTTACTTTCGAGGCGATTTGACTTCATCTTCATTTCAAATAACAACTCCAGCTTGTCCATCCTTTATATCCTCACGATCCGCGGTATGGTTACCCTAATATCTGATTACGCCGATGCTCGACAGCAGTTGGTGGAGTACATAGTGTCGGTGCATCCATGCTGCTTTGAAAAAGAGGCATGCATCGTTGCCGGTTGCGGTCTCTTCCTTCGAAAGGCACTCGCTGATATGCGCCGATTTCCACAACCGCGCGTCGTAGTCAACTGTCCTGTCTTCTTCGGCGGGGTCAAAAAGCTTTCCCCCTGCGATTGCCTTCTTCCAGCGCGAGACCCGTTCGTCGCGTGTGCCTTCTGCTGTGACAATATCGAATACGGTATCGGCGACAGAAGCCCATGGGACCGCTGCGGCAGGATCGCCGTAAGCGGGAGCATCGGTGATAAACTTCGAGAAGAAAGTGTAGAGCCCCTCGCAGGCTTCCATATAGTCGTCTGCATTGTTGCGGACGACGGGGCGTCGAGGTTCGTACTTGTCGAGTGGCTCGTACTCGTATTCCCACGATAGATAGGGACGATCGGGGAATGTGCCTACTGAGCCGTGCCCCACGGGGATGGTTTCAGCGAGAGAACCGGCCAGGCGTGTCTTGAATTCTTCAAACCGTTCCCAGAGGTAGTGCCTGATTGAGTCGCTTCCGCGGATCTCAATCGACTCGTTTCTGACCCGGTTCCAGTCTCTGCCGAGGCCGACAACGCCATAGTGAGAAAAGGTATCGGCATAGATATGCGCCGCGATGCCGGCAAGGTGCGGCCCGAAAGGCGCCTCCCGCTGGTTCACGACATGGGCAAGCATCATTTTCGCCGGTTCGCTGTTCTTCAAGCACACCATTTTTCCCACAAAGGTGGCGGCAGTGTCATCATTCCCCGGCAGAAAATGGAATGGTACCCAGACCTTCCATTGGTCGCCGGGGAGGGTGTTCTGGTAATCGATGGGTTTGTGCGACGTCATGGTGGGAAGAATGGCACATCTTCCGGGCAGTTCAAGCACGATTGCTTCGTCGTCAATTGCATCATCTACGAACTGAGACGCATAGGCGATCACGCTGGCCGTCTGTGGGGTAATCCCGGCGGCCCGTGAAAGCGCGTAGGCACCGTAAAAATGCATGTCTATCTGCATTCGCTCCCTCCTTGTGGATATTTCATGAACCGATGCGTACGACTATCCAAACCCCATGCCTTGTATCAAGGAAAGTAAGAATAATTGCTCGTGAATGTCAAGATGAAAGATGTGCGCACGATCCGATGGCATGAAAGAAGCGGCGACCATCGCGCTATATCGGCTCTGTGGAGCGTTTCAGTACCACTGACGTTTCGATCTGCCGGTCCGGAATGGACCAGTACGTACGCAGCAAATGTTCCTTTTCTTTTCGAGAGACCACCTCGAAGCCGTATTTTTCATAGAACGCGATAGCCCACGCGGCATCCGCCCATGTGCCGATCAGGATGGGAGGATTCGCCTTTTTGAGAAGGGTGAGAAGTAGTGTGCCCCCGACCCCCTGGTTCCTGCGGGACGTTCTGACGTAGGCATGCCTGATAAGGGTAACGTCACGGACGGCCTGGATGCCCATCACGCCAACCAGTATGCCGTTTTCTTCGTATCCCCAGAATTCGACCCCTGCTTCAATCTCACTGCGCAGTTCGTGACGGGGCATATACGGAACCTTCCATCGGTCCGCGGGGATCACCCCTTCGTAGGCTGATGCGGCATCGTTGATAATTGTATAGACGGTTTCAAAATCGCTTTCAGCGCACTTCCGAATCATGACGTATGAGAAACGTGTCCGTGGTATCCTTTCGTCTGGTATTTGTTGCTGTGCCGAGTTCTTCCGACCGGCACGGGTACATGCCATTGAAGGCACAGTGCTAGCTGGTGTAAAAAAAACCAATGCCGGCAAGTAGTGCCACGAGGAATCCAAAGGTAAAATAACACAACAAAAAGGTGCTGTCAGGGAAATATATTTCAGACCCGAACATCGTCTTGGTAAATGAGAAATAGCCCCAGCGGAGCGTGAAAAGGTAATTAATGAGGAGTGCGAGTTTCGTTCTGCCGAACAGGAGAACCACAGTGCTTATTGCCAGAAGCACCACCACCTCGAAGACGGGGATTGTCATTTGCGTGGAATGAAGATAGTCCATGCAAAACTCCTGTATTTTCGGTATCAGGGTGATGATTGTTATTCTTTCAGGGCCTTCCAGTTTTCTCTTTCCAGAAAACTGCCCGCCACATTATCTTCCATTTCCTGAAACATAGTGAAAGGGACAGCGAAAGTAAAGACATCTTTTCCCACCTGTTTTCTGACGTGTTTGCGCGCGGAGATGTCCGTAAGGCCGATAACAGCTCGTGGTGTTTCGGATTGTGCTTCCCGGTATGGCAAAATACCGATTGCCTGGCACCCGGCCGCAAAGGGGGTTGTCGCGCTTTCAAAATTTTTCCTGCCGTAGTTGGCCAGGATCACCAGTGCGGAGAGCTGGTCCGGGTTTGCGAGAAAGACAACAACGACGGGTTCTTCATCTGTTCCTTCGACATCCCGCAGGGGTCTGAAGATGACATACGTGCGGGGGATGTCAACGATCGGGAGCGAGGCCACAAACTCCTTGACCAGTTCTGGGGATTTCAGATACCGTTCGCCATTGATGAAGTCATCGAAGAGATGCCCCCCGATGAAATTGCATAGTTTTTCTGCCGTATTGTTCACTTCTTTCTGTGTGAGAGCGCCTGTCGAGAGAAATCGGTAAAATGCGTCTATTCCTCCCGGAACGTTTAGATATTGATTGCCGAATCCAAGGCCGACGCCGCCCCCCCAGCAGCCAAACGTCTCTCTGTCAAAAGCGGCCGTACGCCCTCTGGCCGCACTGGCGAAAAGAGACATGACGCATCCCCACCGTCCTTTTTTAAACTGTACGGCATCTTTGGGCTTTTCGTCCGACCAGATAATGGCTACAGGGTTGAAGGAAAGGTCTAGGACCGTCGCGATTTTACTCTCCATAGAATGCAGTCTCCGTCACAGGGATTGGTAATAATATTAATATAGTACTTTTTCGAAAGCTGTTACTGTGCTAACATTCTATTATTAATGGAGTCATGGGATGGCATCGCTATGCTGCCCGTGCGAAGTCCCCTTCTTCTTTCTGCCACACCTGTAGTGTACGTTATGTGAAGCAATTTCTCAAGAGTCCCACGAATAATTACGAAATTACGGGGACACACTATGTGCTTCGAGGGGTAACGCAACGATCGTCGATACACGGCTGGCAGAGGTGACACATGACAGTTGCAGTTATCGGAGGAGGGTGGGCCGGTTGCGCTGCGGCGTTAATGGCACGAAAGCGGGGGGTACGGACGATTCTCTTTGAACGGTCGGACATGCTCCTCGGCACGGGCCTCGTCGGCGGCATTATGAGAAACAACGGCCGGTACACCGCTGCGGAAGAAATGGCGGCGCTGGGTGGGGGTGAACTTTTTACCATCTGCGATGACAACGCCAGACATGTCAATGTGAGCTTTCCCGGTCATGAACACGCGACCCTGTACGATACGGCAAAGGTCCAGGGTGGGGTCACGCGCTGTCTGAAAGAACATGGCGTCGAAATTTCATTTCAGCGAAGAGTCGTGAAAGTGCATATGCGGCGCGGTTCGATTACGGGCGTCGAAGACGAGACGGGCCAGACCTGTCATGCCGATGCATTTGTCGATGCAACGGGAACGGCGGGACCATTGTGTAACTGTACCCTCTACGGGAATGGCTGTGCGATGTGTACGCTTCGGTGTCCCAGTTTTGGCGGCAGGGTCAGTGTAGCCGCCCTGGCGGGAGTGAAAGAGAAGGTGCGAATGCGGGAGGATGGCGGCGTGGGCGCCATGAGCGGTTCCTGTGAGGTAGACCGTGCGAGTATTGCCGACTCTATCGAAGAAGAGCTTCGCCGACGAGGCACGCTTATCGTTCCTGTGCCGGAGCACCTGCGCCAGACGCAATCGCCGCTGCGGTTCACTGACACGAAGATGCTTTCGCGGAAAGATCTGGCAACGCTCCTCTACTGCAGAATGCGTGACATTACCTCACCGGGTGAAATACCGAAGGTACTCAAGGGTCTGTATGGTGAGATACGAAGGAAACTCGGCAGAAAGGTTCCAGGGTCCTCGGTTGCCCCGCTTTCGTTCAAGGTGTGTCAGCAGTATGCAACCTCCGCATTTACCGACAATCTGATTCTTTTGGACACGGGTCAGGTAAAGTGTATGGTGCCGTATTATGCGCTTGAAGCACTGCGGCAGATTCCCGGATTTGAGAATGCCCGTTATGCGTCACCTTTTGCGGGAGGAACGGGTAATGCCATGCGGTTTTTCGCCTTGTCACCGAAGGATACTACCCTGAAAGTGGCGGGTGTATGCAATCTCGTCTGCTGCGGTGAAAAAGCCGGTCTGTTGGGACATACGGAGGCAATTGTGACGGGAACGCTCGCGGGGTTCAATGCCGTGATGATGGCAGAGAGGAGGGGGCTCCTGGAGCTGCCCGCGCAACTGGCCGCCGGGGATATTATCGCCGCCGTCAATGACGAGTTGACACGCGAAGGGGCCCTGACCAAGACGTTTACTTTTTCGGGTTCCGTGTATTTTGAGCGGATGAAAGCCCAGGGGCTCTATACGACGGACAGGGCCGCGATCCGGCGCCGGGTCGAAGCAACGGGCCTCGCCGGCATCTTTAATTAAGGGGACACAATACTTAATTAGCAAAGACCCGAGGCATCACTGATGCCAGCCCCTGACAGACTGGGCAGCCGTGGCCGGAGACACCCCGCCGTCTATTTTTTGAAGATGAAGATGAGGTACTCGGCCGGCCGAACACCCACATTCTCGAGACGGGGGTGCTCGCCTCCGTTGTGCCAGTGGAGCGCTCCTTCCTCCCACTCGTTCACGGCAGCCTTCTCGCCGTCGCCGACCTTCACCGTGAAGGGCCCGAGGGTATAGATGAGCCGGTGACCTTCGTAGTGGGGCGGCAGGGTTTCACCTACGCCTATGGAAACCTTCAGCAGGCGAATATGGTCATTGTCCAAGAGCGTCAGCATGCAGTCGGGGGCAACGGCGGAGAGCTCTTCGACGTCTTTCCACGCAACCGCAGGGGGGAGGGGGACGGGTGTGCGCGAGACCATGACGAACCGGGCATCCGTATCGCCGACATTCTGCAGTGCGGGATGCGGGCCTCCCTCGTGCCAGTGGACGTCACCGGGTGCCCATTTGTTTATCGCCTCGCGACCATTGTCGGTAACCTTCACCTGGCTTGCCGTCAGCGAGTAGACGATTCTATTGCCCGTTTCATGCCGGGGCAGCGTGTCTCCCGGTTTGAGGTCGAACATCACGGCCGTGATAAAATCATTTTCGAAAAGTAACGTAACCTTGTCCGGGTCGTGTTGAAAGATCCCCTCCATTGTCATGACCTTCCTTTCTTGTGTGTGTGCGGCGACCGGCCACGATGCAGTGTGTCTCTGGCGGCATCACCGGATGACTGCCGGCCGTGGGGAACGCAATTGTCTCCTCGATTAATTAGGGGGACACAATACGTAATTATTGCGACCCCCCCCCACAATTCGATACCTTCATGTCCCATTTCTGTTGACTGGAATGTGTCCACCAACTCCTTCACCGTGTAAATACGCGCCGCCGGTGAAGTCAAAGGAAACGTGCCGTAATGGTATCAGCACTTGAAGGGATAAAAATGATGGTAACAATAGGCCCCCGGATCGCCGTACTTCAGTTCCGTATCGATAAGGCACTGCCCTATCATCTTTTTCGCTTTTTCGCCGTAGTCATCTTTTTCTTCTTCTACTTTTTTGCAGTCCATGCAGATGGCCTTGTGATCGTAGATCGATAAAATTCTCAGATCATCCGGATCCATTTTCTTTTCACAACGCGAGCAGTGTGTTTCACAACAATACATTCCCTCTTTCCAGTAATCAGTCATTTTCATGTCCTCCCTCGATCTATTTTTCTACATGTACCCATCAGCGATACCACGACAATCGAAAACTACTTTCTTTTCGGTCCATCTGAAGTGGAACTGAACGTCTACCGCTACACGGGGCCTCTCCCGACCTGTTGATGAGAGAAAAATATTTTTCACTCGAACAATGGGAACAGTGAGAAGGAGTTTCTGTGACACGAAGTAAATGAAAGAGCCATGGTTCCGGTCTTCCAAATTCGTCTATGAAGAAACTTACAGTTAATCATAGCATATGGTGAGGGTGAAATAAAGAGATTCGTAATAATAAGAATAATTAGGGGGACACAATACGTAATTATTGCGCCCCCCCACAATTCGACACCTTCATGTTCCGTTTCCGTTGACTGGAATGTGTCCGCCAGTTCCTTCACCGTGCAAATACGCCCCGCCGGTGAAGTCAACGGAAACGTGCCGTAATGGTATCAGCACGTGAAAGGATAAAAATGGTGGTAACAATAGGCGCCCGGATCGCCGTATTTCAACTCCGTATCGATTAAACACTGCCCGACCATCTTTTTTGCCGCGTCGCCGTAGTCATCTTTTTCTTCCTCTGTTTTCTTGCAGCCCATGCAGATGGCCTTGTGATCGTAGATCGATAAAATTCGCAGCTCATCCGGATTCATTCCCTTCTCGCATCGCGGTCAGTGTGTTTCACAACAATACATTCCCTCTTTCCAGTAATCAGTCACTTATTAGTCCTCCCTCAAAATACTTTTATAACAAGGTAATAATTGATCCCCGCCGCGTCAAGGGTCACTGCGCAATACTTGCAATCCGGATATATCGGTGGTATTTCCAGACGTCGGGAGGGGTATCCATGGAAACGAAGCGAACATCCAGGAAACAGAAACCAGGGGAAAAAAAGGTAGAGCAGCAACCCGCTCACAGTAGAGACAAGGGTGTAAATCTCCATGAAAGCGAGCAGCTGTTTCGGACCCTGACGGAGCAGTCTCTCGCCGGTACATACGTGGTGCAGGATGGAAAGTTCCGAATGCTCAACCCCATTGCCGCTTCTTATGCCGGGTATACGCCGGAAGAGTTGATCGGCAGGAAGTCAGATTGTCTCGTCCATCCGGAAGATAAAAAAAGAGTAAGAAATGATGCACGCGTCATGCTGGATAAAAAACACGCGGCAGCTCATGAGTTTCGGATTGTTACAAAGCAGGGTGATGTTTGCTGGATTATGGAGACGGTTACCGCGATTTCGTTTGAAGGAAAACCTGCTCTGCAGGGAAACTCGATGGATATAACGGAACGAAAGCGGGCGGAAGAAGCGCACCGGGAATCGGAGCAGCGTCTGGCCGATATCATCGATTTTCTCCCCGAAGCAACCGTGGCAATCGATCTTGATGGAAAGGTCATCATCTGGAATCGGGCAATTGAGGAGATGACGGGAGTGCCGGCCGAAGACATGCTGGGAAAGGGGAACTACGAGTATGCGCTGCCCTTTTATGGGAAGCGACGACCTATCATGATCGATCTGGTGCTCCATCCGGACAGGAAACTTGAGAAGCGTTACTCGTCCATCCTGAAACGGCAGCAGGATCTCCTGATTGTGGAAACGTGGGTCCCGCGCTTGAAAGGAGAACGTGCATTTCTCTGGGGCAAGGCGACTCCCCTCTACAACAGCAAGGGTGAGATCGCCGGCGCCATCGAGTCCATCCGGGACATTACGGAGTACCAACAAGCGCGGGAAGCACTCCAGGAATCGGAGCAGCGCCTGGCCGATATCGTCGATTTTCTCCCCGAAGCAACCTTTGCAATCGACCTGAATGGGAAGGTCATCAGCTGGAATCGGGCGATTGAAGAGATGACGGGAGTGTCGGCCGAAGACATGCTGGGAAAGGGGAACTACGAGTATGCACTGCCCTTTTATGGGAAGCGACGACCCATCATGGCCGATCTGGTGCTCAAATCGGACAAGAAGCTCGAGAAGCGCTATGATCTAATTCTGGAACGGCAGAAGGACCTCCTGATCGTGGAGTCGTGGGTACCACGTTTAAGGGGAAAACGTGCCTATCTCTGGACCAAGGCAAGCGTCCTCTACAACAGCAAGGGTGAGATCGCCGGCGCCATTGAGTCACTTCGGGACATAACGGAACGCAAGAAAGCGCAGGAGGCGCTCCAGGAATCGGAGCGGCGCCTGGCCGATATCATCGATTTTCTTCCCGATGCCACCGTGGCAATCGATCTTGATGGAAAGGTTATCAGCTGGAATCGGGCGATTGAGGAGATGACGGGAGTGCCGGCCGAAGACATGCTGGGAAAAAGAGACTACGAGTATGCGCTGCCGTTTTATGGGAAACGACGACCCATCATGGTCGATCTGGTGCTCAAACCGGACAAGAAACTCGAGGAGCGCTACTCTTTAATTTTGAAACGGCAGAAGGATCTCCTGGTTATCGAAACATGGGTGCCCTGTCTAAGAGGAGAACGTGCCTTCCTCTGGGGTAAGGCGACCCCCCTCTATAACAGTAAAGGGAAAATTGTCGGTGCCATCGAGTCTATTCGTGACATAACGGAACGCAAGCAGGCGGAAGAGGCTCTGAAAAAGAGAGAAGAAGATCTCAAAATCAAAACCCAGGAACTGGAAGACTTGAATGCTGCCTTACGGGTTCTATTAAAGCAGAGGGATGAGGATCGAAATGAGCTTGAAGAAACGATCCTGTTAAATGTGAAAGCATTAATTCTGCCGTACATTGAGAAAATGAAAAACCATATCGATCCGAAAGGCGTCTCCTATGTCAACGTGCTCGATTCAAATCTGAAAGATATTGTATCCCCCTTCGCACAGAAATTGATGAACAGGTACCTGGATTTTACCAACAGAGAGGTGCAGGTTGCCGATCTCATCAGGGAAGGAAAAACCACGAAGGAAATTGCCGAACTCCTCAATGTCTCCGACAGTGCGGTCAATGTGTACCGCTATCACATTAGAAAAAAGCTGAATCTTTCGAAAAAACACAACCTCCGATCCTACCTGTCGTCACTCGGCTGATATTAAATATTTCTTAAGAATTCTTATAAACTATTTAATATTGCCATTTTGTATGTTTGCCGTTACAAGACAGACAAAATAGTGGATTCCTGAAAATGACTCGCGAGTCAGGAAAAGACCGTTGCCACATCCGGTACGGTCCTGTTCCATGGGGGATGTGTGTTTCCCGTGCCTGTCGCTTTCAGGAAAGCGTACAGCAATGGTGAAGGCCGCGGGCATACGTCCGGGGCCTTTTTTATTGTTCTTTCACGGATACAAGCCGAAATCAGATACCGGCTTGGTGTAAACTTTTGACACAAAGAAATGAGGGAGAGAAAACCATGCAATGGCAAGAAGACTATAAGAGAAAGCAGGTCTCGTTTGAAGAGGCGGCGAAGCAGGTACAATCGGGTGATTTTGTGGGAACCGGTCTTGCAACCGGGGCGTGTTCGCCGGCGATGTTTGATGCCATCCTGGATCGGTGGGAGGAGCTGCAAAATGTTACCATCTCTGATTCGGTGATGATACGTCCAACCAAACTGTACGATCTCGATTACATGCTGCAGCTCGACGGCCATATCAATTATCACCCCAGCTTTGGCATGCCGTTGTCTCGGAAGATCATCGAGTCTCGTCTGCCCGACTATTTGATCGAGCAAAGTCACGATCTGGGCGTTCGCTACGGTGAGTGGTCCGACATATTTATCGTGCAGGTCACACCCCCGAACGAACGGGGATGGGTCAATCTCGGCCTGTCAAATTTTCTCTCGTATGAAGCCATCAGGCTCGGAAGGGATTCCGGGAAACAGCGGGTCACCATCGGTGAAGTCAACGATCAACAACCCGTTGTCTATGGAAATAACTGGCTGCATGTTTCAGAGTTTGACTACTTCGTGGAACATTCGGAACCGGTACCGGCAGTTACCAGAGCGGAACCGGGCGAAAAAGAAAAGATAATCGGTGACTATGTTCTGGAACTGATCAATGACGGCGATACGGTACAGATGGGAATCGGCGCCATACCCGAGGCGGTTGTCGCCGGTATGGAGGGAAAGCACGATATCGGTATCCATACAGAAATGTTTCCGGTCGGACTGCCGAATTTGGTGGAAAAAGGGATCGTGACGAACGAACGGAAGCCATTCCATAAGGGCGAAACAGTCGCCACATTCTGTATCGGCGATACGGGAATGTATGAATACGTGAATCATAATCCTCAGTGTCAGTTTCATCCGGTCGGGTATACCAATTCTCCCATGTTTGTTGCCCAGCATCCGAATATGGTGGCCATGAACATGGCGCTGATGATTGACTTCAGCGGGCAGATCAACTCTGAGGGGTTGGGTCACCGGATGGTCAGCGGTTCGGGCGGACAGCTGGATTTCCAGATCGGTGCGTTTCATGCGAAGGGGGGAAGGGCTATCACACTCCTCTATGCAGCGCGGACATTGAAGGATGGGACATTGGTGTCATCAATTGTTCCGGAGTTGCCCGCGGGGACGCCTATTACCGTTCCCCGTACCTACGCCCACTACGTGGTTACGGAGTATGGCGTGGCCGATCTACGGTTTAAATCGAGGAGGCAGCGTGCTGAAGCATTGATCAACATTGCACACCCCGATTTACGAGACGATCTGCGCAGTGCTCTGAAAAAGAACTTCTATTACCAGGGAAACGGAAGCAACTAGGAAGAGAAATACCTTTTTACTGTTGAATAGCTTACAAACACTTTGACAGAAAGGAACAGCACGATGAACATGCAAGACTGTATTGCCGTGGTTACGGGCGGTGCCTCGGGACTTGGCGAGGCCACGGTGCGCAATCTGGCGGGCAATGGGGCGCGGGCCGCCATTTTCGATCTGCAGGTGGAACGGGGTGAAGCCCTGGCGAAAGAACTGGGGGATCGGGTCATCTTCGTCACTACAGATATCACCAGCGAAGAGAGTACCCAGGCGGCGATCGATGCAACGGTGGCACATTTCGGCGGTATCAATGTGGCCGTCAACTGTGCCGGCGTGGCCGATGCAGGAAAAATCCTGAGTAAAAAAGGCCCCTTGAACCTTGGTCATTTTAACAAGGTCATTCAGGTCAATCTCGTCGGTACGGTAAACATCATACGACTGGCCGCAGAGCAGATGGTGAAAAACGATCCGAGTGGCGACGGCGAGAAAGGGGTGGTTGTCAACACGGCCTCGGCGGCCGCCTTTGACGGTCAGATCGGCCAGGTTGCCTACAGTGCCTCCAAGGCGGGTGTCGCGGGGATGACCCTTCCCATTGCCAGAGAATGTGCCAATTATGGGATCAGGGTCATGACCATCGCCCCCGGTCTGTTCAATACCCCCATGCTGGCGGCGTTGCCGGAGCCGGTCCGCGAATCTTTGGGTAAGATGGTGCCGTTTCCGCCGCGCCTCGGAGAACCCGCCGAGTACGCGCAGCTGGTGCAGCACATTATCGAAAATCCCATGCTCAACGGTGAAGTAATACGGCTCGATGGTGCTATCAGGATGGCGGCAAAGTAGAGGTGGGTGGAGGGATATGTCTGGCGGTAGTTCGTTCTACGCAGGCATATCCCGCGACAATCAGTCATACAGGCATCGACAGTTGATGATGGCATTACCATCGAAAGGAAGAAGAAATGGAATATACAACGATTCTCTACGAGAAGGCCGACGGCATCGTCACGATCACACTGAACCGGCCGAAGGCGTATAACGCGTTGAATTTCAGCATGTTCAGGGAATTGGATCACGTCTTTTCCGCGATTAAATGGGATGATGATGTGAAGGTAGTGATTATTGCGGGAAGTGACAAATTTTTTGCCGCCGGTGCCGACATTTCGGAGGTCAGCGGTATCGAGACACCCGCGGCGGCGTATGAATTCGTCAGGGATATAGAGGCGTTTCACCGGATCGAAGAGCTCGACAGACCGGTGATTGCCGCGATCGGCGGCCTTGCCCTGGGTGGCGGGTGTGAACTGAGTATGTGTTGCGATCTCAGAATAGCGGCCGAAAATGCCATCTTCGGACAGCCCGAAATAAAAATCGGCGTCATCCCGGGCGGCGGCGGGACGCAACGGCTGCCCCGCCTTATCGGCATCACCAAGGCAAAAGAGCTCCTCTACACCGGCGACACGATCGATGCCCACGAGGCGTATCGCCTCGGCCTGGTGAATAAGGTGGTTCCCGTGGGGGCCCTCATGGACGAGGCGCGCATGATGGCAAAGAAGATCGCCCGTCAGCCGGGCATTGCCGTCAGGGCGACCAAACTCGCCGTCAATGGCGGGATGAGTATGGACATGAAGTCGGCCATCGCCTATGAAGCGCGCTGCTTTGAAATCCTCTTTTCGACGGAGGACCAGAAAGAGGGAACGAAGGCCTTTATGGAGAAGAGAAAACCGGTCTTCAAAAACCGGTAAGTATTCCTGCACGAAACGAATGAAGATTTCCCCCGCACACCGTGGGGGGACAGGGAGGGGAAGATGAACTTTACACTGTCTGAAGAAAATCAAATGATCAAAGACATGACGCGCAAGTTTGTGGACGAGAATGTCGTTCCATATGTGGAAGAGTGGGACAAGACGGGAGAATATCCCTATCACGTCATGGCACAGATGGGTGAGCTGGGGATGATGGGGATTCCGTTCCCGGAAAAGTACGGGGGTAGTGGCGGCGACTGGGTAGGAATGCATGTCTGCATTGAAGAGATGGCCCGTGGAGACGTCACCCTGGGCGCCCTGCTCGATGTGACGAATATCATCACGGGTGAGTTGAACGAGTTTGGTACCGAGGAACAGAAACAGACGTGGATGATCGATATGGCCCAGGGGAAGACGCTGGGCGCTTTCGGGCTGACCGAACCGGGCGCCGGGTCAGATGCCGGTGCCACCAAGACCACGGCGGTGCTCGATGGCGACGAGTGGGTCATCAACGGGGCGAAGCAGTTTATCTCGAACATCGGCTTCAAGAATGCATCGATTTTGATCATTACTGCCGTCACCATGGGGGGTGGCGACGGAAAAAGACCATCGATCGATACCTTTATCGTCCCGAAGGATGCACCCGGGTTCACCCTCGGGAAACGATATGACAAGATGTCGTGGCATCACTTTGCCACGAATGAGTGCATCTTTGAGGAGTGCCGCATCCCCAAGGGCAACTTCCTTGGTGAGCCGGGGAAGGGATTCTCGCAGCACCTTGCCGTCCTGGAGACCGGGCGCATCAGCATCGGGGCCTGCGCCGTCGGTCTGGCCCAGGCCTGTCTCGAGGCGTCACTGAAGTATGCCAGAGAGCGGGTACAGTTTAAGAAACCGATCTACAGTTTCCAGGCAGTGTCCTTCAAGATCGCCGATATGGCCATGCACATCGAGCTGGCAAGAAATATGGTGCTCAAGGCGGCCTGGATGAAAGACAACAAGATTCCCCATACGTTAGAGGCGGCGTATGCCAAGCTGTTCGCGTCGGAGATGTGTGAAAAGGTCGCCAGCGACGCCTACCAGATCCATGGGGGATACGGGTTCATGGATGAATATGCCGTGTCCCGCTACTACCGGTCGAGTAAGATTCTGCAGATTGTGGAGGGGACGTCTGAAATTCAGCGTCTCGTCATCGCGCGAAACCTCGCGTAACGAAATAATGGGTCTGTCGGCCGGTGAGCATCTGATGTGGGCTGCCCGCATCGTGGCATGGGGCTCGTGGCGACACTACGAAACGGGTGACTGAGGCAGCGAAGTATTGGATGTGACGCAGCGCAGCGGATGAGCTGCAGAAGTAAGGAGGGATATCTCGATGTATTTTGAAGAGATCAACGTAGGCGAGGTGATCAGGCCGGTACTCACAAAACCGATTACCGGGACGGAGATTGACCTGGTGGCGCAGATGTCGGGAATGGACCTTCCCGGGTTTCTTGATGCGGAGTTTGCGAAGGGCTGGGGGTTCAGGGATCGGGTAACGCCCGGTCCCTATCTGATCGGGTGCCTGATCGGCCTGCTGGCCAAACACGGGTTTCTTGCCGATGCGGTGTGGACGGGCGCCACCGACATCTTCTGGCGAACGCCGGTATGCCCGGGCGATCGTCTCTCAGCCGAGGTGACGGTAAAAGGCAAGAAAGAGGCGAAACGAGGCGGGGGATTTATTACATATAAGTGGCTACTGAAAAATCAGAATGATGAGCTTGTCGGAGAAGGCGTCAATACCTGACTGTTTCCGGGGAAGACATCATCAGTTTGATGATCACACGAAGTGAGCACTGTTTAGGAAACATGAGCGGTTCACAAAGGAGGAAAACATGAGAAGAGTAGCAGTGGTTGGTACAGGTCATACGAAATTCATGTTCAACTCCCCGAAGACGGGAGTTGAGATGCTTGCCGAAGCGTCGATGGCCGCCATCAATTCGTCAGAGTTGAAACCAAAAGACATTCAGGCGATCTATTGCGGTAATGTGTTGGGTGATTTCTCGGAAGGCCAGGGCATGGTGCAGTCGTATCTCGCCGACGATATCGGATGCTTTCATGTGCCGGCCAGTCGATTCGAGGGGGCCTGCGCGTCTGCGACGATGGCGATACGGGATGCCTATATGTGGGTCGCCTCGGGATTTTACGACATCGTGTTAGCCGGAGGTACCGAGAAGGCAACGGCCATGGGGACGCCCCTGGCAACGAGAACGTTTGCCATGTTCGGTGACGGCCGCTACGAATATCCGGCGGGGTTTACCTTTCCCGCATTTTTCGGCATGCTTGCCCACCTGTACTCGAGCAAATATGGGGTGCCGCTGGAAAAACTCAAAGAACAGATGGCAGAGGTATCGGTTCAGTCGCACTACTACGGCGCGCGAAACCCGAATGCACAATTCCAGAAAGAGATAACCGCGGACAAGGTGCTGAACGGATTCATGGTGACCACGCCCCTGCAGTTGCTCGACTGCTGTCCCTTCTCCGATGGGGCCGCAGCCATTGTGCTGGCATCGGAAGACGTTGCTAAAAAGCTCACGGACAAACCGGTCTACATCGCCGGCGTCGGCCAGGCATCGTCGGGAAAGATGAGTTCCCAGTACAAGTATCTGCCCCGTTTGCGGGCACGGGAAGTGGCGGTCAAACAGGCCTACGATATGGCCGGCGTCGGGCCCGAGGATATCGATATCTGCGAACTGCACGACTGCTTCAGCATCGCGAGTATTATCGCGGCGGAAAGCCTCGGGTTTGCCGACTACGGCACGGGAGGCGAGCTTTGGGAGCAGGGCGAGTCCCGTCTCGGCGGAAAAATCCCCATCAACATCTCCGGGGGGCTGAAGTGCAAGGGCCATCCCATCGGGGCCACCGGCGCATCGCAGGTCTACGAGGTCTGCCGCCAGCTGCGGGGCGAACTGGTGGACCAGGGAAGGCAGGTCGAAGGGGCCAAAATCGGGCTCGTGGATACGCTCGGTGGTGACGGCGTCATCGTTAACCTCGTTCTCAGAACCGACTGATCACCATGAGGAGGGATACATACATGGAATATAAACTTGATTTCGCGACATACAGCAGCGCCCTTCAGAAAAATACGCTCCTGGGGCTGAAGTGCAATGAGTGCGGCACGTATACATGCCCGCCGAAGATGACGTGTCAGGGGTGTGCCGGTTCGGATCTCGACATCGTTGAGATGGCCGGCGAGGGCACCATCGTGACCTTCACCCAGACATTCGTTGCCCCCCAGGGGCGCGAGGGGGAGGTACCCTACACCATCGTCATGGTCGAACTTGACGAGGGGCCATGGATCGCGGGGAATCTGATCGATGTCAACCCAAAAAAGGTCAACATGGATCTGATCGGGAAGAAGGTGAAACTGGGCCACAAAGTATTCCCCGGCGATCAGTACTCGGCAGGGCCGGCAGCCAGACCGCAATTCCACTTCGACGACTAAGGAAATAATTAGGGGGTAATTAGGGGGACACAATACTTAATTATTGATGAAACGCGACAAGAGTGCCGGTAATTATGTGCTGTGTTCCTTCACCTCCCTCCTTGTCGTTGTTCCATGGGGTTTCTTTTTATCGGAGCAATTGAAGAAATCGATTCTTCAGATGCCGGGAGTATGTTCCGAAGCCAGAGTTTTGAAAAATTAAGGGAAACACAACACTTAATTATTGACAATTATTGCTTTTTGTATCACAGTCTTTCCATGGCACGCATTGCACGAATTGTGGTTCCAGAGTATCCGCACCATATAACGCAGCGCGGCAATCGCCGGCAGGAGACATTTTTCTGCGACAATGATTATCGGCAGTACATCGATCTGATGGCCGAATGGTGCAGTCGCTGCGACGTGGCTGTCTGGGCCTACTGTCTGATGCCCAACCACATCCATCTTGTCGCGGTTCCCCAGACAGAGGACGGGTTGCGGAAGGCTATCGGGGAGGCCCATCGCCGCTATGCCCGCATGATCAACCTTCGGCAAGGCTGGCTCGAGTATCTCTGGCAGGGCCGGTTTTCATCATTCGTGATGGACGAACGGTATCTGCTCGCTGCCGTTCGCTATATAGAGTTGAATCCCGTGCGTGCAGGCCTTGTGAATGATCCGGACGACTACCCGTGGAGCAGTGCGCGTGCGCATGTTAAAGGGCAGGCCGATTATTTACTGAGCGCGTCGCCGGTTCTGGAGACAATACCGGATTGGCAGGTGTTCCTCTGGGGTGACCGTGGTGACATGGAACATCAGCACCTGCGAAAGCACGAGCGGACCGGTCGGCCTCTCGGCGGCGAGGGCTTCATAGAGAAACTCGAAGAGGTGATGGGGCGGCGGCTTCGGCGTCAAAAATCAGGCCCCAAAGGTCACCGGGTGCGCCAAGGCAATAATTAAGTATTGTGTCCCCCTAATTACCCTACCATTATTGACAATATTCATTAAAACTGGTCTACTGTAAATATATTCAGTCTGTGAAGGCAAGCCGTTTTTCTGGTAACTACCCATAGCGACATTGTTCAACGTAACCGTATTGTTCTATAACAACTGCAACCCAGGTAGCAGCGGCCGTTAATTATTGTGGCGGAACCCATGGAATGTGAGCGAGGGAACGTGTACGTTCCCGGATGTCAGGGCGTCGCAGGAAATGTCTGAAAGTGATGACACATAACGATGAGGTGATATTATGAGCGATACAAAGAAGAAAGGCGCAGGCCTGGTCGTTCTCGGCATCGTCATATTGGTCCTGTCTCTGGGAGCCGATGTGTTTGGGCTCGGGGATCATCCCGATTTTGGCTACAAGCAGATATCAGGCACCGTTTTGGGATGTGTTGCGATCCTTGCAGGAATAGTCAGGCGGAAACAAAATTAGGGGGACACAATACTTAATTATTCTTCACCTGATCGTTCATGACACATTGACGACAATTATGCGAAGATCCCTGTTGGTATGATTTCGCAATCCGTGAGAGCCGCCGGGGTAGACCGCGGCAATGTCCCCGGGTCCTACCTCGAATTCGTTGCCGTCAAGCGTCATGATCCCCCTGCCGTCAATTATATAGTAGTATTCCTCGTCATGTTCGTGGCGATGGCTGCCGACGGCGACACCGGGTGCCAATATATCATCATGAAAAAAGTTCAGTTTTCTGTTCTTGTCGCCTGCAAAAGAGAGGACCTCCGTCCACTGCACATCACCAACGCCGTTGTGACATTTCGGAAGCGGTCCCTGCTGCATGTCGTACGATCGTTGTAAAAAAGTTGTTTCCGCCATCGTTCCTCTCATAAAATGAGGGCAATAATTAAGTATTGTGTCCCCCTAATTATTTATTCGTCATTCAGCAAAAGAGCGGGAATAGCAGGGTTTGTCCGATTCTGCTCCGACTCCGGCGGCGGGTTCTGCGATCCTTCAAAGGGGGCGATTGAGACGACATCCTGGTTATACGGGAAGACTCGGATCCGCTCATCGGGAATGGTGTATCCACTTTTCGTCGCGCTTACAATGATGTCCTGCTGTTGATACTGGCCGACCGTTGTCATGGGGATGTTATAGATAAGATATGACCCTGCTGCCGACGTCGCGGTCAATGAAGGGTCGGGAAGACCGGTTTCCTCGGGGTCTTCGGGATCACCCCCCAGGTAGATAAGATCGGCCGATACGGGCTGCCCTTGTGTGTCGGTCCACGAAATGGTTGCCCCCTCAAGGTTGTACAGATCACTCTGCCCCGGCTCCGGTTTGTCTCTGCGGATTTCGACCGCACCCGCCAGCATGCCCTTGGTCGGATCGACGTTGGTTGCCGCTGGATTCGAGTTCAAAAACGCCACGAGTGCCGTTGCCGTGTCCGACTCAACGATGCCCAACTCTGCGTCTGAAATCGTTTTTGCCGGGGCATCACTCCTGTTGATCTGCCAGAAGGGAGAGATCGTATCGATGTACCCCGTATTCCCCGTTACAGGGTAGATATACAACGTCTCATCCGTGTCGCCAAAGGTGACATCGAAATTCAGGGTGAAAACCCCCAGGGCACCGGTTGTCGTGGTGCCGCCCGAGATCGGCTGGTTGTCCGAATCATACGTAGTAATCGTGAGCCCCGAAATTTCCTCGTCGACTTCGCCTGCAACAGTGACATTGACCATTACGATAGCCATTTTGGCCGCTGCAACCGCTGCGAATCCGAGGATTCCGACACAGAACGCCGCCACTGCGCACCACTTTACGAACCTGTCGTGCATTGCCATTTTCTTTCCTCCCTGTAGGTGAGTGATTATAATTGCATGTTGTGATTATATAATAAAAAATAACCGATCGGAGATGGAAGATCAAGCGGGAAATCGGTGGTTGTCTTCAACTCGCTGTGCGGTAGTGGATTACATACACAGCGTAAGGTCGAGCGGCAGCGCCTTTTCGAAACAGTGAAGGTAACTATTGGTAAGACATTCTTCTTTAAGATATAATACATTATGGCATAGTGATTGCTGTATAGTTTTGCTGTGAGACAAAGACAATTTCAGCGATCAGCCGGTACCACGTGTGGGGCCTTGCTGGTGTGCGAAAACCATGGGGAGGGGAACATGAGAAATTTGAAAAAATCGTATTTCATGTATATTGTCGTCGTGGTGTTTTTCCTGGCGTTTCAGGCCCAGCCGCTGACGGCGGGTGAAAATGATCCGGCCGACACACCGGATTCGGAAACGATTACCAATGCGGCCCAGGAGCAGCATGCCTTGAATCTGGCCGAGTCAGCGGCACTCATGGATTCCCAGGTATCCTCCCTGAAGGAATATCTGGAATATGCGGAAAAGGCGCTTGAAGAGGCCCGGAAAACGCAGGATGAAGAAAAGATTGAAAAAGCTCAGATCGCATATGATTCGGCTTTGTCCAACTTCGAAGAGGCGTTTGCGCGGGAGACGGAATCACAGCGGGCAGACATAACGGCGATGCGGCGATCAGGCATGGGCTGGGGAGAAATTGCTCATAAGCTGGGCGTTCACCCTGGTGTGCTCGGCCTCGGCCACTCGAAGAAACAGGCCGGATACCAGGCAACGGAGGGGAAACAGAAAACGAGCCGGGGCAGTGCTGCTTCATCAGGGAAAGGCAGAGGGCTGGGATTAGGCCACTCCAAGGGTGACAGCGGTCATGGCAAGAGCGGCCACGGTGGTGGCCATGGTGGTGGCCATGGCTGTGGTAAAAAATAATTAGGGGGACACAATACTTAATTATTTGCTGCTTTCTGTTAGCCGTTTATTGCCCGTGCGGTGTAAGTTCGTGAAAAGTGCGTTCACACACGCATGCCCGGCGGCAAAACTCCGCCTCCAGAGATCCGTAAGGCCGACAGGACGATAATTGTGTATAGTGTTTCTTTGATTAACGCAGCACAGGGCACAATAATGCCGTACTGCGATACACAAATTGTTGTACTGAGTGACTATAAAGTGGGGAGAGTGAATAAATATCCGATAATTAGGTAGTAGGTTACCCTAATTGTCGATATCGAAGGAGAGGGGAGGTCGTTTTTTCGAAGCAGCCTTGCACAGCGACAAGGTGAAAAGGGCAATGATTATTGTTCCTGCAATAACAAAGTACATGGAAGCAACTCAACCGTTTATTTTGACGTATTAAGTAGCAATAATAGTGCCAGTATTCGCCCCACTATCATCAAGGAAATGCATGGCCTTATAACATTGAGTGATCGTGTCTACGAAGCTGATATCATGAAAGAATTAGTAGTGTAGCGGAAACAAGAGAACTCGGATGAACACGCATGGGCAGTTTCATATGTATGAAACTACATACAATCTCGTAGAAAATACCGTACAAAAGTATATACACTGAAAACGCTGAATATTGATATGTGGCCCTAAACCCACTCTCACACCATTCAACACTTACCACCACATTTTTTAAATAACCATAAAAAAATGAAAAATAGTAGAAAATAATTACGGAAAATTAGGGCAATAATTAAGTATTGTGTTCCCTAATTTTCTTCTTCCTGCCAGGGATACATCACGCGGGAGTGGAACTGGGCCTCCATGGCCTCGATGAGCGCTCGGGAGATGGTGCCCAGGTCGCGCATGCAGATATCGCACTCGTCGAACTGGCCGTCGGCGATCCGCTTTTCAATGATGACACGGACGATTCTTTCGATGTCCTCCCGCTTCGGCTCCTTGACCGATCGTGAGGCCGCCTCGGCGGCGTCGACAATCATCAGGATCGCCGCCTCGATGCTCTGGGGTTTCGGTCCCGGATAGCGGTAGTACTCCTTGCGCGGCGACACCCCCTGATTGTCCTTCGCGGCCTTGCAGTAGAAATACTCGACGAGCTGTGTGCCATGGTGCTGCATAATCAGGTCGATCACCCGTTGCGGCAGTCCGATCGCGCGGGCGAGCTTTTTCCCCCCTTTGATATGGTTGATAATGACCTTTGCGCTCTCGCGCGGTTTCATGTTCTCGTGGCCGTTCTTCGTCTTGAATTGATTCTCCGCGAACAGGGCGGCATTTTCGATCTTTCCGATATCGTGGTAGTACGCGCCGATTCTCAAAAGCAGGGTATTCGCCCCCACCGCCTCGCCGACGGCCTGCGCCAGCGTGGCAACCATCATCGTGTGCTGGTAGGTTCCGGGTGCCTTTTCCAGGAGCTCGCGCAAGATGGGTTTCTGGAGATCGCTGTATTTGTGGAGTTTGAAATTTGGTACATCGTTCCAGAGCAATTCAAACAGGGGCAGAAAGAGCAGCGCCAGCGGTCCCGCAACGACACCCCCGGCAAGCGCCCACGCCATGGTGTGCCGCGTCGGGGCGCTGAACATCTCGCTCAGGGCCGCCACCGTCGTCTGGCCGGTCTGGCCGAACAGGGCGGCAATGCTACCCCCATCAAACGAAGCAAACGCCACCGTTGCCACATTGACCACGCCCACGACCAGCGCGGAGAGCAGAATCTGCGTCCGTTTCCGTACCGCACCCGTGGAAAAGAGTGCCGCCATGCCGCCGAGGGCGAAGAAAACGAACAGGACCGGCGAAATCCCCGCGTACAGGCTGACGAGCAGAGCCCCCATCAGCGTGGTCGCCACGGCTGCCGTCCGCTCCTGGTTCAGCAGCAGCAGAATCAGGGGCAGGGCGGCGAAAGGAAGGACGTAGATCGGAAACGGCACGATGAGGAGGCACGCCGCCGAAAGCACGACCGTCGTGATAAGGAGGGTGAGGTGATAGCGGTGCGTGAGTTCTTTTCGTCTCCCCGTCAGGAACCCCTGCGACAGCACGATATTGTACACCACCACTACGGCGACGATGAAGAAAAGAAGCCACGCGATGTGTTCAATGATGTCCCGGTGCCTGATCGCGCGATACCGGTCGAGAAGGGCCGCCGTCTCGTCGTCCACGACAGTCCCGAACGGCACGAGGACGTCGCCCGGAGCGTAAGCCACAATATTCTTTGGGTACTTCGCAATGATCGCCTCGATTCGCCGGTTGTTTTCGTTCTCGTCGTAGCGCAGGTTGGGAACGAGGGAGTGCGAAAAAAGCCTGAGCACCGGCTCGAGGATGTCTTTCGGGACGTTCCACAACAGCTGCGGCGCCTTGGTTTCGAGGTACCGCTGCGCGTCTTCCAGGGTCATCACCTGGTCGATCACAACCGACCGGGTTTGTGCCGTATCGGGGTAGTAGATGTCGATCCGCTCCTTGCCGTTCAGCCGGTCGCGGGTCGCGATGATATTGTTTTGCTGAATCGATTCCCTGATGGTGAGGACAACCTCCATGAGACTATCCAGGTTCTTATAGCGGTAGAGGCGCTCGATCTCGCGCCGCCCGAAATCGATGCCGAACTCCCGTTTCAGATACCCCCAGAACGTCGCCTCGCCGATCTTTTTCTGCGTCCTGAAATCGGCAACCCGCGCGATGAGTGTCTCCAGCCGCTTCGCCGCCGCGGCGGATTGCGTGGCCGCGTGCGTATAGAGCGTCACATACTCTGCCAGGGCTCGCTGTCGCTTGGTCCCGAGGGCCTTCTCCTGGTCGAAGTCGAAGGAGAGGTCTGACCGCAGCGTGACGGCAACCGCCGAACCCACCTGCGGTGGCCGGAGGTACAGGTAGACCTCGTCGGCGAAACAGGCACAGACAATGAGCAGCAGCAGGACAATGTTAAGAAAGTATTTCATAGCGCACGTGCTTTGCGAAAGGTTGCCTGACGCCGGTCGCGTGTGTTGTCGGGCGAGCGGTCACGAGGCAACCATTTGAATGGTGATGATGTCCGGGGTGTATCCTCCATTTTTCCCGATGATGTTATCGTGATAGAACCGGGGCGGGGCGAGAGATCCGTTGTTCGCGGAATGCGCGAAGACGTCTGTGCGTGAATGATTTGCCATCGTCATCTGTCGTAATGTCCGGATTACGAACTACACCAGCAAATATCATAGAGGCTCGGTAGCCCCCCTATCACAACGTTTCTTTTCGCCGCTCTCCGGCGAACACCAGAAATGCACTATAGCCCCGACTGCACGCCTCTGTCAACCGCAATAATTAGGGGACACAGACAAGATATTGTCAATAATTAAGTATTGTGTCCCCCTAATTATTTGTTGTTGCATCAGTCAATGCGCTCTGATATATTCCTGACGCATGCAAACGGATATACACACCACTTTTCACCGCCGACAGATCATTGCATAGTAAATCATGCTCATAGATAACTCCCATGTACACTGATTTTTATAATCTCAAGAAACAGCCGTTCAACAACACGCCGGACCCGCATTTTCTCTTCCTGAGCCCGAGCCACGAAGAGGCCCTCTCGGCGATCATCTACGGCGTTGACGAAAAAAAGGGACTGATCGTCGCGACCGGTGAAGTGGGCGTCGGAAAAACGACGATTCTCCACGCCTACCTGCAACACGCCGAGAAAAAGTCGGTGCCGTGTATCCCCATCTTCAACTCCGACCTGTCGTTCAAGGAACTCCTCACCGCGGTGTGCACCGCCCTTGAGGTGCCCGTCGATGCGGACAGTGTCTACGCCACAATCGACCACCTGCGCGAGAAGCTGGTCGCGCTCAACGGACAGGGGACAACCGCAGTCCTCATTATCGATGAGGCCGAGCGAATGCCCGTTGAGACGCTGGAACGGCTCAGCCTGCTCTGCAACCTGGAGACGCCCACGGCGAAACTCATCCAGATCGTCCTGGCCGCCCGCCCCGAGCTTGATGACATCCTCGAGCGGGACGAACTGCGGCAGCTCAAACAGCGTATCGCCATCCGCACGGCCATCGTACCGCTGGTCAGAAACGAAAGCTTCGCCTACATCACCCACCGGCTGGCGCGGGCCGAGATCGATCGCGATGTGCGGCCGATCTTCACGAAGCGTGCCCTCGAAAAGATTGTCAAGACGGCCCAGGGGTTTCCCCGGCTGATCAATATGCTCTGCGACAACGCCCTGGCAGCCGGCTACGGTGACAATAAGAAGCCGGTTGACGCGAAATTAGTAAACAAAGAGATCATCGCCGACCTGGTGGTGCCGAAACGGCAGGCGGCCTTTCCGTGGCGGCCTGTCCTGTCGTACACCATTGTGGCGTTTGTCATTTTTATGCTGATCTGCACCGTCCTGGATCACTTTGAGGAAAAGTCGACGCAGGGCAGCACATCGCAGCCATCCCAGAGCGCAGCCGTCACGGGGAAAAAGCACGACAGCACAGCCTCTCGTGCCACGCGACCCGCCGCAGCTGAGAGCACGAAACCGCGTCAGACGAAGCGGGCCCGGTCCGTCGTCATCACGAAGCAGCGCCCCGCGGGCGCCACCCCCGCGCCGCCCACGCACATCCTGACTGCCCGGCCGCATTCGCCGGATGGCAGCCAGAGAAGAACGGTCGAGGCTATACCCGTGCCGAGGAAACAATCGACAAAACCGCCCGAGGCAGCCGTGCCGGAGGCCTCCAAAGTGAAACCGACCGCACCCCAGGCCGCGATGCGTGACAAACGGCTCACGCTCAAGGACGTCGCCGTGAACTCCGCAGAAGCGAAACCGGCAGAAGCGAAACCCGCCGCCCCGGCTTTGCCGAATGAACAGTACCCCGTCTACCGGACCGTCAAACGGGGCGACAACCTCTACCGCCTCACCATAGGCGTCTACGGCTATTACAATGACGAGATGATTAAATGGGTCTTGACGCACAATCCCCACATCACCGATATCACAAAGATCTCGATCGGCGAGACCATCGCTTTTCCCGCGCCGAAAGCATCCGCCATTCCCCCCTCAAGGCAGGGGGAGTAATATCCATTCCCAGGGGCTCTCGAGGCTCCCCGCCACCCCAACTCATACGGCCGACACGATAACACCATCAACACTCCACGACCACCACCGACCGGACCGGCACGAGGCCCCCACCCCCTGAAAAATACCTGTAATAGTTTTAGTATTTTTTTATGGGCACGATGCGTGTCTGCCCCAATGGTAAAAAGAGGATGGAACTGTCGGAATTGTTTACACCTCGCGCCACGCTCAGAAAAAAGATGTAACCTGCTGTATTAATTGTAATATATGTTTTTACGTCTTCAACTTATCGGAGAATAGTGTCGGAAATCTTTACAAAAACGGTCTGTTTCTCACCCGCCCGAATTTGCAGCATATCAGTAAAATCAATTAGTTACGTCATCGGTACAGACTTTGCATGATTTCTCTCTGGCGGAAGATGTTCACCCTTTTAATCGTAACTTACTACTATCAAAACTGTTTTTTTGAACGAGAGGACGAGAAAAATGAGATCTGCTGCGGCGGTGTGAACGCTCATCACACGGTGTCACCCGGCGCAAAGTGTAGCCGAACGGGGGTTTGCTGATAGATGCTGGGTTTATGCCAGTAAAAAGCCAGCGTTAATCCGGCATTGATATGTCGTCACATTTCTGAGTAAAAGCCATTGGTTGGTGAAGATTATGTGGCGGCGTGACGGAGGGTTACTGACAGCAATGGGAACGGTACTGTCCCGACGGCCACCCCGCGTATCGATTGGGGGGGGCAACAACGGCAGTACCCATCCATGGAGAAGAGGCGATGAAAAAAGTAGCCTCGTGTTGTATCGTCATACTGGGACTCGTGGCATTTTCGCTTCCGCTCCAGGCCGACACATTGACACTTGACCTGAATTACACGTTCAGCGGCACGTCGCCCGCAGGGGATGCACCCTGGCTGACGGCGACATTTGAGGATCAGGGCGGCGGGGTTGTGCGATTGACGATGGATGCTTCAGGTCTGACGGGCAGTGAAAAAGTTGTGGGCAATGAAGCAGCCGAATCGGGCTGGTACTTCAATTTCGATGATGAAAAAGACGTCACCCAACTGACCTTTACCAAACAGAGCGGTACCACTGCCACCTTCCTCACGGCGAAAAATAACTATCAGGCCGACGGCGACGGGCGGTATGACTTTGTCGCCGCGTTTGAGAGTGACCTGACACAAGGTGCCACATCTGTGTATGATATCTCAGGTATTGCGGGACTGTCCGCCTCGTGGTTTTACTCCCTCAGCAGTCCGCAGGGAGGCGAGGGGGTCTACTATTCCGCCGCGCATGTCCAGAGCATCGGCGAAAGCAAGGAGAGTGGCTGGATCGGAGCGGTGCCCCTTCCCGCGACGGTGTATCTTGTTGCATTCGGCCTGATCGGCATCGTCGGCGTGAGGCGGAGATTTCAGTAGACGATATGCAGGACTCACGAAGGTAATACGAAAAGGAGGGCTCATGAAGAAGATTGCTGTCGCACTTGCGGCTGTAGTACTCATTCTCGGTATCAGTACCGCTGCACCGGCCGCGACAATCACCACCGGTTCATGGGATTTGTCGACAGGGATCTGGAACGGCATGTGGGTTGAGTTCTGGGCAGATGGCGGCGGGGCCGGCTCTGTCGGCAGCGAACTCAATGCATGGAGTCAGTGCCTGGGGCCGGGGACCTTCCAGTGGAGCTTTACCGGGGCGCTCCTGCAGAACGTCACACCCCTTGGCGGCACGCCGGCGCAGTACGAAACCACCTACACGGGCGGCAGCCTGTGGCTCAAGAATGACCCCTTGCGGTGGGGTGACAGTATTACAATTGCCGGCATGACGGCAACGAACACGAGTTACCACGATGTGGGCGGCAACCTGGTATTCGCGTTAACCGCTCAGGGTACCAGCGGTGATTACGCATACGACATACGGGCAACGTATCACGGCCCGGAATTTTTCATCGATGAGTGGTGCGGTGAGGAACGCCCCGGCCACTGCGGCATTGGATTTGACACCGTGGAGTTGACCATCTCTCATGTCCCCATTGCGAATGCCTTCTGGCTCCTGGGGACAGGACTCATCGGCCTTGTTGGCATACGGCGGAGATTGGGCATGGCGTGAAAAAGAAAAAACACCTCTTTCCCGTTGCAAGTCGAACGCTATGATCGGTAACACAGCAGTAGTAAAAATATCAATGGTGACAATGGTGAGAAAAGCACTCCTGCTTCTTCTGATCGTGTTCATGGTCAGTCCCTTGAGCGCCGGGGCCGACACCGTCACGTTGGGGGCGATAGGTGATGTTACCACGTGGCCGGGGACACCGTACCGCTGGTGGGATATCGCCGACAACGAGTATGGCGCAACGTATCAATCGAGCTTCGATTATTCCCAGCCCACCGTCACTCTCGCCTACGATGCGGCAGCATCCACCTTCACCGGCACGCTGACCGCTGCCGGTCTCAAACCGAACTTTGCCTACCAGATGAAGCTGGTCGGTACCCCCAGGGTCGACGACTGGGCGAATGAACAGATAGGGTACGCGGGACGGTGGTGGCGCCAGCAGCCGAATCCGGGTAATACGAATGATGCCGACTATGCGGCCAATAAGAATGACCCGGCCTACATCTTCCAGGGGTACCTGCTCTTCGATTTCTTTGTCACGGATGACCAGGGCAATGCCACGGTGAGCTTTGCGGCCGACAGCAGCTACCACGTGCTGTGGAAGACCGCGCAGCGAAGCCCGACCATAAATGACGGGCCGGTCACCACGACGGCGTTTGATCCTGCCATCGGTGCATTTTACGATACGAACTATGACCCGGCCACGGTCGGCATTTATGCCGAGTGGCAAACGGGCCGTGCCCTGCCGGGGCAGCTTGTTCTCCCTGCAGGCGACTATACGTGCCAGTTTATTCTCACGGAAGAGAGTTTTCATTCGACGAGCGACCTGGGAGGATACTGGGCAGGCGCCATGGGCGGCGATGTGGAGTTTACCGTCGTTCCTCTGCCGTCGACGGTGTGTCTCATGGCCGCTGGTCTTATCGGCCTTCTCGGTGTACGGAGGGCTCGTCATGAGTAGGCGGGTGCTCTTCCTGGCTCTTATCTTTCTCTTCACAGTGCCGGCGGTGCTCCCGGCCCAGGACTTTGTCGGTGTTTCGGGTACACAGTTTACCTTCCAGGGGAAACCCTTTTACTACGCCGGCACCAACAATTATTACCTCGGTATCGATCCGGGCAGCTCCACGCGGGCAATCGACGAAGTGCTGACGGATGCCAAAGCGATGGGGCTCTCCGTTGTCAGGACCTGGGGCTTCAACGATGGAACGGGCGGCCTGCAGACGGCCCCCGGCGTCTATGACGAAGCGCTCTTCCAAAAGCTCGATTACACGGTCAAAAAAGCAGGCGACCTCGGCCTCAAGCTTATCATTCCCTTTGTGAATAACTGGGACGATTATGGCGGCATGACCCAGTACGCACACTGGGCCGGCAGCACGGGCCATGACAGCTTTTATACCGATGCACAGTGCCGGACGTACTACAAGAATCACGTCAGCGCCCTGCTCAACCGGACAAACACCTATACGGGAACAGCGTATAAGGACGATCCCGCCATCATGGCATGGGAGCTTGCCAACGAACCGCGGGCGGCCAACGGAGGGACACTCAAAAACTGGGTTGCCGATATGAGTACCTATGTGAAGGGCATCGACGCGAATCATCTCCTGACCACCGGGGTTGAAGGCAAGACCATGGCTGATTTCCGCGCCCTGCACCGGTGTATGCCCGATATCGATTTTGCCACCATGCATATCTACCCGGACTACTGGGGAATGAACCTCGCAGCCTCGCAGCAGTATGTGGATGAGCGCATCGTGGAGGCGAAAACCATGCTCCGCATGCCTGTCATCCTGGAGGAATTCGGGAAGTATCGCGATACGACGCCGCCCGTGCCCGAACCGGCGGTGCCGACCGGCGGCACGGGGCATACGGCCACGCGCGATCAATTCTACCAGGGGCTCTATGACGTGGTCCGCGAAAACCACGGCGACGGTTCCAATTTCTGGATTCTGTATCACGACACCTATCCCGACTACGACGGGATGGGCGTGTATTCTCCGGCGGATACCACTACCACGGCGATTATTCAGGCGGAAGCCTCAAAGATGACGGTGAAAAACGCCGTCACGCAGGCAGCACCCCTCTTCGACTTCGGCACGGGTACCCAGGGCTGGCAGTGCGACTGGGGTGGCCTGGAACTCTATCAGACGGAACTTCGCGGGTTTCCGGTCCCGGCGGCCAATGGCGCGCTGGAGGTCACGGGACTGGTCGTGGACGGTACGAGCGGGTGGGTTGATGGCGGCGCGGTGCGTTTCATACCCTGGAACTGGGGGGTGATGGACTTTTCCGGTGAAGCCATCGAGACGTTCGCCCTGCAGGTGTTTGCGCCGGACCTGCCGGGTGAGGGCGACGGACTCAAGGCGTCGTTTTACATTCACACGGGGAACGGGTGGGACTGGCACGAGGGTGCGTGGTTCGATCTCGCCCTCGGGCAGTGGAGCGAAATTTTCATCGAAACGGAGGGGCTCGATCTGGCGAGCCTTCGGGATTTCGGCGTGCATTTTGCCGCCGACGGCACAACCTACGAGGGGCCTGTATATCTCGACTATCTGACGGCAGAGACGGCGGTGCCGCTGCCGGCACCGGTTATCCTCTTCGGATCGGGCGTCGCCTGCCTCATCGGCATCAGGAGGAGACGGTCGACGTATCGAGTGCGGACCTATGAGATAGAAGAGCAACGTATGTATGTGAAAGAGTATCACTGATGTGCCAAAAAATATAAGGGGGTGGTCGCGGGAGGAAAGATCTATTTCATGGAACGTGAAAAAATAACAGAATAACTAAAAGAAAGGGGGTTAGTAAAAAATGAAGAGAATTTTTACTATTTTGTGTGCATTGGCCTTTGTTGTGCTTCTGGGGACCAATGCATCAGGCGCAACGTATACACTTCCGCAAAGCGTGTTGTTAGACACTACGAATTTTGTGGATCTTGATGGGCCGTCACCTTACACTCCCAACACGGGGACAGAAATTACAAGGTCGGCGCAGGGAATCGGTGCCCGCTATGAAATCACGTTGGATGCAGCGACTGGTTGGAGCGATATTCAGATTGGCGATGGTTTTGACCATCCTGCTGACAATTCTGGTTTGACCGTCGGCACAGGAACATTTGGCGGCGATTTCAGCGCATTTACCGAGTACTCACTTGAGATATCAAATCCGAATACAAATGCACCTTCTTTTATGGCAAATATCTACCTCAACTCAGGCTGGACCGATTCAGGTGAAAACGATGCATACTATGAAAGTACGTGGGCATGGATTGCACCGGGGAGCTCCCAAGTATTTACGATTGACTTAACAACCGTTGCCAATTTGGATCATATCAGCAATATAGGATTCAAAATAGGTGCAAATGTGACGGGCGACGAAGGCTGGAATCCTTACGAATGGAACACCTCATTCAATGTAGATGTAAACCCTGTCCCCATTCCCGGCGCGGGGCTGCTCCTGGCTTCCGGCCTGATCGGATTGGTGGGCATCAGACGGCGGAAAAAGAGCTGACCATACAGCGGTTATAGCACGTAAGGAAAAAGTGAATGGGCGGGCAGATGCACCCCGCCCATTCGGCTTTCGGTACCGTGGCCTGTCCGCAAAATACCTTGACTTTGCGCCCGTTTTGTCATAGACATCTGGTGAAAAGGTAAGCGGTTTAGAAGACTTACACGGCAGTGCCCGGACGGTCGCTGCCGCGTCGGAGGGAAGAAAGCCGCACGGTATCGCGGGATGTTTCTCTCATCTCGCCGGCACAAGGAGGGGAGGGCACCGGGGGTACGGATCCACCCTGCATGAGACCCTGGCCCTGAGTACACCCCGGGAATAGTGCGGAGCACGGGGAACTGTCGTGTGCGAGGGCATTCCGACTCGCATTCTTTTTTTTGCGGAACATACCTGCCGCGCCCGTCCGGCGGCGGCAATCGATCAGAGGCACATGAACGAGACAAAGGACATTACCTATCTCAGAGGGGTCATCAGGCGGCGGAAGAACATCTTCTCGGTTCTCTTTCTGTCCGTGATGCTCCTTGCCGTGGTGATCGCCTTTGCGCTCCCCCCGATATACCTCGCCAAATCGACGATCCTCATCGAGGGGCAGCAGATCCCCCAGGAGTATGTCCAGTCAACCATCACGGGCTACGTTGAGGAGCGCCTCCAGATGATCACCCAGCAGATCATGAGCCACACGCGCCTCTTTGAGATCATCAACCGCTTCAACCTCTATCCCGACCTGCGAAAGCACTATGTCCAGTCGGAGATCGTCGAGAAGATGCGTGACGACATCATCCTCGAAACGATCAGCGCCGACGTCCTCGACCGGCGTACAGGGCGGCCCACGGCGGCCACCATTGCCTTTGCACTGTCGTACGAGGGGAAAGACCCCGTCACAGTCCAGCGGGTGGCTGGCGTCCTCGCGTCGCTCTATCTCGAAGAGAACCTGAAAAACCGCGAAGAGCGCGCCACCACGACCACCACCTTCCTGCAGCGCGAGCTGGATGCGATCACAAAACAGATCGACGACCTCGAAGCGGGGATCAGCACGTTCAAACAGCAGCACCTCGAAGAGCTGCCCGAGTACACGCCCATGAATATCCAGGCGATCAATCGTCTCGACAACGAGATCGCCCGCCTCGACGCCCAGGTCAACGCCCTCAAGGAGCGGAAGATCCTCCTCGAAGGGCAGATCGCCAATGTGGACCCCCTCACCCCCATCGTGACGGAAGACGGCAGAACCATTATGAACCCGGCCGAGCGGCTGAAAAATCTCCGCCTGCAGCTTGTCACCTACCAGGGGATCTACTCAGCCCAGCACCCCGACGTCATGCGGTTGAAGCAGCAGATCCAAGAGCTGGAATCCCAGGTCGGCGCCACCGATGATGCAACCCACAAGATCCAGTACCTCAACGATCTCAAGGGGCGGCTGGCCACCATGCAGGGAAAACTCGGGGCGAAGCACCCCGATGTTGTCACGCTCACGAAGCAGATCGCCGTCCTCTCGCGTGAGATCGACGCCCTGGAGACGCCAAGCGCGGCACGGACCCTGTCGGCGCAGCAGCCCGACAACCCCGCGTACATCAATCTGACAACCCAGATCGCCACGGCGCAGCTCGAAATCGCGAATCTGCACGCCGACCGGCGAAAGCTCCAGTCCGAAAAGAACCGGTACCAGAACAAGATAAACAGCAGCCCCCTCGTCGAGAAGGAATACAACGGCCTCCTTCGCGACTATGAGATGGCAAAGTACAAGTACGCCGAGCTCATGAACAAGCACATGGAGGCGAAGGTGGCCCAGGGGATGGAGGAGACCCAGCGGGGCGAAAAGTTCACCATCGTCGACCCGGCCCAGCTGCCCGACCGGCCCTACAAGCCGAACCGCCTGGCCATTGTGCTCATCGGCTTTGTCCTGGCTCTGGGTGCCGCCGTCGGGGGCGCCGCGGCCCGCGAATCGCTCGACACCGCCGTCAAGTCGGCGGACCATCTGGGCGGCCTGACAGCCGTGCCGGTCCTGGCGGGGCTGTCGCTCGTGCAGACGGACCGCGAGGTCCGGGCGCTGAAAAAGCGACGGCGCCTTCTTATTGCCGCCACGGTCGTCGGGGTCATCTCGCTCCTCCTCATTGTCAATTACTTCGTCATGCCGCTGGATATGCTCTGGTTCAAGATCCAGCGAAAGGTGATGCTGGCCCTGTAGGGGGCGCCACCTCAGAAACTGCTGAAGAGAGAACGGGATTGTTCGATATGGGAAAATTCACGAAGGTACTGAAGCGGGGAGAGACACCGACCAAGCAGATTGGCGTGGCCGCCTTTGATGCCGATGCCGCCATCGCCTCGATGCAGAAATTTGTTGACACGCACACCACCGGCGACCAGGCGCCCTTCAACGCCGACGAGGTCATCGCCTCGATGCGGCAGGTGATCGACGGGACAAAGGCCACGACCGCCGGCGATCACATCTCCACCGAAACTGACGCCGACGAGGTCATCCCGGCGATCACGCTGGTGGTGGAAGAAGAGACGGACGACGAAGTACCCGTCGTCGATCTGCCCCTTACGGAGTTTCCCGAACCAATCGAATTTGACACGAGCCACCCCGAGGCGGCGGAACCACCCGGCGATACCCCGGACGAGCCACCGCCCCGCATCGGCCCCGCGTACACCCAGACACGGCGGATTTCCTGCGACCCCCTCGTCCTCGAAGCGAACAAGATTATCGCCTCCTGCCAGGGCGAGGAGATCGGCGATCAGCTGAAGATCCTCCGCACCCAGGTGATGAACAAGATGCGTGAGATCGGTGCCAACAGCCTTCTCGTCACCAGTGCCACGGCCGGTGAGGGGAAGACCTTTACGGCCATCAACCTCGCCATCAGCATCGCCCACGAGGTCGACTCCACCGTCCTCCTCGTCGATGCCAACCTCAGGGACCCGAAGGTCCACGAGTATTTCGGTGTGGCACCGCAAGGCGGACTGTCAGACTACCTCCTGGGCCGCGGCGAGATCCCGGAACTCCTCATCAATCCGGGGATACACAAACTGGTCGTCCTCCCGGCGGGGCACCCCCTGCCGAACTCGTCGGAGCTCCTGGGGAGCGCGCAGATGCAGTCCCTCGCCGAGGAGATGAAAGCGCGCTACGCCGATCGTTTCATCATCTATGACAGCTCGTCGCTCCTGGCCAGCGCCGACCCCCAGGTCCTGTCGCGCTACATCGACTGTGTCCTCCTCGTCGTCGAAGAGGAGAAGACCCCGGAGCGAAATGTCAAACGGGCCCTTGAGCTCCTCGAAGAGCGGCAGCTCATCGGCATCGTACTCAATAAACAAAAAGGATTATGACCCGGCAGACTGCCAGACGCATGATTAGTCACCGCACACACGAAGTATCCCGGCTGATCACATGCCCGTGTTTCTTTTCCCCTCAGCAACACTGATGTGGCATGACTTTGGCAATATACACGGCATGTAATCCAGGGGGCGGAGCTGTATCGAGCCCCATTTCAGCCCTGTACAAGACAATCCCCCCACACCAGTGCCCCCACTCCTACAAATTGTGGAGGGTGCGGTGTACGCGTTACATTTTTTTAACATCTTAAATCATTCACTTGCATCTCGTTGCTGATGCACGGAGAGCCCCATGACCCAGTATGAAAAAATAAAAAACGAACTCCGCGAAGCACCAAAGACGTGGCTGGTGACGGGGGTGGTCGGCTTCATCGGCTCGAATCTTCTGGAAACCCTCCTCACGCTGAACCAGACCGTCGTCGGCCTCGACAATTTCGCCACGGGTTTTCAGAAAAACCTCGATGATGTACACGCCCAGGTTACCCCCGCACAGTGGGCACATTTCTCGTTCATTGAAGGCGACATCAGGGAACTCAGAACATGCAGAGCCGCCTGCTACGGGGTGGATTACGTTCTCCACCAGGCCGCCATGGCGTCGGTACCATTGTCAATTGAAGATCCCCTGTCCTGCAACGAAGTCAATGTGACCGGGTTTCTCAATATGCTCGTGGCTGCGCGAGATGCCAACGTGAAAAAATTCGTCTATGCATCCTCATGTGCCGTCTATGGTGATGATCCTGCGCTGCCAAAGGTCGAAACAATGCGTGGCAGGGCTTTGTCACCGTATGCGGCAGCAAAATACATGAATGAACTGTATGCGGATGTGTTTATACTGAATTACACTCTGAATTGCGTGGGCCTCCGCTATTTTAATATCTTCGGCCCCCGCCAGGACCCCAACGGCGCCTATGCCGCCGTCATCCCCCTCTGGTTTTCAGCCCTGATCAACGGTGACAACATCTACATCAACGGCGACGGCGAAACGAGCCGCGACTTCTGCTATGTCGACAACTGCGTCCAGGCCAACCTCTTGGAGGCATGCATACACGACGAACCCGGTGGTAATCAGGTCTACAACGTCGCCTGCGGCGAATGGACGACCCTGAACCAGCTTTTTGACCTGATCCGCAACGAAGTGTAACACTACAAACCCGATGCAGCGGGCACGACACCCATCTACCGCGACTTCAGAGCGGGGGACATCCGCCAGTCACTAGCTGATATAAGCAAAGCAAGAAATCTCATCTCATACGAACCGGATTATTCTGTCAGAGGTGGGCTTGAAAAAGCCGCACAATGGTATGCCAATAATATGTAATGGCCCGACTTATAAATTAATCAAAACAGGATTCAATTTCTTAATCAATCGACGATATAAA